>Ga0075430_100002536_pt1 | contig 15219 bp, 14 predicted proteins | sample RhiMetdeltSRZDD4_FD_75294 | JGI IMG/M metagenome (GOLD analysis project Ga0075430, IMG submission 75294) | Populus rhizosphere microbial communities from Tennessee, USA - Rhizosphere MetaG P. deltoides SRZDD4 | ecosystem: Host-associated > Plants > Roots > Rhizosphere > Soil | place: USA... | reverse complement strand
GCTCGAGTAGTCTCACGCATCTGGGACCGCGACCTGTCGGTCTGGGGCGCGAAGGACGGCTCTGCCGACGGCCGCTCGATTCAAACGCGGCTCGGCTGGCTGGACGTCGGCAGCACGATGAGCGGGGAGATCGGGCGTGTCAGCCGGTTGGCCGCGGACGTCGCCGCGGAAGGGTGTACGGCGGTCTACCTGCTCGGCATGGGCGGCAGCAGCCTGTGCGCCGAGGTGCTGCGGGCCGTCAGCGGCATCGCGCCGCGCTCTCCCGAGCTCTTCGTGCTCGACACGACAGACGAGCTGACGATTGCATCCGCGGCCGGCCGGCTCGAGCCGTCGCGATCGGTGTTCCTGGTGTCGAGCAAGAGCGGGGGCACGGTTGAAGTCGCCTCGCTGGAGCGCTTTTTCTGGTCGCAGATGACTGCCGCGCTTGGCGAGCGTGCCAGCCACCACTTTATCGCGATCACCGATCCCGATACCGCGCTGCAGAAGCTTGCCGGGACGAAGAAGTATCGCGAGGTCTTCATCAACCCCGCCGACATCGGTGGACGCTTCTCCGCGCTATCACTGTTCGGCCTTGTTCCCTGCGGGTTGATTGGCTCCGATCCCGCCCGACTGCTTGCCGCCGGCGCCGCGATGGCCGAGGGATGCCGCCAGGAAAATCGCACCAACCCCGGTCTCGAGCTTGGCGCGTATATTGGCGCGGCGGCGTTGGAGGGACGCGACAAGCTCACGCTGGTGCTGCCTCCGTCGCTGGCCTCGCTTGGTCTCTGGATCGAGCAACTCGTCGCGGAAAGCACCGGCAAGCACGGGAAAGGCGCGCTTCCCGTCGTCGACGAGCCGCTTGGACGCCCGGACGAATACGGTGACGACCGCGCGTTTGTGGCGATGGCAACCGATCGCGATCACCCGGACAAGGATCGTCTCGATGCGCTCGAAGCGGCGGGGCATCCCGTGCTGCGGCTCAGCACACGCATCGACGGGCTTGGCGCCGAATTCTTTCGATGGGAATTCGCGACCGCGGTTGCCGGCGCTGCGCTCGGCATCAACCCGTTCGATGAGCCGAACGTCGCCGAAGCAAAAGAGAAAACCAAGGCGCTGCTCAGCGCGTATTCGTCGAGCGGCCGCTTGCCCGAATCATCGCCGATCGCAACAACGGGTCGAATCGACGCGTACACGCCGACGTTTTCTGGAACCTCCGTTGACGCGATCGTGTCAGCCGCGCTCGCCTCGCTCACACCGAAGGACTACGTCGCCGTGCTCTCGTACCTTCCTCAACTGAGCGAAGTCGAAACCCGAGTTGGCGAAATCCGTATGGGCATCCGCGCCACGCATCGCACGGCCAGCACGTTCGGGGTCGGTCCGCGTTACCTGCACTCGACCGGGCAGTACCACAAGGGTGGCCCGAACACCGCGCTGGCGTTTCTGATTACAGGTGAAGATGAATCGAGCACCGAGATTCCGGAGGCCGGATATTCGTTCTCGGTCCTCAAGCGCGCTCAGGCTCTCGGTGATGCCGAAACCCTCGCCGCTCACAAACGACGCATCGTGCGTCTCCACGTGCAGCGCGGCGGGAGCATCGAGGACGTAGAAGCGGTATTCGCGCGGGCGTTACGCTAAGGTTTCGAGTATCTTGCCCGACGCCTCTTCGACGTCCTTGTGGAGGCTCGAACCGTGCGCGTCCATCGTGACGATTGCAGGAAAGTCTCGGACCTCCAGGTGCCACATCGCTTCGGGCGTGCCAAACTCCATCAGCGATACTCCGACAACGCGCTCGATGCATCGCGCGTAGAACTGCGCCGCCCCGCCTATCGCGTTGAGATAGACGCCACCAGATTCCTTCAAGCCGGCCAGCGTTTTTGCGCCCATGCCGCCTTTGCCGATGACGACCCGAACGCCGTAGCGCTTGAGAATCTCCGCTTGATACGGCTCTTCGCGAATGCTCGTCGTCGGACCGGCCGCCGTGATTCGCCACTGCTCGCCGTCTTTCACGACGACCGGCCCGCAGTGATACAGGACGGCTCCGCGGAGATCGACCGGCGGCGCGTGCTTCACCAAGTGAGCGTGCACGGCGTCACGGCCTGTGAACATGCGACCAGAAACAAGCACGACGTCGCCCACCTTGAGCGAGCGAATCTGTTCCTCTGAGATCGGTGCCGAAAGCTGGATCTCGCGACCGGTTCTAGGAAAACCGGCGGCGACCGCATCATCACCGAGAAGCGGCTGAGTGGGCGTTGACGGATCGCGATACAACCATGAGGTAATCGCGCCGCTCGTCGCGTTCAATCGGACGCCGAGCCGTCGGAACGCCCAGCAATCGTACGCCACCGACACGAAAAAGCTCGCGGGAAGCCGGTTCATCGCCCCGATTTTGCAGCCGATGAGCGACGTCTTGCCGCTGAACCCCATCGGCCCGACGGCGAGCCGATTTGCTTCCTCCATCACAGCGTTTTCGATCTGCGCCAACCGCGGATCCGGATTCTCATCGTCGAGCGTTCGAAACAACTGCTCCTTGGCGTGTGAGTAACCGGACGTGCGGTCGCCGCCGATGCAGACGCCGACAGCGCCCGGACTGCAGCCCTTGCCCTGTGCCTTCCAAACAGCGTGGAGGATGCACTTCCGCACGCCCTCGAGCGAACGATCGGCACGCCCAAGATGATCGAGTTCGGTTGGCAGTGAGTACTGCGCGTTGGTGTTCTCGCACCCGCCGCCCTTGAGAATGAGCTTGATCTCGATCTCGGGCTCTTCCCACTGATCGAAGTGGATGATCGGCGTGCCCGGACCAAGGTTGTTGCCCGAGTTCTCGCCGGTGATCGAGTCAACGGAGTTGGGGCGAAGCTTGCCGCGGCTCGTCGCCTCGGCGACGGCCTCCCGAATCTGCCGACGCATCCAAATTTGGTTCGCACCGACCGGCACCTTGACCTCGAACGTCGGCATGCCAGTGTCCTGGCAGATCGGGCCCTCACAAGAGGCCGCCTGATCGATGTTCTGCGCGATGATGGTGATCGCCTGACCGGCTCTCGTCCCTGACTCTTCCGCGGCGACCGCCTGTCCCATTGCGGCGCGCACGTCCGGAGGCAGATCGGTTGAGGTCCTGGTAATGAGGTCCACGACGCTCGAAAAGAACTCAGGCAGCATGGTGTGATTATAGGTCCGGGGTCCGGGATCCGAGGTCCGAGGTGCGGGGTCCGAAGAACGCGCGAACCTGCTCCACGGATCCCGCACCCCGGGACCCGGACCCCGTGCCTATAATCGGCTATGAAGTCCCGTCTCGAGCGTGATCCGCTTGGCGCGGTCAAGGTGCCCGCCGACGCCTATTACGGCGTCCAGACGATGCGCGCGGTTGAGAATTTCCCTATATCCGGCCTGACGGCATCCCCCGAACTGATCACGGCAACGGTCCTCATCAAGAAGGCGGCGGCGGAAGCCAACGTGTCGCTCGGGCGCCTCGCGCCCGACATCGCCGGTGCGATCGTCCGCGCCGCGGACGAAGTGCTCAAGGGAGCGCTGCGAGATCAATTCGTCGTGGACGTGTACCAGGCCGGCGCGGGGACGTCGCACAACATGAATACGAACGAGGTGCTGGCGAACCGTGCCGCGGAGATCCTGGGGGCGCCGCGTGGCAAGTACGAGCGCGTCCATCCGAACGATCACGTCAACATGGGACAGTCGACGAACGACGTGTTTCCCACGGCTACGCGGCTGGCGATCCTGTTCGTCCTCCGCGATGTGTTGGCATCGGCGAACGAGCTTGCGAACGGCCTAGAGAAGAAGAGCCGGGAGTTCGCGAACGTTCTCAAAACCGGTCGCACGCACCTGCAGGATGCCGTGCCGATTACACTCGGCCAGGAGTTCTCGGGCTATGCCGCGAACGTGGCCCATGCGGCCGACGAGCTCGAACGGACGGCGGCGCAACTGCACGAGCTGAATCTGGGATCCACCGCCGTCGGGACCGGCATCAACGCCGGCGACGACTACACCGCCGCGGCAATAGCGAATCTGGCACGCTACACCGGGCTGCCGCTCCAGCCAGCGAGCAATCGGTTTCGCGTCACGCAGAGCATGGGCGACGTCCTCGCGTACTCGGGTGCCCTTCGGCGTCTCGCGGTAGAGGTCAACAAGGTCGCCTCTGACTTGCGGCTTCTAAGCATGGGGCCGCGCGCAGGCATTTCAGAGATCCGGCTGCCGGCCGTGCAGCCGGGTTCATCGATCATGCCGGGCAAGGTGAATCCGTCGGTCCCTGAGATGGTGAACCAGGTCGGGTACCAGGTTATCGGTTGTGACGCGGCAATTGCGGCGGCAAGCGAGGCCGGCCAACTCGAACTGAACGTGATGATGCCGGTGATTGCGTGGAATGCGCTTCACGCCTCGCGTATTCTCGAACGGGCGATGCACGTGCTCCAGGTCCGGTGCGTCGCGGGGATCCTGGCCGATCCCGAGCGCGCCCGCGAGCTGCTCGATCGCAGCAGTGCACTCGCCACAGCACTCAGCGCATACATTGGCTATGCGGAAACGGCCGACATTGCTAAGGCGTCTGTACAATCAGGACGTCCCATACGCGATCTCGTCCGCGAGCGGCGGCTGCTGCCAGAAGCCGAGCTGGACGCGATCCTCGAGCCCGAAGCGATGACCACCCCGGGGGTTCCGGGGCACAAACAAGGACGGCAAGCCAGTGCGTCGAATCATTCTGCTCGCGGCGGCGATGGCGCTGGTGGCCGGTCCGGCCGCAAGCCAGCAGCACGGAAAGCTGTTTCCGCCAGAAAATCTCGGTCTCCTCGAAGGTCCTGACCGCGAGCTCTGGCAGCGGCCGGAGCAGATTATGGACGCGCTGTCCATTGCCGAAGGCAGCGTGGTCGCGGATCTCGGCGCCGGAAGCGGCTGGTTCACGGTTCGACTCGCGAACCGGGTCGGTCCGAACGGCAAAGTATTCGCGGAGGACATCCAATCCGAGATGATTGGCGTGATCCGCCGCCGCGTAAACCGCGAGAACCTGCAGCGCAGGGTCGAAGTCAAGCTCGGAAAGCCCACCGATCCCGAACTCCCGCCCAACGTGCTCGACGCGGCGCTCATCGTCGACTCGTACTACGAGATGGAACAACCGATCGTGCTCTTGCGCAATCTGGCGCGAGCGCTGAAAAAGAACGGTCGGATTGGGATCGTGAATTTCACCAAGGCAGGTGGTGGTCCCGGCCCCGAGATGGAAGAGCGGGTGGATCCGGAGCGCGTCATTCGCGAAGCACGCGCCGCGGGACTGACGCTGGTGGCACAGCCCAGCTTCCTGCGGTACCAGTACATGCTCGTGTTCGCAAAAACGCCGGACCCGACCCGGCGCGACGCGTCGCAGCCGTAATGTCGGCGGCGGTTCCCGCGTTCTTTGGCGTATATCAGGCGAAGACCGACCGGCTGCTGAAGCAGTTGCTGCCGGGCACCGGCGGTCCGGTCGAGCGGTCCATGGGTTACACGCTGCACGCGCCGTCCAAACGCGTGCGGCCCGTGTTGACGATGCTCGCTGCGGAATTGTGCGGTGGCACGGCCGACCACGCGCTGCCGGCGGCAGCGGCGATCGAGTGCGTGCACGCGTCCTCGCTCATCCTGGACGATCTGCCGGAGATGGACAACGCGCCGCTGCGCCGCGGCAAACCGGCCAATCACGTCGAGTTCGGCGAGGCCATCGCGATCCTGGCGGCGTTCGGGTTGCTGAACGAGGCCTACGCGATCATCGCGCGCTCGTACGAGCCCGCATTGGGCGCGAAGCTCGCGGCGCTTCTCGCCGAGGCAATCGGAGGAGACGGGTTGATCGCCGGTCAAGCCGCGGACCTTCTGGCAACAGAACAGAAGATCGACTTCGAATTGCTGGAGCGTATTCACCGGGGCAAGACGGGTTCGCTCTTCAACGCGTCTGCGGTCGCTGGATCGATGACAGCTGGTGGCGATGCGGCGTCGATTGCAGCGCTGTCGGCGTTCGCCAAGAACCTCGGGCTCGCATTTCAGATCATCGACGACTTGCTCGACGTCGACGGCAACCCCGCAGAGACCGGCAAGGCCATTCGCACGGATGCACGCAAGACGACATTCGTTTCTTTCAGCGGCATCGACGGCGCGCACCAGCTCGCAACCGAATTGTGCGAGGCCGCCGACCGTGCGCTTGCACCATTCGGCCGGCGCGCCGACAACCTTCGAGAGCTCTCCGCGTTTGTGGCCGCGCGGCAGACGTAGCGTCATGGATCCGCGCGAGTGAGCACTCCTCCGAACGATCCTCGCGTTGACGAGCTGCGTCAACGGCTGCGAAGCCTCGGCTACCTCGATGCCGGCGTGGATCGATTCGTTCTCGGTCCCGCGACCGGCGCGCGGCGTCCAGCGTCGCTGGCTTTTCTCTCCAGCTTGCGCATCGGCGTTCTGGCCGCGCTCCTGCTTGCTCCCGCGGCGACAATCGGCCTCTCCGCACGCATGCCGAATCTCGTCACGGGTCCGCGAGACGCGCTGGTCGTCGCGCTCTATCTCGGGGCGTTTTTTGGACTCGCGGCGGCGCTGGCCGCGTTCATCGCGGGAGTGATCGTCGCTCGCGTGTCGCGGACGCGATTCGCACACGGCAACCGCCTGCCCCGCTTCATCGGCATCATTGTCACCCTGCTCTGTCTGGGTTACTTGACGTTGTGGTGGCAAACCGTGATTGCCGACGTTGGTTGGTCCGCGCCGGTATGGACGCTCTCTGCGTTGGCGATTGCCGTCGCGACGAGCCTCCTGCTCGGCCATGCCGTCATGGTCATGGCATCGGCCATCATCGTGGCCGCGAGCGGCGGCGGCGCGGCGGCGCGTGCCGAGTCGTGGACGTCTATGTTCCTCACTGGCACCGTCGCGTTCGGAGGCGCGGTGCTCTTGCTCACGTGGTGGCCTCTCGGCAACGGCTCGCCGCGAACACCTCCCCCGCTCACCATCGTTCCCACGGGAGCGCAAGCACGGGTGATTGCGATTGACGGTTTCGATAGCCGTGTGTTCGACGACATCACGCGAACACGACCACTCCCTGCACTCAGGGCCGCGCTCGACGGCGCGACCGCGCAACTGGACACGCGCGATCTATCTGACGCTGGACGAATCGATCCGGCACGCGTGTGGACGACGGTCGCGACCGGACAGCCACCCGCGGTTCATGGCGTCCACGGCCTCGAAACGCGCAGAGTGGCCGGACTTCTTGGCAGCGTCCCGGCCCGCGAGCAGTCGCCTCTCGGCCGTGCCATCCGTGGCGCCACAGACCTCGTGCGCCTGACGCGACCGGCAATCGCCAGCGGCGTCGAGCGGCGTGCGAAGACGTTCTGGGAAGTGGCCGCGGAAGCCGGGCTCCGCACCACGGTCGTGAATTGGTGGGCGACGTGGCCCGCTCCACATGACGCTGGAACCGTACTAACCGATCGAGCGGTGTTGCGGCTGGAACACGGAGGGGCACTCGACGCCGAAGTCTCCCCGCCTCACGTGTATGACGCGCTTCGCACGAGGTGGCCTGAGCTGAAGGGACAAGCCACCGCGCTTGCCTCGGCCGCGCTAGCGGCTTCTCTGAACGGACCCATAGACTCAACGATCGGCGACGAGGCGGCGGCGGTAGTGCTCCAATCCGCCAGACTCGACGCAATGCAACTCGTCTTGCAAGCCACGGTCACGACTCCGGCGACGGACCTCTCTGTTGTCTATCTGCCGGGACTGGACATCGCGCAGCATAGGCTGCTCGGCGAGGCGACGGGGAATGAACCCGCCCGCGTCTCCGCCCTGTCAATGCGGCTCGAGGGTATCAAGCTGTACTACGTCATGCTGGATCGGCTGCTTGGTTCGACCCGGTCGGCGGTGGCGAACGAGATCCTCTTTGTCATCACCGAACCAGGGCGAGTCAGCGCAGACGCAGGGGCCAGGTTATCTATTCATGGCGTAGGCGTCGGCGGCGGACCCGTTCAGCGCAGTGGTGTCGACGTGGCGCCGACGATTCTTTTTGCGTTGGGTGTCCCTCTCGCTCGCGATCTGAAGGGAACGCCGATGCTCGAGTTGTTCAATCGCGATCTGGCGCTTCGCTACCCGGTGCGATATGTCGAGACGTATGGACCACCTGCGGCGGCGACAACCGACAAGCGAGGGCAACCCCTCGATCGGGAAATGATCGACCGGCTGCGGAGTTTGGGCTACGTTCGCTAGGTGTGGCGGCCGACGAGCTTCCAAACGCCTGGCAGCACTGCTGACGCGATGAGCACTTTGATGAGATCCGCGCCGACAAAGGGATACAACCCGAGCTGTAGCGCCCTCTGCACACCGGCTGGGACGGGAACCGCGAACCAGGCGAGCCAGAGGATGCCGCACGTGAAGATGATGGTGAGTCCCGCGACCATTGCCACGACCGAGGTCACGTAACGGCGGTCGAACCCACGCTCGGCAAGCCAGCCCGTCACGAAGGCGGCAAGCGGATAAGCCATCAGATATCCGCCGGTCGGGCCAAGCACACGCAGCACGCCCTGCGGCAGGGCAGGCGATGTCGCAAATACCGGGAGCCCGGCGAGCCCCGCGAGCAGGTAAAGTACCTGGCTGGCCATACCGAGGCGCGATCCCAGCGCGGCTCCACCTAACAGCACGATCATGGGTTGGAGCGTCAGCGGAACGGGCGTGAATGGCAGCGGAATGCTGACCTGGGCCGCAGTCGCGGTGAGGGCCGTCATGAACAGCACCGCGGCAATGCGAATGCCGGTCGCCATGTCCGCACGGCCGGCAACAGTGGTAAGCAGCGTCGTTCCGTTCGTCTGATGCATCCTGGTGAGAAATCTTAGCCCAAAATTCACGGTATGCGCACGGCACTGACCATAGCAGGCAGCGACTCAGGCGGCGGCGCCGGCATTCAGGCGGATCTGAAGACCTTTGCCGCACACCGCGTGTACGGTACGTCGGCCATCACCGCTGTGACCGCGCAGAATACGCTCGGCGTTTCGGCATGGCAGGCACTGCCGTCCGATCTCGTCTCGGCTCAGATCGAAGCGGTCGTCGGCGACATCGGCGCGGACGCAGTCAAGATCGGCATGCTCGCCAACGCCGCCATTGTCGAAGCCGTCGCGGCGGCGATCCACGACATCGATCCGCCTCACGTCGTCCTCGATCCTGTGATGGTCGCCAAGGGCGGAGATCGCCTGCTCGAGGAGGAGGCCGTCCACGCCCTCCGCGCAGAGCTGCTTCATCGCGTGCATCTGGTCACGCCAAATATTGCAGAAGCGGAAGTCCTTGCGGAGATTCCAATCCGATCGCTCGACGACATGCGCAAAGCGGGCCGCCGGATCCTCCGGCTCGGACCGCGCGTCGTACTCGTCAAGGGCGGCCATTTGGATGGACCCCAATCGATAGACGTCGCCTGCACTCGGGATGAGGAATTCGAGTTGGCGGGACCGCGGATCGAGACCCGAAACACCCACGGGACCGGATGCACGCTATCGTCGGCAATTGCCGCCAATCTGGCGCTGGGACTCAGCGATCGCGGGGCGTTGTTTCGCGCGCGCGAGTATCTCGAGGGGGCTCTGCGTCACGCGCCTCCGATCGGCAAGGGTCATGGGCCGCTCGGCCATTTCTGGCGCTTATACTAGAGCAAGGTCCGTCTATAGCATGGCGACGAACAGGTTCCAGATCTCGGCCGAACCGCTCGATACGGTGCGGATTACTGGCTCGGTGTCATCGCCGGGTTGCGGCGCAGCGGCAACGTTCGTCGGGCTCGTGCGGGACCACAACGTCGGGCGTCGCGTGTTGTGGCTCGATTACGAGGCGTACGAGCCGCTCGCGCGAACGACGTTCGAACGCATCGGAGCCGAGGCGTCGGCGCACTGGCCATCGGTGGCGCTGGCCATTCATCACCGGGTTGGCCGGATCGCGATTGGTGAAGCCAGCGTCGTGATCGCCGCGGCATCAGCGCATCGTGGTGATGCGTTTGCCGCGTGCCGCTACGCGATCGAGCGCGTGAAGCAGATCGCACCGGTGTGGAAGCACGAACACTTCGAGGGAGGCGAGGCCTGGATCGAAGGCGCGACCGCGGATCCCGACGACGAAGCGGCACGTCAGACGGCCTTTGCGCGGGCATGCTCGTAACGGTGCGGCTTTTCGCGCGGCTTCGCGAGCTGACAGGGACCACTGAGCTGACGCAGGAACTGCCGGACAACGCGGTTGCGCGAACCGCATGGGACGCGCTCGTGCGGGAGTATCCGGCGATTCGCGACTACGAAGCGTCGATTTCCTGCGCCGTCAACGAGGAATATGCGCGGTTAACCACGCCCTTGAAGCACGGAGACGAGGTGGCCTTCCTGCCCCCCGTGTCCGGCGGGTAAAATGAAGTGACATGTTAGAGAAGCTCAGTGCCGCTGAAGCGCGGTACAACCAGTTGATGTCCGACATCGCCGATCCGGCCGTGCAAGCCGATACGGTGAAGTTCCGTACGCTGTCGAAAGAGCTCTCTGACCTTCAGGAACTGGTCGACAAGTACCGGGAGTACAAGTCGGTCGATGAGCAGGTCGGCGCGACGCGCGAGCTGCTGCAGGATCCCGACATGCGGGAGCTGGCGCAGGAAGAGCTCAACGGGCTCGAGCAGCGCCGCGACGCGCTCCTCGCCGAGCTGAAAGTGCTCCTCATCCCCAAGGATCCCAACGACGCGAAGAACGTCGTCCTCGAGATTCGCGCGGGAACGGGCGGAGATGAAGCCGCGAATTTCGCGTCGGACCTCTTCCGGATGTACACGCGGCACACCGAGCGCCAGGGCTGGAAGATCGACGTGCTCAACATCAGCGAGACCGGGGTCGGCGGGATCAAGGAAGTGGTGGCGCTCATCGAGGGCAAAGGCGCCTTCGGCCGCTTGAAGTACGAGAGCGGCGTGCATCGGGTCCAGCGTGTGCCGGCGACTGAAGCCAGCGGACGGATCCACACGTCGACGGCAACTGTCGCGGTGCTGCCTGAAGCCGAGGAAGTGGACATCCAGATCGACCCGAAAGACCTGCGCGTCGACACGTTCTGCTCGAGCGGGCCGGGCGGCCAGAGCGTCAACACGACCTACTCGGCGGTCCGCATAACGCACATCCCGACAGGGCTCGTCGTTTCGCAACAGGATGAAAAGTCGCAGATTAAGAACCGTGCGAAGGCCATGAAGGTGTTGCGGTCGCGCCTCTACGAGATGGAGCTGCAGCGGCAGCAGGCAGCGATCGCCAAGGATCGCCGCACGCAGGTCGGCACCGGCGATCGCTCAGAAAAGATTCGCACGTATAACTTCAAGGAAAACCGCATCACCGATCACCGGTTTGGCTTCAGCATGTATCAGCTCGCGAACGCGCTCGACGGCGACATCGGCGAGTTGATCGATCAGGCCGTCACGCACTTCCAGTCGGAACCGTCACACTGAACATCCACCAACGGATCGCCGAGGGGCGCCTGGCATTGACTCGTGCCGGCCTGTCCGCGCGTGACGCCGCACTCGACTCGGAAGTGCTCGCTCGCCACGCGCTCGGGTGGGATCGCGTTCGGCTGCTCGCTAACGGACGCGACGAGGAGCCGGAGGGCTTCGCCGCGCGCTTCCAGGCACTCATCGAGCGCCGCTCTCGGCGCGAGCCCGTGGCCTACGTCACCGGCATCCGCGAATTCTGGGGACTGGAATTCGAAGTCTCGCGGGACGTGCTCATCCCTCGACCCGAAACCGAGCTGATCGTCGAAGCGGTCTGCGAGCGCCGTCCCGAGCGCGGAACGGTCGGCCGGATCGTCGATGTCGGCACCGGCAGCGGCTGCCTCGCCGTCGTGTTGGCGCGCGAGTTTCCACGCTCACGGATCACGGCCATCGATATCTCGGAGGCGGCGTTGAACGTGGCCCGTCGAAACGCTGCTCGGCATGAGGTCCTCGGTCGCGTGGATCTCGTCAAGGGAGACTTGCTCAGTGCCGTCGCCGACGGTGTCGACGTGATCGTGTCGAACCCACCCTACGTTCCGTCCAATGTCAGCCTTCAGCGGGATGTCGTTCAGTACGAACCGGCCACGGCCCTCTTCGCTGGCGTCGATGGGCTGACCGCCCTTCGCGCTCTCATTGGATCCGCGCAGTCCCGGCTTTCAGATGCCGGACTCTTCGTGGTCGAGTTTGGCTTTGGTCAGGCCGACGAAGTGACTGCCATCGCGGAGCAGGCCGGCTGGCGGAGCGTCGCGGTCAAGGACGATCTGCAAGGCATCCCGCGCGTCGCCATTCTGTCGATGTAAGCTGGTCGGCATGGCCGACTGCCTCTTCTGCAAAATCATCGAAGGCACCATCCCTGGCGCCATCGTCTACCAGGACGACCGCGTCGTCGCCTTCAAGGACATCAACCCGCAGGCACCAATGCACGTCCTGGTCGTGCCGCGGCGCCACATCCCCACGACCAACGATCTGACGCCGCAGGACGATGGCCTCGTTGGAGAGCTGGTGAGACGAGCCGCGGCAATCGCCGCGGAGAATGGCCACGCCGATCGGGGATATCGCACCGTATTCAACTGCAACGCGGATGCAGGACAGACCGTCTTCCACATCCACTTGCACGTGCTCGGCGGTCGAAGGCTCGGCTGGCCACCCGGGTAAGAGGAGGCAGAAGGCGGAAGGCAGACGGCGAAGGCAGACGGCGGACGGCGGAAGGCAGACGGCGGAAGGCAGACGGCGGAAGGCAGAAGGCAGACGGCAGAAGGCAGACGGCTCAAACTAGTTGTTCTGCCTTCTGCCTTCTGCCATCTGCCCTCTGCCTTCTGCCTTCTGCCTTCTGCCTTTTTCACTGCTCCTGTTTCACCAACAGATACTGGCCAACGTCGCGGGACTTGAAGAAGTCGACGGCGCGATACCCATGATCGAAATAGTGCTGGAAGATGGCGCGCGTGGTCAGTCGCCAGTCCAGGGCCAGGTCGCGATCGCCGACCAGCATCTCCGTGAACGTCGTTGGAATCTCGACGAGCACGCGGCGGGCATCGAGCGTCAGATCGGCGCGTCCCGGACGCAGTCGTCCATCCTCGAGTCGTGACGGATTCACGACGGGCGCATTCGACAGGCCGTTGTCCCGGATCACGCTGTTGGCTGCGCCGTGGATCCGGCGTTCGACGTGCGGACGCCGGATATGCCACTCGGCCACGAATCGGTCTGTGGGCGTGCCGCTGTGGAGCACGCTCGACGAATCGCCGTAGATGTTCTCTTCGTACTCCTCGACAACCACTCCGAGTCTCGCAAAGTTCAAGTGCGCGTTCGGCGCCTGCAGGGGATCGTACGTCCACTCGATCAAGTCGAGTCCCATCTCCAGCGCGCGCTCACGCTGCGCCAGCTTGAGCCTCAGCCCCAGCCCCTGGGCACGCGCATCCGGCATGACGCCCAACATGTGCGACCACTGCGTCGGCCGGCCGTCCTTGATCCCCGGAAGTGAATAAACGAAGCCTTTGAGATCGTCCCCCTCGAACGCGCCGAGCAGGATGCCACCGCGTTTGATGGAGACGATGAGCACCGGCGGCGGTACGACGTCTTCGCCGTCGGCGTAGGCCCAGACGACCCGTTCGAGCGCGGCGACGCGCCGGCAGTCCTCGATCGTGGTAAGCGGACGAATCAACATCGCTGCTCAGAGCAGTGAAGGAAGCTCGCGCAGCGAGCGGATCACCGGAACGTCAGGAGGGCATTGGCGCGAACTGCCGGCGCGCGAGACGAGCACGGCGCGCATGCCGAGCCGCAGTGCCCCTTCGATGTCATGCTCGAGACTGTCGCCCACCATCACAGCCTCGTCAGGTCGAGCGGATACCTGACGGAGGGCGCTCTCGAAGATGCTCGGGTGCGGCTTCATGTAGCCGTGGTCGTACGACGAGACGGCGACGGCGAACAGTCCCTCGAGCGCAAAATGCTCCTGGAATGCCGTCAGTGAGCGCTGGGTGTTCGAGATGAGTCCCATTCGCAACCCCGACGCGTGCAGTCCCCGCAGGACATCAGCCACGTCATCGTACAACTCGAAATGATGGCAGGCTGACCACTCGTCGTAGATGTCACGTGCCGCCCGATCGACTGCTGGCCCGCTGCCGCCCATGCCTTCGATGATCCGACGCGTGTACTGAATGAAGATTTCAGGATCGTACACGTCGCCGGTCGGCGCCAGCAGAGACGAGGCAGAGACGACCGCGGCATCGAAGGCGCTTGGATCCACATCGACACCGTGCCTGGCGCAGAACGTATGGTAGCCACTGCCCTGAAAGGTGGGTCCTGGATAGATCAGCGTGAAGTCGACGTCGAAGAATACTGCACGCGTCATCACGGGCCTGCGATCGCGACAGCCGCTCGTTCGGGCTGGAGGAGCTCGGTCGCCGCCGCGCGCACTTCTTCGAGTGTCACGGCTTCGAGGTGCCCGGGCATCTGCTGGTCGTAGTCCAAGCCGAGCCCAAATTGCTCGACGGTCTGCAGAAACGACGCGATTCCAGCGTTGGTCTCGAGCATCCGCGGAATCGAGCCGATCAAGTACTCCTTGGATTGCGACAACTCCTCGGGCAGCGGCCCTTCCTTGCCGAGCGTGCCGACCTCGTGATCGATGGCGGCGAGCGCACGCGCAACGTTGTCTGGGTCCACGCCGGCACGAATGAGCAGCGGCCCTTCGCCGACGCTCGGATCGATCGCACTGTACGCGTAGTAGGCCATGCCCTGACGTTCCCGAATGTTTTCCGCGAGCCGTCCGCCCAAGCCAAATTGTCCGAGGATGTTGTTTAAGATGAAGTACGCGTAGTAGCGGGGGTCGAGCCGACGGATTGTCGTGAACCCATAGGCGATGTCCGCTTGGGACTTCCCCGGAATCGCGACAGTGTGCTCGCGCCGGCCTGCGGGCAGAGGCGCCGCGATCTCCGAGTCCGTGACGGGCGCACTCTTCCACCCGTCAAGAAGTACGGCCGACTGGTCCGTCGCACTGGACGCAGACACGTCGCCGACAATGACCAGCGACAAAAGCGCCGGCCGGAATCGCGCGGCATGAAAGGCGATCAAGTCGTCGCGAGTGATCCGCTCGAGGCTGTACTCGGTGCCTTTCGAACGCCGCCCGTATGCGTGCGAAGGCCCATAGAGAAGTTCGAAGAGCGCCTCGACTGCGCGAGCGGCCGGGTTCTCCCGATCTTGTCGCAGCGAGGTCAGGCATTCCGCGCGCCGCTTTGCAACTTCCGCTTCCGGGAATACCGGGTGACGGACGATGTCGAGGACGATATCGAGAACGTCTG
>Ga0075430_100002527_pt1 | contig 15244 bp, 13 predicted proteins | sample RhiMetdeltSRZDD4_FD_75294 | JGI IMG/M metagenome (GOLD analysis project Ga0075430, IMG submission 75294) | Populus rhizosphere microbial communities from Tennessee, USA - Rhizosphere MetaG P. deltoides SRZDD4 | ecosystem: Host-associated > Plants > Roots > Rhizosphere > Soil | place: USA... | reverse complement strand
TCCGAAACGCATCGATCGTGTTCTAGGCAAACCCGATCATCGCAGCCCAGGGGGCACTCTCACCGCATCTCCACGCCGAACCCGGACATCAACAGCTCAGTCGGTCCACGGATTCAGGCTGAGGCATTGCCCGCTCCGTCCGTCAGATGGTGGCGCGACCGCGAATCGTGGCGGCACCAGACACCGAGCCGAGGGAGACAGAGGTGGCTAGCATTGCCCTGCTGTTCGGCGCCGAGACCAACAACCTGGCCGGCGTCGGAAACGACGTCGCGACAATGAGCGCCGCGCTGAAGCGCCGCGGGTTCGACGTCTCCGTCTGCGAGGGTGCGCAGGCCACCCGGGCGGGGATCATAGCCGCCTACGAGTGGCTGATCGAGCAGGCCCGGTCGGGCGACGTCGTCGTCGTTTACTACAGCGGGCACGGCGGCCTGTTGAAGCCGCCGGATCCGCTGGTACGCCAGTCGCTGCAGTTCGTAGTCCCGCACGACTACGCCGAGTCGACCGACGACGACTTCCGAGGCGTGACCGCGGTCGAGCTCTCCGTCCTGCTAGCCCGGCTCACCGACGTCACGCCGAACGTCACCGTGATCATCGACTGCTGCCACGCCGCTCACATGTCCCGGGACCCACATGCAATGGTCAAAGCCTTGCCGAGAACCAGCTTCTCCGGCTATCACGCGTCGTACGACGTCCTCGCCCGCCATGTCGAGCTGCTCAAGCAGCGAGGCCTGCGCACGGATCTGCGCGAGCCGCTGGGCAACCCGCACGCCGTTCGGATCGTCGCCTGCGGGCCGGACCAGTTCGCGTACGAGTACACCAACGCCTACGAGAAGAAGGTCGGCGTACTCACCGAGGCGCTCGCCGGCGCGCTGGACGAGGCCGTTGGCGTACAGGCAACCTGGTCGACCGTACTCGAGCGGGTCCGGCGGCGGGTCAGCGACCGGTTCCCGAGCCAGCGTCCGGAGATCGAGGGCCCGGCGCAGCGGCTGCTGTTCGAGCTGCGGGAGGTCGATGCCATCACCGCCTTGCCGATCACCGACCTCGGCGCCGGCCGAGTCACCATCGAGGGCGCCCGGCTGCTCGGCGTCCAGGTCGGCGACGAGTTCATCCTCATGCCGCCGGGAGCGGCGCAGGCCACCGAAGCGGCGGCGCTGGGCGAAGCGCGGGCAGAGCACGTCGGTGCCATCTCCGCGGCGGCGTCGGTGCGCCTGCGCGATCCGGCCGCGAGCCTGCCGCTCGGCGCGGTGGCCTTCCGCCGCCGTGCGGTCGCCTGCCCGATGCCGGTCCGGCTACCGGAGGACGAGCGCTGGGCGGCGCTGCTGGTCGAGGCCATGGCGCGGAGTCCGCTGGTACGACCGGCCGGCCCCGAGGACGAGCCGGTGATCCGCGTCGAGACCGACGCTACCGGCCGGAGCCTCGTGTACGACGCGATCGGTCCGTTGACCGCGCCGGCGCCGATGGAGGAGGCCGCGGCCACGCGGACGGTGGCCAACCTGGACCGGCTGGCCCGGGCGGCCGCGTTACGCGCTCTCGCCGCGCCCCCGAACGTGCGGCTCGACACACCGGTCACGCTGGAGTGGGGGCGCGTCGTCCAGGGCGAACAGCAGCCACTTCCCCGCTCCGGCGCTGTGGTGTTCGCCGGGGACCACCTGTACATCCGCGTCCGTAACGACGGCGAGCGCACCGTCCACGTATCCATGCTCGATGTCGGTACGGCGGCAGGGGTGACCCTGCTGACCGCAGCCGACCCGAGCGGAGTAGCGCTCGAGGCGGGGGAGGAGTACACCTACGGCCGCCACGAACAGGACGGCCACATCGTCGGCCGCGAGGTCTCGTGGCCCGAAGGCTTACCGGTCGCGTTGGCCCGCCCGGAGACGGTGGTCGTGCTCGTCACCTCGCGGCCGCAGGCGGTCGGCGTACTACAGCAGACCGGTGTGCGCGGCTCGACCAAGATCCGTAGCCTGATCGAGTCCGGCTCACCCTTGGAGCAGGCACTTGCGCAGATCGCATGGGGTGGTACGCGGGAGATGGGCGTGGAGCGCGACGCGCCGGTCCGGTACGCCGTGCACACAATCAACTTCGAGCTTCAGCCCATGGCCGCGCCGGTGGTCGAGACCGCGCCGTTCCTCATCGACGACCGCCCGGGCCCGTCGGCGCTGTTTGCTACCGCCCGTGGCGTTCGGTCGGCGGAGGTCGCCATCCGCCTGGAAGAACTCAGGGTGCACCGCAACCGGGCCCTTCTCGGTGCCGACATCCGGGTGGACACGGTGGTGCTGACCGGCGGCCAGAACCCCACCGAGCCGCGTGCGCACACCGAACGCTTCGCCAATATACGTGATGGCGACACGCTGCCGCTGTCGCGGATGCTGATGTACCACGGCCCTTCGGTCGACTACCTCGACATCGGCGTATGGGTGTCGCGGGACGAGGCGGACAGCCTGGCGCTGGCGGACCTACTGAAGCAGGACCTCACCGGAGCGGAGTTCCAGGGAGCGCTCGCACAGGTGGCCGCCCTGGCGGTCACGGCACCCCACGCCGCGCTCGCGGCCGGCGCGATCGGCGCCGCGGCGGTGGTCATGAACGTGGCGTACCGCGCGCTCAGGCGAGCCGTCGGCACCAGCATCGGGCTGTATCGCACATCGCTGCTGGCCGGCGAGCACTTTGGCATCGGGCGCCACCCGGCCATGGGCTTGCTCACGGCCCAGGACTTCTCCTTTGCGTACACCGTCGAAGCGATCTAGTGGCAGCAACCGCCCTGGTCATCTGGCCGGGGCGCCATGAGTTGAAACCGGAAAGGACACGAACAGTGAAGGGAAAGCGAGTCGTAGTAGGCGGCGGCGAGTACGGCATCGAAAACGCGAGTGTCGATACCGTGGTGGACGGGATCAAGAAGGCCATGGAGAACGGGTCAGTCACTGTGTTGCCGTTGCTGGACAGCGCCGGCCGGCCGATTGTCCTTTACCTCAACGGCAAGGTGACCGCGACGGTCGCGGTGGACCTCGACGGGGACCCCCGACCGAGCGAGATTTGCTGACGCGCGTCCCGGGCCCGGTGCCATGCGGCGCCGGGCCCGACGCGCCGGAGCACGATGTGAGGTCATGCGCGGCCACGGAGGCGCATCAGAATGCTGTTGAGGCACTACGCACACGGTGGTAGGCACGAAACCAACGACGCGGTAGAAGATGACCGGAACAGTGTGGACTGTGGGCCGGCCGTACGGGGCCAGCGCCTTGCTATACGCCATTGGGCTCCGTCAGAGTCCGGTGGCGATGTTGAGTAGTTGTAATGGTCGGTAGGCGTCGCGGGCGGCCCAGCGAAGTCTTGGGCGATTTGCGCTCCACAAGGGATAGACAGTCTGGGTCGACCGCCTGTCCTGGCCGGGCCTCGTTGTCGTCTCACACACCGACACGCCGGCAGCAACCAACCCGTGATCTTCAATCAACGGTCGTCTGGGCAGCAACGTCAGGAACTTTGACGCCGCCCTGCTATTCGCCATGATCAGCGCGCATGCCGGCAGCACGCCCCCAGAGAACCCAGACAACGCAGCACCTCTCTAACGCCGTCTCCGGTACCTGACGAAACGCATCGGGGAAGCGTCGATGCAGCGACGGATTCGCTCCCGACAGCACCGGTCTATATCGCATCAAATTGCCGACCGACGAGTCGTTCGCTGTCTGACGGCCGACAAATCTGATCGCACGAACCCGGACGGGTTCGGGTGTACGTCGGTTGTTACATCTCCACCCGTGGACTTCCTTTACCTGATCGGCTCCTACATCAACGCCCGGTGGGCCGCAACGAAGTGACTACCGATCGGATGTCCGGGCTGTGGGATGCCGTGTCAAACTCGAGTGATAGCACCAGACCGCGCGAGCCAAGGAGAGCTGCAGGCGGCCGCGGCGGGATCCATCTTTCGAAAAGGCGCCGTCGACTTGCTTTCAGTCTTCTGGAAAGGGATCATGCCGTGTCCCGTAGCCTCCCCTCGGTCAGACGCGTCGATGCCATAGTTGACGCGAGCTCGCGCACTCTGGGCCGCTACGACATCGAGGTTGTCAGAGCCTATGCGAATCGGGGCGTCCTGGCCCACCGGATCGCCTCGGCATCGACGACGGAGCGTAGCAGCCTGATCGGTGCGGTCTACCAGATGGTCTGGCCGATCGTATTCAGTCGCCTCACCCGCATCCTTGAACTGAGGCGTGGACATGTGGTGTGTTCGCGTTCGGTGGTCAACTTGGCGGACGGCTGTCTCGACCACTTCCACGATGATGTCGAATCGGTCGTTGAATATGTTCTTCGGAACGCTCACGGACCGATCGTCAACCTTGAGGCGTGGCTCGCGGTCCGACTCCGGGCAGCGACCGTCGACGGCCACCGTCGGCGTCGAGGAAGTGTCGGTGCTCTGCAACGCCCGCGGGTGCCGGCGTGGCTCGCCCGGGAACTCGGCCACGATCGTTGGCTGTTGTCCCTGGCCACCCACATACTCGTCTGGGTTGGCGTCGCCTCGACCGCGGGCACTGGTCTATGGCCGCTGGACAGTTGGGCTTACCGGCGTGGCCTGACCACCGGGGACTGGTCAGCCAGCGATCCACCGATGGTGGAGCGTGAGATCGAAAGCGTGCTCAGGGCGATGCGCGGCCGACCTGAGTGGTACGTGGCGTACGTCGAGACTCCCATGGGAAGCAAGCGGGCACCCGTGGTGACCTTGTTGACCGAGGATGGCCGGAACGCTGAGCCGCCTAGCCTCTCCCTGGTCGAGGACCATGAGCTGGACGACGAGCACCTGGCTGGGCTAGCGGCCGACGCGATCGCCGCAATGCGGGCGCGGATCGGTCGGGGCGAGGACCGCAGGGCCGTGGTTGTCGATGTGATCCGTGCGGTGTTCTGCGCGGACCTCGGGACGCGAGACCTGGACCGCGCACCGCACGTTGCGACCAACGATCACGAGTCTGTCCAGGCGCTATTCGATGACCCTGAGCGGGCGAGACGGGTCGTCGACGCGGTCTTGGCCATCGTCGGTGCGTGAGTCATCACACTCCATCGAGCGTAGGACCGCTCGGCGTTCCGCGACGGTTGCGGCGAGCTGGGCCGGCGTCGCGCCGTCGGCGAGCGCCGCAGCGTACGCGGCCTTCAACTCGGAGTACAACAGTTGTGTTAGCCGGAGCTGGACGACCGAAGGCACTTCGGCGGGCACGTCCGCCCCATGCGCCGGATCGCCCATCATCGCTCAGCCTCCAGCCGGACTTTACGCGACACTTCCGCGTGCCCCGTCCTCCGATCATGACAGGGCAGTCAGGCTCTGCCAAGGTCACCAGCTTCCTTGGCACCAAGGAAGAAAACGGCGCAGGCTCACTCTCGTCGTCCGGTCATATCACCGTTCTCCCTGACGGACGTTGTGGCTGTCCGTCAGTTCCTCGCGACACATCAGCCGTGATTGTTGGGTGATCGGTGACCGAGCAGCCGTTCCTTGGAGAGCGAATCGCGCACCTGCCGTCGCTCTGCGCAGATCCGCCCGATGAGGCGGAGGTGCCGGAACAGACCGGTTGGCACGACGGTGCCTATCTCGAGTTCGTCGAGCGCTGCGGTGCCGCCCCAGGCGCTCGACATCGCCACGGACGCATTCCGCACCGCGCTGACCCCGAACGGGCTGAAGCGGAAACTGGTGGCGGCTCACCGGCTCCGCAAGGACTTCGCTGGGAAATACCGCGCCGTTCGCAGGAAGAGCCCTGCAACGTCCAGAACTCGAGCGAGAGCTCGAGCTCGCCGCCGCAGAACACCCGGCGCCGCGGTCGGTCCGGCGCCGTGGTCGGTCAAACCCGTAACCCCGAAACCCCCTTTGGAGGCGCGCAATGAGTGAATACCGCATCCGCTCGGTCAACGCTAGAAACGCGATATTCGGTGACCAGAACACCCAGGTGAACTTTGACGACCAGTTGGCGAAGCTGGACGTCGAGATCGACCGGCACGCGCAAGTACTGCCCGACGTGGCGGCGGCCCACCGTGCGCTCAACGTCCTCCGGGGCGAGTGCACGGCCCAGCCTTTGGATGCCAACCGCATCACGAGGGCTGCCGGTGAGCTCGCCGCAGCGACGGCACCTGCTCCAGCGCTCCGCGACGAGATCGAACAGTTGATCGGTCGTATCCCACAAGCGGCCACCGAGGGCGGCCAATGACGTCCATATTCTCCGAGGAAAGCTTGAAGCGCATCGCCGCCGACGTCGCGACCGTCCGGATGCGAGACACCATAGACCCGTTCCTCTCGCCTGAGCCGGCGGCCGGCGCATGAGCGAGGAAGCCGGCGCCACATCGGCCGAGGCCCAGAGCGACCAGCAACTCGCCGACGCACTCGTGCGAGGACTTCGCGCGGAGGCACACGGCGATGGCGGGCAGCCGTACGACGAGCCGGGGACGATGACCAGCGGCACGCGGATCAGCGAGGTCAACGCGGACCGAGACGCTATCATCGGTGACAAGATCAGCAATACCTACTTCCTGAGCGGCACATCGCGCGAGCGCGAACCGGCGCCGCTGATGGTGAGCCGGCAGACACTCGAAGAAGTACGGTACGCCTTCGTCGAGCCGAAAGGTTTCGACCATCTTTCGGTGAAACAGCACCTGCTGATCCTCCGGGTACCGGGCGGCCGGGGCGGCGGGACCGTGGCGATCCGGCTGCTACTCAACGATGGTGTCGTCGGCGTCAAAGAACTCGCTCCAGACGTCGCGCTGCGCCGGATTTCAGCCGACAAGCTGGAACCCCGCACTGGCTATCTGCTGCGCAACGCCGCGCGTACAGCCGTCGAAGAGCTGACCGAGTTCGAAGTCGCGCGACTGTGTGAGGAGCTCGCTACGCGCGAATGTCGGCTTGTTCTCACCGTCGATCCCGCGGTCCGCATTCCGGCTGGGCTTCTCGAGCGGGAGTACTCCGCCATACTGGCCGATGCGCCCGGTGCCCTGGACGTGCTCGCCGTCCATCTGCGCCACCGGCTACGCCATCAGGAGAACGGTCGCCGGCGGGCCGACGAGATTCTGGCACACGAGGCGGTCATCAGCTTGGTCGCGGAATGGGCGGATCGGGACGATCGTGCGTCGCGTGCCGCCGTCTTCGCGCGGGTGCTCGCGGATGCGGAACGAGCTGGTGACTTCGATCTGGAACGGATCCGTGACCGCCTCAGCCGCGTCGCCGACACTAGCTTCGAGGTCTGGTTCGACGATTTGGATTACGGCAGCCGGTGTTTCGCGATCTCGCTGGCGACACTGCCCGGCTACTCGTACGAGATCGTCTCCGACGCCGCGGCAGACCTGGAAAGGACCTTGACGCCACCGGTTCCGGACGGCCAGCAGATGCCACGGCCCGACCCGTTCAGAACGTTACGTTCCAAGCGCCTGGACGCCGTGCTCGCGCGGGTGAGCAGCCAGCCCATCCCGACGCTGTACGGCGTCACCCCGATGGAGATCGTGGCCTTCATCGACCAGAGCCTGTCGCGGCGCATCCTGAACCGGGTATGGACCGAGTATCCACAGACGCGCGAAGCGTTGCTCCAATGGCTTCGGGTGCTCGCCCGCCATCCGGTCGGCGTCGTGCGGCGGGGGGCGGCGAGCGCGGTCGGCGTCTTCGCCGTGCAGGCGTTCGACTATGTGCGCCGGTACGTCATTCAACCCTGGGCGCTGAGTGCGAACACCGCCGACCGCCAGGCGGCGGCGATCGCATTGATGGCACCGGCGTGTGACACCACCGTGAGCAGTGCCGCCCGGCGAATGGTCTACGACTGGCACCTCGACAAGTCGAAGACGAGCATGCGCAACACGGCCGCCCGCGCGTACGGGTACATCGGGCTCGCCGATCTCGAGGAGGCGCTGGACGCGTTCGCACACCTGGTGGCCGGGCCGGACGACCTCGTACAGGTCGTCGCCAACAGCATCACATCGCTGATCGTCGAGGCCGATGACCGGTCCGCAGTAACGATCCTGCGACAGCTGCGGTACTGGATGACGAGCCCGGTCCTCGATCCGCCGGAAGGGTCGGACCTCTCCCGTCGCGACAGCACGCCGCAGGAGCGTACAGCGGAGCAGCGGTCGCGTCTCTTCGCCGCATACTTCGCGTTCCTCGACATCGCCATCTCCGTCAGGATGGTGAAACCGGTCGACGATCGACCGGATGCGACGGCCTGGCACGGCTTGCTGTGGCTCGCCGACCAGAATGCCCAGATCGCAGAGGTGATCGGCGACCTGTGGGCGACCGCACTTGTCCACCCGATTTCGCATGCCGCCGCCGTCGGTGTTCTGCAGGCGTGGGCCGAGACTGTCGAACCGGACGGTCGCGGGCGGCAGGCGTTCGCCTGCCTGCTCGCCTCGGCGACGCGGGACAGCGCCCGAGTCCGTGGTGTCGTGCATCAGCAGGTGCGCGAGTGGCGGGCCGGCCACGACCCCATTGCCCCGAAGACGGCCGAGGCCGTTCTCGCGGCCCTGTCCGCCAGATGAAGACATGAGAAAGGGGAACCTGTGGGACTGATCCTCTCGAAGACTCCGCTCCAGCGATTCCGGTTCGGTACTCAGACACCGGCCCGGGCAGGGGTTCAGGTCGTCGTCGAAACGACCGGTGGCAGATTCGAGGCGATCACCGGTCAACGCACCGTGGGCGAGCGTATGTTCGCGCCGCATTCGATGCAGTACGAGATCGACATGACAGTGAAGGTCACACCGGTCGACATGCCGGTGAAAACGCGGGACGAGAAGTACAGCTTCCACGTCAACATGGAGATCCGGTGGTACGTCCACAACGCCGCCGAGGTCGCGCGGCTTGGGCTCGACGACGGGCCTCACCTCATCACGGCGGTGGTTCGCGACAACATCAAGGAACTCGGCCGCTGCTTCGGCATCGATCAGACCCTTGACTTCGAGCAAAGCATCAGGCAGAGCCTGACCGACCCGAACGTGCGCGTGGTCAGCAACTGTCTGTGGATTGCGTCGGTGAGCCCGGAGGTGAGCCTGGACAACGCCGGCCGGACACAGCTTGCCAGGATCCGGGACGTCGAGGGCCGGACCGCGGTGCTGGATGCGCAGCACGTTCACGACACCACGCAGCAGCGCTACGACGACGAAGTCGCCAAGATGAAGGCTGCGCAGGAGATCGAGCGCATCAAGTTGAAGAGGCAGTTCGACCTTGAGGCTAAGCGCTTGGAGGAGGAGTTTGAGCGCGAGCAGCAGGTCCAGCGTGAACAGCGCGAGGAGGCCGCGCGCCGCCAGGAGATGGAGTGGAAAGCGGACTTCGAGCGGCGCGAGGCCCAGTGGAAGGCGGACTTCGAACGACGTGAACGGGAGCAGCAGATCGTCTGGCAGCGGGAGGACGAACGCCGTCAGGACGAGCGGGAGCGCGACCGGACGAACCTGTTCCTGGACGCCATACAGCGAGGCGACGCAGCCGTGCTCGCGCTGCACCTCGGTCGTCATCCGGACGATACTAAGGAGATCGTCCACATGATCATCAACAACAAGGCGATCGCCGAGGAACGTCAGGCGAAGATTCTCGCCGACATGATCGATAAAAATTTGATCATCGGTGCTGATCTTGACGGCGTCAGCCAGGACCTGATCCGTGTAGTGGCGGGCATGATGTCTCGTCCCAACACAGGTGTCTTCTCGCTCAACACCACTGTCGAGGTCGGGATGGACGCGATCACCGCGAAGAAGAGCGCCGAGATCAGCAGCACCGGCAACGGGGTGGGCGACACGGCGGACTCGGTGACCGAGACGAGTGGAACCGGAGATGGTTGAGAACGGACTTCGTGCGGCCCATTGGCTGGTGTCCTGGGTCCCGTCGGACCGCTGGCAGGACGTCCTCGCGTTGCCGCTGCTCATCATGTTTGTGACGCTCGGCCTTATCGTTCTGGTGCGGCTCCTACCGGTCGTCGACCGGATCCTACGCCCGCTGGGCAACGGTCTCGTGACCGTGAGCGGCCTGTTGCTCCTGTTGCCCGAGTACGGGGCCACATTGCTGCTGCGCCGGGTCGGCCGGGTCCCGTGGGGCCTTGCTTTCACCTATGGGGAGGCGGTAGAGAACGTCGTGCTTGCGGGCCGCAGAGTGAGCGCGGCAGGGCTCGCCGGATTCTTCCGGGAACGCAGGTCCCGCAAGCCGCTTATATTGATCGCGCTGCTCGGCATTGTGCTGTGGGGCAATTTCAGCAGCTGCCCGGGCGCGGCCGCCGGATGCACCCGTCCACTTGCCGCCTGGTGGCAGCAGACGACGACGGCGGTCGGCGATCTGTTGCCGTCGGACGACCCGACGCCGACCCCGACCCCGGTCAGGCCCAGCCCTACTAAGAAACGGTGAAAGGAACTAGTAGATCATCGCGAGTTGATCTTTGCCGTCGGCGACCAAACGCCCTGGGAGCCGCCCTACCGGCGCTGTCCATCAGGACATTGTCCAGCCAGGGGAGGCCGGCGCTGTATCGACCGGCCGCCCAGCGCCGGGAGCTGTCTTGGTCGGGTGGACACTGTCCGCGGCTCTGATGGGGCGGTGGTGGTTGTAGTGCGCCAGGTACTCGCCCAGCACGTCGAGCAGATGTCGGGTGTTGTAGATCAAGATCCGGTTTAGGCATTCCCGCCGTACTGTGCGTACCCAGCGCTCCGCGTAGGCGTTGGTCTCGGGGCGCCTGCGGCGGTGTGAAGCATCTGGATACCTTCGGCGTGGAACACCGCGTCGAAGATGTCGGCGTGTACTTGGCGTCTCGGTCACGGATCAGGAACCGGAACTCGGTAAATCCGGGAGGCGCCGTAGAAGCCCATCTTCTCCTTGAAAGCGAGGTAGGCCTCAAGCTGCGGTGCGAGGGTACTGGTGAAGCCGTCGGCGTTCATGACCGCGTCCCGCCGGGGACGTCGAGGACGCAGCCGAGCAGACGATCCTCGTCGAAATGGTGAGATCAGCTATTCGAAGTGTCGGAATGCCCGAGGGCAGCTTCGACCGGGTGGCCGCACTCGTCTCCGTGCTGATTGCCGGCGGTGGGCGAGCCACTGTGGAGACTCTGGCGGCCCGCGCCGGCGTGCCGGCCCACCGCATTGACGGCACCATCACCGCGCTGCGCAAGCTGTTGCAGGTCGAGGGATATCCGGTGCTGGAGCTCGACCCGGACGGCCAGACGGTGAAACTCGACATGGCCCTGCTGGTCGAACAGTTCCACCTGGATGCGCCGTGACGGTTGACGTATCCGCCAGGCGCCGGCGGGACATCATCGACGCGCTGCGCCGCGGCGCGGTACCGGTGAATGGTCTTGATGTTCTTGCCGTGGGTCTGGACCGGTTCACGGGAGCGACTGATGAGGACCTCGACCGGGTCGCCACGGGCGGCAGCGTGTTCAAGGCGGTCCGGGGCGAGTACGGGGCCGGCAAGACGTTCTTCACCCGGTGGCTGGCCGAGCGGGCCAAGCGGCGCGGGTGCGCCGCGGCCGAAGTGCAGATCTCCGAGACCGAGACGCCGCTGCACCGGATGGAGACCGTCTACCGACGTCTGGTGGAGCGGCTGTCGACCGAGCAGTTCCTACCGAGCGCGCTGCGACCCGTACTCGATGGATGGATCTTCGCTCTTGAGGAGGACGTGCTCGCCAGCGGCGAGGTGGGTGAGGACGACGCTGAAGGGCTGGACCGGGCGGTGGGAGATCTGCTCGAGACGCGGCTGGCGGATATCGCGCTCGACTCCCGGGTTCGCGGCGGCGCTGCGGGGCTACCAGTCCGCGACGGCCAAGGGCGACCGCACGACCGCCAACGGCCTTGCCGCCTGGCTCGGAGGCCAGCCGCACGTGGCGGCCGCGGTACGCCGGGACGCAGGCGTGAAGGGCGACCTCGACCACTTCGCCGCGCTGAGCTTCCTGCAAGGGCTGCTGACCGTGCTGCGCGACAGCGGACATCCGGGCCTGCTGCTCGTGCTCGACGAGGTGGAAACCCTGCAAAGGGTACGGTCCGATGCGCGGGACAAGGCACTGAACGCGCTCCGGCAGCTCGTCGACGAGGTCTACTCAGGACGGTTCCCCGGCCTGTTCCTCGTCATCACCGGCACGCCCGCCTTCTACGATGGGCAGCAGGGCGTGCAGCGGCTGGCGCCGCTCGCCCAGCGCCTGGCCACCGACTTCGGGCCCGACATCCGCTGGGACAACCCGCGGGCCACGCAGATCCGGCTGCCCGGGTTCAGCGTTGAGACCCTGGTCGAACTCGGCAGCAAGGTCTGCGGGCTCTACGCGGACGCGTACCAGTGTCCCCGCGTGCTCACTGTGGTGGACGCCGCCTACGTCGGCGACCTCGCCCGTGCGGTGACCGGTAAGCTCGGCGGCCAAGTCGGTGTCGCGCCCCGGATCTTCCTTAAGAAGCTGGTCGCGGACGTGCTGGACCGGGTGGAGCAGTTCGATGACTACGACCCGCGCCAGCTGTACGCGCTGACGCTGCGCGCCGACGAGCTGACCGAGGTCGAGCGCAACGCGGCCACCTCGGCCGACGACATCGACCTGCCCATATGACGCCGCCGATGAGCCTGTCCTCGCTCGACCCGGTGCTTGTGCACCACATCGTCAACTCGTTGGGCTGGCGGGATCTGCGGCCGTTGCAGCACGCCGCCATCGAACCGCTGGTCGCCGGGGACGACGCGCTGCTGCTGGCCCCGACCGCGGGCGGTAAGACCGAGGCGGCCGCGTTCCCGCTGCTGTCCCGCATGGTCGCGCAACGCTGGCAGGGCACGTCCGTGCTGTACCTGTGTCCGCTGAAGGCGTTGCTGAACAACCTGGCGCCGCGGCTAGAGCGGTACGCGGAGTGGGTGGGCCGGCGGGTCGCGGTCTGGCACGGCGATGTCGGCGCGTCCGGGCGGCGTGGCGTGTTGACCGCCCGTTCGGATGTGCTGCTGACCACCCCCGAGTCGCTGGAGGCGATGCTGGTCAGCGTCAAAGTGGACCACGCGGAGTTCTTCTCCGGCTTGCGCGCGGTCGTCGTGGATGAGGTGCATGCGTTCGCCGACGACGACCGTGGTTGGCACCTGCTCGCGGTCCTGGAGCGGCTGACCCACCTCATTGGACGTCCTGTGCAGCGGGTTGGGCTGTCGGCGACGGTAGGCAATCCAGATCAGCTGTTGACCTGGTTGCAGGGTTCGAGCGGGAGAGTCCGGCCTGGGTCCGTGGTGGCACCCGATCTCGCGCCCGCGGGTCCGCCCGCGGCATCGGCGGTACCGCCGGGTGAGATCGAACTGGACTTCGTTGCGTCGCTCGGCAATGCGGCAACCGTGATCGCCGCGCTGCATCCGGGGGAGAAGCGCCTGGTGTTCTGCGAGGCCCGACAGACTGTCGAAGAACTGGGGCACCTGCTGCGCGAGCACGGGATCACCACGTTCCTGTCGCACGCCTCGCTCTCCACAGACGAGCGGCGGCGATCGGAACAGGCCTTCGCCGAGGCGCGCGACTGCGTCATCGTCTCCACCAGCACGCTGGAGCTCGGCATCGACGTCGGCGATCTCGATCGGGTGATCCAGATCAACGCTCCCGCCACGGTCGCGTCGTTCCTTCAGCGGCTCGGGCGTACCGGTAGGCGGCCGGGTACCGTGCGGAACTGTCTCTTCCTTACCCTGAACGAGGACTCGTTGCTGGAGGCTGCCGGGCTCCTGCTCTTGTGGAGTCGAGGCTGGGTCGAACCGGTCACGCCGCCGCCAGAGCCACGCCACATCATCGCCCAGCAGATCCTCGCCCTGTGCCTGCAGGAGCACCGGGTCGGAGACCAGCTCTGGCCGGAGTGGTGGAACGGCCTGCCGCCGTTCGACCGCAACGCCGAGGTGATCGTGAAGTACCTGGCGGACAACGGATACCTCGACCGTGACGGCGGCATGTACTTCATCGGCCCGGCCGCCGAACTCCGCTTCGGCCACCGTCACTTCATGGACATGACGGCCGTCTTCACCGGGCCACCCGAGTTCACGGTACTCACCGGCCGCACCGAGCTCGGTCAGATCGATCCCAGCCTGCTCACCGAGAAGGTCGGGGGCGAGCGGCGGCTGTTGCTGGGCGGTCGGAGCTGGCACGTCACCTATATCGACTGGCGGCGGCGGCGCTGTTTCGTGGAGCCGGCCGAAGGCGGCGGCAAGGCGCGATGGTCCCGGCATGGCGGCGCCGTTGCCGGACTCGGCTTCGAGCTGGTGCGCGCGATGCGCGAGGTCCTCCTCGGTACGGTCCCGCCGCTCAAGCTCACCGCGCGTGCCACCGCGCAACTCGGTGCCGTGCGAGGGCAACGCCTCGATTTCGTCCATCCGGGTGGGAACGTCATCCGCCGTGACCGCGGTGACGACGTGCGCTGGTGGACGTGGGCCGGCTTCCGGGTGAACGCCACACTCGCGTCGACGCTCAGCGAATTGGTAGACCCTATGCAGCACTACGACGATCTCAGCATCCGGCTTCGAGGTGACCTGACGCCGCCCGCGTGGAAGGCGGGAATCGCGGACGCGGCCGAACGCCTCTGCCTGCCGGACGTCAACGAGAAGGCGCTGGTGGGTCTGAAGTTCAGTGACGCTCTGCCCAAGCACCTCGCCGTCGCCACCCTGGCGGCCCGCCTGGCCGACCTCGACGGTGCCCTGAACGTCCTCGCCGAACCTAGCCGATTCGTGGTGAGTGATGAGAGAACCTGACCCGAAGACCGTGCGCGGTGCGATTCTTGGACTCCTGCTCGGCGACGCGCTTTGGGTGACCCGGGGCCAGGTTCCGGCCGTCGGGCCGCTTCGGGCGACATGCGCCGGTCAACTTGCGTGCTACACCGTCGAAGGGCTCATCCGTGCCCTGGTCCGCGACGCCCACAAAGGCATCTGCTTCCCACCCGGTGTCGTGTGGCACGCGTACCTTCGATGGGCGGTCTGCCAAGGCGCGGTCCCCTGTTAAGGCTCCCGCTGAAGATGTCCGTTGGGGACCTGGGTCCGAACCGGCTGGCTGTGGCTGCGGCGTCCTGCCGGCGGCGGACATCTCGAAGCCACACGGGGTGCGCCCGGCGCGTTCCACGTCGAGCGTGACCGTGCCCATCTCTCGCCCATCGACGTCGTGGTAGACGTTGAGGTAGCCCAGTCTCGCTTTCGAGATGGTGCCGCAGACGGGGGATTGCATAAGTTGAACCCTGGAACGAGCGATCGGATAGCCGCCGACGATCAGCGTCGTGAACGACTCGGACACCCGGGTGACCTCGACGACGGAGCCGAGCGCCCGTGCCCTGTTCTCCAATGTCGCCAGCGTCGATCCGCTGGCCT
>Ga0075430_100002526_pt1 | contig 15255 bp, 9 predicted proteins | sample RhiMetdeltSRZDD4_FD_75294 | JGI IMG/M metagenome (GOLD analysis project Ga0075430, IMG submission 75294) | Populus rhizosphere microbial communities from Tennessee, USA - Rhizosphere MetaG P. deltoides SRZDD4 | ecosystem: Host-associated > Plants > Roots > Rhizosphere > Soil | place: USA... | reverse complement strand
TGAGGATGCCGTGGTAGTACGTCTGCCCGGTCTCCGGATCACGGCACACGTAGGTCGTGTCGAGCACCGTGCGGCGTTGGCCGTCGGGTCGCACGATCGCGAGCTCGAACTCGCGTACCGCGCCGTCGCGCTCGAGGAGCGCCATCTCGAGCGCGCGTCGATTGGGGTCCGCGATCAGGTCGCCGGCGCGAAAGCGCGCGAGCTCGCCCACGGACGACACTCCGAACATCCGCAGGAACGCGGGGTTGGCGTCGAGGATGTCGCCTTCCGCGTTCGAGATGTAGATGCCTTCCTCGAGATTCTGGACGATCAGGAGGAGCGTTTCGGGGTCGTCGAGGCTGCGAAAGCGCTGGCCGTTCGCCACGGCGTCGCTCTCGGGGGCGCTCACGCCGCGGCCCGGGAGAGGTCCGCGACGGCCAGTCGCGGCTCCCATTTGGCCATCATGGCTATGAACGCGCGCGACACGTCGGGATCGAACTCCGTGCCGATGCCACGCTCGATGTACTGAAGAGTCGCCGCCGGCTCCCACGCGTCGCGATACGGGCGCTTCGTGCGCAGCGCATCGTACACGTCGCACACGTGGACCAGCGCGCTCGCCTTGTGGCAATCGCACCGGTAGTGCCGATCGGGGTACCCGCCACCGTTGATCATGATGTGGTGCTCGAACGCCACGAGCGCCGCCACATCGAGGTTCTGGTCACTCTGCAGGATGAGCCGCGCCCCTTCCACCGTGTGCGATCGCATCAGCGCCCATTCCTCCGGTGTGAGCTTGCCGGGTTTGGTCAGGATGTCTTTCGGAACGCGCACCTTCCCGAGGTCGTGCAACATACCTGCAACCCCGAACGCGCGCACCTCCCTTGCTGACAATCCCATGAACTCGGCGAGCCCCATCGACAGCACCGAGACGTTGAGCGCGTGCGTCGTCGTGTACTGGTCGAACTCCTTCAGCGTCAACAGCGGGAGAAGCACCCGACTGTCGCCGTGCATCGCCACCGACAGCGACCGGACGATCGACTCCGCCTCGAGCAGTGGAATCTGCTCCCGCGTGTCGACCTCTTCATGAATCCATTGCAGCGCGTCCACCTCGTCGTTCAGATCGAGAAGCGATGCCTCGTCGACCGGGGCGGCCTCGGCCGGCTTCGGGTCGTTCGCGCTCCGCACACCAACGGCTCCGAATCGGATCGGCGTCGGGCCGTTCGACCGCGGGTGTGGCACCGTCGGCGGTGACAGCGCCGCAACCGACGAGTAGGCCGACACGCGTGCGAGCACGTCCTCGAGAAACGCGACGTAGTCGGCGCGCTCGACGATATCCGCGAACTCGAGCCGCTGCACGCCGACGTTCGCGAGCTTCGTCGCCCACTCCCAGTCGGTGAGCCCGCGGATCGCCTGCTGGCCGTACACGACGTCGCTGCCGAGAAACGAGAAGCTCGGTCGTGGGTCAGCGGCCTGGAGCTCGCGCAGGATGTCGAACGACGCGACGGCGACGCGCGCGCGAACCGGGTGGCCCTGGGCGTACAGCGACATCGTCGCCAGCGCCTGCGCCATGGACGTCAGGAATCGAACGGCGTGGCTCGTGCGGTCGTTCATGCGGCTCCGGCGCGGCTGGCCGCGCTTCTCAGGTCAGCGTCCTTCGACTTCGCGACGAGGGCGAGGACCTCGGCCGCTTCGGGCGCGCTGCTCCAGTGCGCCGCGAGTCCCGCGATCGACGAGATGAGCTGCGGCGATTTTTCACGCAGTACCGGTGTTCGCAGGAGCCAGTGTTTCTTGATCGATCGGTGCGCGATCCAGCGCATGGCCTCCGGCGACCCCGACGCCGCGAGGGCGCGGATGGCTCGCGCGCGAAGCTCCGAGCTGAGGGACGCGCTGTCGGCGCGGCGCATCAGAATGGGAACGGCGCCGACCGGACACCGCTTGAGCGCAGCCGCGACGGCGATCCCCATCGTTCGCTCATCGGCGTCGTCGAGCCCGAAGAGGATCGCGTGATCGCGAAGCTCCTCGCGGCGAAGCATCAACTTCATCGCCTCGCGTCGAACGCTCGCGTCCGGGCTGGTGACGTACGGCTCGGGCGCAAATCCGGCGGGCCACTCGCCAATCCGGTCGATGACGTGGAGGAGCTGGCGCTGCGCATGCACCGTCGCTTCGGGCAGTCGCTCGGCGATTCGGGGACCGGACACGTCGGCCAGCCGCACGAGCATATCGCCCGCCCAGCCGTGCAAGCGCTCTTCCTCGTCCTGCAGCACGTCGATGATCAGGTCGACGGCATCGCTCCGAAGGCGCAACGCGAGCCGGTCGGCGAGTCGCACGTTAGGCGGCTCGGTATGGAGCACGCCGTGCAGCCGCTCGCACGTGACGATGCGCCCGAGGAGCGCATCGCGAACCTCCCCCGCTGGCGCCGCCTCGAGCAGGTCGAGCAGCGGCATGATGTCCGGCCGCGCGATGAGCTGCGCGAACACGCGCTCCGTGTGTGGTCCGATGGTCGAGACCTCCAACGCCAGTTGCAGCATGCGCTCCGGATCGACGTCGCCCGATCCTTCGACGTCGAGCGTCGTCGCGTGGCGCGAGATCGAGTCCAGCGCGGCCGTGTAGTCATCCGGATTCGGATCGGCGAGCTCCCAGCTCGAGATCAGCCGGCGCACCTGGTCACGCAGCTCGCCATCGGACCGCGTCTGAATCGCGCCGCCGGCGGGACGCTCGGCGTGCGCGGCGAGCTTGGAAAGCATGCGAACGAGCGAGGTGGAGATCGTCTGCCCCGAAACGTCGGCGGCAGCGCGAACCACGTCGATCACGGCATCGACGGTCAGCCCGTGCGTCGCGTTCTCGGCAAAGCGCAGGCGCTGCGCCAAGTCGCCGCCCATCTCGAGCAGCCGCTGGAGCGTGCGCGGCTCCATCTGCCTGACGAGCTTCGATACGCGATCGCGCAGCGGCGCGGACACGCGCTTCTCGTCGCGGTTCAGCTCATCGGCGATCTGGAGCATGTAGCCGACGACAACCTGATCGTACGCGGAGTCGCCCTGATGCGCGTCGATCGCGCGGGCCACAGCTCCGGGATCGGTGGTCGGCAGTTCGGCGGTTGCCTCGCGCGCGAGCGCGGCGCGCGCGAGACCGATCCAGAGCTGAGCGGCGCGTGTTCGTGCCTCGCGGGCATCCTCGCCTTCGCCCGCAAGATCATCGAGCCCGTCGTCGATGAGCTCCAGCTGATCGAACGAGAGCGGGAAGAGGCGTGCGTTTCGCCACCGCTGCAGTACCTCGGCCCCCATGAGCCCGAGCGGTTTCTCGACGCGACCGACGTCGAGAGAAATCGTCGCGAGCACTTCGGCGAGCTCTTCCTTCTCGAGGCCGCGCGTGAAGCGCAGCGCGCCGATCTGGTGGCGGTGCAAGCGCGCCGCCAGCTCGCGAAGGATTGGATGCTGTTCGTCGGTCGCGACGCCCTCGATCACGAGTTGACGCCGTGCAACGCCGACCGAGAGGGTCGGCGTCTGCTCGAGCGCAATCGTGAGTCGGCGCGCCAGACTATCCACGGCCGCGACCAGAAGCGGATGCGTCCCGGGGTAAATCGCGTTCTTGTGAACCGCAACCGCCAGCTCGACCAGCAGATCTGCGTGGTCCTGTGGCAGTGTGGCGTCAGCCGAACCGGTGACGATCGAGCTCATTTCCGTGAACGGTGCTCCGGCGCTGCAAACGGCGGGTACTGGCGCGAGAAGTGCTTCCCCTCGAAGGGGATCGCTGTCATAAGACGACCGGCGGTGATCGAGGATACAGCCGACGTCGGTTCGCTTTCGGGCGCGGCTTGCTTGGGGTCGCAACAATCGGGGAGGAGCCATGGCTCGGGACACGAATGACAGCCGACGCGCCGACGAGGGATCGAAGCGCGGCAAGCACGACCCGGAACCCGGGTTCGGCGATGAACAGGGTACGCGCGTTGGCCGACCCGATGCGGGCGGACCATCGGCAGCGCCGAGCACCGGGACGGGAGTGCCGGTCGGTGAGGAAGGATCGATTCTCGAAGGACAAACCAGCCGTCGCGGCACGACGGCGTCCGATAGCACGAGCACCGGTGCGGGGGCTGAAGCGGCGGAAGGTCTCCATTCCGCGAAGGGGCGTTCGCCGCACGAGAAATCAGGCGTCGAAAGCGCTCACGGTGAACCGGGTCGCGGCGAAGGCGCTGGGCTCTCGGGATCTGAGCCACTGCGCCATCGTGAGACAGAGCACAAAAGTGGCTATGGCGGCGAGAAGGCGGAACCGAAGACAAGCTCCGAAGACAGGTAGCTGACGACCCTTTGTGGGGTCAGAGTCGGATGTCATCGTTCCGTTGCCAAGGCAACGGAACGATGACATCCGGCTCTGACCCCACGCTCTCGCCCGCCCATCGCGCCGTGCTCGAGGCTCTCGCCCGGCGGGTCGTTCCACACGCGTTCGAAGCCGGCAGCGGTCGGATCGACCTCGTCGCGCGGGTCGAGGAGCGGATGCGCGACGCGCCACCGCACAGACAGCGGGAGTTCGAGGTCGCGCTCCGCGTGCTCGGGAGCCGGGCGGCGGCGTTGGTCTTCTCGAGGCTGACATCGCCGTTTCCGCGACTGACGACCGATCGACAGGACGCCCTGCTCGCACGGTGGTCCACATCACCGGTCGTCGCCGCGCGCAGCGTGTACCAGGGGCTGCGCCGAGTCATCCTCGGTGTCTACTACTCGCAGCCAGAGTCGTGGGACGAGATAGGTTACCTCGGCCCATTTCACCTCCGCGGCGTCGCGTTCCCGTGGGAAGGGCCGCTCCCGACTCGCGCGCCTAACGATCCTGCACGCGACGAGCCCGTCGCTCGCATTGCCGACCCATCGTCGGCGACCATTGCTCCGGGAGCCGCCGCACCGGCTGTCGCGCATCCGGTTGGGGCCAATGGCGGCGCGGCGGCGCGGAGCCACCGTCCGACCGCGGACGTGATCGTCATCGGAAGCGGCGCTGGTGGTGCAGTCGTCGCGGCGCGCCTCGCCGAAGCAGGTCGCGACGTGCTCCTCATCGAAGCGGGCAGCCTCGTGACGCCCGACGAGCTGAACGAACGAGAGGCCGACATGACCGCGCGTCTCTACGCCGACGGCGGCCTGCTCACGACGGATGATCTGTCGTTCGTGCTCTTGCAGGGAGCCGCGGTCGGAGGCGGAACGCTCGTCAACTGGATGATCACGTTCCGCGCACCTGATTTCGTGCTCGACGAGTGGCAGCAACGGTTCGGGCTCGACGGGTTTGCTCCCTCGGTCATGGCGCCGGTTTTCGAGCGCGTGGAGCGGGAGATTCACGCGTCGGTCGTTCCGGAGGACGCGCATTCGCCAGCAAACCGCATCCTGCTCGATGGCGCGCGACGGCTCGGATGGCGCGTCGGCGCCGGCCGGATCAACGCGCGCGGCTGTATCCGCACAGGGTTCTGCGGGCAAGGATGCCGGTACGGCGCGAAGCAGAGCGTCGATCGGGTTTACATCCCGCGAGCGATCGCGGCCGGCGCGCGGCTACTCACGGATGCGCGGGTCGATCGCATCGAAGTCGTCGAGCGCGATGCGACAGCGACGAGCGCCGCGCGCGGCAGTCGGAGAGCGACCCCACCCCTCAAACGGGTGCACGCGACCTTCACCGACCCGCGAACACGCCGGCCCACTGGCGGGTTCGTCGCCGAAGCACCGGTCGTGGTGCTCGCCGCCGGCGCAGTTTCGACGCCCGCAGTCCTTCAGCGGTCGGGACTCGGTGGCGGCGGCGTGGGCCAGTACCTCCGACTTCACCCAACGACCGCTGTCGTCGGTGACCATCATGCGGACGTGTACACCGCAGCCGGGATCCCGCAGTCGATAGTGTGCGACGAGTTCATTCGCCGAGACGACCGCGGCTATGGCTTCTGGATCGAGTGCGCGCCGATTCATCCGGCCCTGTGCGCCGTCGCCGCTCCGGGCATCGGCGAATCGCACCGCGAGCTGATGCGGCGCTTTCGACGAACCACCAACGTGATCACGCTCGTTCGCGACGGATCGGACGCGAACGCGTCGAACGGGTCGGTCACGCTGACGCGTCGAGGTCGAGCGAGCATCAACTACGAGCTCGGGCCGCGCGACCGCGCGAATCTCATCGCCGGCGTCCAGGCCGCCGCGCGAGTTCTGCTGGCGGCGGGGGTGACGGGCGTCCGCACGCTGCACACCCGAGGCGAATCGATCCGCGATGACGGCGACATCGACGCGCTTGCCACGCGCGGCTGGGGACGCCACGACCTGGCGCTCTTCTCCGCTCATGTCAACGGCACCTGCCGGCTCGGTACGGAGCCGCAGATATCGGGGGTCGACCCGGCGGGCGAGCGCTTTGGCACCCGCGGACTGTACGTCGCCGACGGCTCGCTGTTCCCGACCGGACTCGGCGTGAACCCGCAGCTCAGTATCATGGCGTTCGCGACGGTAATCGCCGACCGCATGGCGGAGGCCGGCGTCGTCTAGGGGTCAGAGTCGGATCCCACCTTTCGTTGCCAAGCGTGCGGTTTTCGGCCGGGCGGCGCTAATTTTCGCGCAACCCCTTCCCCACCGTCCCGGAGCCCGCCCGTGCCCGAAACCGCCGTCTCTGCCGCGACCTCGCTCGACGAGCTGTGCATCAACACCATCCGCACGCTCTCCATGGACGCGGTGCAGAAAGCCGAGTCGGGACATCCCGGTACGCCGATGGCGCTGGCACCGCTCGCGTACGTGCTGTTCACGCGGCACATGCGACACAACCCGGCCGATCCTTCGTGGCCGAACCGCGACCGGTTCGTGTTGTCGGCGGGCCACGCGTCGATGCTCCTCTACAGCGCGCTCTATCTGAGCGGCTACGACCTGACGCTCGAAGATCTGAAGCAGTTCCGGCAGTGGGACAGTCGTACGCCCGGGCATCCGGAATACGGCCACACACCAGGCGTCGAGACGACGACGGGCCCGTTAGGCCAGGGGGTCGCGAACTCCGTCGGGATGGCGATGGCCGAATCGCACCTGTCGGCGGTGTTCAACCGCGAGGGGCACAACATCGTCGACCACTACACGTACTTCATCTGCAGCGACGGCGACCTCATGGAGGGCATCTCGCACGAGGTCTGCTCGTTCGCCGGCCACTTCAAGTTCGGGAAGCTGATCGGCTTCTACGACGACAACCGCATCACGATCGACGGCTCGACCGAGCTCACGTACTCGGACGACGCCGGCGGGCGGTTCGAGGCGTACGGGTGGCATGTGCTCCACATCGCGGACATCAACGATCTCGACGCCATCGATGCCGCGATCGAGACCGCGAAGGGCGTGACCGACCGTCCATCGATGATCGTGTGCCGGACGCACATCGGGTACGGAAGCCCGAACAAGCAGGACACGGCGAAAGCGCACGGCGAGCCGTTAGGCGGCGACGAGATCAAGCTCACGAAGCGCAACCTCGGCTGGCCGACGGAAGACGCGTTCTTCGTCCCCGACGAAGCGCTGGCACACTGGCGGAAGACGAAGGAGCGCGGCGCGGCGCTTCACGAAGGGTGGCGCCGCCAGCTCATCGCCTACGCGAAGGCCCACCCGGAGCTGGCGAAGGAATTCGGTCGCCGCGTGCAGGGTGATCTTCCCGCTGGCTGGGAGTCGGCGATCCCGACGTTCACGAAGGAGAATGGCAGCATCGCGTCGCGCGCCGCATCAGGCGCGGTGCTCGGCGCGCTCGTCGAGAAGGTGCCGGAGCTCATTGGCGGGTCGGCCGACCTGACGCCTTCGAACAACACGCAGCCGAAGGCGTTCGCGCCGTTCACGCCTGACGATCATGCCGGCCGGTACGTGCACTACGGCATTCGCGAGCACGGCATGGCGGGGATCATGAACGGCCTGGCGCTCCACGGCGGCGTCATCCCGTACGGGGGAACGTTCCTGATCTTCTCGGACTACATGCGGCCATCGCAGCGGCTCGCGTCGATCGTGCATCAGCGCGTGATCTACGTCTTCACGCACGACTCGATCGGGCTCGGCGAAGACGGACCGACGCACCAGCCGATCGAGCAGTTGACCGCACTGCGCGCGATCCCCGGGTTCACGATGATTCGCCCGGCTGATGCGAACGAGACCGCCGAAGCGTGGCGGTTCGCGCTCAAGCACAAGACCGGGCCTGTCGCCATTGCGCTCACCCGCCAGAAACTCGGCTTCATCGACCGGGAGAAGTACGGTCCCGCTTCAGGGTTGGCGAAAGGCGCGTACGTGCTCGCTGACGCGCCCGACGGCTCGCCCGAGGTCGTCCTGATCTCGAGCGGGTCCGAAGTGGCGCTCGTCCTCGACGCACAGACGAAGCTCGTCGCGCAGGGGATTCGCGCGCGCGCCGTCAGCATGCCGAGCCACGAGCTGTTCGCCGCGCAACCGGCCGCGTACCAGGAATCGGTGCTCCCGCGCGGATCCAAACGCGTCGCGATCGAAGCCGCGCACCCGATGTCGTGGTATCGCTGGGTCGGCGGCGACGGCGCGATCCTCGGCATCGACCGGTTCGGCGCGTCCGCGCCGTACGCCGATATCTACAAAGGGCTCGGGCTCACGGTCGAGAAGCTCGTCGAGACCGCGAAGGGACTGGTCGGTCGTTAGGCCCGGCGCGGAGCGGCGACTGCCGCTCGATGGCTGAATGAGCACGCCCGTCGATCACGTTGCCGAGTCGTACGTCAAGCTGGCGCTCGCGGTCGGGGTGCACGACCCCGACTACGTGGACGCGTACTACGGTCCGGCGACGTGGAAGACCGAAGCGGAGGCATCGCCGCTCGCGCTGACGGACATCGAGCGCCACGCCACCGAGCTCGTGATCGAGCTCGAGCGGGACGTGACCGCCGAGGCGTCGGACCTGGTTCGGATGCGGCGTACCTACCTGCGGAAGCAGCTCGAGGCGATGGTCGTCCGAGTCCGGCTGCTCCAGGGAATGAAGCTTCCGTTCGATGACGAGGCACGCGCGCTGTACGACGCGACGCCTCCGGTGCACACGGAACAGCACTTCAAGGATGTCCTCGAGCGACTCGCGGCGATGCTGCCCGGCGACGATCCCGTTGCGGCTCGCTATATCCGTTATCGAAGCGAGTTCGTCATCCCGCCCGAGAAGCTGGCCGCCGTCTTCGCCGCCGCGATCGCCGCCGGCAAGCAACGGACCGCCGAGCACATCCCGCTGCCCGCGGGCGAGAGCTTTGTCGTCGAGTTCGTGACCGACAAGCCGTGGAGCGGTTACAACTGGTACAAGGGCAACTTCCACAGCGTCATTCAGGTCAACACCAGTCTGCCCATCTACATCGACCGCGCCGTCGATCTCGCGTGTCACGAAGGCTATCCGGGCCATCACGTCTACAACGCGCTCCTGGAGCAATCGCTCGTGCGCGGGCACGGGTGGCCGGAGTTCTCGATGTACGCGCTGTTCAGCCCGCAGTCGCTGATTGCCGAAGGGAGCGCGAATTACGGTATCGAGATGGCGTTCCCCGATGCGGACCGTGCGGAGTTCGAGCGCACCACGCTGTTTCCGCTCGCCGGGTTGCCCGCGGACCGAGCCGGCGAGTACTACGCCGTGCAGGCGCTCGTGCACGAGCTGTCCTACGCCGGAAACGAAGCGGCCCGTCGGTACCTGAATGGCGAGACCGACGCGGATGCCGCGGCCGATTGGCTGCAGCGGTACGCTCTGATGACCCCCGCCGCTGCTCGGCAACGCATCCGGTTCTTCGACAAATACCGGAGCTACGTCATCAACTACAACCTCGGCCAGGACATCGTGAAGGCCTACGTCGAGCGGGCGAGCGGGCCTAACGTGCAGGCAGGCGATCGCTGGAGCGTGTTCGCCGGCCTGCTGTCGACGCCAATGGTGCCGTCCGCCCTCTACGACACGCTAGACGAACGGTGAGTCGGGGAGCACGATCGCCGGCTTCCGGCCGCGCAGCGCGGCGTCCAACCGCAGCATCGCCAGCCCGACGCCAGCCGCACCCTGCATGAGCCCCGTCTGCGCGACCACGACGTTCGGGCTCACGCGGTTCTCCGCCTGTACCCATTTCAACCCGTCACCCTCGGCGGTCGCCCGCTCGAGCGTGTCATCGGCACAGCGCCGAGCAAACTCGATGTGCGCCGGATCGTTCGTCAGGCGATACAGGTCGACGAAGAAGTCGGACACGCCGCAGTTGCCGCAGCACTGGCTGATGTTGTTCCAGAAGCCGGGACTTCGCTGCGGCACGCCGCTCGCCACCGTCCCGCGCGCGAGCTGTGAGACGTAGCTGGCCCACGCCGCCTCTCGCGTTACCTGACCGAGTCGATGAAAGAGCCGGGCGGTTCCGGCCGGCCCGTGGCACCAGCTCAGGTAGAACAGCTCGCGCCCGTCGGGGTCGTTGTGAAAGATCCGGCGGCCATCATTCGCCGTTGGCGTCGCGATCGATTGGAGGTAGCGCGCGCCCCGCGCCGCCGCCTCGATGAACGACGTGTCCCCCGTCTCCCCACCTAACGATGCGAGGAAGTACGCGACGCCGGCCGTGCCGTGGGAGAAGTTCGGCATGTTGCGAGTGAACGACGGCGACATCATCCAGAGCGAGCCGTCGCCCGGACGATGATCACGTTCCATCAGGCGCCGGCCGACGCGCGCGGCCAGGTCGCGCGCCGCCGTGTTGCGGTGCGTCCGGGCGGCTCGCAGCAGATACAGCCCCGTGCCGGCGTTGCCACTCACGATGTCCGTGGTCTCGCTCCACTCGGCGCCGGCGCCGGCCTCGTGCGCGCCGGCCATGACGACGCCTAACGCCTTCACCGACGCGGTGCGGTACTTTGCCTGGCCGGTCGTGGCCGCGGCCTCGTCGAGCACGAACGCGACGCCGCTGAGCCCCGTGTAGAGTCCCGCCTCGCCCGGGTTCGTCGCCGAGTCGGGGATGGTCGCGGCGAGATGGTCGGCGCCGGCGGAAGCAAGGTCGAGCCACGCGCGATCACCGGTTGCGCGATGCAGCTCGATGAAGAACAGCACGACACCCGGCATGCCGGTGTACAGCGAGCGCCCTGCGGTTTTCGCGTCGGGCGGCACCGCCGGCCACGTCGTGCCGCCGTCACCCGGGATCGCCGTCGCTCTCAGCCACCGCCCGGCTTTGATTGCGGCATCGAGGTAGCGCCCGTCAGGCGCGGCGACATGGCGATGCAGTTCGCGTTTGCGCGGTGCGATCGGCAGCGCGGCGACCACGGCCGCGCTGACACCGGCCTTGATCGCGTCTCTACGCGATAGCGACGAACCACCAGGCCGTTCGCGCTCTCCGTCGTTCATGACCGCTCTCCGGAAGGGTTTCCCGCCTTGACGCTAGCGCACGGTGAACGTCGCGAGAAGAGCCGTGGCGTGGTCGTGCCCCCCGCGGGGAGCCTCTTCCAGAGGACACAGCACCACATGCGTTCCGGCCTGAAACACGAGAGTCGCCTGCGCGATCATTCCCCCTGACATCGGCGTCAGCCCGCCGACGTACACGTACGGCGGATCCGCGCGGTCGCGGCGCCAGCCCTTGATGTCGGCGACGGTTTTCCCGGGCTTGAGACGCGCGATCAGAACCTGGTGTGGTCGGCCGCCGATGTTCTCGACGCGGATGGCACGCTGGCCGGAGCGAATGCTGCCCACGACTTCGGCGCGGGCGTCCTTGACGCGAATGGTCAGGTCAGCGTCGGAGAACCGCGCCGGAATCAGCACCGACGCCGCCACCGCGCTGAACGGCCGCCAGATCATACGGTCGCCGCGCGCCCGACCCGCGGGGTCCACCTCGTATGCGACCAGAACGTACTGGCCAGGGCGAAGGTCCACCGTCGCGCGTGATTCGCGCAGCGTGTCACGCGGAACGGCCGGGCCACCAAAGCTCCAGCGCTCGAACCATTTCGCCGAACGACCGACCGCACCCCGCGCGACATCCGCGGCGAGAGTCCCGCTCGGCACGCGGTGCACGACGAGCTCACGCCGCACCTTGCCGGTCAGGTTCATCACGACCGTCGTGAGCCCGGCCGGGATCGACGGTGACGCCGCGATCGCCGTGTCGCTCACCATGACGTTCAGTGTGCGCTGGGCCTCGACTCGAGACGGGGCCGCACCCGCCAATGCGGCGAGCACCACGAGTAATACGCGGATTCTGGCCCGGACAGTCCTGATGCGAAGCACAAACAGCTGATGCACGACGACACGTATCGGAGAACGAAGCGGAGGACGGCGAGACGAGCACCGTGGGCAGGATCACCGGTGAAAATTAGCAACGGTTCATGACGCACGGGAGCACTCGTGGTTAGGTATCTTGGTGCGTCACGTTCACCATGCTCCACCCTGCTACGGAGATTCGCGATCATGGCCCGCCCGCGTGCTGGAATCGTCTACGTTGGCCTGAAGGCGTCGGTCGTCGCGCTGGACCGCCGCACCGGCGAGGAGGTCTGGCGCACGCCGCTCAAGGGAGGGGTTGGGCGCAGCACCACGTTCGTGACGCTCCACCGCGACGACGACATCCTGTACGCGGGCGTGGGCGGCGAGCTCTTTGCCCTCGACCCGAAAACGGGCACACTCCTCTGGCACAATCCCCTCAAAGGCTTCGGCTACGGGATACCGAGCATTCTCGGCGACACCGAAGGCGCCAGCCAGGGTGCGCTTCCAGCCTCCGCGGCCGAAGTGCAAAGGCAGCGTGCCGCCGCGGCGACACACGCCGCGACCTGACGGCCGCTCGCCGCTCAGTCTTCCCGCAGTGCGGCGAGCGGGTCTACGCGTGCGGCACGCCACGCAGGGATGACGCTCGCGGCACTGGCGACGACAATGAGCGTCACCGCGACTGACACGAGGACGCCCGGGTCGCGCGCCGTCACCCCGAAGAGCAGCGTCTCGACGATGCGGCCAAGCGCGAGCGCGAGCGCGACACCGACGGCGACGCCCAATGCGGTAACACGGAGCCCCTGGCCGAGCACGAGACGAACGACATCCCACGCGCGCGCGCCAAGCGCGGTGCGAATCCCGAGCTCGCGCGTGCGTCGCGCGACGTCGAACGCGATGACCGCGTAGAGCCCGACTCCAGCCAGCAGCAGCGCGATCACCCCGAACACGCCAAACATCATCGCGCCGAGGCGGAACGGGCGAATCTCCGGTTCGAGCAGATCGGCGAACGGACGAACGTTGATCGCCTCGATGTCCGGACGGGCGCCCCGCAACGCGTTGCGGATGGCCGCCGAAACCACACGAAGGTCGGGCGACTCGCCCGTCGCGCGGACCACGATATACCACAACCGCCGGGACGCCGGAATCTGCGCCATCGGGACATAGAACTGCGGCAACGGTCTGTCGCGCAGGTTCATGGACCCGATGTCCCGCACGACACCGACGATCGTCCGACACGGCGCGGTATCGGCGCCGACTCGGAAGCACCTGCCTAACGGCGACTCGTTCGGCCACAGTCGCCCGCCAAGTGTCTCATTCACGATGACGACGCCCGGTGCGCCGGCACGATCCGACGACGTGAATGCACGCCCGGCCGTGAGGCGAATTCCCATGGTCGAGAGGAACGAGGGATCCGCCGGGTTGAACATCGGCGCCCTGACGTCGGATGGCAGCGAGTCACGTCCCGGAACGAAGATCGATTCGAAGCTGAACGTCCAGAACGGCGCCGTGCCGGTGACGCTGACGCCGGACACGCCGGCCACCGGCCGTACACGGTCGGCGAGGGCGCCATACACCGCATCCGCCTCGTCCAGCGGGATCGCTCCACGAGGGAACCCCACCTCCGCCAGAATCGTGCGGTCGAGCGAGAAACCGAGGTCCCTCGTTCGCGCATTGTCGAGACTGCGCACGAAGAGGCCAGCCCCGACGAGCAGCAGGACCGTGAACGCCGCCTGCACGACGATGAGTCCACCGCGGATGAGTGAGCGCCCCCCGGCCACGTCTCGCCACCCGGCCTTGAGCGATCCAATGAGATCCTCGCGAGTCATCTGCAGGGCCGGCACGAGCCCGGCGAGCAGGCCTACCGTGCAGGCGATCGCGAAGGTGAACGCGAGCACACGCGCGTCCACGGGCGGCGTCGACCACGTCACGTTAGGCATCAGCAGCGCACGAAGCACCGATCCACCCCAGACCGCGACCGTGAGCGCAGCCGATCCCGCGAGCAGCGCGAGCAGCACGCTCTCGGTGATCACCTGAGCGGCCAGCCTCGCGCGACCGACGCCGAGCGCGAGCCGCACGGCGAGCTCCCGGCGTCGCGACAAGGCGCGGGCAAGGAGAAGGTTTGCGACGTTCGCGCACGCGATGAGCAGGACCATCGCGGCGGCTCCGAGCAGTCGCGTCGCTACGGTCAGCCCCTGATCCGTCCGGTCGAGCCGGCGCCCCGGAATGACGGAGCCCAGTTGAACGGACGCCGGCAAGTCGGACAGGAAGGTCGCCTGGTGAGCCGGTCTGAGCGCGACAGCCGCCTGTGCCGCGGCACGCTCGGCACTCACGTCGGGCCGCAGCCGCGCAACGAGATGGAGGCCGAACCCTTGCTTGTTGTCTCGCCAGCGGGGCCCGTCGTCCGCGGCGAGCGCGGACGCGAGCGGAATCCAGACGTCCGGCGCGTCGACATCGGCGCCCGAGAACCCCTTTGGTGCAACGCCGACGATGACATACGCCTTGCCGTCGAGCACGAGGGTTTCTCCGATGACACTGCGCTGGCCAGCGAACTGGCGCTGCCAGAATGCGTAGCTCAGGACAGCGGCCGGACGCGCGACCGCATCGTCGTCATCCTCGCCAGCGAAGAATCGTCCGACGTCGGGCTGCACGCCGAGGACGCGGAAGAACTCGGCAGACGCGCCCGACCGCTCAATGCGCGGCGCGTCCACCCCGCGACCCATCGCGACGGACACGGGATAGTTGAACGCGCCGACGCCGCTAAAGGCATCGAGAGGCCGCAGAGCGACGAACTCAGCGTACGACATGGGGCCTCGCGTATCGCGGCGCCCGTTCTCGAACACCATCTCGATGTGAACGCGGCGCAGCATCTTCGCGTCGGCGAGGTGCGGCGCGGGCCGCAACAGCAGCCGATCGATGAGCGCGAAGACGGCAGCGTTCGCGCCAATACCGAGCGCGAGCGTGAGTACCACGCCAAGTGTAAAGCCGAGACTGCGCCCGAGACCTCTCGCGGCGTAGCGCGAGTCCTGAGCAAGCGCGCTCCACCAATCCGCACGACGCTCCTCGCCGAGTCGCTGCTCGTCGAGGCGCGTGAGACGCTCACGCACAATGGCGACGTTGCCGAAGCGGCGCTCGGCTTCACGCTCGGCTTGATCG
>Ga0075430_100002525_pt1 | contig 15257 bp, 5 predicted proteins | sample RhiMetdeltSRZDD4_FD_75294 | JGI IMG/M metagenome (GOLD analysis project Ga0075430, IMG submission 75294) | Populus rhizosphere microbial communities from Tennessee, USA - Rhizosphere MetaG P. deltoides SRZDD4 | ecosystem: Host-associated > Plants > Roots > Rhizosphere > Soil | place: USA... | reverse complement strand
CCGGTGCCGTCGATCATGAGACCGTCGTAGGCGACGGTGTTGACGATGTCGAACATGGGCTGGTCGCAGCGCCGGTGCACGGTCAGCGGGATACCTACCCAGCTCGTGCCGTCCTCGTCAGGCAGCCAGGTGCCCAGCGGGGTGATGCGGTCGGCGAGCCGCTGGACCGAGGTGCGGCTGGTCGACCATTGCTCATCGACGCCCAGCTCGTTGCGGATAGCCTGCTCGGCGCGGAACGGCAGGGTCGTGATCGGCTCCAGCTGCAGGGGGTCGCCGACGACCACGGCGCGCCTGGCCCGCCATAGCGCCCCGACCGCATTCTGCGGTGTCGCCTGCCCGGCTTCGTCGATGAGGAGCCAGCCGAGCGCCTCCTTGCCGAGGTGGCCGAACAGCCGGGCGTAGGAGGCGAACGTCGTGGAGACCACCGGCACCACGAAGAACAGGCTTCGCCATGCGGCGAGCGCCGCTCCCTCGGGTAGCTCGCTGGGCACATCACCGCTGACCAGGTCCATGGCAGCCTGCAGGTTGCGGCGCATCTGCGTGGGTGCGTGCCGCAGGAATGCCTTGTGCAGCTTCAGAGCCGCGAGGAACAGCTCGCTACGGGCGAGGTTCCACTCCTTGTCGGTCCACAGGGCGGCCAGCTCCCGGCGCTCGCGCTCCTTCCACCAGGCGGCGTCCGGATAGTGCCTCCCGAGGGCTGCTGCCGCATGGTTGAGCAGCTCCTCGATGGCGACGCGCTCCGCCTCGTGGGCCCGGACGCTGCGTTCGCTCTCGGCCTGGGCGCGCACGGCCGTGTTGAGACCCTGCTCGGCCAGCGCCAGCTCCCGCAGCGCCGCCACGAGCGGCTCGTAGGCGGCGGCCTGTGCCCGGAGTGCCTCCGGCGTACCGGCACGATGGGCGCCGTCCAGCTCATGCTGAGCGGCATCCACCTCAGATAGGGCGGCGTGCAGCTGCTGCTGGACGGCGCGCACCTCGTTGGCCAACCACTCGTCGTGCTGCGACCACCGCCTGCCCGCCGCGCCGAGCGTCTTCAGCTGCGTCCACAGCCCCGGTTTGGACTGCCGGTGCTGGGCGTGGACCTGCCAGCGCCGGTTCAGCTCGGCTTCCCACGACCGAGCCGTCCGCTCGGCGTTGGCCCTACGCTCCTGGGCCATCCGCTTCGCCTCAGCCTGTCGTGCTTCTGCGATGCTCTCTGCCTCGTCCTGTCTCTCCCGGCTGAGACGGAGAGCGGCCTCGTGCCGCTCGCGTACCAGCTTGACCCGCTCGCCGGCGGCGACCACCGAGCGCCGTAGGTCGGCGAGCTCGGCATCCATCCGCGGCCACCGCTTTGCGGCCTGATGAACCTTGGACCGCTCGGCGCAGATGCTCCGCGACCGCGCTTCGACGGCGCGGAACTCCGCGACCGCCGCCGACCATGGCTGTTCAGGGGTGGTCTGCTCGTAGCCTTTGAGCACCGCAAGCAGCCCGAGCCAGGTCTCGTCGTCTGGTGGGCCGTCGGGGGTGTGGTACCAGAACGCGTCCACGAACCGACCCCGGTTGGCCTTGTTGCCCAGCCGGGCCGCCACGAGCGCCCATGCCTGGTTGCTCGCCGGCTTTGGCGCGGGCTGCTTGGTCTCGGCGTCGGGCTCTGGGGCGAGCAGGGCCGTGGCGATCTCGGGGAAGTAACCCACCGCGGTCGCCTGCTGCCGCCACGACCCATCGACTGCGTCCGCAGCCGGGATCTCGTCGGTGACGTTCTGCACTGCCCCGTTGTTCGCCGATGCGACCACCATCTCGAAGCCGGTGAGGTCGGGTTGCCAGGCGCTGAGGACTCGGGTGCGTTCCCCGGTACGCCATCGCAGCTGCCCGCCGGTGAACGCCTTGGTTGGGTCCGACAGTGCCGCCAACCGCCGGGCCCGCTCCACCACCAGCGCCGCTATGAGGTCACGCAGCATCGTCGTCTTTCCGGTACCAGGCGGGCCGTTGACCCCTACCACACCGGCATCGGCGATTCTCATCGCGGTATTGACTGCCAGCTGCTGGTTCAGCGCGAGCGCATGCTCAGTGTGGCTGGGCCAGCGGCCCGCGGGCACCGCATCCGGGGCGGTAGCGGTCAGCACGGCTTCGATCTCGGCGCGCACGTCCACCCGCTGGGCGGTGGGGATCTCAGCCTCGGGCCGCAGGTACTCACGCAGGGCAGCGCCAACGTCTCCCCTGGCCATCCGCTCGGCGACCCGGCCCAGGTCGCCGATGACGAAGCTGTTCAGGAACTCATGACCACCCGCCTTGTCCGCCTTGCGCCTGGCCACAACCTGGCTGCTGATGCGGATCTCCGCACAGGACAGCGCGGTGCCGACTCCGGCTTCGGCCACAGCGGCAGCCAGGCAGCTGCCAAGGTCGGCATGGTCCAGCATGCGCGGGACCGGGACGCGCCGCGGCGGGGCGTCGTCCTCCTGTGGGCCGGTCAGATAGTCGGTTACCAGGTCACGCCACGCCTCGCCGAATGCCGCCGTAGCCTCGTCGAACCCGGTGAGCCAGCCCTGCCTGCGCCGCCTCGGGCGCAGCACCTGGCCGGTAGCCCACGCACAGCTGGAAAGCACCTCGGAGCCGATGAGCGCGCACCCATCCTCGCCGACCACGAACGCGGCTATGGCACTCTCTCCCGCGGGACGCTCGTCAAAGCTGTCCTCATCCGGGGCAAAGACGCGCGAGAGTGTCTCGAATACCGCGTCGAGGGGGTAGATCCCCAGGTAGACCACGTGCCGCCAGGCTTGGTTCGGGCGCAGCTTCCGACGAGCGAGCTCGTGGCCGGGCTCCCACGGCAGCGGCTCGCCCGGCCGCACCGCGAACACCAGCCGCTCGCGGTCCACCTTCTCGACACTCTGCGGACTGAACATCTCCACAGTCCGCCAGAACTGGACGATCTCGGCCCGCCTCGCGTCCGCCCTCCGCGCCACCCCAGCTCCGATCGTCGACTAGGAACTACCGAACACGATCTGACGAAAGGTCTAGAGCATAGCGAGCGGTCTCATACCGCCAGTCCCGCCCGAGATCATTGGTGTGGGTGCCGACCCGCGCGAAGCGCGGCGGCGAGGCATACCATCCGCCGATGACCCGGTACGAAGGATCCGACCAGTTCCGGGAGGCGGAGCTGGTCGACGTGGACATGTCGCGGGCGGTCTTCCGTGAGGTCGACCTGTCCGAGGTACGCATGCGCGGCGTGCTGCTGACCGGCGCCGACATCGACGGGGACATCCGGGGGCTGCGGCTCAACGGTGTCGAGGTGGCGCCGCTGGTCGAGGCGGAGCTGGACCGCAGGCACCCGGAGCGGGCCCAGCTGCGTCCCACCACCGCCGGCGGCATGCGCACCGCGTGGGCGGTGGTGGAGTCGTTCTGGGCGGCGACCATGCAACGGGCCGGCCGGCTGCCAGAGGCCGACCTGCACCGGTCGGTCGACGAGGAGTGGTCCTTCGCCCAGACGCTGCGGCACCTGGTGTTCGTGACCGACGCGTGGCTCAGCCACGCCGTGCTGGGCGAGGCCCGGCCGTTCCACCCGCTCGGCCTGCCGGCGGCCTTCCACACCGGCACCGAGGCGTACGGCGTCGACACCTCGGCGCAGCCCGAGCTCGCCGACGTGGTGGCCGCCCGCGCCGAGCGGGTCGCGTCGGTGCGCGACTTCCTCGCCGCCGCCACCCAGGCCGACCTCGACCAGGTACGGCCGGCGAACCCGGCGCCGGGCTGGCCGCCGCCCCAGCCGCGCACCGCCGCCTCGTGCCTACGGGTGATCCTCAACGAGGAGTGGACGCACCACCAGTTCGCCGTGCGCGACCTGGCGGTGGTCGAAGCCGGACGGTGAGCCCGCCTACCAGGCGACCGGGAGCTTGTGCACGCCGTAGATCCCGCGGTCGTGGCGCATCGGGATGTCCTCCGGCTCAGCCGCGAGCCGCAGCTGCGGGAACCGGTCGAACAGGGCGCGGTAGCCGATGCGCATCTCGATGCGGGCCAGCTCCTGCCCGATGCACAGGTGCACCCCGTGGCCGAGGGCCAGGTGCCCGGTCGGCGGCCGGCTCAGGTCCAGCTTGTCCGGGTCGGGGAACTGGGCCGGGTCGCGGTTGGCCGCGGGCAGCGAGACCAGCACGGTCTCCCCGGCCTTGACCAGCTGGCCGTCGAGCTCGACATCCTCCAGCGCGACGCGCATCGTGCCGAACTGGGTGATCGTCACGTACCGCAGCAGCTCCTCGACGGCGCCGTCGATCAGCGACGGGTCGGCCCGCAGCGCGGCGAGCTGCTCGGGGTGGCGCAGCAGCGCGTACGTGCCGAGCGCGAGCATGTTGGCGCTGGTCTCGTAGCCGGCGACGAGCAGCAGGTGGGCGATGTTCGTCACCTCCTCGTCGGTCAGCTCCCCGCTCTGGACCAGCCCGCTGAGCATGTCGTCAGCCGGCTCGGCGCGCTTGGTCTGGACGAGCTGGTGCAGGTAGCCGCCGATGCTGGCGATCGCCTTGAAGATCTCCTCCTTGTCGACGTTGAGCGCGAGCACCGTCTCCGAGTCGCGCTGGAACCGCTCCCGGTCGGCGTACGGCACGCCGAGCAGGTCACAGATCACCAGTGAGGGGATGGGCAGGGCGAACTCCTGCACCAGGTCGACCGGCGGGCCGGCCTGCTCCATCGCGTCCAGCCGCTCGTCGGTGAACCGCTGGATCCTCGGCTCGAGCTGGCGCATCCGGCGCACGGTGAACTGGCCGGTGAGCAGGCGACGGTAGCGGGTGTGCTCCGGCGGGTCCATCCGGATGAAGAAGCCGGGCTGTGCCGGCGTCGGCTTCTCCTCGGCGAACGGGTGCGGGATGGGCGAGTGCCGAAGCTCCTGGCGCGCGCTGAAGCGGGGGTCGTCGAGCACGACGCGTGCCGCGGAGTAGCTGGTGACCAACCATCCGACGTGACCGTCCACATACGCCAGCGGGGTGACCGGCTGCTCCTCCCGCAGCCGTCCCAGCTCGTCCGGGGGGTCAAAGATGGTGCTGCGGGCGGTGGGCAGCTTGATCGGGGTGGACACAGCCTCTGCCATCTCGCGCTCCTTCAAAGGGTGCACAGTCAGGTGCCCTCATCAAAGCGGAGCTGTCTAAAGCCTTTCTTGCGTGTACGGAACAGGCGTATCCGACGGTCATCGGCAGCGCCAGCTCTGTGGGCTGAGAGGAGCGGGGTGGGCTGGTAGGCGACAGCAGGGCCGGCGAGGCGTCGCGTACGTCAGGGCTTGGTCGGGGCTCGATGAGGCTCCATGACGTACGCCGCGACCCCCGCATGGCGGTGCGCGGCCCCACGCTCGAGCCGCCGGGGGACCCGGACGCCTGGCCCGGCGGCGCGAAGCTGGCCGGGACCGCCGAGGCTCAGGCCGACATCCGGTCCACTGAGGCCACCTCGTCCGCGTCGAGCGAGAACCCGAACACGTCCAGGTTGGCGGTGATGCGCTGCGGGTTGACCGACCTCGGGATGACCGGGATGGCGCGCTCCACGTACCACCGCAGGACGACCTGGGCCGGGCTCACCCCGTGGCGGGAGGCGATCCCGGCCAGGACGCGGCTACCCAGGTCGGTGTCCTTGAGCGGGCTGTAGCCCTCGACCACGACCCGCCGCTCGCTGTGGTCGGCGAGCAGCTTGGCGTCGAACCGGCTCGGGCTGAACGGGATCTGGTTCACCACGGGCGCCTGCCCGGTCTCCTCGATGAGCTCGTCGATCTGGTCGACCCGGTAGTTGCTGACCCCGACGGCCTTGACCAGCCCCTGCTCCTGAGCGGCGAGGAACGCCTGCCAGGTCTTCGGCGCCGCGGTGGACCGGGGCGGCCAGTGCACCAGCCACAGGTCGACGTACTCGGTGCCCAGCGCACGCAGGCTGGCGGTGAGCGTCTCCCGCTCGCGGCCGGCGTTCCCCGGCGGGAGCTTGGTCGTGACGAACACCTCCGCCCGGTCCACGCCGCTGTCCCGCAGCGCCCTGCCCACGTCGGCCTCGTTGCCGTACATCGTCGCGGTGTCGATGTGCCGGTAGCCGGCCTCCAGCGCGTGGCGGATGGCCTCGTACCCCCGCTGGCCCCGCAGCTGCCACGTGCCGAGCCCCACCACCGGCATGGCGCCGCCGCCGGCCAGCGCCACCGTACGGGTCTGTTCCAGCCCACCCATGACAGTCATCCTCTCCTGGCCTGCCGCGGCACCGGCCCGCGCCCCTGCGCTCACCCCCGGCCACCGGCACCCGGCAGCGCCGGAGCCGCCAGCGTTGCTGGGGCCGCCGGCGGGGCCGGGGCCGCCGGGTCGACCGGCGGGACCGACCCGCCCGGGACCGAGGCGGGCGGGACCACCGGCGGGGCCGGGGCAACCGGCGGCGACGCGAGCGAGGCGCGCTCCTCGGCGGTGAGTGGCGGCTCGGTCAGCGCCGGGTGGGCTGGCGGGCGCCGCAGCGCGGCCACGATCTCCGCCTCCTCCAGGCTGTCCAGGGGCGCCGAGAGCGTGTTCACCCGGATCGTCGCGGCGCTCACCACCGGCTCGCGGACCGCGGCGAGACCGACCAGGTCGGCCAGCCGCCGCCCCTGCGGGGACTGGCGGGCCAGGCGCGGGTCGACGACGTCGTAGCGGCACTGCGGGTAGCAGATGTCCTGCATCGTGGCGAGGATCCAGGCGTCGTCGACGGCCGCGCCGACGGCGCGCTGGGCGGCGGCGGCCAGCCCCGGGCCGGGCCCGTGCCGGCGCAGGGTCAGGTCCAGCGCTGCCGCGGCCCGCGCCGCGGTGCTCATGCCGTGGCCGTAGACCGGGTTGAACGCGGCCACCGCGTCGCCGGCCACCACCAGCCCCTCCGGCCAGCCGGGGCCGAGCCGCTCGAACCGTAGCCGGCGGTTGACCGTGCTGCGGGTGCCGCGCACCGGCGTGAGCGGTTCGGCGGTGGCGATCAGCTCCGCGATGAGCGGGTGCCGGATACCGCGGGCGTACGCGAGGAAGCCCGCCTCGTCCATGGGCGGCTCGCCGCCGCGGGTGCCCGACAGCGTGACGATCCAGCGACCATCCTCGATCGGCAGCAGCGCGCCGTTCTGCCCGGGCCGGGGCACCCGGTGGTCGGCGTAGAGGACCACCGGAGGGAAGGGGTGGGTCGCCCGGTAGACCCGGGTGGCGTAGGTGATCCCGGTGTCGACGACGTCCTCCTCGACCGGCGGCGTGCCGAGGTCGCGCAGCCAGCGCCGCAGCGAGGAGCCGCGGCCGGTGGCGTTGACGACGAGGTCCGCCCCGAGCTGGACCTCGGCCGCGCCGTCGAGCAGGACCCGCGCCCCGGTGACCTTGCCGGCGTCCCCGCACAGGCCGGTCACCGTGGTGTTCTCCAGCACGGCGACCCGCTCGTCGCGCAGCACCTCCTCGCGGACCACCCAGTCGATCAGGGACCGGCTGCAGGTCAGCATGTAGCCGGCGGCCGGGAAGCGGTGCTGCCAGCCGTACGCGGTCAGCGACACCGCACCCTCGGGCAGGCCGATGCGGTGTGCGCCGGCGGCGAGCAGCCGGTCGATGGTGCCCGGCAGCAGCGCGTCGACGACCGCGGCGCCACCGGACATGAGCAGGTGGGCGTGCTGGGCCTGGGGCACGCCCCGGCGCAGGCGCGGCCCGTCCGGGTAGCGGTCCCGTTCGACCACGGTGACCGCGTCGAAGTGCGGGGCGAGGGCGCGGGCGGCGAGCACCCCGGCCAGGCCGCCGCCGAGGACCACAGCGCGCGCGGTCACGACTCGGCCCCCCAGGCGATCGGCAGGCAGCGCGGGCCGTACGGCACGATGTTCTCCCGCATCGGCACCTCCTCGGCGGGCACGGCCAGGCGCAGCGTCGGGAACCGCCGTAGCAGCGCGGTGTACGCCACCCGCATCTCGATGCGGGCCAGCTGCTGCCCGATGCACTGGTGCACCCCGTAGCCGAAGGCCAGGTGGCGGCTTGCCGGGCGGGTGACGTCGAGGTGCTCCGGTTCGTCGAACCGGCGCGGGTCGCGGTTGACCGCGGCGAGCGAGAGGGTCACCACCTCCCCGGCCCGGACCAGCTCGCCGCCCACCTCGACGTCGGCCAGCGCCGCCCGGATCGGCCCGATGTGCAGCGAGGGTACGTAGCGCATCAGCTCCTCGACCGCGCTCTCGACCAGCTCCGGCCGGGCCCGCAGCCGGGCCAGCTGCTCCGGGTGGGACAGCAGCGCGTACACGCCGAGCCCGATCATGTTCGCAGTGTTGTCGAAGCCGCCGATGAGCAGCAGCGACACCACCCGCAGGATCTCCTCCACCGACAGCTCCCCGGCGGTGGCCAGGTCGCTCATCAGGTCCTCGGCCGGCGCCGCCCGCTTTCGTCGCAGCAGGTCGTGCAGCGTGCGGTGGATGCCGGCACCGGCCCGGCGGACCTCATCCGGCGTGGACTCGAACCGGAACATCATGGTCACCTTGTCGTGCAAGGCCCCGGCCTCGGCGTATGGCATGCCGACCAGCTCGCAGATCGCCAGCGACGGGATCGGGTACGCGTACGCCCGCATCATGTCGACCGGCGGGCCCTGCCGCTGCATGGCGTCGAGGTGCTCCTCGGCGATCTCCTCGATCCGCGGCATCAGCTGCCGCATCCGGCGCATCGTGAACTGGCCGGCGAGCAGCTTGCGAAAGCGGGTGTGCTCCGGCGGGTCCATGAAGATGAACTCCCCCGGCCCGGCCGGCACCCGCTCCATGTGCCCGAGCCACTGCACGGGCAGCCGTTGCAGCTCCTTGCGGGCGCTGAAGCGGGGGTCGCTGAGCACGGCCTGCGCCTCCGGGTGCCCGGTCACCAGCCAGCCGACCGACCCGTCGGCGTAGCGCAGCCGGGTGACCGGCCGGGTGCCGCCAAGCGCGGTCAGCTCCTCGGGCGGGTCGAACGGGCAGGTACGGACGGTCGGCAGCGGCGGCGGTGTGGCGTGGGTCTGCGTCATCGTGGCTCCTCTGCCTGGGACGGCTCCTCGCTGCGAGGGTCCTCGGCCGACATGGGTGGGGTGGTGTCGGCGTCCCCGCCGTTCGGCTGCTCGAGGTGGGCGGTGGCGACCTTTGCGCGCCCGGTCTGGTCCGGCACGGGGTGCTGCCCGTTCGGCGGTACCACCGCGACGAGCGGCGCGCTGGGCAGCCAGTAGTGCTCACGCTGGAACGCGTAGGTGGGCAGGGCGACCGGCCGGGCGCCGGTCTTGGCGAAGACGGCCGGCCAGTCCACGGGTACGCCGCTCACATGCGCTCTCGCCAGAGCACCGATATCGGCCTCAGGGCCGGTCGCGCCCTCTGCCGCGTCGCCGGCCGGCTCCAGTGCGCCGCCGGGCTCGACGTACCCAGTGGTGACGGCGGGGTGCGCCGCGCCGCGCTCCACGGCGGCGAGCCCGTCGAGCAGGTCGTGCCGGTCGGCGGCGAGCACCGCTGCCCGGTGCTCGAACGCGCTCCGCGAGATGGCGAGGGCACCGGCCACGTCCCACGGGTCCAGCTCGGGCCGGGCGTCGAGGTACGCCCGCAGCCTGGCCGCCTGGGCCCGCAGCGCCGCCACGGATCGGCCGGAGACCAGCCAGGGCACCGGGCCTGCGGGGCGACCGCCTGTCGCCGCAGCGGCGTCCAGGTCGGGCCCTGGCGGCGCCTCCTCCAGGATGAGGTGGGTCTTGGTGCCACTGGCGCCGAACGACGACACGCCGGCCCGGCGCGGTCTGCCCGGGTCCGGCCACGGCACCGTCCCCGACAGCAGCGACACCCCGCCCGAGGCCCAGTCCACCTGTGGCGTCGGGTGCTCCGCGTGCAGGCTGCGGGGCAGCACCCGGTGCTGCAGCGACAGCACCGTCTTGATGACCGCGACCACGCCGGAGGCGGCGTGTGCATGGCCGATGTTGGACTTCACCGTGCCCAGCCACAGTGGACGGTCGGCCGGACGGCCCTGCCCGTACGTGGCGACCAGGGCCTGCGCCTCGATCGCGTCGCCCAGCGGGGTGCCGGTGCCGTGCGCCTCCACCGCGTCCACCTCGTCCGCGACGATGCCCGCACTGGCCAGCGCCTGCCGGATCACCCGCTGCTGGGACGGGCCGTTCGGGGCGGTCATCCCGTTGCTCGCGCCGTTGTGGTTGACCGCAGAGCCACGGATGACGGCCAGCACCGGGTGGCCGCGGCGGTGGGCCTGCGACAGCGGCTCCAGGACCAGCATCCCGGCGCCCTCGGCCCAGCCGGTGCCGTCGGCGGCGGCCGAGAACGGCTTGCAGCGCCCGTCCGTGGCGGCGCCGCCCAGATCATGATAGGCGACCGGGTACGCCAGCACGGTCACCCCGCCGGCCAGTGCCATGCCGCACTCGCCGCTTCGTAGGGCCTGGCAGGCCAGGTGCAGCGCGACCGCGGAAGACGAGCATCCGGTGTCGACGGTGAGCGTAGGCCCTTCCAGCCCGAGCGCGTACGCCACCCGGGCCGAGGCGAACGGCCCGCCGCTGCCCGTACCGACCCACGGCCGGCTCTCCGGCGGGACCTGCCGTACGTCCGAGACGTAGCTCTGCGAGATGGCGCCGAAGAAGACACCGACCTGGTCACCGCGCAGGCGCTGCGGGTCGGTACCGGCCCGTTCGAGGGCCTCCCACGCCAGCTCCAGCAGGAGCCGGTGCTGCGGGTCCATGGCCAGTGCCTCGGCGGCGCTGATGTCGAAGAAGCCCGCGTCGAACCGGCCGGCACCGGTGATGAACCCACCCTCACGGATCAGGTGCAGGCCAGGAGCGACCATCTCGCCGGGGGCGAGCGCGGACAGGTCCCAGCCGCGGTCGGCGGGCGGGGCGGTTATCGCGTCCCGATGCTCGGTGACCAGGTGCCACAGCTCCTCCGGCGTCTCGACGCCACCGGGCAGGCGGCACGCCATGGCGACGATGGCGATCGGCTCGCCGTCGGTAGCCCCGGTCCGGGCGGGAGCCGGCGCCGGGGCCGGTGCGGCCGCCCCGAGCATGCGCTCGTGCAGGTGGTGGGCCAGGGCGGTGGGGTTGGGATAGTCGAAGACCAGGCTGGCCGGCAGGGTCAGCCCGGTCGCGGCGCCAAGGCGGTTACGCAGCTCGACCGCTGTCATCGAGTCGAACCCCAGCTCCCGGAACGCCCGCGCAGGGGCGAGCGGGTCGGCGCTGGTGTGCCCGAGCACCGCGGCGCCGTGGCTGCGGACCAGGTCCAGCAGCACCCGTTGCCGCTGTGCCGGCACCAGCCCGGAGAGCCGTTCCGCGAGCGCCGAGCCGTCGGCCCCACCGCTGCGGGCCTGGCCGGTCTCGGCGGCCTCGATGATGCGCCGCGCCTGGGGCACGCCGGACAGGAGCGGGCTGGGCCGGCCGGAGGTGAACAGCGGCACGAACCGCTGCCAGTCCACGTCGGCGACCATGAGGCAGGTCTCCCCGTCACCGACCGCCCGGGCCAGCGCGGCGAATGCCAGCTGCGGGTCGAGCATGGGCAGGCCCTGCCTGCGGGAACGGTCGGTCAGCGCCTCCCGCAGCAGGCCGCTGCGCGGGTCGGCGTCGTTGAACGCGTCCCACATCCCCCACGCCACCGACGTCGCGGCCAGCCCCCGCGCCCGTCGCCGCTGCGCCAGAGCGTCCAGGTAGGCGTTCGCCGCTGCGTACCCCGCGTGCTCCCCGCTGCCCCACACCCCCGACACCGACGAGAACAGCACGAACGCGTCCAGCTCAGGGCCGTCGAAGACCTCGTCCAGCCACCGCGCCCCTCCTGCCTTCGCGGCCAGGTTCGTGGCCAGATGCTGCGGTGTCACATCGGTCAGGTTGCCCAGCTCCACCTCGGTGGCGGTGTGTAGTACCGCCTGCACCTGGCTGCCCTCGTCCCGCAGCCGGGTGGCCAACCCCGCGACCGCGTCCCGGTCAGTCACGTCGCACGCCGCCACCGTGACCCGTACGCCCGCGGCCAGCAGCTCCGTCTCCAGCTCCGCGACGCCGCTCGCATCGCGGCCCCGGCGGCTGGTCAGCACCACGTGCTGCGCGCCGTTGGCGGCCAGCCACCGAGCCAGGTGGGTGCCGAGCGATCCGCTGCCACCGGTCACCAGCACCGTCCCGGTGGGCCGCCAGGGCCCGTGCCCGCTGCCGGCCCGCCGCGGGGCGGGTACCAGCCGCCGCCCGAACACCCCGGACGCGCGTACCGCGACCTGGTCCTCCCCGCCCGACCCGGCCAGCACCCCCGCCAGGCTGTGCCACGCCTCCGCGTCCATCTCCTCGGGCAGGTCCACCAGCCCACTCCACAGCCGGGGATGCTCCAGCGCCGCTACCCAGCCCATCCCCCACACCTGCGCCTGCACCGCGCCGGCCACCGTCTCGTCGGCGCCGGTCGCCACGGCGGCGCGGGTCACGCACCACAGCCGGGTGCCCCACCCGGTGTCCACCAGCGCCTGCACCAGCGCGACGGTGCCCGACAGCCCGGCCGGCAGCACCGGGTACGCCTGGTGCTGCCGCTCATCCCAGGCCAGCAGCGACACCACGCCCGCTGGGAAGCCTGCGTGGTCCTCCCCCAGTGCCTCGGTCAAGACCGCGGCCATCCCGGCCCGGTCCACCCTGGAGGCATCGACCGCCATAAGCACCACCTGCGCCCCACCGGCCTGCAGCGCCTCAACGCACGCCGTGACCGCCTCGCTGCGGTCCCCGGCCCGCTCCGGCGCCACCACCAGCCAGGTCCCGGCCAGCGCGGCACTGGGCGGGTCGACGACGCGCCGCCACTCGACCCGGTACCGCCAGGAGTCGGCAGCGTAGTCCGTGCGGCGGCGGCGCCGCCATCCCGACAGCGCGGGCAGCATGGCGGACAACACGGCCGGGTCCGCCGCACCGTCACCCGTGTCCAGCTCGGCGGCGAGCGCCTGCGCGTCCTCCCGCTCGACCAGGTCCCAGAAGTCCGCGTCCGGCCCTGTCGCCGGGCCTGCCGCGGTGGCCGACGGGTCCTGCTGCAGCCAGTACTGGCGGTGCTGGAATGCGTAGGTGGGCAGGTCCACCCGCTGCCCACACAGCCGCCAGTCCACGCCGACGCCGTGCACGTACGCCTCGGCGAGGCTGGTCAGGAACCGGGTGGGGCCGCCGTCGCCGCGCCGCAGCGACCCGACCGCGGGGATGTCCGGGACACCCGTGGCGAGAATCGGGTGCGGGCTGCACTCGACCAGCAACCCGAACCTGTCGTGCTGCAGCCGCTGCACCGCGTCGTGGAACCGCACGGTCTGCCGCAGGTTGGCAAACCAGTAGTCGGCATCCAGGGCGGACGTGTCCACCCAGTCCCCGGTGACCGTGGAGATCATCGGCACCGTGGACCGCTGGGGGCGCACGCCGGCCAGGTCCGCCATGAGCCGGTCCCGGATGGCGTCCATCTGGGCCGAATGGCCCGCGCAGTCCACCGGGACCCGCCGGGTCCGCACCTCCTCGGCTGCACAGGCGGCCAGCAGCTCGTCCACGGCCGGCGGCTCCCCGGAGACGGTGACCGTGGCCGGGCCGTTGACCGCCGCCACCGCCAGCCGGTCACCCCAGGCGGCGATGCGCCGGCGCACCTCGTCCTCGGGTAGGGACACCGACGCCATCGCGCCTCGGCCGGCCACCTCCACCAGCGCCGCGCTGCGGCGCACCACCATCCTCGCGGCATCGGCCAGGCTGAGAGCGCCGGCCACGCATGCGGCGGCGATCTCGCCCTGCGAGTGGCCGACCACCGCCGCGGGCTCAACACCGTGGTGGCGCCACAGCTGCGCCAGGGACACCATCACCGCGAACAGCGCCGGCTGCACCACGTCCACCCGGTCCAGCGCCTGCTCGTCGCCGAGCACGTCAAGCAGCGACCAGCTGGTGTGCGCCGCCAACGCCTCCGCGCACTCGGCCAGCCGTGCCGCGAACACCGGCGACGCCTCCGCCAGCGCCAGCCCCATCCCCGCCCACTGCGAGCCGTGACCGGGAAACACGAACACCACCCGACCCGGATGTACCTCCCCCTCCACCACGTTCGGCGCCGGCTCACCCATCGCCAGAGTGGCCAACCCGGCCAGTGCGTCATCGCGGCCGGTGGCCACCACGACCGCCCGGTGCCGCAGCGCGGCCCGAGTGGTCGTCAACGAGAACGCGACGTCGACCAGGCGTTTCTCGAGATCAGCCTCCACAAAGGACCATAGTCGAGCCGCCTGGGCTCGCAGCGCCGGCGCTGACTTCGCCGACAGCACGCACGGCAGTGGCGCGTCACCAAACGGCGCCGGCGCCGGCTCACTGGAGACCGGCTCCACCGGGTCGGCGGACGGCTCCGCCACACCCGGGACCGGCTCTACCACACCCAGGACCGGCGGCGGTGCCTGCTCGATAACTACGTGGGCGTTGGTGCCGCTGATCCCGAAGGATGACACGCCCGCCCGCCAGGGGCGCCCCACCTGCGGCCACGGCCTAGCCTCGGTCAGCAGCGCCACCGTGCCCGTCGACCAGTCCACCTCCGGGGTAGGCGCGTCCACGTGCAGCGTCGGTGGCAGCATCCCCTCCCGCAGCGCCAGCACCATCTTGATCGCGCCGGCGACCCCGGCGGCCGCGGCGGTGTGGCCGATGTTCGACTTGACCGAGCCGAGCCACAGTGGACGATCAGCGGGCCGGTTCCTGCCGTAGGTGGCGATCAGCGCCTGCGCCTCGATCGGGTCGCCCAGCTGGGTCCCGGTCCCGTGCGCCTCCACCGCGTCCACGTCGGAGGGGCCCAGGCGGGCGTTGGCCAGCGCCGCTCGGATCACCCGCTGCTGCGACGGACCGTTCGGCGCGGACAGCCCGTTGCTCGCCCCGTCCTGGTTCAGCGCGGTGCCGCGCACCACTGCCAGCACCGGATGGCCGTTGCGCTGCGCGTCGGACAGCCGCTCCAGCAGCAGCACCCCGACGCCTTCGGACCATGCGGTCCCGTCGGCGGCGGCGGCGAACGCCTTGCACCGGCTGTCCATGGACAGCGCCCGCTGCCGGCTGAACTCCACGAAGCCGACGGGCGTGGACAGCACCGTGGCGCCCGCCGCCAAGGCGAGGGAGCACTCTCCGGCGCGCAGCCCCTGGACGCCCAGGTGCAGCGCGACGAGCGACGACGAGCAGGCAGTGTCCACGGTCACCGAAGGGCCCTCCAGCCCGAAGGTGTACGAGACCCGCCCGGAGAGCACGCTCGTGGTGCTGCCGGTGAGCCCGTACCCCTCGACCGCCTCCACCGTGTGCTGCGTGCCGTACCCGGACCAGGCGCCGCCGACGAACACCCCGGTGTGGCTGCCCTTGACCGACGTCGGGTCGATGCCGGCCCGCTCGAA
>Ga0075430_100002523_pt1 | contig 15258 bp, 10 predicted proteins | sample RhiMetdeltSRZDD4_FD_75294 | JGI IMG/M metagenome (GOLD analysis project Ga0075430, IMG submission 75294) | Populus rhizosphere microbial communities from Tennessee, USA - Rhizosphere MetaG P. deltoides SRZDD4 | ecosystem: Host-associated > Plants > Roots > Rhizosphere > Soil | place: USA... | reverse complement strand
CTGTTTGTGATTCAGCAGGGAACCGTCTCGCTCTGGGACGAGGCCGGCGATGATACAGCCAGGCTTCGCGACGTGCGCGGCGCCGGCGACATGCTCGGCATTGAGCGCTACAACGGCGCCGCGAGCTGCTTGTGTTCGGTTCGCTCTGAGAGCGACGTCGTGGTGTATGCATTCCCGGAAGCGGATTTCGACACCTGCGTCATGAAGTACCCGTCGGCCGCGCAATACGTGGCTGCCGAGGGGCGCGTCACGGCGGACTATCAGCCCACCGGCGAACGCCGGCCTCCACAACGAACGTTTCTCCACGATCTGGTGGGTGCGCACGAACCTGAAACGGGCCCGCCCGAGATGAGCATCCGCGAGGCGGCGCGGCAGATGCTCGCGACCTCGTCCGACGCGCTCGGGGTGCTTGATGCAGCGAAGAGTACCTGCGGCGTGTTGACCGTCGATACACTGCTGCAGTGGCTGGCACACGGGGAGGGCGACGTCCATCAGTCCGTCGGGCGGATTCTGACGAGACCGCCGGCCGTTGTTGCGCCTGACACCTCCGTCGCCGACGCTGTGCTGACGATGGAACGCGCGCGTGTCAGTGCGCTGGCGATCACGAGTAGCGGCACCGCGGAGACCCGATTGCAAGCGATCGTGACGGCGGCAGACCTCGGCCGGCTATTCGGCGAGCAGCCGTCCGCCATCCTCCGCGGAGTTCGTACTGCCGCGAGCACGGTTCAACTTCGCGCGCTCAATCGCCGCGCGCGCGCGTTCACACTCGAGTATCTGAACGATGCCGCCGCGGTCGACTGGCTGGCCAGGCTGGCATACGCCGTCGACGTGGCCATCGTCACACGCGTGCTCGAGCTCGCGCGGCTCGAGCACGATGCCATCTGCTGGTGTGTCAGCGGCGCTGCCGGCCGGGCGGAATCACTGCCAGCCGTAGCGCCGCAAGTGGTCGCCATCTCACACGAGGCTGACGAATCTGGGACAGCGATCGCGCGATTCACGCGCGTCGTGGATCTGTTGCTCGAATGCGACTACCTGCCGGAACTGGACAAGGCATACGCGCCGGCCTTTTACATCGCCAGCGTGGACGAGTGGCGGGCTCGCTATCGTGGATGGATCCAGGATCCGGTTCGTCAGCAGATGTACAAGGCGCGGACGCTCTTCGACCTGCGCCCCATCCACGGTGATCGCTCGTTGTGGACGACCGTCGAGAGCGCCATCACGGCCGACGTCGATCGAGACTTCGTGCATGTCCTCGCCAACGACTGTCTCGCCAGTCTTCCTCCGCTGACCTTCTACCAGGACGCCGTCATCGATCGTGTTGGCGAGCGGCATACGACGTTTGAGCTCGGACTCAGCGCGCTTCAGCCGCTGGTGGATGTTGGACGCGTCTTCGGAATCGCCGGCGGGCATGCGCTTGGGCGATCGACGCTCGAGCGATTCGAGATCGCGCGAGCATTGCTGCCGGAGGATGAGGCAATTTTTCGCGAGGCCGCGAACGCGTTGAAAGTCGTGCTGTGGCAGCAGGGGCGCGTCGGCATCGCCCAGGGAACGCCGGGCGCGGAATTGCCGCCGGCGCTGCTCAGCCGCCACGATCGTCAACTGCTCAAGGGCGGGTTTCGCGCGATCCTCAGGCTTATCGAGTTCACCGGCGATCGCGGATGGATTGATCGACTGTGATGGCTCCCGCATTCATTGCCCGCTACCGTGCCTGCTTCGAAGACACGTGGACGGATGACACGTCAATCGATGGCGTGCGGTTCGTCGTGCTCGACTCCGAGACGACCGGGCTGAATCCGCGCGTTGACCGCCTCATCACCGTCGGCGCCGTCGCCGTACGGAACTCCGAGATCCTCATCGAGGATTCGTTCGACGCGCTGATCACAGTCGATCGGAATACGGAGGCCGTCACCGTCCACGGTGTCACCCGCGACCAGAGTGTTCGAGGCGTCGACGAAGCGGTGGCGCTCGAACGTTTCCTCGACTATCTCGACGACGGCGTTATCGTCGGCCATCACATCGGCCACGACATCGACACGATCGACGCGGCTCTCGAGCGGCACTGGGGCTTCCGGCTCATGAACCGCAGCCTCGACACGATGGATCTGACGCTGCATCTGGAGCGGGACGGGGCGTTCGCGGGGCGTCCACCGATCCGGCAGTTCACGCTGGATGGTCTGTGCGCGATGTTCGGCGTCATCCCGCACGATCGGCACACCGCCAGCGGCGATGCGTTCATCACGGCCCAGGTGTTCCTGCGGCTGGAACGGCTGGCGGGACGATTCGGGCGCGGCACGCTCAGGCAAATCAGCGAACCGTTCGAGGTGGAAGCAGGCGAGAACGTCAGCTGATCCGGATCTTGGCCAGGTACTTGCCTCGGATCGACATCATGACCCGAGCCTGGGTGACGACCTTGCCGATCCTGATGATCGCTGCCTGCGCCGCCCGATCGACGCCGCCTGCGCCTACACCCACTCCATCTTCCGGGAAAGCGGCCTCGATTCACGAGGTCCGACAGGGCCTGGCCTCGTACTACGGGCCGGGATTCGAAGGGAAACCGACGGCAAGTGGGATCCCGTTCGACAAGAGCGCGATGGTCGCGGCCCACCCCACCTATCCATTCGGAACCGTGGTTCGAGTTACGAATCTCGCCAACAAGCGCCAGGTCGTCGTCCGTGTGGTGGATCGCGGGCCGGCCAAGGGTCCGCGCGCAGAGGGGGTCCTCATCGACGTCTCCTCCGGGGCGGCGGCGAACCTGGGCTTCATTCGTCAGGGCCGCACTCGAGTCCGTCTCGAGGTGCTGCGCTGGGGAGACTGACTCCCCGATCGCGGTGAGCGGTCGGTCAGGGACCGGACTTGGGTCGCGTGAGACGGTCGATGAGGCGGTGGTATCTGGCGTCGGAACGCAAGGTGAGCAGCTCGGGTTCGTTTTGCAGTTCGTGCAGCGGATATCCAGCTTTCAACGCGCCTTCGACCGCAGTCAGTGATCGTTCGCGATCAGCGGAGAGCTCATACACCACGGCAAGGCGATAGCGCATCTGCGCACTGAGATCGGACCGCGACGCGACCGATTCGATCTCCGCGAGCGCCGCCTTCACGTCACCCATCTTGATCAGATACAAGGCGTGCCGAGTCCGTAGGTCCGCATCCTCCGGCTTCTGGGCAATCTGCAGCTTGATCAGTTCGCTCGCACGCCGATACGCTGCGGCCGCCTCGCTGCGGCGGCCGGGCGCCCAGCGGTACCCGTCACCAAGATTGCCCCAGTACAGATAGCTGTTGGCGCCCAGTTCGACCGCCTTCTCGAACGCGGCGACGGCGTCGTTGTAGCGCCCTTGAAAGAAGCGGATCGTCCCCAGGTTCGTGTAGATCGAACCCGACGGACGGACTTCCAGCGCGCGCTGCAGCGACGAGGCGGCCTCGTCGGGGCGGCCGAGGAAGTAGTAGGCGGCAGAAAGGTTGCGCAGCACGTTCACGTTGTCCGGCGTAAGACGTCGCACCGCCTCCCAGGCTGTCACTGCGTCCTCGTACCGCGCCCGGGTGAAGTAGAACTGCCCGAGCTCGATCCGCGGGCGAAAATCGTCGCCGCCAAGCTCGATACCTCTCTTCAACTCCTGCTCGGCCTCGTCGTATCGCCGTTCGGCGGCCAGAATCATCCCGAGGCCGACGTGCGGCAGCGGGTTGGCGGGATCGAGATCGGCAGCACGGCGATAGGCCGTGGTCGCTTCAGTTCGCGCGCCGCTTTCGAGCGCCACACGGCCGGCCGCGAGGTGCGCGGCCGCGAGATCGGGACCGAGCTCCGCGGCGCGACGCGCTGCCTCGCGCGCGAGGTTCAGGAACTGCGGGTCAGGGTTGGTCCCGCGCTTCCGGATGTAGGCCTCGGACAGGTAGGCGTGTGCGGTCGCGTACTGAGGGTCGGCGTTCAACGCCCGTTCGAGATTGGCGATCGCACGATCGACGTTGCCGTCTTTGTCGTAGCGTGCGAGCAGAGCGGCCGCCTGCCGTGACAGCTCCACGGGATCGCTGACGGCGTTCGCCGGAGTCGTGTCGGTTCCTCCACCCGCATCATTCAGCCGCCACACCGCATACGTTGCGCCCACGATGAGCGTCAGCACGAGAACGGAAATCACGGCGCGCGATGTCAGACGCGTCATCGTGCGTTCGGACTGCGGCAGCGCCGCGCGGTGAGTCGTCGCGCCTGGCTGAATAGCGGTTTGGAGCATCGAATCGCGTGACACCGTTCCGGCAACGACTTGACGAAGCGCGGCGGCGATCTCGGTGCACGACGCGTAACGATCGGAAGGATTCTTGGCCAGCGCCTTCGTCACGATCGCTTCTACGACCGCAGGAACTTCGGTACGGATCGCGACAAGCGGGGGCGGGTCCTGAAAATGGAGCTTGCGCAGCATCTCAACCTGTGTGTCGGCTGCGAATGGCAGCTCACCGGCGAGCATCTGATAGAGCACGACACCGAAGGAAAACACGTCCGATCGCGCGTCGACGGCGTCACCGATCGCCTGCTCCGGGGACATGTATCCGACAGTGCCGACCGTGGTGCCGACCTGTGTCGACGCCAGTCTGGTAACGTCACCAGGTTGGGGAGCTTTCGGCGGCCCCCATGCCTTGGCGAGGCCGAAGTCCAGAACCTTCACGAGCCCCTCGGTCGTCACCATGACGTTGCCGGGCTTCAGATCGCGATGCACGATGCCGGCGCGATGTGCGCGTCCAACGCCATCGGCGATCTGTACGGCGAGGCGAATCGCCGCATCGACCGTGAGCGCTCCACGATGAATCAGCGCCGCCAGCGTTTCGCCGACCACGTATTCCATCGCGATGAAGTCGATGCCCTGATCGCAGTTGATCTCGTAGATCGTGACGATGTTCGGATGATTGAGAGCTGAGGCGGACTTGGCCTCACGAAAGAGACGATCTTTCCGCTCCGGGTCGTCGATATGCTGCGGCGGCAGGACCTTGAGCGCGACCTCGCGCTCCAGCGTGGTGTCACGAGCCCTCCACACCTGTCCCATGCCGCCTTGGCCGACTTGCGCGGTGATGACGTACTGTCGCAGGGACCGGCCGATCATGAGCGCTTCGTTGTCGGGAGACTCAGGACGAGTGCCGGCAATTATATCGGTTCGCCTTCGAAGCCCGGCGGGATAGAATCTCGGTTTCCACACGCATTCCCACACTCAACGACGCTCGACGCACCGGTGTGCACGAGCGCGGGAGAGACACGATGCCGCCAACGACTGTCACGTGTAATTTGGCCATACCTGCGAACACCAATGCGGGCGGCCGTCTGCAGGGCGCCGGATTCGGCGCGACAACTCCTCGTCTGAACGGCGGCGACAGTCTTCAGATTGTCGTGACCTGGGGCGGCAATAATCCTCCGACGAGTCTGAACGGTTATTTCATCATCTCGCCGGTTCAGGGAACGAATCAGTCCGCACCGTCCCCGTTTAAGAACGGCAGCAACTATCTCTGCTTCCAGGAACAGGTCGCGAACAAAAGTGGGAATGGCCAGCAGTACTCCTTTCAGCCGTTCACCGTGCCGACCGGCGCGGCTGCGGGCAGCTACGAGCTGACGATCGTCGTGGAGAACGCCACGATCCCTCCTCCCAGCCAGCAGTGGTCCGAGGATCCGGAGTTCGATACGACCGGCGATTGAGCGTCTATTTTGTTTGTGGGCGTTTCTCCGTGATCAGGATCTGCTTCAGCATGTCGACGTCGGTCGGGAGTTCGGCGCCCCCAGCCGGGAAGCCGTTCTTCGACATCACGAACGCGATGATGTCAGCGTAGGTCGCAGACGAAAGACTGCCAGGTCGATCCGACGGCATCAGCATACGCGTCCGCAGGAACAGGTCGCCAACCGTCATGTCGGTCCACAGAAACGTGAAGCTCTCTTCGACCAGACTCGGCGCGGTGCCCTTGCCGCGAAGGTCTTCAGCGTGGCACGAGGCGCACGCTTGCGCATAAGCGCTTCGGCCACGCTCGGCCTGCGCGTCGGTGTACACACCGTCCCAGACGGTTCGCTTCGTCTCCTGACCTGCGATCAGGGACCCGATCAGCGCCGCGACGCCGAACGCCTGACAGCAAACCGTTCGTGTCATTCAGCGCGAAGCCGACGGCAGCGCGAAGACGAGCAACACGTTGCCGGAGTTGGGGCGACGGATCTCCGGCGCGAGCTCTGGTGCAATGAGCGTTGACCAGCTCCCACCGCCGATGCCGGCGGGCATCGCCACGTACTGCTTGCCGTTGGCGAGATACGTGATCGGGAATCCCTGTGCGGACGTCGGCAAGCGCGTTTGCCACAACACCTTCCCGGTTGCCGCGTCGTACGCGTACATGTGTCGATCCCAGTCGCCACCGAACACGACTCCGCCGGCCGTCGCGAGCGCCGCCGTATTCGACGGCGACGGCGTGCGATGCCGCCACAGGATCTTTCCAGACGTCACGTCGAGCGCCAGGAACTCGCCGAGATTCCCATCCGACTGCGGATGCTTGGTGTTCTTGCGACGAACCGGGCCCGATCCGCCACCGCCTGCGACTTTTGCGGTCGGGCCGAAGGTCGCGATCTCGCAATTGAGATTCATCGGCACGTAGAGCGCGTTCGTCTGTGGATTGAACGCCATCGCGCGCCAACTCTTGAAGCCAGCCGTACTCGGGCAGAAACTGATCTGCTCGCCCAACTTCGGAATCATCCCGGGTCGATACGTCACTTTGCCCAACTGATCGACGTCGAGGATGTTCTGATAGCCAAGATCGGTGGCGCGGACGAACGCGCCCGTCTTGCGATCGAGCTGCCAGAGAATCCCGAGCTTGCCCATCTTGAAGAGCGACGGACGGCCGCCGACGTCGATCAGGATGCTCTCGAAGACTTCATCCATGTCCTGCGTCTCGCCGGGAATGTGCTGGTAGTACCACTTCATCTTTCCCGTGTCGGGATCGAGGGCGAGCGTCGAGTTGGTGTACAGCGCTGCGCCGTCGGTTCCTCGCACCACACGCGCCCATGGCTTGGCCTGCGCCGTTCCCCAGTAGACGAGATTCGCGTCCGGATCGTAGCTGCCTGGAATCCACGCGTCGCTGCCGGCACGGAACATCAGGGGCAGCTCGCCCCACGTGTCGCCACCGGGCTCGTCGGGACGTGCGACTGTGGAGGTGCGCCACAGCTCCTTGCCGGTTGCCGCATCGTGACCGCTGATGAAGCAGACGTCTTCCTTATAACGTGAACATCCGGTCATCCCTGCAATGACTTTTCCGCGAACGACGATCGGACCCGAGGTGTACTCGTAGCCAAGCTTCTCGTCGGCGACCGTGACGTCCCACGCCAGCTTGCCCGTGCGCGCATCGAGCGCGACGATGTGCGCGTCGTTGGTGGTGCCGAAGATCTTGTCGCCGAAGATTGCCAGGTTGCGCTGGATGCCGCGTCCGGTATCTCCGCCTCCGGTGGCGGGACGCTGCGAGAGACGCGGAATGTCTGTCTGCTCTCCGCCGCTCGGTCGCGCAGCTGCTGGTGCAGGCGGTGAAGTGGCGCCAGGTCGGTACTCCCATATCAGATCGCCGGTTGCCGCATCGAGCGCCTGAATGACGCCGCGCGGATTCGGCAAATACATGATGCCGTCGTAGACAAGGGGCGTCGCTTGCTGCGAGCCTGTGTCGTCCATCGACCACGACCACGCCAGCTGCAGCTGCTGCACGTTCTGCCGGGTGATCTGATCAAGAGGACTGTAGCCCCAGGCGTTGTCGGTGCGTCTCCAATTCACCCAGTCGCCGGGCGACGGACTGCGCAGCATCGCCTCAGTCACCGGGCGGAAGGTCTTGACCTGCGCATCGAGCAGGAAGCTGCCCGACACCAGAACGACGGCGAGTAACGTCGCTAAGCGGACCGTCATGGCACCCTCCCAAGCGTGGCGATTCTAACTTGGTTAGAATCGCCCCGACATGCCGTCCAGCCGGGCAGGATTGGCGATCGGTCGCGCGACCGCTGAACTTATAATGCGCCCGACGCATCTTGTCCCCGGAGGATGGCGTGCGCAGGTACTTACTCTCATTTCTCATCCTGACTGTTGTGGTGACGGTGTCGGCGCAGGCGCCAGTGAGCCCGCCGTCCGCGCCAACGAAGGCCGCGGCGACCAGCGCGCCGCAGCGGTCGCTCAACCTTCCCGAGTTCGAAGTCGATAAGGCCTGGCCCAAAGTCCCGCCGAAGTGGAAGCTGGGCGACGCGTCGAGCTTCGCCATCGACGACAAGGACAACGTCTGGCTGCTGCATCGGCCGCGCACCCTGAAACCGGGCGACGCCGCGATGGCCGCGCCGCCTGTCGTGGTGTTCGACACGGCCGGCGCGTTCGTGAAGGCGTGGGGCGGCGAGGACGCAGGACCCCAGTGGCCCGAGCGCGAGCACGGCATCCACGTTGATGCAAAAGGCTTCGTGTGGATTACCGGCAACAACTGCCCCACCAACGGAATCGCCGGTCTGAAGCCGGTGAACGACGATCAAATCCTGAAGCTGACTGGCGACGGCAAGGTCGCGATGCGCATCGGTGAGAGCAATGGCAGCAAGGGCAACGCCGACACGCGCAACGTTCACCGCGCCGCCGACGTCTGGGTGCATCCAGCGACCAACGAGCTGTACGTCGCCGACGGCTACGGCAACCATCGCGTCATCGTCTTCGATGCGCAGACCGGCGCTTTCAAGCGGATGTGGGGCGCGTTTGGCAACAAGCCAGTCGACGACGACCACTGCGAGGTGGTGACGCCCAAGACGTTTCCGCCCGGCCAGGGTCCGCCCAACTTCAGCATCGTTCACGCGCTGCGAGTGGCAAGCGACGGGATGGTCTATGTGGCGGACCGCGAGAACCGGCGCGTGCAGGCGTTCACGCCCAACGGCACGTTCGTGAAGCAGCTGGTCAAGACCGACACGCAGTTCGCGCGCAATCTGGCGCTGTCGCACGACCCGGTGCAGCAGTTCCTGTACGTCGGGAACGGGATGGACATCGCGATCGTCGATCGACGGTCGATGGAGATCGTCGGGACGATCAAGGTGCCGGGCATGATCGGCGGCGGGCATCAGATCGCCGTCGACTCGAAGGGCAATCTCTACGTCGCGGGAACGGCTGCCGGTCTGCAGAAGCTGACGTTCAAGGGTATGGCGGTCCCGAAGTAGAAAGGTCCGGCTAAAGCCGGACACTACATCGGACTTCAGTAGTGTCCGCCTTTAGGCGGACCGCAAGGAGGGTCACATGCGCCTGCTCGCTTCCTTCCTCATCGTTGGAGTTTTCGCCGGCACTGCCTCCGCACAATCTGACGGCGCCGCCCGCAGAGGCGGACCTTCAGGTACGGCTGCTATGACGCGGCAGATCACGATCGTCTCCAGCGCCGGCGCGCGCGCACTCGCCGACGCGTGCACGGCGTGGGCCGAGAAGAACAAACTCATTCTCGCCATGGCCGTGATCGATTGGGGCGGCAACGTGCTCGAATCACACGCCATGGAAGGCGCCGCGGCGAACGCGATCGAGACGGCGCTCCTCAAGGCGCGGTCGGCGCTGCGCTGGCGCCGGCCGACGTCGGAGACGAACAAGCTGGTCAAGAGCGGCGAGAACCTCGCGCCGACGTTCATGAACGATTTCCCGCAGCCGGGCGCGCTGCCGATCGTCCTCAACGGCGAAGTCATCGGGGCGATGGGTGTGTCGAGCGGCGATGGCGAGAAATGCGCAGCGGCGGCGATCGAATCGGTCTTCAAAGGACAGGCGACTTTTACGGGGCGCTAAACAATTCCCAACTTCCAACTCCCAACCACTCCCAACTCCCCAACTTTCAATTGGAAGTTATTCGGAGTTGGGAATTGGAAATTGGGAGTGGTTGGCAGTTGGCTTTTGGCAGTTGGGAATTGAAATCGGGAGTGTTTGGGAGTTGGGAGTTGGAAGTTGGGAATTGCCGAAGGTCATGGCCCAGGAGCCAGGCGATTCAGTTCGGTAAACCAGTTGAAGACCACGTTGAGTCGTCCAGCACCGGCTTCATCCTTGACCATGATGAGGTGCTGCCCGTCGCGCGTCACCTCGTAGTTGGGGATTGTGATGCCCGCGCCAAAAGCGTAGCGCTGTTCGAATAGCATTCGCGGATTCGACAGTTTGACCTCCGGCGTGGTGGTCACCTCGACACTCATCATCTTGTCGCCGCTGCGATAGAAGATTTCCCTGCCGTTCGGATTCCAGACAGGTTGCGTCCCACCTTGCGTGGATATCGTAAAGCGACGATCGAGCGCCGGGAACGGACGCATGTACACGTCGTTCTGCCCGGACTCGTTCGAGACATAGACGAGCCAGCGCCCGTCAGGTGACAGCCGCGCACCGCTTTCGTAGGCCGCGCTGTTCAGCAGAGGACGCCGCACGGTCGGGTTCCTGAGCGAGAGCATCTCGATGTCGAACGACGTCTGCTGAGTGCTACGCATGAAGACGAGCGATTCGCCGTCCGGAGTGAACCCGCCGGGATAATCGGTGTCTGCCGTCTGCGCGATGGTCTCCCCTGTGCCGCTGCCGTCGGCGTCCTGAATCCGCAATCCGTTCGGACTTCGATAGATCACCCGCCGTCCGTCGGGCATCCACATCGGAAAAGCGTTGATCACCGCGTCTCGTGGCGTCAGACGCGTGAAGGTCGGACGGGAAAGGTCCTGAAACCACAAGTCGCCGGCCTGCACGAGCAGACGGTTCCCATCGGGCGAGAGACGCGGGCTCGCGTACGCGCGGGGGGCCTCGTTAAGTGCCTGCTCGGCTCCCTCGCGGGAGACCGAGACCAGACGGCTCACGGCCGTCGTCGGGGTGTAGACGACGGTGCCGGACGAGGAGACGTCAATCGACGGAATGCCCTGCAGCTGTACGGGAAGCTTCTCGACGGCCTGTGGAGCGGAACCGGTAATCGAGAGTCGATCGGCATCGAACCGCGTCATCAGCAGCTCGCCGCCGCGGACAAACACGAGATGACCGCTCTCGGCGTACAGCGGCAGCGTGCCTCGATCGATGACTGTGCGTCTCTCCCCGGTAGCCAGACTCAATGCATCGATGCGCGTCTCCGCTCCGGAGTAGGCGGCAAACAGCACCGCTTTGCCGCCTGGCAAGATCGTTGGGTGTGCGTGAAGCGTATCGCCCTGTGGTCCGCCCAGCTTCGTGAGCTGAACGGCGGTGCCGCCTGACGCCGGGATCCGCCACAACGTGCCGCCGCGAACGAACACAATCTGGTCGTCTTCCCCCCAGTCGCCGCCATACAGAAAATTGGCAGCATCGGTGAGCGTGGTTGCGCTGCCGTTCGCCAACGAGATCGTCTTGAACACGCCGACATTGGTCATCACCGCGAGCGAGCGACCATCGTGCGAAAAGAAGCACGCGGTCGCATTATCAGAACCTTGCAGCGGGACGACCTCGAACTGATCGAGCGCGCGCAGGAACACCTGACGCACGCCGGTTCGAACGCCGACGAATGCGACACGCGAGCCGTCGGGCGAGACGGCAACCGTCTTGGTCGAGGTGAACAGCTCGACCCCCGGCGGTAGTGTCAATTCCATGCGGCGTACAGCCGCGGGCTGGTCCACAGGCGTCGTCGAGTTTGCCCTCGACAGCGCCACGGCAGCCACACCGAGTGCGGCGATCGCCACGGCCCATGGCAACACGCGGATCCAGACAGAGGAGGCATGCCGTGCGACTCTGGCATCGCCGGATGCCGTGATCCCATCGATGATCTCGAGCCGTGCGTCGACGATGTGATGCAGGCGCCGATCTGGATCCTTCTCGAGACAGCGGCGCAGCAGCCGGCGAATCGAATCGGGCACTTGCGCAGGCAAGCGATTCCAATCCGGCTCTCGCGTGAGAATCGCCGCCACCGCATCCGAGACAGTCTCGCCGGTATCGAAAACCTGGCGTCCCGTCAGCATCTCGTAGAGCACGCAGCCGAACGACCAGATATCGGTGCGGCGATCGAGCGCCTTGCCACGCGCCTGCTCGGGACTCATGTAGCCGGCCGTCCCGAGAATCAAACCTGCTGACGTTGGCTGAACTGCCAGCGTCGGCGACATCGACAACGATGAGGAGGAGGCCGCTCGCTCCACGTCCGCCATCTTGGCGAGACCGAAGTCCAGGACCTTGACCTTCACACCCGGTGTGACTTTGAGGTTCGCAGGCTTCAGATCGCGGTGGACCACGCCTTTTTCGTGCGCCGCGTCGAGCGCGTCGGCGATCTGCTTCGCGATGGCGAGGGCCTCGGCCAACGGGATGGCGCCGTGCGCGATCTGGTCGCCGAGCGTCGGGCCTTCGACGAGCTCGAGGACGATTCCGCTCGCCGTCGCGGTTTCCTCGAATCCGTAGACCGCTCCGATGTTGGGATGATTCAGCGTCGCGAGGACTTCGGCCTCGCGCTGGAGCCGCGCAATGCGATCGGGATCACGCGCGAAGGCGACCGGCAGAACCTTGATCGCGACGTCGCGCTTCAACCTCGTATCGCGCGCGCGATACACCTCGCCCATCCCGCCGGCGCCGAGCACGGATTCGATTTCGTAGGGGCCGAGGCGCGTTCCGCGCTCGAGGGGCACTGGCTGGGGATTCTACACAACTCCCAATTCCCAACTACCAACCACTCCCAGCGCCCAACTCCCAACTTGGGCGTCTCTTGGGAATTGGGAATTGGAATTGGGAGTGGTTGGGAGTTGGTTTTTGGGAGTTGGGAATTGACGTTATTCAGACAAAGGCGGCGGATTTTCCACGTCCTGCGGAATAACGCGGGTGAACTGACCGCGCTGGAGCAGTTCGCGCCCCTTGCCGCCGCGGCCAGTCACCTCGTACTTCGTCGTGCTGATCGTCTGCTCGGCGCCGCGGGAGGTTTCGACGCGCATGATGTCGCGGTCGCCGGTCGACGCGATGAATCCGAGCACTTCGTCCTTGTCGGACAGCTTGATCAGAATCACGCCCTTGCCCGGGCCCGACAGGTAGTTCACCTCGTCGGCACGGCACAAAATGGCGCGGGCTTCCGCAGTCGCGGCGATGATGATCTCGTCGCCGCTGATCTTGGCGACGCCGACGACCTCGACGCCGTCCGACGGACGCGCATAGCGCCGGCCGGCGCGCGTGCTCGGCTCGACGAACCCGTCGAGGCCGAAGCGCAGGCTGTAGCCGTCGCTGGTGACCGCGATGGCGTGGACCTTCGGCACCGCGCCCTCCTTCTTCGGGGTGATCTCACCAGCGACGCGTGGGTCGAGGCTCATCGCCGCGATGACGCGCTCGCCGTCGCGCAGCTTGAACAGCTTCTGCACCGGCTCGCCGTAGCCGGTTGACGCCGGCACATCGATGATGCGCGCGGTGTAGGCGGCGCCGAAGTTCGAGAACAACACCACGCTGGCGCGCGTGCTGCCAGGCAGGACGGCGAGCACCGAGTCGCCCTCACGCAGACGGGTGGTCGAGAGATCGCGCACTTCCTTCTGCCGCTTCACCCATCCGTCGCGCGACACGATCACGACGTTGTCCTCTTCGACGATGAAGTCGTTCGCCGTGAACGACACGTCCTCTTCGGATTCAATGAGCGTTCGCCGCTTGTCGTTCTTGGCGTAGGTGGAGTGGATCTCATCGATCTCGTCGCGAACCACCTTCCAGCGGCCGTCCTCGTCCTTGAGTAGACCGGCGATCTGGCGCGCGCGTTTGCGCTTGTCGGCGAGCTCGTTCTGAATGACGAGGATCTCGAGCCGCGCCAGCCGATACAGCTTCAGCTCGAGGATCGCGTCAGTCTGCTCGGCGTCGAGCTCGAACCGCTTCATGATCTTGGCGGCCGAATCTGCCTTGCCGTCGGACTTGCGGATGATCTTGATGATCTCGTCGAGCGCGTCGAAGACCTTCTCGAAGCCCTCGAGCACGTGCATGCGCCTGTTGAGCGCCTCGAGCTCGTGCTCGAGCCGGTTGGTGACGACCTCGAGCCGGAAGTGGAGGAAGTGCCAGAGGATCGACTTGAGGTCGAGACGTTCCGGACGTCCGACTTCGGCGTTCTCGGTCGGGATCAGGCACGTCAGGTTGACGATGACGTTGGTCTGGAGCGGCGTGTTCTTGAAGAGATACGCCATTACCATTTTCGGGTCGGCGTCCCGCTTCAACTCCAGCGCAATCCGCACATCGTCAGTGGAGACGTCCTTGACGTCGAGGAGCGGCGGCAGCTTGCGCGAGAGGACGACTTCGGCGATGCGCTCGACGAGCGCGGCCTTGTTGACCGAATAGGGAATGCTCTCGATGTAGATCGTCTGCGTGCTGCGGGTCTCGGGACCTTCATCCCAGGTGGCGCGCAAGCGCACCGTGCCCGATCCCGTCTTGTAGATTTCCTTGAGTTCCTCAACGGAGTTGAGGATCTGGCCGCCGGTTGGAAAGTCCGGACCTTTGACGTAGCGGCACAACTGGGCGCTGCTCAGATCGGGGTTGTCGAGCAGTTTGATCAACGCCGTGCAGACCTCTCCGAGGTTGTGCGGCGGCACGTTGGTCGCCATGCCGACCGCAATGCCTGTGGTGCCGTTGATCAGCAGATTCGGCAGCCGCGCCGGCAGCACGACCGGTTCGGTCTTGGTCCCGTCGTAATTCGGCCGGAAGTGGACCGTGTGCTGATCGATCTCAGTGAGCATCTCGTCGGAGATGCGGGCAAGGCGGCATTCCGTGTAGCGCATGGCCGCTGCGCTGTCGCCGTCGAGGGATCCGAAGTTGCCCGATCCGTCGATGAGCGGATAGCGCAGCGAGAAGGGCTGCGCCATGCGGACGAGCGTCTCGTAGAGGGCTGCATCGCCGTGCGGGTGATAGCTGCCCATGACGTCGCCGACGACCTTCGCGCACTTGCGGTGCTTGGCGTCAGCGGTCAAGTTCTGCTGCCACATCGTGTAGAGGATGCGGCGCTGCACTGGCTTCAGCCCGTCACGCACGTCAGGCAGCGCGCGCGACGTGATCACCGAGAGCGCGTAGTTCAGGTAGCGGCTTTGCGCCGCTTCGTGCAACGGAACGGCGTCAGGCGATCCACCGGGCGGTGGCGGCGGCGGTGTGTTGTCTTCGAGATCGAACAGCGACAGTGTGGATTTGCGAGATTTTTTGGCCAAAGGATTGAGGTAAAGGTATCAGGTCTCATAGTACGATGACATAGGCTCATGTCACGCCGGTCGCGCACTTCCGTCGCGTGCTTGTGTATCGTGGTCGTCGCGCTGGCGGCGGTTCTGCCAGGCGTGGCGGCATTCGACTACGCGGTGCCCGAGCTGCCGTGGGTCCT
>Ga0075430_100002521_pt1 | contig 15265 bp, 17 predicted proteins | sample RhiMetdeltSRZDD4_FD_75294 | JGI IMG/M metagenome (GOLD analysis project Ga0075430, IMG submission 75294) | Populus rhizosphere microbial communities from Tennessee, USA - Rhizosphere MetaG P. deltoides SRZDD4 | ecosystem: Host-associated > Plants > Roots > Rhizosphere > Soil | place: USA... | reverse complement strand
GGCGTCACCGTGTTCGCCGGCATGATCGGCGTGACCCTATTCGGCTTGTTTCTCACACCGGTGTTCTATGTCGGCCTGCGCACACTGTCGGGACACAAGCTGATCAGCCATGACGAAACAACGGCGCACGGCGCCCTAAAGGGCTCGTATAGCCAAGTCAATGCTGGCAGTTGAGTGCGCTAATCGACCGAGCGCTCCGCCAACAACGATGTGCTCGCAGTGCAGAAACACGCACCGGGTAGAACGATACCCCAAGTGGCAGCAAGCGGGCAGGAGAGCCGACCTCTGAGTACATTTCATCGGAGGCCGACTCCGCACAAGGTTGGCTTCCTGGTGAGACTTCCGGCTGTATTCCTGATAAAGCTCTTTCCAGCTAAGTGCCAGGATTTACGATGACCTGTATCTCGCAGGCTTTCAGGTCTGTCGGTTTTGTGGCGAGCGTGTTCGGAGACTCAATCCTCAGAAGGTGTCTGGCAAGTATCCGCTGTCCTACCAGCCAGTTGAGATTCAGGATGATTCCGACATGATCGACATCTCTGAGACCTCGAACAACGTGCGATGTACGTATTCTGGCTACGATGCAACCTTAACCGGCTGCGTCGAAGTTACAATGACCCTCGAAGTATCGCGGAGTTGGATGACTGGGTCTGGGTAGAATTTTCACCTAGAGCCGATGGCTACTATCCGCCTTCGGCGCCAAACTTTCTGAGTCCGTTGATTTTCTTCATCCTCTTTCCTCTCAAGTGACGGAGTGCCCGTATTTCGGCCAACGGCGCGGCTGAGGACCACCCGCACGTGGTCTTCTGGCAGTTCAGGATGCCGATGCAGCAGCCATCCTTCAATGACAGCCTGCTGTCCCAGCGCGCAGGGCCAGGAAAGATGAAACTAGAACGCGGCGTTCAGGGCTGCGTCATCGATTTACAACTTTGCCTAGAGCCGATTTCTCAGGTGGTTGGTCTGTATTGCCATCCGTCGTGATGGCGTACCAACGTCGTGTGATGCGATTGGAGGAGCCCATTCCTCGCGAGGTCGGGAACGCCGCCGAGGCGATACCCGCACAACACCAGGACCTCCATCTCGGACACTATGCGGTGTATGTGTTGCTCGTACTGAAGACACGCGGACCATTCTTTTTCGCTGCCTGGATTATAGGGGCATCCACAGGCACGAAACTGCGACCATCCCTGGGTCCGAGCTTCATGGAGACGTGCGGTAACCCTCGCGAGCGCACCCTCCCCGTCGAAGACACCTCCGCTGAGGTAAAACTCCTCACCAGCAATAAGTTGAAGTTGACCAGTCGACACGTACTGATCCACGGAGGGAAGCCTCTTCTTGAGTTCGTGCAGTGCTAAGCCGGACGTCCAGGGTGGGGTGGCCACCCATAAACAGCAGTCTCCCTCTTGTAATCCCGCGCAACAAAACTGCGCAAACACCTCCAGTAAATCCTTGCCATGCTGATAAAAATGCACGATGTGCGCACGGGAAGGAAGCGGGGCAACTGCAGGTAAACCAAACTGTCTCATGACGCGATCATAGTGAGTGATACCTTTACAAAGAACGTTCTGTCAAAGAATCTGGCCGATGACATTAATGATATCACCGTCGATTTGAAACCATCGAAGTGCGGCCTGGCCATTGTCCGAGATTGTCTGAACGCCCCAAAGCGCATTGTTTTGCAACACGACGTGGGCATGGAGGTGCATCACTGGGACAAAAAAATCGATGGGTCGCATACGCTCCCCTTAACAATTACTCCGCATGATGGAGTTAAAGGTTTGTAGCACAGCTGACTTTAAAGAGAGTCATTTATAGTCTGGAAGTATAAGAATCAGCGTGATTAGCCGCAATAGAAAATTACGCAAATACATGTATTAAGCCATCGCTACCCCTGTCAGAGATGCTCTCTAAGAAAATGATAGCTAACGATTTCCTCTGCATTGAACATAGCCCACGGCCGAGTTAACTCGGTATATTATGGACGGCAATTCGAGTGGAACATGTCTGCAATGAAATCGCTGCCGCGCACCGCCTGAGTGACAAAGCGGTCAAGAATTACCTGGCCAATAGGTTTCAGAAGCTGCACATCAGCAGCCTGACACGAGCTGCAGCATTTCTTATCAAGAGACGATCTGATAGCTAGGTATTACTATCAGGCCTAACAGTATCTATCACGATAGAGCCAAAACTCCCCCTCTCAATTCTCTGCCTCTCCTCTGACTTCAATTCGCGGTAATGGTAAGCTCATGAACTACATTGGTATTCCATTGATTCAGTTGACCATGGTGATTGATACTCCCTTGCTCATGTTCCATGTTCAATCTGCTTCCGTCCTCACCCATTCGTCTCTCATGACGTCGATGATAGCCCTATTCACAAATGGAGCATCAGATTAATGTCCTCCGTTGATCCCTCGAACCAAGGCACGTTAGACAGATCATTCAAGACCACTGAAGCTTTTCTTCACACCTTGGCCAATCAGGCATCCATTGGAATATTGTTGAGCGATCCGCACGGGACCTGTCATTTCGTTAATCAACGTCTCTGCGAATTGAGCGGCCTGACCATAGCCACCGCCGCCGGCGAGGGGTGGGGCAAGGCTCTACACGCCGATGATCGGAATCGCATCCTAGACGAATGGCATGAGGCTGCACGCCACGTCCGACCATTCTCGAGTGAGTTCCGGTTCCAGCGCTCTGATGGGACCACCCGTTGGGTTCACGGAGAAGGGTTTGCCCTCCGCACAAGGCCGTCCGAGATCTCCGGCCACTTTCTCATGGTTCGAGACATCACGGCGAGGAAGCAGGCGGTCGAAGCACTCTGTGTTAGCGAGGAACGTTATCGCAGCCTCGTCCATCTTTCCCCACACGCAATATTGGTCACCGTGGACGACACCATCGCGTTTGCCAATCAAGCCGGCCTGAGGATGATGGGGATGGCTTCTGCAAAAGAGCTTCTTGGACGGTCCTGCCTGGACCTCATCCGTCCGTCGATCAGCGAACATGGCGCCTCCGTCAAGACCGAGGAGGCGCCTTTCCCACGAGAGGCAACTATTCTCCGCGGCGACGGCACGACCGTAGAAGTGGAGATTGTCGGAGCGCCGATTAATTTTGACGGTCTTTCCTCGCTGTTGCTCATGTTCACCGATATTACGGAACGTAAACATGCGCAATCAGCCTATCTGATTGCCCGCAAGGAAGTCGAGGCGTATCGGCAGGAAGCCCTGAGAATGGAAGCCATGGCAATCTTGTCGGGCGGAATCGCGCATGAGTTCAACAACTGTCTGACCGCCATCCTGGGCTTTAGCGAACTCGCCATGCCATTTGTCTCACCGGATTCCAAAGCCCACGGACACCTTCAGCAAGTTGTCACCGCCTCCAGGCGGGCGCGTGATTTAGTAAATCAGATGCTGGTGTTCAGACGACAGTCGGAGCCTGCTAAACAACCGGTTTCTCTTCATGTGCTGTTGAAGGAGACATTGAGACTATTAAAACCCGTGCTACAAGAAAATATTACGCTTGAGACATGGATCCAGACACCTACTCATCCGGTTCTCGCTGATCCAACCCAACTCCACCAGGTGTTTGTGAGTCTGTTGGCCAATGCCGAGCAGGCAATGAAGGCGACGGGAGGAATTCTCACCGTGCGCCTCAGCGATGTGCGGATGGAACCGTCTTCTGATGGATACCTTGCTCAGTTGACCGCGGGCGAGTACGTCTGTCTTACCACGACTTACAACAACCAGGGGACAATGGCTTCGGAGCAGACGGCCGCGTTTACCCCGCGTGGCGCCGCACCCGATGGAGAGGGCAGAAGTGGAGTAGGACTGGCCGTGGTTGAGGGAGTGATAAGGAGTCATGGAGGAGCAATGCGCGTCAGCACCGAAACGGCCAACGGAACGTCCGTGGAGGTATATTGGCCGGCACTGAACCCCGACGACATTGCGGACACCACCCCAGGCGGCGTGACCCGCTGCGATCAGGAGAATCGCGCGCCTTCGAAACATGAGGATTCGCTTGCCCGGACGGAGAAGGAGCGCTAAATTCGTTTATAGGAAGTCATGCCATCATAGGATGTGGCATGCATGCATTGGGGTCTCACAACCATGCTGCGGCTCTTCCTGATGCTGAGCGCGTATCGAGGACCTCCATGTCAACCGTGTTGATTGTCGATGATGAAGATGCAATCCGGCAGTTGATAAGAGACGCGCTCGGGCAAGCCGGTTATCACGTCAGTGAAGCGCGCGACGGGAAGGAAGGACTCCTCCGTTACCGCCAATCTCCTGCCGATCTTGTAATTATGGACATTCTGATGCCCGACCAGGACGGTCTGGAAAGTATCCTGACTCTCCGACGTGAATTTCCCGCTGCACGAATCATTGCTATCACCGGAGGAAGCGACATGATCGGCATCTTAAACTTCCTCGACGTCGCGAAAATGCTCGGCGCGCGGCGAACGCTGCAAAAGCCTTTCGACATCAAACATCTTCTGGATGTCGTACAGGTCGAATTACGCACCTGACGCTCTTCCACCTCTTCCGGCAACCTCTTCTCATTCTTGACTTGCTTGAGAACCCTGACACACTATGGGCGCATCACCCTTTCGACGGAAAACATATCGATGTCATGGTGGACGCCTCAACTGAACGCGGTACTCGGAACGGTTGTGGTCATCATTGGAGGAGGACTGCTGTGGGGCTCCCTACCGGTATGGTGGAATGTCGTCCTGTTCTGCGGTGTCTTGAGTTTCCTGCTATGGAGAGGGCACACGATTGGAGCAGTGTGGGCATGGTCAACTCTGCTTCTGGGAATCGAAAGCTTAGCCTGGCCCATTGTCACGATGGTTCACGTAAGACTGACCACGAACCAACCGAGCGACGAGGACATGGGGCTGATTCTGAATGCCGTGTTGTTCGGGCTGTTTTCATCCGTCTTCTGGATTTCGTTCGCGTATGGACTCTTTAAGCGGAAATCCGCAGCTGCCGTGAATATCACTGATCGTACGCCTGTCGTCCAGGACGTAAAGGCCCCCGGTACGGGCAAGAAAACTCGGCGCTCATAGCATGGAGATGGGATCCACATCCACGGTGAGCTTGAGATCTCCTCGTCGCGAAAGTTGCTCCATATCTGACAACGTCGCCTGCACAACCTTTCGCACATCCTCCTGCCTGCGTGATTTCACGAGCACATGCCAGTGATGGCGCTGTCGCAATCGCGAAACAGGCGCCGGCGTGGGACCGAGTACGGTCACCGGCCCAGGAACGGTTGAAATCACCGGGCCGCCAGCGACTTGGTTGCTGTTGCCCGTCTTTACAGAAACAGCGGTTATTTCACGATGAAGCGCCGATACCCATTTCTCCGCTATGTCCTTCACGCGATCCTCCAACCTTCCTGATATCGTGAGCTGAATAAGGTGGGAAAACGGTGGATAGTCGAGTGCCCGTCTGAATTCCAGCTCCGGCCGCAGAAATAGCGCGGGGTTCCTTTCCACAACTGCTGCAATAGCATGATGGTTGGGCAGAATGGTCTGGATGAGCACTTTTCCCTCATTCCCGGACCGGCAAAGCGCAACCGCATCCTGGAGGGCATGATACGTGTGTTCGGCGGAACGAAAATCAGGGAGATGGAGACCTGTATCCGCATTGAGAATGCCGACAAAACCTGAAAGCGGCATGCGGCCGCGAGGGAATAACATCTGAGTGCCTATGACGACGTCGATTTCGCCGGCTCGAATCAACGTTCCAAGGGCGTCAACTTGCGATTCCCGTTGTACGGTGTCCCGATCCATTCTCCCGATCCGTACATGGGGGAAATATTGTCGCAGAGATTCCTCGATGCGCTCCGTTCCTGCTCCCACTGGCTCCAAGCACGGCGCATGACAGGCCGCACACACCTCCGGCAATGCTGTAGCATAGCCACACGAATGGCACATCAACCTCAACACCTTTTTATGAAAACTCAGGGCAAGGCTGCAGGATGGACAACGGGGAACTTGGCCGCACGCCCGACATGATAGCAGCGAAGCGTAGCCCTTTCGATTGAGATACAACGTCACCAGTGAGCCGCTTGCCATCGCCTGACGGATGCCATCAAGCATTGGAGGAGTGAGGAGCGTTCCACGTGGAAAGTCCCGAAGATCGACCACCTCTGTATAGGGCGGTGTGGACTGGTTCGGCACGATGACGTGAGTGGCTTGATCCAGCTCGGCCGACCGGATGCATTCCAGGGACGGATGGCTGGAAGCCAACACGAGCGCGGCCTTCTCAAGTGTCGCGCGATGATGCGCGACATCTCGGGCATGGTAACGAGGTACATGCTCCTCCTTGAGCGCCGGATTGTCCTCCCCCTCAACCCAGATCAAACCGATATCTCGTAGAGGTGCAAAAATAGAGGATCGAGTTCCAACGACGACATCAGTGGCATCGGACTGTGCAGTCTGCCACGCGATGGCTCTCGCCCTGGCGGATAATCCGCTGTGGAGCAGAACGATGTTCATATGGTTCGTATCCCGGAGAACCTCGACTAGTTCCTTGGCTCGATCAACCTCACCGACCACGACCAAGATGCGACGCTTTCGACAGAGCAACTCGCCGACCCCATGGATAAGGCAGGACAACCGATCATTGGATGAAGCCTGCAGGACGACGACCGACGAGGTCCCCGTGTCAAGCCCCGCTCGCAACTCCTTCAGAAACTGTGGTTGGGCATTCCACGCTCGGACTGGAGGAAGGGTTGCCGGGTGTGTCGCACCCTGGGTGCTAAGCACATACTTCGTTCTCGGCTTTTTGGCGGATGCCGCGGGCGGCAGCAGGAGTTTGACACACTGACCCCATGGTGCGAGATACCGCTCGGATAGCCACTGCGAGAGTTGCAGTTGCGAAGGGCCGATCTCCTCCGACTGATCACGTTTCAAAAGCGACAGAACCTCCTTCATGCGCTTCGTTGGAGTACCGACCGGCGGATGGCTGCATAGAGCCACCACGATCGCTTGCAACGTGGCCGATCCAAATGGGACCACCACTCGCTGCCCTACCGCCATTTCTCTTCGAAATGCCGGAGGCACGACATATGTGAACGGCCGATGGAGGCGCCGCGGAACGATGACATCAACGTAGAGGGGTGATTGATTGTCCATGAGGAGATCCGATGCGGAAGTTGAGGATGTTATGCGGCATTCTACAGTTTGGGCACGTAATCAACAATCGAGGTCTCGCCGACATGGTCAGCGGATCTTAGAAAGAAAAAATCTATTCGCGCGGACTACGCGTGTGAGGATCGACCAACTTGCAGATCGGGCAAATCAGTGAGTCGCTGGGAAGGTTCTACGGATTGAGGCAGACGCTACTGTGACGGCGGAACAGGCATGTCAGGAGGAATGTTGCTTCCTTGAGCAGGCGTCGAAGCTTGAGTTGTACCAGATTCCGCAACTGAGGCTACCGGTTGATCACCTAACTCCCCGGAAGAGGACAACGGTGAGGCAGGCGTCTCGACGGCCGTAGACGTTTTTGCAGGACTCAGCAATGCTTCCTTCGCTTCCTTTCGTGTTTCGAGAGGGTCCGCGTCATACAGAACAACCTCAATCCGGCGATTGTGTTTGCGTCCTTCCTCCGTCGCATTGCTCGCCACAGGCCTGCTCGCACCATACCCCACGGAAGAGAGCTTGGCGGAATCAAGTCCTCCATTCTCAACGAGATGATGAACGATTCCTGCTGCCCGTGCTTTAGACAATTCCCAGTTCGAAGGAAAGGAGGATCTGAGAGTGGGGCCGATCTCCATGTTGTCGGCATGACCCTCAATTCGAATTTGCTTGTCAGTTGCCGTTGTCTTCAGATACTCGGCAATCCGCTCAAGAACCGGCAATCCTGCCGGTTTGATCCTAATCTCTCCTGATTCATATTCCAACTGATCCACCAGGTCCTCCAGGTTAATTCGCAACCCTCCCTGGACTGGTTCCAAGCGGACCTTGACATCTGGCTTGGCCGTCTCCAGATCATGCGCGACCGAAGGAGAGTATCCCTGCATATCGGGAACCGCTTCATCCGAATGCAATTCTTCCAAGGCACCACGATTCTTATACCGAACCCGATCCCCGACAAATACTCTGGACGTCGTGCGCGCGATGACCGCTGTGGCTGTTCGATCTTCGCATGAGATGACTTTGAGCTCTCCAACCTTTCGGCGTGGCAACGACCCTCCGATTCTGAAGACCTCCAAACGATCTCCCGCATGAATACCATCTGCGCGTCCCCGATCCAGGTACACGACATTGCCCTGCCCCACCAGCGACATGGTCTTATCGGACTGTAAGTCCACAATCAGGCCCTCGGTATCTGTGGGAACACTGACTTCTGAAGCCGACTCCTCCACTGGAGGGGGCACGAACCTCATGACCGGGTCTCCGGGTGATACCGGCGAGTAAGCTCGGACAATTTGAACCATTGTGAGAGGGGAATCGTTCTCGATCACGCGAACCACCCCGGTCATAATAACCAGGTGACCCATGTATTCCCTCGTGCGAGGATGGAAGACCTTATGGACCCTCTTGTAAATCGTGAACAGATCTCCGATCGCTGCCTCCTGGGGATGGGTTAGTCTCAAATACAGGATATCGGTCTCTCGCCAGCCAAGAATCATACGATTCCCGGTGGTCTGGTTATCGCCCGTTATGAAGTTAACGATCCCATCCTGCGGGGTAGTTTGGCGGATCGATCCAGCTGCAAACCGTAAGGCCGCCTCGCCCAACTTGACGCTTTGGGCATCCTGAGCACCGGCCGACGTCGCAGAAAGAATCAGAAGACCCAATGCAACAGTAACAAGGTTCGTCCGATTGTATCGTCTGATCATACTCATCACACTCATGGTGACCTGTAGCAACCTTAGCAAATGACCGTGCATTGTCAAGGAATCTGCATTCGCAAACCACTTCGCGAGAGCTTCTAATTGACCCCCTGCAAATGATAGAGTATGTCGAGGTTGCCGTCGACGTCAGACACTGTTATGGTGTTGCCTTCGCCGACTCATCAGAAGCATCAGGAGTTCAGCGGAATGGCCCGCATACATACCCAGATACCTCGTCGGAAGAAGCCCACGCAGCGCGTGGAACTCGAATCTGAATGGGAAATGGATCATGGCGCCCGAGGAACAAACCTCAAAATGACGCCTGACCGGATGCAGCCGAAAGGAGTCGTCTCCAAACAACACGATGATTCTCCCGCTCGGCAACCGAAACGTTCTCCTACAACTATCTGACACTTCAAATTCTTCTAGGACTTTCGGATCGTGCAAGCCTAGGTCCTTTGTCCGCTTGCTATTAGAAATAGGCGGGGACTAAGATTCCCAACTCCTTAGCATCCTTGAGCCTTTGGAGTCGTTGCTCATGGTCGGTGCAGATCTCCTCCTGGAATACCTAACACGGTATTTCCCGGTCCTGGTCTTCATTTTTGTCGCACTCGGGTTCGGCGTGGTTACCCTTCTGCTCAGTTATGTCGTTCAGCCCAAATACCCCGAACCTGAAAAGCTTTCGGCGTATGAATGTGGGAGTGAACCGTTCTCCGATGCTCGCATGCCGTTCCCTGTTCGCTACTACATTTTTGCCATGCTATTCGTGATCTTTGACGTGGAAGTTATTTTTCTCTACCCCTGGGCAGTCGTATTCAACAAGATCGGCCTCATTGGGCTTATCGAAATGATGATCTTCATTGCACTTTTTGTGGTCGCCTATGCCTACGCCTGGCGTAAGGGAGCATTAGAATGGGATTAATACAAATCGGCCGGCAAGGCAAGGACGGAGCTCCCGACATCATTACTACGACTGTTGAAAAAGCAGTGAATTGGGCCCGAAAGGGCTCCCTGTGGCCGATGACTTTCGGACTCGCCTGCTGTGCAATTGAAATGATCGCCGCCGTGTCATCACGCTATGATATGGACCGATACGGAGCCGGCGTTTTCAGAGCCTCACCGCGCCAGTCCGATTTGATGATCGTGGCCGGGACAGTATGCCGGAGAATGGCGCCGGTCATTCGAAAAATCTACGACCAGATGCCGGAACCCAAGTATGTGATTGCGATGGGCTCCTGTGCGACATCCGGCAATATTTACGACAGCTACAGCGTGGTTCAAGGAGTCGACCGTTTCGTGCCGGTGGATATATACGTTCCCGGATGCCCTCCTACTCCCGAAGCTTTGTTTGATGGGATTCTTAAGCTGCAAGAGCGGATTATGCAAAAGCGGGTTTTTCTCAAGCAACCGCAGGAAGTCAAACGATCTCTAAAGGCATAGAGATTTCGGTACGACATGAGCGTGATCGCAAAACGCATTGAGGAATCGTTTCCAACGGGTTTTATCAAAGCCGTCGAATGGCGTGGAGACGTGGCGATCGCCGTCAAACGGGAAGCCCTTCACCAAGTCGCATCCTTCCTGCGCGAAGATCCGGCGATGGCCTTCGACTACATCATTCATGTGAGTTCAGTGGACTGGCCTGATGAGGAAGAGCGATTTGAGGTCGTCTACGAGTTGTATTCGATACGGCACCGCCATCGAATCCGTCTGAAAACCCGTGTGCCTGAATCGGATTGTGTGGTCGATTCGTTAACGGGTCTTTGGAAAGGCGCAGATTTCATGGAGCGGGAAGTATACGACATGATGGGCATTAGGTTTCGCAATCATCCCGACCTCCGGCGCATTCTCATGCCTGACGAATATGAGGAAGGCTACCCGCTGCGAAAGGACTTCCCTTTGCGCGGGAAGGGATGGCGCGATACGTTCGAGTTTTTGGATGAGCCGTCCAGGTAGCACGAGAAACCAGGATCATAACGACAATGCCACCGTTTGAAGATCAGCGCACGACAATATACAAGGTTGATCCCGAGCATCCGGAGAGCGCGACTCTTCCCACCCTGAGGACCGAGGAACTCTTGCTTAATATGGGTCCTCAACACCCGAGTACGCACGGCGTGTTGAAGGTCATTCTGGAGCTGGAGGGGGAACGGCTGGTGAAGTCCACCCCCGTCATGGGATTTCTTCACCGAGGCGTGGAAAAACTTGCCGAGGAGGGCACCTACCACCAGTTTATCCCGCACACGGACCGCCTGGATTATGTCTGCGCCATGTATAACAACTTTGCCTATTGTCGGGCAGTTGAAAAGTTGATGAACCTCACCGTTCCTGAGCGGGCGGACTACTTGCGGACCATCGTCGCCGAGGTCCAGCGGATCATCGGTCATCAATTCTGGCTAGGCACCCAAGCGTTGGACATCGGCGCGATGACGGTATTTTTCTACTGTTTTCGGGACCGGGAAATTCTCCTCGATTGGTTTGATGAGTTGTGCGGGGCCCGGCTGACGACCAGTTGGTATCGAATCGGCGGTGTGGAACGGGATCTGACGGAGTCACTCCTCGCAAAACTCCGTCAATTTCTTGATTACTTCCCCCCGAAAATCGACGAATATGTCGTGTTCCTTGAAAAGAATCGTATCTGGCTGGCACGGACGAAGGGCGTCGCGGTCATCTCAGCCGAAGATGCCCTGAGTTTCGGGCTCAGCGGACCGACATTGCGAGGGTCCGGGGTCGACTACGATTTACGAAAATATGAACCGTATGCAGCCTACCCCCGCTGTGAGTTCAGCGTTCCGGTAGGAAAAAACGGTGACACCTACGACCGGTACTGGATCCGCGTTCAGGAGCTGTATGAAAGCGTGAAAATCATCAGGCAATGCCTGGAGCAGATGCAGGAAGGTCCGATCATGGCGGATGTTCCCAGCGTGACGCTCCCGCCGAAAGAACGCGTCTTTACCAATCTGGAATCGATGATTCAACAATTCAAACTGTTTTCCCAGGGCTTCAATGCTCCTCCGGGCGAGATCTATTGCGGGACCGAAGCGCATAAGGGTGAACTTGGTTTCTATATCGTCAGTGCGGGTGGGGGTAAACCCTACCGCCTCAAAATCCGTGCTCCGTCCTTTATCCATATGGGAGCATTCGATCACATGTCGAAGGGCTACATGATCGCCGATGCCGTGACGATCTTCGGCACCTACGACATCGTCATGGGAGAATGCGACCGCTAGAGAAGTGGTGAGGGTTCAGGTGTGAGCTCTGAGTTTCAACACAGGACTCACGACTAAGCACTGAGAACTCAGAACTAGGATCAATATGGGCCTTAAACCCGCAACAAATCCAGACGTTGAGACCGCATCCATAGAGTTGACGATCGACGGGAAGACCGTGAACGCCAAGGACGGCGTGTCGCTCTACGACGTCATCTCAAGCACGGGCAAAATTATTCCTGCCATGTGCTATCACTACACGTTTGATCCATTCGGTTCCTGCGGCATGTGCCTGGTCATGCAGGAGGGAAAAAAAGCTCCGGTCCGTTCCTGCACGGCGAAGGCTACGGCGGGCATGCTCATCAGAACGGAAGGCGATGACCTCTTCCAAGCACGGAAGAAGGCCGTCGAAAAGCATCTCTCGGTTCATCCGCTGGATTGCCCTGTGTGCGATGCGGACGGTCATTGTGAATTGCAGGACATGGCATTCGAGCACGGCGTCACCAATCTGGCCAATGCCAAACAGAAATTCATTCCGGAAGATACCCGCAGTCTGGTGCTGGATTTCAATATGAACCGCTGCATCGCGTGCGCGGAATGTATCAACGTCTGCAAGGATGTGTTGATGATCGACGCGCTCCAGTTCATGAAAAAAGGCGGCTTCAATCAGGTGGTGGCCAAAGGGGACGCACCTCTTTCTTGTGAGTTCTGTGGGGATTGTCTTGCTGTTTGCCCCGTCGGGGCGATTACCAACAAATACTCGAAGTATCTCTACAAACCCTGGCAGATGAAGAAGACCACCACCACCTGTAACTATTGTGGTGATGGCTGCCAGATGTACCTAGAGACCAAAGACACCGAGGTCGTTCGTGTCACCTCCCCACTCTCCTGGAAAAACAAATGGGGCGACCGGACGGACACGACCAAGGGCCATGGCGGCATCTGTGTTCGAGGCCGGTTTGGATTTCAGTATATCGACAGCAAGGCTCGCCTCCGCCAGCCGCTCGTTCGGAAGGACTCTCAGTTGGTCGAGACTCCGTGGTTAGAGACAATGGAGACGTTGGTCGACCGGCTCTCGGATATTCACAGAAAGCACGGTCCTGAGTCGATCGCCGGTCTGATTACAGCCCGCTGCACGAATGAAGAGTTGTATTTGTTTCAAAAACTCATGCGGGCCGGGTTCCGCACCAACCAACTCGATAGCAGTGCACGATATGGCCATCTGAATTTTGTCCATGCGGTGCGTCATGCCCTCAATATCGGACGTTCTCCGAACGACTGGGAGGATCTCACCAAAGCGAAAGCCATACTTCTTGTCGGCTCCAACCTGACGGAAACCAACCCCTTAACGTCCGTCCGCGTGAAGGAAGCGATCCGGGTCTACAAATCACAGGTGATCGTCATCGATTCGGCGATGACCAACATGGCCCAGCTTGCCTCGCACCCTCTCATTATCAAGCCCGGTACCGAAGGGGTGATGATTAATGGGCTGGTGAAATCAGTCATCGAACAGGACCTGATCGATGAGGAAACGACGAAACGGCACCCGGCGGCATTCGCGGCATTGAAGCAGGCAGTTGCGCATATAACCCTCGAACAGGTCGCCGCCCAGACAGGCATTTCCGTCGACCTGATTCAGGAGGCCGCCGCCATTTTCGCGGAAGCGCCGCGCTCAATCGCGCTTTGCGCGGAAGGCATCGTCCGTCGGCCGAACGGCTATCGCAACGTCCTCAACCTGATCGATCTCGCCTGGGTCACCGGAAAGCTCGGCCAGGCCGGATGCGGTGTGAACACCGTCACCGAGGAAATAAACGAGCAAGGCGCGGTCGACATGGGCGTTGCTCCTGAATTTCTTCCTGGCCAGGCTCGATTTGATGATCCCACCGTCAGACAACGATGGGAGCAGGCCTGGGATGTCACACTGTCGGCGACAACGAGTGGGGCGAATCTGCTGGAGATTTTAGAGCGATGCCGGCATGGGCAGATCAAAGCGCTCTACGTCGTCGGAGAAAATCCTCTCGCGACACTCCCGGCTTCTGCCGGAGTGCAAGCTGCGCTTGAAAAGCTGAGCTTGCTAATCGTGCAGGATCCTTTCCTCACTGAAACCGCTCAACTCGCTCACGTGGTGCTTCCGGCTTCCACCTATGCGGAGAAGGACGGGACCTTCACAAACCTGGAAGGTCGAGTTTTGCGCGTACGCCAGGCCCTGGACCCGATCGGCGAGAGCCTGCCGGATTGGCACATCATGACCGCGTTGGCGAATGGACTTGGCCATCACTGGCACTACGAGTCCGCGCAGGACATTCAGAACGAAATCATGAAGCTCTTGCCTGGGTATTACAACCTGGGCCAACCGCGACCATTGGTCCTCAGCCCCGACGCCTATCTCTTGAACGGCTACGCATCCCACGTGGCGGCTCGATACGGTGCGGACGTGAGATATGCCAAAGAGAAAGATGCCACACGGCCGTTTACGCTGGTCATGGGACAGGTTCTCTATCATTCGGGTAAGCTGTCGACGCGCGCTTCCGGTTTGGTCCAGATCCAGCCGAACTCGGGCCGTCTGGGCATGAACCCAAAGGACATCGAGCGTCTAGGCCTGAACGAAACTTCGCAGATCACGGTGAGTTCGGCCATAGGAAGTGTGCGATTGCGAATCAAACCGGATCACAATGTCATGCCCGGAACCTGTTTCTATCCCGAGCATTTTAGTGATCCGCCGGTAAAGGATCTAATGACGGTCGAAGCCGATCCCATCACCGGAGTGCCGTACTTCCAGTCAACACGCGTGAGTATTGAAAAGGTCGGATCATGAGGGTAAGCTCGTGCGTCTTTTCGCCTGAGCTCAAGGATGTGGAGATTTCATGAGCGTCGTCGCTCTCGCCAAGAAGGTATTGCAGGCCGCGTTGTTTTTCGAGATTTGGGACGCGATGAAGGTCACCTTCAAGCACATGTTTCATCGCCCGATCACCTTTCAGTATCCTCGCGAACAACGGACGATCCCCGACGCCCACAGAGGTGCATTGGGACTGTTGCGATATGAGGACGGTCAAGAGCGATGTGTAGGCTGCGATCTCTGCGAAGCCGCCTGCCCGTCTCATTGCATCAAAGTGATCAGCGAAGAGGACAAAAGCCGCCCGCTTCAGCGCTTTGCCTCCGAATTCTATATCGACATCACGAAATGTGTCTTCTGTGGATACTGCGTGGAAGCTTGTCCCGTGAATG
>Ga0075430_100002517_pt1 | contig 15273 bp, 11 predicted proteins | sample RhiMetdeltSRZDD4_FD_75294 | JGI IMG/M metagenome (GOLD analysis project Ga0075430, IMG submission 75294) | Populus rhizosphere microbial communities from Tennessee, USA - Rhizosphere MetaG P. deltoides SRZDD4 | ecosystem: Host-associated > Plants > Roots > Rhizosphere > Soil | place: USA... | reverse complement strand
CCCGTAAATAATTCCGGGAGACGATAATCTTCGAACTCCATAGCGGCTTCGAGAAGGCCGACAAAGATACGGCTGGCCTCCTCCTGGTAGCCATAACGCCGGAACCCGGCTGCGATGAGGGAGTTATCGTGCGGCCAGACGGTGCCCAGGTGATACCCCATCGGGTTATAGCGGCGTTCTTTGTAGGATAAGGTACGGATCCCCCAGCCATTGAACATATCGGGCTTCATGAGACGGTGAACGACTCGCTCGGCTTTCTGCTTGTCGACTATGCCGGTCCACAGCGCATGCCCGGCATTCGAGGACATCACCCGGCAAGGACGGCGCTCCGCTTCCAGCGCCAGCGCAAAACAGCCTTCTTCTTCCATCCAAAAGTCGTGATTGAAACGTGCCGCCAAGGCACCGGCTTCGGCCCGCAACCGCGCGGCGTATTCGCGCTCACCGACCCGTTCATAGAGATCGGCAATCTCCATCTTGGCCATGTAGACATAGCTTTGCACTTCGACCAAGGCGATGGGCGGCTCGGCCAATCGACCATCCTGGGTGACGATGGCATCCCCAGAGTCCTTCCACCCTTGATTGAGCAGGCCCTTGTTCGTGTTGCCCACATAGCTGACATACCCGTCGCCGGCAGTGTCGCCATACGTGTCAATCCATTGCAGCGCGCGTTCAATGGGAGTGCGTAACTCTTCGAACAAGCCAAGATCACCGGTCCAATGTGCGTAGCGGCTCATGAGGATAAGGAAGAGCGGAGTCGCATCGATGGTGCCGTAGTACGGTGTGTGCGGGATCTTATTCATCCGCGCCAACTCGCCGACGCGCAGCTCGTGGAGGATTTTTCCGGGCTCCTCATCCCGCCAGTCGTTTACCTGTGCACCTTGATAGCGCGCCAGCAAGCGGAGTGTGGCCGCCGCCGTATCGGACCAAAAGGCCAGTGTCTGCAGCGACGTGACGAGGCAGTCACGTCCGAACAAGGTGACGTACCAGGGGACCCCGGCGGCAAAAAACTCGTCGCCGCCAATTGACGTTTTCAGCATGTGCAGATCCATCAGGGATCGGCGCATGACCCGGTTCAGCAACAGGCTGTCGCTGTGAAATTCCGTTTCACGCCTCATCCATTGCTCGCAGGAGGCCTTGATGCCTTGAGTGACCGTATGCAAGTCTCGATACACACTGGTCTGTGCGAACAGCCGGTTCGGCTGTTCCTTCGATTCTGAGAGGGCCAGGGAGATCCGGATCTGCTTGGTCTCATTCGGCTTGAGCGCGATATCAAACTGGACGGCGTTCCCTTTGACCTGGGTGGGAAGGGGATGAAAGTGCACGGCCAGACTCCTGCGGATGCGATCGCCTCCTTCATACGAAAAGCAAAGACACTTGTCCTTCCAGTAGGGCTTGAACAATTTGCCTTTGACCTCGCGTACGAGCCCGCGTATTTCGAACACGTCTTCAAATCCGGCGCGAAAACGCATGGTGATGGGAAAGTTCACCGCTTCATATCCGAAGTACCGGACGTCGAGCTGTTCGTGCAGCACGCACTGTTCCGCGTCAATGACGCGCTCCCACTTCAAGCCGACCGTTTCCCTGTCGATCATTCTGCCGTCCGGCGCTTGAAAGTCGGGGGTGGTCAACTGAAACACGGCATGCCCCCCTTCCCATGAGCGTGCCGCAAGGGGTTCAGGATGCTCCCCGGCCACCAGCAACTCATAGCCGTTTAGATACCGGCAATCGTGATAATACAGACCGTACCCATGGCCGCGAGCCATCGGCACTTCGCCCTCAGGGGGGGCAAGAAAAAACAGGTTTCCATTCTTGATGACGATTGCTTTTGAAATGCCGTGTGCCACAGAAGAAACTCCTCCTCAAAACCGGTTGCGTCCGCCTCTCGGAAACACGCCACTGCGTCCCAACCATGTTGTGCCGGTGCCGCGTCCGCTCATTACACAACTTCCCTGATCTTGTTCTCCACGATTGTCTTGATGATGTCCCACCGGTCCTTCTGTCCCTTGGCCAGCGCTTTGGCGAATTGCCAGGCCTGATCGGTTGTAATCTTTCCGGGGAGCGGCGGTTCGTTGGGATCGACCATGGCTTCGACCAGCGCAGGGCCGGGATGATGAAACGCTTCCCCAACCACCGCACGAACCAGTGTGGGGTCGTCGACGCTATACCCGCCCAGCCCACAGGCTCGTGCGACGGAGACAAAGTCGATGGGGTGCAATTGGACGCCGTATTGGGGATTGCCCTCAAACGCCAGCTGTTCCCATTTGATCATGCCGAGCACATTGTTCTTGATTACGATCACCTTGACCGGCAAGCGGTATTTGGCGATGGTCGCCAGTTCTCCCATCAACATGGTCATGCCGCCGTCTCCGATAAAACAAACCACCTGTCGTCCCGGAAACGCGACCGCTGCGCCGATACTATAGGGAAGCGCATTGGCCATGGTGGCCAATGTGCCCGAGACGGAAAATTCCATGTCATCCCGGATCATGATGTGACGCGCCGCCCACGTTGTCACCGTGCCCGTGTCGCTACAGATGATCGCATCGCGATCCAGAAATTCATTCAACGCGCGCGCGACGACCTGGGGCTTGAGCGGCATATCATTCCTGGTGCCGCGCATTTCCATCAGGTCATTCCACTGCTGCATGTGCTCCTGCGCCTTCAAGAGAAATGTGCGGTCTGATCGGCGGGTCAAGAGCGGCAACAAGGCCCGGAGCACGTCCCAACAATGCCCGACCAATCCGACATCGACCGGACACCGCAGCCCGATCCTGGAAGGATCGAGATCAATTTGCACGGCTTTCGCCTGGCCGGGCTTGGGATAGAACTCGAGGTAGGGAAAGCTGCTGCCGGCGATCAACAGCGTGTCACATTCTTCCAACACTTCTTGGGAAGGCGCGGTCCCCAGCAAGCCGATTCCCCCCGTCGTGTAGGGATGATCGTCCGGCACCACGGCTTTGCCGAGCAGCGGTTTGACGATCGGCGCGGCCAGCGTCTCGGCAACGGCCACGATTTCCTTTCGCGCCGTCAGACAGCCGCGTCCCGCAAGAATGGCCACACGCGACCCCGCGTTCAGTATATCGGCGGCCTGCTGCAACGTGGCATGCGGCGGCAGGGGCAACGCCTCGCTGTACAAATCGCTACTATGCATGGGGACGTTCGCTTTTGATCGACGCTCGTCCGCAGACCAATCCTGGATGTCCTTGGGAATCGTGATATGAGCCACAGTCCGTCTGGCGATGGCAGTCTTGATAGCCTCATCCACCACATTGCAGACATGGGCGGGTCCCATGACCCGTTCGTTGTAGGCCGCGACATCGGCAAAAACTTTGACCAGATCGACATCCTGTTGATAATGCGTACCGATGAGATCATGAAACGTATGACCCGTAATCGCCAGCACTGGTTGACCGTCGCATTTGGCGTCATACAATCCGTTCAGCAAGTGCAGTCCGCCAGGGCCGGATGTCGCCAGGCATACGCCGAGCCGCCGGGAGAATTTCGCATAGCCGCATGCCGCGAAGGCGGCAGACTCCTCGTGGCGCACCTGAATCACTTTGATGCGGCCCTGCCGACGCCGGAGGGATTCAAAAATGCCGTTGATGCCGTCGCCAGGGAGACTGAATACCGTGTCCACTTCCCAATCGATGAGCCGGTCCACCAACAGATCTGCAACGGTGTCTGCCATATTACGCTCCAATTCGAGCAGCGGTGATTGCCGCTATCTGCCTGCCGGCTTGCGTCTTATCTGATGGACGATGATCCGGCATGCAGAGGTTCGTTGTTCCTTAAGCCGCTCGTCGCCTTGGACCGGACGATTCCCGTTCCGGTTGGACGGCGACTCCCTGCACGTACACCAGCTCGCCTCCCAACCAACCCGACACGCCGAGCGCGGCAACTCCTAAGAACGAGAGAATCACCGGCAAGACAGCCTGCGAGCCGTTTAAGAGACGCAGGCCGGCATTAATGGTGTACAGGAGGACCAGTCCAAGGTTGATGAACATATGCATCTGCGCGACGCGGGTCGTGACCGGATCTGTCAGTGACCGGTAGTCGATATAGCCCGGTATCGCAGCCGCGAGTGCGCCGATGATGCCGCCGATCATCGTATACAAGGCGACGTCCTTCCAAACCGGCCCGCCGAAGTCAAAGAGATAGATACAGTCGCTCGCCAGCGAGAAGATCCACAGCGCGATCGGAAAGGGAATCAGCATGGGATGAATAGGATGATCGGCAACGCTGGCACGTGTTTCCATGGGTCACCTCCTCACAATCCCCTCAAGCATGTTGAGGTCTGAGCCGGCAGACGGGCCAATCGTCGATCCCCTTCATGAGCCGGCCACCATCCGTTTGAGATCTGCGGCATTCTTGGCTGCATATCCAGCCTGGTCGTTGTCGAAGTACACATAAACAGCTTCCAGCTCCCTTCTCCACCGTGTGATCCGTTGCGCCCAATCCTCTAACTGCTCGGTCGAGTAATCTCCCTGGTATTTACGTCCCGGGCCATGAAGCCTCACATAGACGAAGTCCGCGGTCAGTTGGTAGGGCGCCTCGAAGCCGTCGAGTTCATACAGGCAGAAAGCGGCATTGTACCGGCCCAGGGTTCTGTACACGGCGGAATCGTGCCAACTGGGATCGCGGAATTCGAATGTATACCGGTGGGTCCGGGGCAGTGATTCGAGAAAGGCGTTGAGACGCGGAAGGTTGCAGGACCAACGTGGCGGCAACTGAAAGAGGATCGGCCCGAGCTTGTCACCGAGGACTTGCACGGGCTCCAGAAAGCGGGCAACGGCTGTCCCGGGATCGTTCAATTTCTTGCGATGCGTAATGTAGCGGCTCCCTTTAACGGCAAAACAGAATGACGCAGGAGTCGCCCGTCTCCAGGCTTCAAACGTTTCCGCCTTCGGCAAGTGATAGAAGCTGTTGTTCAGCTCCACGGTGTCGAACTGTTGGACATACCAGGACAACATGCCCTTGACGGGCAGGTCGGTCGGATAAAATGGTCCTACCCAGTGCTTGTAATGCCATCCGGAAGTCCCGATGTGCACCGTACATTGGGACCGTTGCCTGCGTGGTGTTCCCTGTGTCACTCATTCCTCTTTGGTCTTTAAATAGGCTCTGAGCACCTCCGCTACGCTCCATGCCTGGGCGATGCAGCCCCGTGGCCGAAAAGGCGGTTCGGCATCAAATATCTCGCTGATCGTGCCGATACCGGCGTCGTGCAGATGGTCGTTGAACTTGTCCAACAGTTTCCGGGATTCCGCCTTGTCCCGGTAGACCCGCAACCGAGCATCAATATAATGACCGATGAGCCACGGCCATACGGTTCCCTGGTGATACGCCGCGTCACGGGCACGAAGATCTCCGGAATAGGTCGCTTTGTAATCCGGATGGTCCGAAGCCAGCGTGCGCAACCCGAAGGGGGTCAACAGGCGTTCGCTCACAATGTCGACCACCGACCGCCACCGCTCGGGACGGAGAATAGGGAAGCGCAGCGAAAGGGAGAAAATCTGATTCGGGCGAAGGCTCGGGTCATCGCCCCTTTCACCATCCACTACGTCAAAGAGGTACCCGCCAGAGTCAATCCAGTAGCGGCGATGAAATGAGGCCTCCGCCTGTTCGGCCATCTGAAGCCACAGATCGGTCTTGACTCCAAGCTCACTCCCCCACTGGATCATCAATCGCAACGCGTTATACCAGAGCGCTTGAATTTCGACCGGCTTGCCCCGGCGAGGCGTGACCACCCAATCGTCGACCTTCGCGTCCATCCAGGTGAGCTGGTATCCGGGCGCTCCGGCACGCAACAACCCGTCACGTTTATCTATCCCGATATTGAAGCGGGTGCCCTTCCGATGGTGATGCACGACTTCTTCCAACCGGGGATAGAGCACGGTCAGGGTTTCTCGATCATCGGTCGCCGAAAGATAACGATCGAGGGCATGGAAATACCACAGTGTGGCGTCGGCTGTATGGTAGAGCGCGTCCCGTGATCCCTCGGGAAACAGGTTGGGAATCAGTCCGTCTTGGATGTATCGAGCGAACGTCCGCAGAATGGCTCGTGTTTCCTGTTGCCTGCCGGTAGACAGCGTCAGCCCCTCCAGGCTGATCATCGTGTCGCGACCCCAATCGCCGAACCAATGGTAGCCCGCGATCACGGTCCGCGCATCATCACCGGAGGCCTGTGCAATGGCTTGCTCTTCCGGTCGGGCTCCCGGCTCGACGATGAACTGATCGGCAGCCAACTGGAGTCGCTTACCCAGATCGTCCTGCTGCAGCTTCGGGGCAAGGGCCACCAGATTTTCGAGACGACGCTGCTCCGCCCGCACGATGTCGTTCGAATCGAAATTGAGCAGGTCCCAGGATTCGACACTGGCGACCAGCGCTACGGATTGACCATCTGACAGGTCAACCGTGAAATAGCCGGGGCTGAACAGGTCTTGGACATGCTCGGAGCCGCGATCGCGGTCAACGCGATAGGACACGCCTTCGCTCGTGGCTTCGTCCGCGACAAAGACGCCGCCACGGGGGCGCATGCACAATTTGAGCGTCGGTCCACCTTCCGGCAGCAAAATTTCATAGCGCCCGCTCTTGATCATCATGGTGAAGGACCCGGCATCGCCCTCTCCCAGTCTGGCGTCGTGCATTCGATAGGTGAGGTAGGGCCGTAGATGCAGCCTCATCGATCCGCTCAACGAGGTGTATTGGACATAGATGGTGTTTTGCCCGTGCGGTGCGATGATGCGTTTTTCAAACACGGCATGGCCCATGTCGAAAATCCAGATGGGCGTCTGCCATTCCCATCTGATGTCTTTTAAGAACCGAACGCCGTCCATCTCAATCCGTCCGTCGGCATATTCAGCGCCGGACAGCAGCGTCATTTCCGTGCCCTGATCCACGGTCTCGTCCAAACGCGGGATGAGGAGCGTGCGTCCGCGACCGGGCAGATCCGGAACAAAGAGTCCATGGTAGCGGCGGGTCGCCACGCCGAGCAGCGAACTCGACGCATATCCGCCGATGCCGTTCGTGACCAGCCATTCTTTGGCCAATAACGATAACGGATCATCCGTGGTGATACCCATAAGCGTGGGTCGTGAAGCCGTGGTGGTCATGGTCGCAATCAGCTCGGCTCCTTCCTGACTGATCGAAACAGCGTCGCCGTCGCGGAGGGAATGCGCCAACCCTGTTCGCTCAACGGGTTGACGATGCCCGGCCCGCCATAGACGGGATGCTCACTCGACCATTGCAAGGCCCATGATCCGTCGCGGACCGGTGCAAGGAGCGGCTCCGGAGCAGGAATGAAATTCAGGTCCGGCCCAAGATTGACCACTAACAATCGATCGTCATCGGCAGGTCCCATGTACCGGAGCGCGAGGGCCTGCGGACCCAGCGTGGCACCGTCGAGCGATCGTCGATCCTGCCGCGCCAATATGGCATCGTCGCGACGCAGGCGCAGTAAATCCTTGTGCAGGCGGTAGATCGGCGCATGCCGACTCCGCTCGGACAAATCCAAACAGGACCGCTTGAATGTGGCCTCATCGGCAGGGTCGGGGACGGCGGCTTGGGCCTCCGGCGTTCCATACTCCGGGAATTCGGCGAGGAATTTCTTTCGCCCTTCGTACACTTTTGCGGCCAGGTCAGAGTGGTGATCGGCAAAAAACAAAAACGGATTGGACGCGCCGAACTCCTGCCCCATGAACAACATCGGCGTTTCAGGTGCGAGCAGGAGCAGCGCCGCAATTGCCCGATACCGGGCATGGGATGCCAGGGCATGGATGCGATCTCCATGCAGATGATTGGCGACCTGATCATGGTTTTGCAGATAAAACACGAATCCTGCCGCCGGCTCATTCTTGACGACCGTTCCGCGTGGTTTTTTCTGCCATTCATACCGCTGGCCCTGATAAACGAACCCCCTTTTGATGACGGACAGCAGCTCCTGCGCCGTGCCGCGGTAATCCGAATAGTATGCTTGGCCACGCCCGGTCAGGGCGACACGGTTGATATGATGGAAGTCATCGCTCCAAACTCCGTCGAGCCCCCAGCCGCCGTCCTCGATCGACTGGATCGTCGTGATCAACTGGGATTCGCATTCCGCGATCAACACAATCGAGCGCGCCCCGGCCGCCACGCGGGCCTGACGGGACAGCTCAGCCAATACATGCACCGGGCTGTCATCATAGATGGCATGGACGGCATCCAGCCGTAAGCCATCGAGCTTGAACTCGCTGATCCAATAGCACGCGTTCTGTATAAAAAACTCCCGGACAGGCCCTGATCCCTGCCCGTCAAAATTAATCGCTTGTCCCCATTCGTTGGGATGCCGATCAGTAAGATAGAGGTCGCTGTACGCAGGCAGGTAATTCCCGTCTGGTCCAAAGTGGTTGTAGACGACGTCGAGGATGACGCCGAGCCCCCGTTCGTGCGCGGCATCCACGAACCGCTTGAGCGCATCAGGGTCACCATACACGTGCGCCGGTGCAAAAAGGTTTACACCGTCATACCCCCAATTCCATCGGCCGGGGAACTCGGCGAGCGGCATCAATTCGATCAATGTCACACCGCAATCTTTCAATTCATCCAGTTGTGCGATCGTGGCATCGAGCGTTCCTTCCGGTGTAAACGTCCCCACATGCAGTTCGTAGATGACTTGACCCTGCATGTGAACGCCCGGCCATTGGGGATGACGCCACGTGAAGGTGGACGGATCAACGATGAGCGATGGACCGTGAGGCCCTTGGGGTTGATAGCGGGAACAGGGATCCGGATAGGCTTCACCGTTATCCAGCCGGTAGCGGTATAGCATGCCGCTCGTTGCAATCGGGACGAGTCCGGAAAAGTACCCCGCCTCGTCTTTCATTAATGGGAAACTCCGTCCCCCCTCTTCCAAAACCACATCCACCCGTGCCCGCTTGGGGGCCCATACACGGAACCTGACGCCCCCCGCTTCCACCTGGGCGCCCAGCGTCATATGCCATGCAGCCTGACCTGACGTGGTGGTGGTTCTACCCGGGATGGTTGAGCTTGTTGTCATAGGTCCTCATATGGGAATCTTGGGCGAAGAGTAGCCGCGGAATGCGACATTCCTTACCAAAACATAATATTCATATTTATCCGATTGTTCAGTTTGTAGCACTCTGGACCGTTCAGGACAGCCTGGGAAGGACCCTAGTATAGGGAGCACTGGGTGGACACCCACCGTTCAGAGGACGGCTCGTTCGCAAAACTCAACGCTCAAAGCCTACCCACGTGTCAGTAAGAGAATATGCTGCGCCTATGGGTCTTCCTAGGCGCAGGTCCCGCGGCGACGACGTATTCATATTTATGGATAGGCAACTCGCACTCTCGCGTTGAGGAGGACATATGACGAAGCAGATTTGGCACACCATACTGTTAGGCGGCGTGTGTATGATCACCACTGGTTGCATTACCGATGCAACGACGGAACTCACCAAAGCGCCCTTCGACGCGACATCCCAGCTGACAAACGGCACGACCGCGGCCTTATCAGAGTTTACGGATCCGTTATCCGATTTTACCTCGAGCACGACGCCCGGCGCGGAGGGGGGGATCGTTCCTTCGCGAGCGAAGAAGCGGTTGCAGATTTTCACGGCGTCTTCCTATGAAAACCTACGCGCCGATATTTCGCGAGGTCACGGTGAGTATTTGGTGTCGCTCGCGACACTTGCCGGTGTGCCGTCGGGTCAATTCAGGCAGTTCCAAACCTTCATGCAGGAATCTTACAGCACGATGTTCGAGGAGGAAATCCCGATTCCCGAGTCGACCCACCAGATCGTAGAGATCGCCTGGGCCGCTGGATATGGCAACAGCGTGACGCGTTGACGCGGTTAGACGGTTTTTCGCGCCGGGTGCACACGCTTCTCGCGTGGGACAGCCGTTAGGACGGTTTCAGCGTTTCAGGTACCGAGGGCTCAATAGTAGTCAGTCCGATCTCCTGGAACAACCGCTGCCAGGCGGCCGGCGACAATTCGTGTTTCATCAGCACCGCACGGGCATGACCAAGCACCGTGGTCTGTTCAGGGGCGAGCACATGAGAGGTGACGATGACCACGGGCAGTGATGCGGTTTCCGTGTCCGCCTTCAGCTGTGCCAACACCTCAAAACCGTCGATCTTCGGCATGTTGAGATCCAACAGAATCAACGCCGGCTTCAATTGACGAGCAAGCTTGAGTCCGTCCTCACCTCCGGTTGCCTCGACAATGGAGCATCTGTAATCTTCGAGATAGTGTCGGATGATGTACCGGTCGGGTTCCTGATCGTCAATGATGAGCACCAGCGGGGGACCTGGAGCCGGTTCCCGCACGATGCCGGTGACACGATGCAGACGGTCCAGCAGCCAGATGCGGCGCAGCGGCTTGACACAATAATCATCCGCTCCGAGCGCCATCGCCTTTCGCGGATCTTCCACCGAAGACACAATCAGCACGGGGAGCTTCTTCGTCGCCTCCTGACTTTTGAGCTCTGCAAGCCATTGCCAGGCCGACTCATCGGGTAAGAGCACATCCAGCACGATGGCGGCGAAGGACTGGCGGCGCAGCTGTTCGCGCGCCTGGCGTATGCTACCTGCCGCGATGGGCCGGAACGCCGTATTGCGCAGATATTTCTCGTACAAGAGACGGGTCTCCGGCTCATCTTCAACGACCAAGATTGGCAGCCTGAAGTCGTCTGGCCGTACTTGCACTGGCTCGATCTGCTCCGCCAGTTCAATCCTGTTAACGGAATATTGGATGGGAATGGTGGCCACGAAGGTGGACCCGACACCTGCTTGGCTCGTCACGGTGATGGAACCGCCCAGGATATTGGCCAGTTTGCGACATAAGGGCAATCCCAGACCGGTTCCTTTCACCTGTTGCTGCAACGGATGATCCACCTGGGAAAACTCTTCGAAGATGCGGCTCTGGTCTTCCGGTGCAATGCCGATTCCCGTATCCGCCACCGAAAAGGCTACGGCGCGTCCATCATCGGCCAGCGCTGCCGTCACCCGCACTTCTCCCCGAGGCGTAAATTTGATCGCATTCGACACAAAATTACGCAGGATTTGGGACACCTTGCCCTCGTCGGTGGTCATGGGCGGGATTCCGGCGGGGTCTTCGAACACCAAATTCACCGCCTCAGTGACCAGCAACGGTCGTAACATGCCCCGCAACGCGCTGAAGAGATTGGCGACTTCGAATTCCGAGGCTTTGACGGTGATCTTTCCGGCTTCAATCTTGGCAAGGTCCAGAAGGTCATTGACCAGTTCAAGCAGATCTTCACCGCTCTTCCGGATATAGCCGACTTGTTTCTCCTGCTCGCTCGTTAACTCCCCGTCCGTGCGCTCGAGCAGCAAGTGGGACAAAGCCAGAATCGCATTGACCGGCGTCCTGAACTCATGGCTCATATTCGATAGAAAACGTGATTTCATTTCATCGGCCCGCCGCAAGTGGCCGGCCTTTTCATCCAACTCTGCATAGAGAGCCACCACGCCCCGGTTGGTATCTTCCAACTCGCCGTTGAGCCTGACCAGTTCCTGCTGCCGTTCATGGAGTTCTTCGAGCGCCCGCAGCAATTCCTGATTTTGCTGCTGCACTTCCTCCATCGGGTTTCGCGGCTCTTGCTTGCCGAGTTGCTTGATGACCCGCTCCAACGCCTTCCCCACGAATAGTGGAGCGCGGGACGGAAGAATTTTTACTAAGCGGATGAGACTTCCCTCCGGCGAGTCCGACCGGACTTCACCGTGATCCATCAATCGTCGCGCGGACGTCACCGCCGACTCCCACTCGGGATCAAGGTTTCGGCCGTTTGACGGGGTCATCGAACCGGACTTGGCGGTTCCGCCGCGGGACCATCCAATGTCCACAAGCAGCAACTGCGGCGAGGTCGTACCTTCGATCTGAAATTCAATAACGGCCGGTCGTTTCGAATGGACGAACAATCGAGCAATTTCCGACACGGCCGTCGAGATACGCGTTTGGTCCTGTTCCTCAAAGGTCAGAAGGCGCGACACCTGCCGCGCCCGTTGACGCGCCGTGACCACGTCGTCTTCATAGTTGATCTCAACGACACTGACGGTGTTGGACATGCTACTCCGGAAATGGAACGCCGGCGACGTGGCGCTGTTTGACCACCACCACGGTGGCGTCGTCCCGGCCTCGCTTGAAGTCTCGATACACAATGCCGGCAATGAGGCTCGGATCGCGTGACAGGAGCCCGGGATAACGGTCGAGATCCCATTGCGTAGCGATCCCGTCGCTGTGCAGGAGCAACAGCGATTGCGGTTGCCACGGCTGTGTAAACTCTGAGAGCTTGCGATAGTCGTGGCCAATAATGCCGTTGTGCGATACGAGATGGCGCCGCTCCGTCCCGTTCACAACCAGGGCGGCGATATTCCCGATGCCCGCGAAGCGCAACAGATCCTTGGGTCCATCCAAGACGGCGATGCCGACTGCAGCGCCGCGTGTTGGTTTTGCGGCATGGTGGGCCGCCTCCACTAACTCGACCGGCGTCCGGTTGGCCGGAGCGCGACGCAGAGCTTCTATGATGGCCGTCGCGGCCTGTGACGCGATCAACCCGTGGCCCAAGCCATCGGCTATGGCGCACACCCAACCGTCCGCGGACCAGCGGACAAGCCAATTGTCGCCGCACACCGTTTCTCCAGGCATTGCTTGATGGATAACTCCTACGGCTTGCGCGTGAGGATCCTCCTGCTCACCCTGGCGGCCCCTCACCCTCGCCACGACGGCGCTTCCCTTGCCCGGCTGTGAGTAGATATCAAACTCCCCGGCAGTCCGCAGGACCGCGCCCAATCCCGTACCGGGGCTGCCGGCAGTCGAATAACCGTCTTCGAGCGCACGACTGACATTCGACATGCCCGGCCCCTTATCGAGTGACAGCACTTCAATCCCCTCGGATTGCTCGGGACCGAAGCGTCGTATCAGCAGTTCACCGCCTTGTGCATGTTTGACGAGGTTGGTCGCGAGTTCGGTGACGACGAGCGCGACATTGCCGATCGTCCGCTCATCGATCCCTGCTTCCTGGGCGAGCGAAACGGCGGCCCGCCTCGCCGCAGCCGGCTGACTCTGTTCCGTCACCGGAACACATACTTGACGGTCTGTCGCCAACCCAATCATTTCCACCTCACAATGGTGACCTTCGTGCCTTTGCCCGGCTTCGATTCGATCGCAAAATCGTTGACGAGTCGCTTCGAGCCGCTCAATCCCAATCCCAGTCCCCCGCGCGTCGTATAGCCATCGGTCATGGCCAACTCAACATCGGCAATGCCGGGGCCCTGGTCTGTAAATGTCACTTGTACGCCGCGGCGTGTCCCCTCATGGACGGCCTGGAGGCACATCTCGCCGCCCCCGCCGTGCACCAATGTGTTCCGGGCGAGTTCGCTTGCCGCTGTCACGAGTTTGGTTTGATCGACCAGCGACAGGCCCTGCAAGACGGCGCAATCGCGCACCAACTGTCGGGCCTTGATGATATCGTCCGTCGACCGCAGGGCGATCAATTCATCGCGTAAGACGGCCATTGCCCGACATCTTTCCAGCCGACTTCAGCAGCGCCATGCCGGCATCGACATTGAGGGCAGTCTTGATGCTCGGCAGCGCCAGACCCAATTCAACCAGTGTAATCGCCACCGCAGGCCGCATGCCCACCACCACCGTCTCGGCATCGAGCACGCGCGACATGGACGCAATGTTGCCGATCATACGGCCGATGAACGAATCGACGACATCCACGGAGGAAATATCCAAGAGCACGCCCCTCGCACGCTCGGCCACGATCCGCTCGGTCAGCTCGTCCTGCAGCGTCATCGCCACGCGATCGTGCATGTCGACTTGAATCGTCACCAACAGATACGGGCCCATCTTCAATATGGGAATGCGTTCCATCTATTCCTCAATTCTGCTCTAGGCACGTGGTACTCCAAGGCCGGCCACCTGCACTATCCCGATGTGGAAGCGGCGTTTCGTGTCACCGTGGCCCCCAGGCGCTGAAGTGCGACCATGAATGCATCGGCCAGCGTGGCTTTGGTCACGATATCGTTCAAATTCACACCCAGGTGCACGATGGTCTGGGCAATCTGCGGACGGATGCCGCTGATAATGCAATCGGCGCCCATCAACCGGGTCGCCGCGACCGTTTTCATCAAATGTTGGGCGACCAGGGTATCGACCGTTGGGACGCCGGTGATGTCGATGATCGCAATGCGTGCGCCCGTCTCGACGACCTGCTGCAACAGGTTTTCCATCACGACCTGCGTCCGCGCGCTGTCGAGCGTGCCGATGAGCGGCAGAGCCAGTACTTCGTCCCACAATCGGACGACCGGAGTGGATAACTCCATTAACTCCTGTTGCTGCCTCATGATGACGGACTCCCGGGTCTCCTGATAGGCCTCGGTCGTGTACAGACCCAGCTTGTCCAATAGGGCAGTCAGATCCCAGAGTGTTTCGGCCAGCTTCTTGCTGTCATGACCCGCCCGTTGTTGAGCGAGATCAAACAAGGGTTGCTTGAGTGAGAAGACGAAAGTCGCAGTCTCGGTAGGGCTGAAGCCCTGTTCGGCACGGGTGCGGGTCACTTCGGCGAGATGCTCCTTGACCGGCTTCCAGCCCGGTGACGAGGCGTCCGAACTCGCCGAGAACGCTTCGGAGAACAAATCCAAAAATCGCCGGGACATGTCCCGCAAGTCTGATTCCTTCACGCGATCCCGTCTCAGCGTCAAAGCCGAAAGTTGATAATCCATCCAGTGCTTCAGGATGAGATCCTGCTTGTTTCGTATTTCGTCAGCCATTTGGCTATTCTGCGACATCGGCGTCCTCCCCTTTTTGATGATGATCCGGCACACAGTCTCACTGGTCGTCGTTGGTTTCCACACCGGCGCGAGACACGCTCCGGGCACACCGAATGCCAGACTCAGCGGACTTCGGCGACGCCTTCTCGGCTCCCGTTGGCAGGTTGTGCGTCGAGGACCTCCCGTATGGTGCGGTACAGCTCGTCAACTGCAGCTTCCTTGGTCAGTAAGACGGCGCCCCCGGCATTGATGATCGCCCTCCGTGCTTCTTCACCCGCCTGCACGGAGAGGCCGATGACGACCGTCTCGGGGAAGCGAGCTTTTATGCGGGCCGTCGCCTCAATGCCGTTCTTTTTCGGCATGTTGATGTCCATCACGACCAGTGCGGGACGAAGCTGCTCGACGAGCTCAATCGCTTCTTCGCCGTTGGATCCTTCTCCCACTATCTCCACGTCCTCGTAGGATTCCAGCAGGCTCCGCAA
>Ga0075430_100002515_pt1 | contig 15282 bp, 11 predicted proteins | sample RhiMetdeltSRZDD4_FD_75294 | JGI IMG/M metagenome (GOLD analysis project Ga0075430, IMG submission 75294) | Populus rhizosphere microbial communities from Tennessee, USA - Rhizosphere MetaG P. deltoides SRZDD4 | ecosystem: Host-associated > Plants > Roots > Rhizosphere > Soil | place: USA... | reverse complement strand
CCGGCGATCGCGACCATACCGGCCGCGGAACCGAGGAGAAGACTTTTCACCATCTTCATTTTGAACCTCCAAGTTGTCGTTCGTTGGGAGGGTTCCGTCTCCGCCGAGTGCTGCGCACCCCTGGAAGGTCCCCTTCAGTCCCCGTGGCCGCCTGGCTCTGTTACGAAAAACTTCCCCGAGCCAGACGGGGCGACCTTGGGATGCCCCCCGCCGTCGCACGCTCACATTAACCGAGCGCACTCTGCTGGCAATGAACAAGCGCCCTTTTGAACAGTCGCCAATACAGATTTTCGGCAAGTGTTGCCTGAAAAACACTCGCGATTTCTCCGCCGAAAGACATTCAGAGTAATCTTCGTTGATCTTTTGCAGCGTCAGCTATTTAGACTTGATCGTCAGAAGCTTCATTGATATTTACAGAAAAGAAATACGGCGGCCCCCTGAGGTTATTTTACGTATTGTTTATAGATTTAAACTTGTTTTTTATAATTTGTTTACATGAAGCTTCCCCCCTGCGACGCGGTCGGTATCCATTGCGGGGGCAGGACTCAGCCGCAGAACGCTCGAATTCGACGAATCCCCGCATGAGCGACGCCAGATCCGGCTGATCGCGTCATTCGCTTGACCGAAAATATCGTGACCGATACGGGTTTCACGCCGGAGAGGTGGCCGAGTGGCTGAAGGCGGCGGTTTGCTAAACCGTTATACGGTCTAAAGCCGTATCAAGGGTTCGAATCCCTTCCTCTCCGCCACAATACGTCGATTTTGCTCTTTGATTTCCGATGGCTCGTCGCCAGCCCACCGGGGGTGGTGACGTATTGCAGATGCTCGACGGCGCGATTCTCTGCATCAGCGCGGGCCATTGCCGGACGCCCGAGATTCGCTATCGCGATATGCTGCGAACGACACCGATCGTTTCCGGCGCAACGTCGAAGCGGCCTATCTGAGGATGTGGGAGACCTTCCAGCGCGGTGAACCAAGGCAGGCATTTCGCCTCCCGTCGGCGGAATGACCGTCGCCAATTGACCGCCAGCGCTCCGGCTATCGCTTGCGGGCGCGGAAGCGACGCCGGTAAACGCCGCGTTCGCTGGTGATCGCGACCGAAGTCTCCTGCAGCCGTCGCACGTTCTCGCCGGCGATCGTCTCGAAACGCCCTGCCCAACCTTCACGCTTCACGGGAATACACTGCGCGACCGGTGTGCCCTTCGGCAGCACGCCTTCAAAGCCGTCGTCCCGCCATGTCGCCGGGAAGTTGATGAAGTTGTCCCGGTAAAGGTCGGCGTCGACCAGACCGGACAGCGTGGTGAAAGGAAGGTCGTGGCGATTTATCGGATGCGTGATCAACAGCGAGTAGCCCGGAGGCGACTGTATCGTCCAGAAATTGTTGAACTTGATCGCGAAGCGGTCGTCCGCGAAGTACGGCGTGCCGGCGACCTGCGCGTTGTCGTGGAAGTCGATGGGAGAGCGCGTATAGCTCGTGATCGCGCCAGGCGGCGGGCTGAAGTCCCAGCTGAACGTGCCATCCTCGACCCGCAAGTCGCATACCAGCGGCATCAGAAATCCAAACGTCATCGCGTCGATGAACGGCGGGCATTTCTTCACCGTCAACTGCTCGCCAGGCGTCAACGCGCCGGCGGCTGCCGACGGCATTGTCTTGAACCAGTCAGGCAGCCCGAGAATTGCCGGTGTTGGCTTGGGCAGAATAGCTTCGAGTTCCGGCGGACACCGGAACGTCAACGTTTGCTGGTCCGGTTCGCTGCTCAATGGATGTTGCCGCGCGTTTCAGTGGCAGCGGCGTGGGGCTTCAACGCGGCTGCGGCGGCGCTCGGCCTGAGCCAAAATCGCCCACGACCGGACGACACCACGACGTGCAGCGCCTTGCTGTAATGCTCCGGCATCGCGGCGACCAGCGTGCGCAGGTGCATCAATGCTTCGTCATGCTGGCCGAGCTCGAACAAGCTATGCGCCAGATCGAGCAGTGCACGGACGTGATTGGGCTGAAGCGCCAGCACCCGACGGAAGCAATCGGCGGCGCGCGCAAATGCTCCTTCAAACAACAGCGCAGTGCCCAAGCCGTGCAAGGCACGCGGATGAGCCGGAACGCGCGCGAGTGCACGCGTAAATGCGGCATTCGCGTTGGCCGGCTCGGCGCGGCATATGTACACGCCGCCGAGCTCGACCAGCATTTCGACGGCGTTCGGATCGTGACGGAGACCGCGCTGCAAGGCGGCTTCGGCATCGTCGTAGCGCTGCATGGCGCAGAGCACGACACCGAGTTCGAGCAGCGCCTGCGGATAAACGGGTTCGCGACTCGCAGCGCGCTCAAGCCACGTCAATGCGTCGCGCAAGCGGCCGCTCTGCCGAAACGCCAGCGCACAATGCGTCTCCATGATGGGATCGCAACACGCGCCGGCGGCCTCTTGCAACGGCTCAACTGCCTCGCTCCAACGCTGCCGCGCCAACAAGGAAATTCCGATTACGTGCAGTGCATCGGGGTCGTTCGGATTTGCGGCAAGAACAGCGCGACCGATGTGCTCTGCCTGGTCCGCGCGATTGGCGCGCAACGCGGCCATCGCCTGTTGGATGGCGTCGTCTCTAGCAGCCAGGTTTGACAGCGCGCGCCCGTTCGGCGTCGGCATCTCAACACTCCATACGCCGGTCGCAGGCGGCGAAATTTGCACTATCCAGCTCCATAATCAACAATCGGTTTAGGTTCCGGCTGGCTTCTGGACGCGACCGCCGAGAGCTTGCGAACATCGCGCCACCACGCCCCCCGGTCCATCTTGTAGCCCCTGCTCGCAACGACTATCGTGCCAGCCTCCCGGGCGGAGAAAGACGAAGCGGAGGAATGGTGCTGGTTTCCCGATAGTTTCTGCGGATGTCTGCAGACTATAGGCGACGCTGACAGGCTTCCGTTTCGGGCACGCGTTTCCAGTCCCACGTTCGACGGTCTTGGCGCGCCCCACCTCGCGCGTGCCGTCGACCTTCGAATTCAACAGGCCAATGGCGACATTCAATTCATCCTTCCAGCTTCAGGAAGCAATCGGCCTCCTCGAACAGGGCGCTTTCGCCGCCGCGCGCGATCGCTGTGCCGAAATCATTCGTCGTGAACCGAAGAATGTGGACGCGTTATATCTTTCCGGTCTCGCGGAATGCCAATTGGGTGAATTCAAAGAGGCGATAAAGCATCTCCGAAGAGCCGTCAGTCTCGCTCCTGCACATGCGGACGCTCACAACACCTTGAGCATGGCACTGCGGGAGACCGGGCACCTCACCGACGCGCTCGCAAGTAGCAACGACGCGATTGCCAGCAATCAAAACTTTGCCGAGGCCCACGCCAATCGTGCGGAGATCCTGCAGGATCTGCAACGTCATCACGAAGCGCTCGAAGCGTATGACCGCGCGTTGCAGTTGATGCCGAACCTCGTGCCGGCGGTGATCAATCGAGGGTCATTGCTCCAGAGCCTCGGCCGCTACGACGAAGCGATCACCAGCTACGACCGGGCGATCGAGCTGGCTCCTGAACTGCCCGAGACATGGCTGAACCGTAGCAAGGTCATGCATCTCCAGGGCCGATGGGAGGAAGCTCTAGCCAATTGCGATCGCGCGATCGAAGTGTGGCCCGATTTCCCTCCGGCTTTCCTTGCCCGGGCGATCCTGTTGGCGGACCGAAGCCAGCTTGATGAGGCGCTGGTCTGGATAGATCGTGCGCTTGCGCTCTACCCTGCATGGCCGGAGGCGCTTCTGGAACGCGCCTCGATCTTGTCGAAGGCCGGCGACAACATCGCCGCTATCGCCAGTTGCGAACGGGTTATCGAGGCCTATCCAAACTGGTTTGCAGCCTGGCAATTGCATGCATCGCTCCTTCACGATTGCTCGCGGCTCGCCGATGCGATGATCAGCATCGAGAAGGCGCTCGCGCTCAAGCCCGACCTGGCCGATGGGCATGCCTGGCACGGCGCGCTTTTGCTCAAGAGCAACCGTCCGCTTGAGGCGATCCCGCCGCTTGATCGTGCCCTTGCAATCGATCCCAGCCGCGGCACCACTCATGTCGATCGCGGCTTGGCGCTTCATGCGCTGGGACGCTACGACGAGGCGTTCGACTCGTTCGAACGCGGCCATCGCCTTGCGGCTGAAAATCCTCACGTGGAATTCGTGATCGGACTGACCGATCTGCTGCATGGCCGCTGGGACGCTGGGCTTCGGAAGTATGAGCGGCGGCTGGATGTGCCGGGCTACAACGTCCTGCACCGGCACTTTCTCGTGCCCGGCGCCGATATCGACCAGCGCTTCGCATTGCCGCAGCAGAAGCAGGAATTACGGCCCTTTCCGCGCTGGAACGGCGAGCCGCCCGAGCACGCCCCAATCCTGCTCGAGACCGAGCAAGGCATCGGCGATGCCATCCAGTTCGCAGGGTTTGCTGCGCACCTGACGCGTCTCGGCCATCGCGTGCAACTGCTGACACTTCCGACCTTGGCGCCGCTTCTGCGCTCGATACCCGGTGTCGACATGGTCGTGGCGGACGCCGATTCAGCCGACAAACTCGACCCAAAATATTGGCTGCCACTGATGAGCGTGCCGCACGTGCTCAAGCTGCGGATCGACGATATCGGTTTCGCCCCCTATCTGTCGGCCGATGCGGAACGCGTTGAACAGTGGAAAGCCCGTATCGGATCGGACGGCTTCCGGATCGGCATCGCATGGCAAGGCAACCGCGAGAATTGGCTTGATGCCGGCCGATCGATTCCACTGGCCGCGTTTGGCGCGCTCGCGAATATTCCGGGTGTGCGCCTGATTGCGCTGCAGAAGAGCCCAGGCGCCGAGCAGATCGATCACGTCGAATTTGGCAGCCGGATCGAGCGCGTGATGGACGAATCCGACAAGAGCGCGGAGGCTCTGCTCGATACGGCGGCGGTGATGGCCAATCTGGATCTGGTGGTGACCTCCGACTCGATGATCGCTCACCTTACCGGGGCCTTGGGTTGCAACGCGTTCGTGGCGTTGCGTCGGGTTCCGGACTGGCGGTGGTTTCTCGACCGAGAGGACAGTCCGTTCTACCCGCGTGCGCGGCTGTTCCGGCAGACCACTGAGGGAGACTGGACACCTGTCTTCGAGCAGATGGCCGACGCCATTCGTGGGTTGGCGGCGAACAAGGCCTCAGCCTGAGCGTGACCGCATTGGCTCGCCGCTAACCGCGTCTGCCGATGTCGGCAGCCACGGTCCCGATCAACGCTGACCACCCCTGCCCGGACTGTTGACGCAGCACCCGCACCCGCGGGTACCACGGGCTCTCGCCGCGATCCCTGAACCAGTACCAGATGCGTGCTTGGCCATGCGGCACCATCACCCAGGTGGGTCGCCCCAGCGCACCAGCGAGGTGCGCCGTCGTATTGCTGACGGTCACAACTGCGTCGCAGGCGCACATGAGGGACGCCAGCCCGTCGAGATCGTTGGTGTTATCGATGTCGGCCAGTCGCTCGACGCGGACGCCAAGTTCGCGCTCGAGCGCGTCACGCTCCGCGCTGGTGTCGCCGTACTGCAGATCGACAAAACGACAGTTTTGCAATCGAAGCAGCGGTTCAAAATCGGTCAGCCGGGCGCTCTTCTGCGCACCGCCAATCGGCGCCTTGCTGACCCAGGAAAGCCCGATCACCGTGCGCCCGTCATCGAGCCGTTTGCGTAGTGCCTGGGTACGAACCTCGTCGGCGACAAGATGGCCGCGATCGCGCCGGGGAAACGCCGCCCAATTCGGGCGGAAGTAGCTCCCGAGGCTGGCGATAGGCGTATGCGCCACCGCGCCGCCGGCAGCGTTTTGCGAGTCCATGGGGACCACCGTCGTCTCGGGAAACGAGCGCGCGAACAAACCGACCAACCGGTGCTCCACTTCCAGCGTCAACGCTCCCACTCTCTGCATCAGATCGCGGATCATGCTGGCATGAAGAATTTCGTCGCCGAGCCCCTGCTCTCCCCAGACCAGCAACGCCCCGTCGAGGCGCTCGCCGCGCCACCGCGGCAGCGGATAATCGCGCGGCACCAACCCCGGTGCGCCCGCCCATCGGTATTCGTACAGCGGCCAACCTTCCTCCAACCGGCCCAGACCGAGACAGATCAGGCTCTTGTTCCAGTTCGCGGAGGCCCTGCCAGGCTCCAATGCGATGATGCGGTCCAACGCCGCCAGTGCTTCGTCAAAACGCTCCCGATCGATCAGGACGTCACTCTGCACCGTCAATGCCTCGGTATCGGCTGGCCTCAGCGCGAGCGCGCGCGCGCAGCTCTCGAGCGCGTCGTCGGCCCGGCCGAGCTTGCGCAGGATGACGGCGCGGGTCACGAGCGCCTCCCGGTACGCAGGTTCGATCGCAAGCGCGCGTTCGACGGCGGACAGCGCTTCGAGCCGGCGTCCCAGCTGGTCCAGCGCATTCGCGCGGTTGTTATGCGCGGCGGCCAACCCCGCATCGAGCCCGATAGCCCGGTCGAAACACGAGATCGCCGCCTCGTGGCGGTTCAGCGCGAGCAGCGCATTGCCGTGATTGCAGTGCGCTTGGGCAAAGTCCGGGGCGAGCTTGACGGCGTGGGAGAAACTCTCTGCCGCATCCTCGTATCGACGTAGATCATGAAGTACCGCGCCGCGATTGCACCAATCACTGACCGATGTTGCGTCCAGCGCGAGTGCGCGATCGTAGCTCTGAACGGCTTCGTCGAAGCGCCCGAGAGCAACGAGCGCATCGGCGCGAGCTCCATGTAACCTCGCGGTCGCGGGTCCAAGCGAAAGAGCGCGATCGAAGCTCGCAAGCGCATCTTCGCCGTGCCCAAGGTGCAAGAGCGCCTGACCGAGCAGCACATGGACACGGACCTGATCCGGGTCGAGCGCGAGCGCCTGGCGAAGCATCGCGATAGCGTCGGCAAGGCGCCCCTGCTCGCAGGCAGACAAGGCGTCCCGGTAAAGCGCATCGGCCGGTGCCTGCGCCATCTCCACTCCACCTCAACGACGCTGCGAACGGAGCAACTCGTCTCGTTCCGCGCGCCACAAGTCGCCGTAATCGACGTCCTGCCAGCCATCAAACCATGGACCGCCGCGGGTGAAATGCACGGCCTTTGGTGTTCCAGCCAATGGTTTTTCGTTCCAGCCTTCCAGCCAGTTCCACGCGGTCGGAAGCTCGCCGATATCCGCGTCGGCGACCCACTGCATGCGATGGAGATAGGCTCCGCTCTCGCGGTTCACGGTGTCCACTGAAAGAGCGCGCACCGACGGATGAGCGCAATTGAACAGCATCAGCGATGACCAATTCTTGCGCGGGTAAGCGGTTTGCACCGCACCGTCCATCTTGGTTTTTTCTTTCGGTTGATAGTCGTGCTGCACGCAATAGACCGCCTTCGGACCCTTTGCGTAAGCCGCAAGTTCGGCGATGTCGCTCAGCCAGAGGAAATCACAATCGCAGAATAGCGCCCATCCCTGGAACCCAGCCAGCGCCGGCGTGAGGAACCGCGAATAGGTAAATTCTGTCGAGGCGAGCGGATCTTCACCACGCCGATACATCCCCTGACTTCGGAGGTCGTCGAGCTTAATCGCAGAGACTTCGACAGGTATCGAGGCGCGCCGCTCAATCGAGAACTTTGCAACGTCGTAGGCAATGGTTTCGCGTTGGTCCCAACCAACATAGATTCGGAATGGTTCTGTCATGCGGACGCAGACCTCGACGGGAACGACTTTCGTGAAGGTTTAGTCGAGCGTGGGGCGAAAGCAAAGGGCGCGCGCCCTTCCCCGTCTTGGCTCGGCTGCGTCGAATTGGCCTCGATCAAAGATCGGGCCGAATTGCTTGACGCGCTCTAACGAACGCCCCGGGCTTGCCCCGGGAGCCGCGCAAAATTATGAGCTATGTGGCCGCGCCTCAGGGACCAGGTTTTGGCAAAGCGCGATTGCACCGCCCAGCGCCAACTCCAAGATGCCGCTGGATGCCAAATCAAGCTGGCGACGAAATATCGATCGCCCTGCTGCATGCGCTTGCGCAATCACCCGCCGGTAGTGCCCGACCGGCTACGCAAGCGCTTCGATCCTGCTGGCGATCCCCAATCCATGACGGCTTTCACCCCGCGATCGCTCGCGGAGAGCAATCAACCGTCACGCCGCCTTGAGCCACGCCCGCGCCGCACGCTGCGCCGCCGCGATGTCGACATGGGACATCTGCTCCGCAACTTCCTGGCGCAGGCGAGCTGCTTCCGAGTTGCCCTGCATCGCCGCGAGATTGAACCACTTGTGCGCGGTGATGTAATCGACCGGCACGCTGCGGCCGACCGAGTACATCATGCCGAGATCGAAAAGCGTGCTGGCGTTGACCGGCCCTTCGCCAAGGACCGCATGATTGCATTCACTGAGTTCAAAACGAGCCATTGTCGGCACTCCCCTGTTCGCGCGCGTCCGTCAGACTGCGGACTTCGTGCGATTCCCGCTCAACCCCCCGGCCGAGCAACGCGACTATGACCGATAAGAATTGAATGACGTTTTAAGGATCGACGTGAACCAAATCTGAATACGAACAGTAGAATTCGCGCATATACTTTTGGTTAGCCAGCAAACGGCCTGGATTTCCTTGATATTCGCAATCCAGGCATCGCCCTCAGCCACAATTCATTGAGGGGGCGATAACCATCGTCCAACGGCGCCAAGGGAATGCGCCATGGAATGCAGCGTGAAAGAAGATGTCCCCGACGCCTTCCACAGCAATCCAACCGTCGCAGCGGCCCCATGGACGCGCCATGGACTTCAGGGCTAGGCTTCCACCAGGCGCGTGCGTCACGAATTGCGCCGCATTATTTTTTCATTGATCAAAAGGGAGAGTCGCCCATGGTTCGGTTGATCTGTTCCGCGTTCGTCGCGGCCGCGATCGTCGTGATCCCTGCTGCCATCTCCGGCAAGGTCTCGGGCCAAGCGCTGGCTCAGGCCACCACCGCGCCGGCCGAGAAAGCCGACCCGAGCAAGGCCACCACCAAGGCCAAGGCCGCGACCACCAAGAAAAAGAAGCGGGAGCTGACCGCGGGCCAGAAATCGGCGCGTGAGCGCCAGCGGCAATGCGGGCAGGAATGGCGCGAAGCCAAGAAGGCCGGCAAGATCGAAAAAGGCACGACCTGGCCGAAGTACTGGAGCGCCTGCAACACCCGCCTGAAGGGCAAGGCCTGACGTCAGGCCCACTATTCGGCGCGCTCCGAAAATAACGAAGGGCGTCGGCGAGTCGAGAAGTCCGAGCTGGTGGCTGTCGCCACCGGCGAGGTTCGGACTTACCGTCCCTCGCATTCAGCGCGCCTCGCCTTTCGGCTCGAACACGCCAATCTCGTACCCCTGTCTCGCCGACGCCCTCTGCCGTCGACCGAAGCCGGCGTCGCCGATGGCGGCTGCATGACGCTCACCGCGATTCGACAACCGCCGGCCCGTTTGACGCGGTCACCGGCTTCAAGTGAAGCCTAGGACCGTGAAGTAGCGGTCGATTACTTCTTCTTCCGGCGCTTGGTCTTCTTCGCCGTCTTCTTTGCCGCTGACTTCGTCTTAGTCTTTCTCTTCTTCGCCATGCTGCCCTCCTAGCCATGAGTGAGTGGCGATTTCGCTTCGGCACCCGCGCGAATCGCGAGCGCCGCACTCCGATTACTACAGAGCGACGAAAAAATCAGCGTTTCGGCTTAATGAAGCGTGTACGCGGCGTCTGCGGCACTCGATGTTGTGTCAATGCGCGCGCCGCCGAACATCGGCATCTTTGCACCCAATGCAAAAAAATAAATTTCGGCGTTGAAAACTACGGCAATAGAGAAACACAGATTCCATAGTGCTTTTTCGAACATCAGCAGCGAGATTCGATGATGCAAAATTCGCTCGCGGTTGCGTCGTCGATCGAATTTTGCCGCGCAAAAACAGCGCCGTGAACGCGTCAACCATCCTGTGAAAAAAAAATTTGGCCAGCGCGCTCAAAAATGCATCTCGCGCGTCCGCGTTCGACGCGAATCGAGCGAATCGGTCGAAACTGATTCGCATGTGCGGTGCCTGACGAGGTCGATTCCCGTCGCGCGCGAGACGCTTCGCGCGGCGAACTTCACATCGAACGACGAACTTCACATCGATGGAAAGAGATCGCGGCGACGCACGCGGTACGCCGCGACCGGGATCGTCTCAGATGCCGAGCTTGCGATTGAGCAGATCGTTCACGGCCTGCGGGTTGGCCTTGCCACCCGACGCTTTCATCGCTTGCCCGACGAACCAGCCGACGAGCTTGGGATTGTTCCTTGCCTGTTCCACCTTGTCGGGATTGGCGGCGATGATCTCGTCGACCACTTTTTCGATCGCGGATAGGTCAGTGACCTGCTTCATGCCGCGCGCTTCGACGATCTGATGTGGGTCGCCGCCCTCGCTCCAGACGATCTCGAACAGATCCTTGGCGATCTTGCCGGAGATCGTCCCGGCCGCGATCAGATCGAGGACCGCGCCGAGCTGCGACGATGACATCGGCGACGCCAGGATGTCCTTGCCTTCCTTGTTGAGGCGCCCCGCCAGCTCGTTGATCACCCAGTTGGCCGCCGCTTTGGCGTCGCGGCCGCGCGCGACATCCTCGAAATAGTCGGCGGCTTCGCGTTCAGCCGTGAGCACGTTGGCGTCATAGACGGTAAGCGCGTAGTCGCGAATGAAGCGCGCCTTCTTCTGGTCCGGCAGTTCCGGCAGCTTCGACTTCAGCTCCTCGACCAGCGCCGGCGACATCTCAAGCGGCAGCAGATCAGGATCGGGGAAGTAGCGATAGTCGTGCGCCTCTTCCTTGCTGCGCATCGCCCGCGTCTCACCCTTGTCGGGATCGAACAGCCGCGTCTCCTGCACGACCGTACTGCCGTCCTCGATCAGGTCGACCTGCCGGCGCGCTTCGTAGTCGACCGCCTGGCCGATGAAGCGGATCGAGTTGACGTTCTTGATCTCGCAGCGGGTGCCGAGCGGATCGCCGGGACGACGCACCGACACGTTGACGTCGGCGCGCAGGCTGCCCTTCTCCATGTCGCCGTCGCAGGTTCCGAGATAGCGCAGGATGGTGCGCAGCTTCGACACATAGGCCTTGGCCTCGTCGGCGGAGCGCAGGTCGGGCTTGGACACGATCTCCATCAGCGCGACGCCCGACCGGTTGAGATCGACGAACGACATGTTCGGATGCTGGTCGTGCAACAGCTTGCCGGCGTCCTGCTCGAGATGGACGCGCTCGATCCCGACGGTGACGGTCTCGCCGTCGGCCATGTCGACCGCGACCTCGCCCTCGCCCACGATCGGCGACTTGTACTGGCTGATCTGATAGCCCTGCGGCAGATCCGGATAGAAATAGTTCTTCCGGTCGAAGACGGACTTCAGGTTGATCCTGGCGTTGAGGCCGAGGCCGGTGCGCACCGCCTGGCGGATGCACTCCTCGTTGATCACCGGCAGCATGCCCGGCATCGCGGCGTCGACCAGCGAGACATGCGCGTTCGGCTCGCCGCCGAACGCGGTCGAGGCGCCGGAGAACAGCTTCGCCTCGGAGGTGACCTGGGCGTGGACCTCAAGCCCGATGACGACCTCCCAGTCGCCGGTGGCGCCTCGGAGAAGTTTGCGGTTGCGTACGGTTTCGCTCATGAGGCGGTCATCGCAAACTGGTTTGCCTGCGTCAATTGACGGGGTCGCGGGCTGGTTGTGGCGCCACACGCAGCATTATAGGCTTCCAAGATAAGGACGGCATCACAGCGCACAAGCGCCCGCCGCCGCAGGGAGAGACGCCATGATCACCCGCCGCCGCTTGGTGGGGCTTGCCGCTGCGTCGGCGCTCGCCCCCGCCGCTTCGGTCCAAACGGCTTCGATCCACGTCGCCTATGCGCAGGGCTGGCCGCGCCGCACCGTCCGGCTGATCGTGCCGTTCGCGCCCGGCGGCGGCACCGACGCCGTGGCCCGCATTCTCTCCACCCGTCTGTCCGAGATCTGGGGACAGCAGATGGTGATCGAGAACCGCGGCGGCGCCGGCAGCAATATCGGGATCGAGACGGTCGCCCGATCGGACCCGGACGGCTACACCGTGCTCATCGCGTCGCTGCCGTTTGCCATCAACCGCTACATCTATCCGTCAGTCAGCTACGACCCGGTCGCCGACTTCGCTCCGGTGTCGCTGGTCGCCCTCTACCCCAACCTGATGGTGGTCCCGCACTCGTCGCCGGCAAAATCGGTGATGGAGTTCGTCGAGCACGCGAAGGCGAACAAGGGCAAAATCACGTTCGCATCGTCGGGCACCGGGACATCGCCGCATCTGTCGGGCGAGTTGTTCAAGCGCCGGACCGGCATCGAGATGACTCACATTCCCTACCGCGGCGTCGCGCCAGCGCTGAACGACGTGATCCCCGGCCGCGTCGACGTGATGTTCAACACGATGGCCGGCGTGCTGCAGGCGGCACGGTCAGGCCAGTTGCGCGGGCTCGCCGTGACCTCGGCGGAACGCTTTCCGACCGCGCCCGAATATCCGACCGTGGCGGAGTCCGGCGTGCCTGGCTTCAACGTCTCGGCCTGGTACTCGCTGTTCGTTCCCGCCAAGACCCCGCCCGACGTTATCCAGCAGATTTACGCCGACACGGCGAAGGTCCTGGCCGAGCCCGCCGTCAAGCAGCGCATGGAGCAGGTCGGCGTGCAGATCGTCGCTTCGACACCGGCAGAGCTCGGCGCGCACCTGAAATCCGAGAGCGAGCTTTGGGGGCCGGTCATCAAGGCCGCCGGCATCAAGAGCGAGGAATGAGCATCATGCTGACGCGTCGGAGTTTCGCCGCCTTGGCAGCCTCCTCCGCGCTGGCGCCCGCCGTCGGCGGCCGCGCCTGGGCGCAAGGCTCTTCGAACCAAGCCTATCCGAACCGGAACGTGCGGCTGGTGGTGCCGTTCACGCCCGGCGGCGGCATCGACGCGATCGGCCGCATCGTCGGCGGCCGGCTGTCGGAGATGTGGGGCCAGCAAGTGGTGGTCGAGAACAAGCCGGGCGCCGGCGCCAATCTCGGGACCGAGTTCGTGGCCCGCGCCACACCGGACGGCTACACGATGCTGATCACCGCGGGCGGGCTGGCGGTCAACCAGTTCCTGTTCCCCTCGATCAACTACGACCCGGTCAACGACTTCGCGCCGGTCGCGCTGCTCTGCCTGTTTCCGAACCTCGTCGTGGTGCCGAAGGACTCGAAATTCCGCACCGTCGGCGACATCGTCGCATTCGCGAAGGCGAACCCGGGCAAGCTGACCTATGCGTCGCCGGGACACGGCAGTTCGCCGCATATGAGCGCCGAGCTGTTCAAGTACATGGCCAAGGTCGATATCACCCACGTGCCCTACCGCGGCGCCTCGCCGGGCTACACTGACCTGATCGCCGGTCGCGTCGATCTGCATTTCGCGGTGATGGCCTCCGGACTACCGCTGGTCGAGGCCGGCCAGTTGCGCGCGCTTGCCGTCACCACCGCCAAGCGTCAGGGCTCCGTCCCTGATGTGCCCACCGTCGCCGAGACCGGCGTGCCGGGCTACGAGATGTCGTCCTATTTCGCCTTCGTGATGCCGGCAAAGGCCCCGGCGGAAATCGTCCGCAAGGTGAATACCGATACCAACAGCGTGCTGGGCGAGCCCGCGATCAAGGCACGGTTCGACAAGCTCGGCGTGGTCCCCGCCGGCTCGACACCCGAGGCGCTCGGGGCATTCCTGAAGGAAGAAATGGCGAAGTGGGGACCGGTGATCAAAGCGGCCAATATCAAGGTCAGCGAATGAGCTAGCGACCGCAACCCATAAGCGGTTAAGGGAGGATGTCTTGACGAGGCGATCCGTTGGCACGCGTTGCGTTGGCACGAATTGCGCTGACACGAACTCCTTGGGCAAGCGATGGAAGACAATCCTGGCCGCCGTGATCGGCGGTACGCTCTGGAGTTCGGCAATGGCGAATGCGACTGAAATCAAGGTCATCTCTTCTCAGGCGATCAAGGAGGCCTATCTGGCGTTTGCGCCGGAATTCGAGAAGTCGAGCGGATACAAGCTCGTCACCACCTGGAACGGCACCAACGACATCCTCAAGAAGCTGCGCGCCGGCGAGACCTTCGACATGGTGATCCTGGTGACGCCGTCGATGGAAGACATGATGAAGGAAGGCAAGGTCGTCGCCGGCACCCGCGTCGACCTGGTGCGCTCCGGCATCGCCATCGCCGTGCCAGCAGGCGCGCCGAAGCCCGACATCAGCACGACCGACGCGGTGAAGCGCGCGCTGCTCGCCGCCAAGGGCATCGGCTATTCGTCGGGTCCGAGCGGCGTGTTCCTCGAAAGCCTGTTCAAGCAATGGGGCATCTGGGATCAGGTCGCGCCGCGGATCAAGCAAACGCCGCCGGGCACGCCGGTCGGTTCGATCCTGGCGCGCGGCGACGTCGACATCGGCTTCCAGCAGGTCAGCGAGCTCATGTTGTATCCCGGCATCCAGTATGTCGGTGCGGTGCCCAAGGAGATGGACACCGTCAGCGTATTCGCCGGCGGCATCCACGCTGGCGCCAGTCAGCCTGACGCGGTGCGGACGTTCATCAAGTTCATCGCGTCGTCGGCCGCGCTTCCCTTCATCAAGAAGACCGGTATGGAGCAAGGCGCGCCATGAGCGACCGCGGGACGATTGATCGCCGGCACCTGATCGCCACGTCAGTTGCCGCCCTGCTCGCTCCCGCTGTCATCGGCCGCACGCCGGCCCAGGCTCAAACACAAGCTCAAGCACAAAGCTGGCCGAACCGGTTCGTTCGGCTGGTGGTGCCGTTCCCCCCGGGCGGCGGCACCGACGCCATCGCCCGCGTGATGGCGGCAAAGCTCTCGGACATCTGGGGCCAGCAGGTGGTGGTCGAGAACCGTGGCGGCGCCGCCACCAATATCGGCACCGAAGCGGTCGCGCGCGCAGAGCCCGACGGCTACACCATCCTGCTGCACTCGATGCCGCTCGCGGTGAACAAGTTCCTGTTCGCGACCCTGCCCTACGATCCGGTCGCCGACCTCGCGCCGGTGGCGCTGATCTGCGACTACCCCAACATCATGGTAGTGCCGAACTCATCGCCCGCGCGCTCGGTCACCGAGTTCATCGCCCATGCCAAGGCCAACAAGGGCAAGATCACCTTTGCGTCGTCCGGGCACGGCACGTCGGTGCATCTCTCCGGCGAGCTGTTCAAACGCATGGCCGACATCGAGATGCTGCACGTGCCCTATCGCGGCGCCGGCCCCGCCTTCACCGATCTCATCCCCGGCCGCGTCGACGTGATGTTCAACAATAT
>Ga0075430_100002514_pt1 | contig 15282 bp, 9 predicted proteins | sample RhiMetdeltSRZDD4_FD_75294 | JGI IMG/M metagenome (GOLD analysis project Ga0075430, IMG submission 75294) | Populus rhizosphere microbial communities from Tennessee, USA - Rhizosphere MetaG P. deltoides SRZDD4 | ecosystem: Host-associated > Plants > Roots > Rhizosphere > Soil | place: USA... | reverse complement strand
CCGAGATGCTCCAGTTCTGCGGCAAGCGGTTCACGGTCGACAAGGTCGCCCACAAGCTGTGCGACACGATGACCCGCAGCGGCATGCGCCGCATGCGCGACGCCGTGCACCTGGCCGGGGTGCGGTGCGACGCCGAGGCCCACGGCGGCTGCCAGACGGCCTGCCTGTTCTACTGGAAGGAGGCCTGGCTCGAGCGGGCCGACGGGCCCGTGTTGCCGGCCGTCCCGGCGGGCGAGCCGCGGGTCACGGCGGCGGACCTGTACGCGCTGGCGACACGACCGGGCGAGACCGACGGCGAGGTCCGGTACACCTGCCAGGCCACCGAGCTGCTCCGGGCGGCGCCCGAGCTTCTGCCGTTCAAGGACCTGGGCCAGTACGTCGACGATGTCCGCTCCGGCAACGCCACCGTGCTGGACGTCGTGCGGGCGTTCCTCGTCGGGCTGTTCAACCACCTCCAAGCGGTGAGCAGGCGCGTGCTGCCCCGGCGCCTGTGGTTCCGCGAGGGCCTGCGGTGGCGCTTCGTCAAGGGATCGCTGACGAAGACCCCGACCGGCCAGACCGACCTGCAGCCGGGCGAGCTCGTGCGCATCAAGTCGCAGGCCGAGATCGAGGCGACGCTCAGCAAGGACGGCCTGAACCGGGGGCTCGGCTTCGAGGAGGAGATGGCGCGCCACTGCGGACGCGAGGCCAGAGTGCTCCGCCGCGTCGACCGCTGCATCGAGGAGTCCACCGGCAGGATGCTGGAGATGAAGAACCCCTGCATCGTGCTGGAGGGCGTCAAGTGCGAGGGCACCTACACGGCGATGTGCCCGCGGTCGATCTACGCGTTCTGGCGCGAGATCTGGCTGGAGCGCGTTGAGGAATCGGCGGGTCCCGGGTTGGCGGGGGTGGGCGACCCCGCGACCGAGACCGCCTAGGCGGGCTGTGTCGTGTCCCGGATCGAGCCGCTCGTGTCGATCGGGCTGCCGGTGCGCAACGGCGAGCAGACCGTCGGCCGGGCGATCCGTACGGTTCTCGAGCAGGACCACACCCACCTCGAGCTGGTGATCTCCGACAACGCATCGGACGACGGCACCGAGGAGATCTGCCGCGAGCTCGCGCGCTCCGACACGCGGGTCCGCTACGTCCGCAAGCCCGAGAACATCGGCGTGATCCCCAACTTCTACGCGGTGCTGCACCAAGCGCACGGCACGTACTTCAAGTGGATGGGGGACGACGACTGGCTCACGCCCACCTTTGTCCGGCGGTGCGTAGAGGTGTTCGAGGACGACCCGGCACTTCTCGTCGTCACCACCCGGCAGGGCCACGTCGGCCTCGGCGGGAACGTCCAGTCGACCACCTACGACCGCGACGAGCTGCGGTCGCCGCGGCCGCTCGAGCGTTTCAAGGGGATGCTCTACGTGCTCAGCGAGAGCGACGTGGACATCGATGCGCTGTACGGCATGATGCGGCCCGGCCCCGTCGCTGCGCTGCCGCGGCCGGTCATGCTGAACGAGGACCAGGTGTTCGCCGTGAGGCTGGCCCTCGCGGGCTCGTTCGGGCACATCGACGAGATCCTCTCGTACCGGCACGTGGGGCCGCACGGGTCGCGGGCAGCGACGGCCCGCCTGCTCGGCGTCCCGGCCTGGCAGGTGCACGTCTCGAACATGCTGATGTGCCGGGAGCTGTCGACCGCCGTGGACGAGGCCGAACTCGCTCCTCGGGAGCGGCGGGAGGCCCGGGCGGCGATCGTGCACTTCTTCATGCGTCGTCAGCAGGTCACGGCCGCGCGCCGGGCCCAGAAGTTGGCCGGTGTTGTGTCGCGCGGCCCGGCCCGGGTGCTCGCTCTCAGTTCGGCACCACACAGCAGACGTTGACGCGCACCATGCTCACGAAGTGTGGCGTGGTCGGGGGGACAACGACTGCGCATCGTGAGGTTGTCAGTGGTGGCAGCCGCACTGAGCGCGGTTCTTCAGCCACCGCTCAGCACTGCTTCAGCGGGGCTTTAACCTGGTGGGCCACACTGTCGGGACCGGATGACAAGCAAGGGCGGCATGGTGTTCTCACCGCGACCAACGACGCGCGGTCGCGTCGGCGCGACATCGGCCCGTACGGGCCAGGCGGGCTCCTCCCTGCCGCGCGGCTGGTCCGGTGTCGCTGTCACCGCGGTGGTGACGACGTGACGGCGGTGGTGCCGCGCCGGACGCCCGCCAGCCGCCCCGTCGTCGAGGATCGGCCGGAGCCGGAACCCGGCCCGCTCGAGCCTGATGTCGCGGAAGGTCATGACAGGACTGCGACACAGGTCAAGGCGGATGCGCGCCAGGCCGCACGCTCACTGCATCAGGCTGTGGTCTGGTCGGACCGCAGCGTGTACCGCGGCAGCCAGTGGCGGCCCAACCGCGCGTCAGGCCTCCCCCCCGACGACCGCGCCGCCACCGAGCCGGAGGTGGGCAACATCGGTAAGGCGGCCGGCAAGGGCCTGCAATGGAGCCTGATCGGTGCCTTCGTGGCGCGCGTCGGGGGCCTCGCTCTCGGCATGGTCCTCGCCCGGCTGCTCACCCCGGAGGACTTCGGGCTCTACGCCATCGCCCTCGGGGCGATGTTGTTCGTCATGCACGTGAACGACGTGGGGCTGATCGCCGCCACCGTGCAGTGGCGGGGCCGCGTCGAGGAGATGGCCCCGACCGCCACGACCCTTGCCCTGGCGTTCAGCATTGCGATCTACGCGCTGTTCTTCGCGTTCGCCCCGGCGTTCGCAGGACTGGCGGGGAACCCCGATGCGGCGCCGATCGTCCGTGTGCTCACGACGGTCATACTCGTCGATGGCGTGACCGCCGTGCGGGCGGGGTACCTCGTCCGGACGTTCCAGCAACGCCGCATCACGACCGCGAACATGTTCGGGCTGATGGCACAGGCCACGGTGGCGATATCGCTCGCCGTACGCGGTGTCGGGGCGATGAGCTTCGCGGCCGGCCAGGTGACGGGGGCGGTGGTCACCGGCTCCTTCGTTCTGTGGTCGGCGCACATGCCCTGGCGGTTCGGTTTCGACCGCACGGTGGCGCGGCGGCTCATGACCTTCGGCATACCGCTGGCCATGGCGCTGGGCATCGAGGCCATCCTGCTCAACGCGGACTACGTCATCGTGGGTCGTACCCTCGGCGTGACGGCGCTCGGCTTCTACCTGCTGGCGTTCAACATCTCGGGCTGGGCGCCCGGCGTGCTCGGCACGGCCATCCGCTGGGTGTCGATCCCCAGCTTCTCGCGGCTGTCAGAGGAGGAGGGCGCGCTGGCGCCGGCCGTGCACCGATCGGTCACGATGCTCGTCACCGCAATCCTGCCCATCGGCTTCCTCACCGCCGTGCTCGCCCTGCCCTTGATCGAGTTCCTGTACGGGACGGAGTGGGCGCCATCTGCACCGGTGCTGCGCTTCCTCATCATCCTCGGCATCGCGCGGATGCTGACGCAGCTCGCGCTCGACATCCTCACCGGTGCGGGCGCGACGCGGGCGACACTCTGGTTCAACCTCGGCTGGGCCGTGGTCCTGGTGCCGGCGCTCATCATCGGGACACGGTCCGAGGGCGTGCGCGGCGCCGCGATCGCCCACGCCCTGGTGGCCCTACTCGTGGCGTTGCCCCTCGCCTTCGCCGCGCTCAGCCGGATCGGGGTGACCCTCCTGCCGATCGCCCGCGGCCTCGTCCGTCCGCTGCTGGCCGCCGCCGCGTCCGCCGCGCTCTGCACAATCGTCCGCGAGCTGGTCCCGGGTCCCGTGTTCGTCCAGCTCGCCGTGACCGGCGTCGTCGGACTCGCCACGTATGCCCTGCTCGTCGTCACGGCAGAGCAGCGGCGGCAGATGATCGCGCAGGGGCGAGACCGGGTGCGCGCCGTGCGAGCGCGCCGCGACGCGCCGCCGGCCGTACCGGAATCGATCATGCCTCGGGCCGGCGATCAGCCCGCACACCTGCGACGAAACGGGGGAGATCCGTCATGAGCCCTCCTTGCCCGCTCCAGATGACCCGCGACATCGGTGACCGCATCGCTCGTGCGCGTGGCCGGGTCGCGGCAATCAGTACCGTTGCCCGATCAGTCCGGGGGACTCGCCGATGACCTCGTCCCCGTCGCCCACGTCCCATCAGAAGGAAGCGATGTCACTCACGAACCGAGATTCCAGTAGCGAGTCCTCGGGGGTGTCGATGGACCTGATGTCTCTGGTGCGCCTGATGGTGCGCCATTGGCGCGTCACCGTCCCCTCGGCCGCGGTCAGCCTCCTGTTGGTGGTGGCCGTCTTCGTGCTCGCGTCTCCGACCTACGCGGCCAGCGCTTCGGTGGCGCTGTTCTTCCCGCCGAGTGCCACCAGCACGCCGGAAGCCCCCGACGCATTCGAGTCCGCGGGCGAGAATCCCTTCACCCGCTATGGGGATCTCGCCGTCGTGGCCGACATCGTGGCCCGGAAGATGAACAGCGATTCCGTGCGGACCGCGCTCGAGGCGGACGGCGTCACGGGCTACGAGGTCGTTGCCAACCGGCTCCAGCGCGGACCGCTCGTCGAGGTGACCGGCACCGGACCGAGCGCAGCCGCCGCCATCGGCTCGGCCGAGGCCGTGGTCGACGAATTCGACTCGGTCCTGTCGGAGATGCAGGAAGCCGAGGGCGCTGATCCCGCTTACTTCATCACCAGCGCACCTGTCGACGCGCCGGAGACCGCGATCGCCCAAGTCGGCAGCACCATGCGGACGGCCATCGCGGCGCTTGCCGTCGGCGGCTTGGCCACCCTCGGCCTTGCCGTGGCTGCCGAAGCGTTCACCCGACGGCGAGAGAGGGCCAGGAACGGCACCGACGTACCCGAGTCATCCCCCGGTGTCGCCGCCGGCCCGACGCGAGGATCGGCGGACGATCTCCCGAAGCGGTCGTCCGGCGCCGGCCGATCCGCGACGACGGCGTCCGGCGCAGCCGATGATCACCCGAAGCGGTCGTCTGGCCGCGGCCGATCCGCGACGAGGGCGTCCGGCGCGGCCGACGAACGGCCGAAGCGGTCGTCCGGCCGCGGCCGATCCGCCGCCCCGAGATCGGGCGACCCCGACGAGGGTGCCCGAGCCGACGCACCGAACGGGTCGCGGCGTCGGGCGCCACGGGTCGCCTCGGTCCCGCCCGTGGACCGACCGGACGGGAACCAGAAGGACTGGTCCCGCTGGCTGCCGGCCGGAGGAGCGTTCCCACCCGAGAACGGGCACAAGAAGCCAACGGGCGATCGCAGTACGTGATCAGCATCGCGGATCGCCGTTCCGGTACCGCTGCCTCGGCGGGAACTGGTTCCGGTCGCCGGTGGGCAATCGGCGCGCCGGTCTGGATCATCCAGGTCTACGTAGTTCTCTTGGTCCTGATCCCACCTACCGAGATCATCGAGCCCCTGGGTGCGGCGGGAACTCCCGCAACGCTGGTCGGCTTGGTGGCGCTCCTGCTGTGGGCGGTGGCGGTGCTCACGCCGGGCGAGGGACTCGCCCGAACGGTGGTACCGGTGCGCGTTGTCCTGGGCATCCTCGCCGCCACCGTCTTGCTTCGGTATGCGTTCATGCACGTCGGCTCCGTCCCCTATGCCACGGTGACCTCCTCCGACGTGCTCCTGATCCGACTGTTCTCGTGGGCGGGTGTGGCGCTCCTCGCCGCCGAGGGACTGCGGGGCAGAGCCGAGATCGCGCGGGTCCTGCGTACGTTGGTGGGGGTCGTCGCCGTCATGGCGGTCGTCGGGTTCCTCCAGTTCCGCGCCGGGATCGATCTCACGACCGTGCTCAGACGAATCCCCGGCCTGCACGAGAACGCCGACCTCGTCACGATCCAGGCCCGCGGGGCCTTCCGCCGGCCCTCCGGCACGGCCACCCACCCCATCGAGTTCGGGTGTGTCATCGCCATGGTGCTGCCGTTCGCTCTGCACCTGGCCCGCTTCGATATCACTCGTACACGGGCTCGCCGCTGGCTGCCGGTGGCGATGATCGCGATCGGGATCCCGGTGGCCGTGTCGCGGTCTGCCATCCTCGGTGCGGTCGTCGCCGGAGTCGTCATCTTCCTCGGCCTGGAGCCGCGGCTGCGGCCCAAGGCGCTGTTTTCCGTCGCCGTCTTCCTTACGCTGATCTACGCAACGACGCCCGGACTGCTCGGCACGCTGCGGGGCTTCTTCCTCTCCACTGGGTCGGATTCCCGCACCGACGACTACGGGCCCGCCTTTGCCCACATCCGGAAGTCGCCGTGGTTCGGCCACGGGCCCGGGAGCTTCATCGCGGACAGCGACATCGGCAATGTCCTCGACAACCAGTACCTCGTGACCCTGATCGAGATGGGGGTGATCGGGCTTGCGGTCCTGCTCGTCTATCTCCTCGCGGCGGCGTTCCTGGGCCGGGGTGCTCGTCACCGATCCAGCGACCCGGCGACCCGCGACCTCGGCCAGGCGTTCGCCGCGGCGAGCATCTCCGCAGCGGCTACGACCTACACGTTCGACGCGCTCGCGTTCCGGATGTTCGCGGGCATCATCCCGTTGTGCCTCGGCCTCGCCGGCACGCTGTGGGTGATCATGCAGGCAGGTGACCGGAGCAGCGACGATGAACTGTCAGGGGCCGTCGCCCCGGTGCAGGCCGTCGGCACTGACGCACCCATCGCACTCGAAGCTGCGTTCGCCGGCGATTTGCCTGGTGACGAGGCCGACCGGGTCGCAGCGCGGATCATCGCGTCTGACCTGCCCGCGGAGACGACGATCATCGACCTCAGTGACACAGCCGCGGCGCGCCGCCACCCGGGTTCCGAAGACCCGCTCAGCGTGCCGTCGACAGTGGACGTTGAACTGGCTGAGGACATTGTCGACGAGGTCGACGAGCCTTTCGCGCCGGCCCCGGCGCGGGAGAGTGGCGCTGGCGTGCACGACCTGCGTCGGGTTGCCGTGCTGATCTGCTCCGGCGCTGCTGTCATCGTGCTCTTGGGCTTGCCGCTCCTCATCGACCGGAGCGATGGCGGGCAGGTGGCGCAGGTGGGCCTCCCTAACGGGGTCGACGTCGAGTCGTCGGACTTGCCGCCCACGGCGATCTTGGACGAAGGGTCGAGCAAGTCCACCGACAGTTCGGAGTCGCAGGCCCAAGCCGGGCGGTCGCGCACCACGGGCAGGGGCACCGCGACGACACTGCCGCGTCGCTCCGGGACGAGCTCGGTCACCACGCGGCCGCCGCTCGGGGGATCGCCGACGACGCGCCCGACCGGCCCGGCGGGCACGGCGGGCCCGACCGTGACCACGCCGTCACCGGCGACGACCGCGCCGCCGCCCCCGCCGCCGCCCCCGACGACAGCGCCACCTCCGACGACAACGACGACAGAGACCACCACGACGACCACGACGGAACCCACCACCACCACCACCACGACGACCGACCCGGGACCGCCCTGACGGGCAGAGGCGGGCGGGCGACGGTGAACGCAGGGCAAGAGGGCGGAGGCAGACCGTGACGAGCGGAGACCTGACAGCAGGTGCGGGGCCAGGTCACCTCGTGGCCGGGTACAGCGCGATCGCGGTGCGGCCGGGTTACCCCGGGACCGACGGCCGTCAACTGGTGCCGGAGACAGGCCGCGATCCGGTGCAGTCCGGCACGGCGGCAGAGGCGCCGCCGGCGGCGGGGCCGAGCGCGCGGCTGGACTTCCTCGACGGCATCCGGGCGTTGGCCGCACTGTTCGTGGTCCTCCACCACGTCTATCTGGTGGTCTACGACGGGTTCCCCACCAACACGGGGCCGACGATCCTTGCGCCACTCCTCTACGGGCACTTCGGCGTCGCCGTCTTCATCGTCGTCTCCGGGTTCTCGCTGGGTCTGGCGCCGGCGAAGCGGGGCTGGCACCTCGGACGAGGCGGTTACTGGACGTTCATGCGCCGCCGCGCCTGGCGAATCCTCCCGCCCTACTGGGCAGCGCTGGCCGTCTCGGTGGCACTCGTGGCCGTGCTGAGCATCCGTGCCCACGAGGCCGTCTCGTGGAAGGGTGTCGCCACCCATTTCTTCCTCGTGCAGGACGTCGTCGAAGGGCGCACGCCGAACGGCGCCTTCTGGTCGATCGCCGTCGAGTGGCAGCTCTACTGGGTGTTTCCCGTGCTCTTGTTCGCGCGGCGGCTCTGGGGCCCGGTCGTGCTCACGGCTCTCACCGTGTCCGCGGCTGTGGCGATCGGCGTCGCCGCCGACCACGGCGGGGGCGTGGTGCTCGAGAAGCTCCTGGGACTGTCGCCACAGCTCGGGGCCCTCTTCGTGTTCGGTCTCGTAGCGGCCGCCGTGACGTCCCGGCCGACGAGCCCGGACGTGGCGCGCCTCTGGGGCGGTCTCGCCCTGGCCTCTGCGATCTCGGCAATCCTCGCCTGTGCATGGCTCGGCTCCGAGCGGGCCATCGCCGACCTGTACTGGCTCGATCTCTTGGTCGGCCTGGCAATGGCCTGCTGCCTGGCCTTCGCGGTCCGGGTGGCCACCGGCCGCACCCGGCGTGCGCTCGAACGGAAGCCACTGCTCAGCATCGGCCGGTTCTCCTACTCGCTCTACCTCGTGCACGCCCCGCTGATCCTCCTCGCATGGACGTTCGTGGTCGAGCCGCTCGACCTGCCGTCCGGCGCCAACCTGGCCGTGATGATGTTGGTGGTGGTGCCAGTGATCGTCGCGGTCAGCCACGGCTTCTACCTGGCGGTCGAGCGTCCCTTCCTCGAGCACCGGTCGTGGGGGGAGTTGCGCGGCACTTGGGCACGCCGGCGCCCCGCACATCTCGCCCGCACGGCGAGGGCGTGAGGAACGAGCCAGGGAAGAACCGAAATACGAAGGTCGCAAAATAGCGCTATTCGGTTGTCGATGTGCTGCGATACCTGGCCGCGTGATAGTTTGTGAATGGCGCACGGCGGACAAAGGGGAAAGCGGTGGCGGGACGCGCTTCGAAACGGCCTAGGCGTCGTCGCGGCGGACGGTGGCTGGTCACGCTTCTCACGAGTGTGTTGCTACTCGGTCAAGGACTGACTTCCACACCCGGAGCGACGGCATCGCCACCGTCCGATTTCCAGACGTCCCTCGTCATCGGGGATGGGCTGGACGGACCGTCCGGATTCGAGATCGCGCCGGACGGTCGGATCTTCATTCTCGAACGTTCCGGGAGGATCAAGATCGTGAAGAACGGGCAGTTGCTGCCCACCCCCTTCGCCGATCTGCCCTCCGAGGACACCGGCGACCGGGGGCTCATCGGCATAGCCTTCGACCCCGAGTTCGGCATCGCGAACCACTTCGTGTACTTCTATTACACAGGACACGATCTGCTGAACCACCTGGTCCGGTTCACCGCGGCGGAGGACGTCGCACCGGAAGGTCCCCTCGAGCTGTTCCGGACCTCGTCGCCGTCGCAGCTCCTGCACGTCGGGGGGAGCATCCGATTCGGGCCGGACGGCAAGCTCTACTTCGCGGTCGGCGACAACGGCCAGGGCGACAACGCCCAGGACCTGGGGAACCCCCACGGGAAGATCCTGCGCATCAACAAGGACGGCTCGATCCCCGAGGACAACCCCTTCGTGGGGCAGCCCGGCAAGCTGGGCGCCATCTGGGCGTACGGCTTCCGCAACCCGTGGCGGTTCCAGTTCGACAGCGCGACCGGCGAACTGTACGGCGGTGACGTGGGCAACTTCAGCTGGGAGGAGGTCAACCACATCGTCCGGGGCGGCAACTACGGGTGGCCGCTGAACGAGGGCCTGTGCACGGCGAACTGCGCCGAGTTCATCGACCCGATCCACGCCTATCCTCACAACGGCAGCTCGGCAGCGGTGACCGGCGGGCCGATCTACCGAGCTGGAATGTTCCCGCCCGAGTATCAGGGCGACCTCTTCTTCGCCGACTACGCACAGGGCTTCATCAAGCACGCCAACCTCGATGCCGCCGGCAACGTGACGTCCATCGAGGACTTCGACGACCAGGCGGGCAGCGTCGTCGACATGAAGATCGCGCCGGACGGCTCGATGTACTACATCACCTACTTCCCGGGCGCGCTCTACCGGGTCAGCTTCAACACCACGTCGCACCTGCCGGTGGCCAATGCCTCCGCCGACGTCACCAAGGGCGTCGAGCCGCTCACGGTGCACTTCTCGAGCGCCGGCAGCAGCGATCCCGACGGAGACCCGCTGAGCTACCACTGGGACCTCGGCGACGGGACGACCAGCGACGAGCCGAACCCGACCAAGACCTATCCCGACAAGGGCGTGTACACGGTGCGCCTCACCGTGTCCGCGGCCGGGGACGACGTCCCGGCCCAGCCCATCGTCGTCCAGGTCGGGGTGCCCCCCGAGCTCACGGTGGCCTTCCCCACCGAGGGCCAGCAGTACCGGGCGGGCGACACGATCTCCTACAACGCCTTCGCGACCGACGCCGCGGGGTTCGACCTCGACGACGGCGACATCAAGACGACGGTCAGGCTGCACCACGGCACGCACTTCCACCCGTTCGTGGGCCCGCTCACGGGCCGGGCCGGGTCGTTCACCATCCCCACCACAGGTGAGGCCTCCGGCGACACGTCCTTCGAGGTCACCGTGACCGCGACCGACAGCAACGGCGTGTCGACCAGCAAGGTCGTCAACATCTTCCCGCACAAGTCGGTCATCGGCCTCGCGACCTCGCCGGCCGGCCTCGGCGTGTTCCTCGACGGGATACCCGTGAGCACGCCGCACCAGGTCACGGGCGTCGAGGGCTTCCAGCGAGAGCTGTCCGCCCCGCTGTACGCCGAGGCTCAGGACGGCACCGATCTCCAGTTCGCCGGCTGGTCGGACGGCAAGCCGATCCGCCACACCGTCACCACCCCGGTCGACGACACCACCTACACGGCCACCTACGTGGAGAAGCAGCCGTTCACCGCTACGTACTACGACAACATCGCCTTCTCCGGAGAGCCGGTCGTCACGCGCCAGGAGACCGACATCGACGTCGACTGGGGAGGCAACTCGCCCGATCCGGAGCTACCCGACAACCTCTTCTCGGCTCGCTGGACCAAGACGCAGCACTTCACTGGCGGTCGCTACACGTTCACGACGGTGGCTGACGACGGCGTCCGCCTGTACATCGACGGCAAGCGGGTGATCAACCGTTGGCTGGGCTCGGCGGGCACCGGAACCACCTACACCATCGACCTCGGTGAGGGCCTGCACACGATCAAGCTGGACTATGTCGAGATCTTCGGCGGCGCCCAGGTGTCGCTCGACGTCGAGGCCGCACACGACCAGCCGACCGGCACGTACCGAGCGGAGTACTGGAACTGGTCCAACTTGAACGAGATCCCCGCCACGAGCCCCGAGCTGGCCCGCGACGAGGACACGATCGATCATGACTGGGGCCCTGAGGCACCCGGGCCCGGCATCGGGACGGACCGGTTTCTCGCCCGCTGGACACGGACGGCGAGCTTCGCTCCCGGCGACTACGAGTTCGCGGTCACGGCCGACGATGGCGTGCGCCTCTTCGTGGACGGCGTGTTGGTGATCGACCGCTGGATCGACCAGGGGTCGACGACCTACACCGCCACGCTGCCGTTGGACGGCGCTCCGCACTCCATCGTGATGGAGTACTACGAGAGCGGGGGCGGCGCGGTCGCTCGCCTGGGAATCCAGCGCGTCGCCGACCTGGTTCCCGAGACCCCCTACCACGCGTCCTACTGGAATCTGCCGGACGGCGCCGACATCCCGCCGACCATTCCGACTGGGCCGCCGGACCTGGAGCGCGACGACGAGACGCTCGACTTCGATTGGGACGACGGCTCGCCGGGCGCGGGCATCGCGTCGAACCGCTTCGTCGCTCGCTGGACCAAGACCGTGTCGCTCTCGGCGGGCCTCTACCGGTTCAGCGGCGTCCACGACGACGGCATGCGCGCTTACATCGACGACGTGCCGGTGTTCAACGACTGGAACCCGGGCAACACGTCGTTCAGCGTCGACAAGCCGATGACTGCCGGGACGCACCAGCTCCGGGTGGAGTACTTCGAGTCGGGCGGCGGCGCCAAGGCAGAGTTCACCTACGAGCGCATCGGCGGAACTCCGCCGTCGATGTCGGCCGACGGTGGGTACCAGGCCGAGTACTTCAACAACCCTGATGTGTCTGGCACGCCGGTGCTGACCCGGCAGGACGACGCCGTGGACTTCAACTGGGGGGACAGCGCGCCGGGCGATGGCGTGCCCGCCAACAACTTCTCGGCCCGCTGGACCAAGTCGCTCGTCGTGGCTGACGACACGTCGTATGTGTTCACCGTCCGGGCCGACGACGGCGCCCGCCTCTTCATCGACGGGGTCAAGGTGCTCGACAAGTGGTTCCCGCAGGGAGGCGCCGCGACCTCTACGGTCACGCGCCACCTGGCCCCCGGCACGCACGCGGTCGTGGTCGAGTATTTCGAGCTGGGCGGCGGCGCCGTCGCCGAGTTCAGCTACGAGGCGAGCGCCGAACCACCGCCCGAGCCGCCGCCACCGTTCGCGGCCGAGTACTTCGACAACGCCGAACTCGCCGGCACACCGGTGCTCGCGCGCATGGACGCCGGCCTGGACTTCGACTGGGGAGGCGGCTCTCCCGATCCGGCCGTGCCCGCCAACAGCTTTTCGGCCCGGTGGACGAGGACCCAGTCGTACACGGCAGGCACCTACCGGTTCAGCGTCACCGGTGACGACGGGATCCGGGTGCTGGTGGACGGCGTGTTGGTCGTGGACGGGTGGTTCTACCAGGCTCCGACCACGTACTCGGCCGACGTGCCCTTGACGGCGGGACTGCATACCGTGGTCGTCGAGTACTTCGAGTTCTCCGGCGGCGCGGTCGCCTCGTTCAAGGAGTCAGAGGTCGGCGATGGCTAGCGACGAGATCATCAACCTCTCGTTCCACGGTGTGGGAACTCCGCCGGGACCGCCGCGCGAGCCCGGTGAGCATGACTACTGGGTCGACCGCGACGGCTTCCTGTCGATCCTGGACGAGGTGCAGGGTTGGGACGACCTCCGGCTCAGCTTCGATGACGGCAACGTCTCGGACGTCGAGATCGCCCTGCCAGCGCTGGTCGAGCGCGGCATGACGGCCGACTTCTTCGTGGTGGCCGGTCGGCTCGGGACCCCGGGCAACGTGGACGCCGGTGGCGTGCGGGCCCTGCGGGTCGCCGGCATGCGCGTCGGCACGCATGGGATGGACCACCGGTCGTGGCGGGGGCTCGACAACGACGATCTCGCGGTCGAACTGGTCGAGGCCAGGGAGGCCATCGCCCAGGCAGCTGGGTCGACCGTCGACGCGGCCGCCCTTCCCCTCGGGCAGTACGACCGCACGGTCCTGGCCGCGCTCCGGAAACGCGACTACCGGGTCGTCTACTCGAGCGACGCCCGTCGAGCGCGTACGGGCGCGTGGTTCCAACCGCGGTACTCCGTGCGGGCGGGCGAGACGCCGCAATCGTTGCGGGACACCGTCCTCACACCGCCCCGCACCCGCGAGCGGCTCCGGGGCCACCTCGCCGGGATCGCCAAGCGTTGGCGTTGATTCCCCGCAGCTATCCGCACGGCTGGTCCGCCACGACGCCGCTCACCTGGTAGTTCGCGTCGATGGTGACCAACTTCGCCTCCCAGCTCGACAGGCTGGAGCAGTTCACCGTGTCCATCGGCCCGTACACCCACGCGCGGTCCACGATCCGGAGCCCCGTGACGGAGCCGGCCACCTCGTGCCGGAACGAGTAGCCGCCGCCGCTCACGAGTAGCCGGTCGACGGTGTAAGTCCCGGTGTTGACGGCGGGGTCGACGACGAACCACGGTGCGGTGCCGCATGGGGTCTCGAAGATGATCGTGTTGTTGCGGGCGGTGGCACCCACGCCGTAGACGGCCTGGACCCCGTCCGAGTGGACCGCATCGCACGCCGCGGTGCCCTCGTCGGCGCCGTGGATCCTGATGAAGGAGTTCTCGAGGGTCACCGGGCCGCAGTCCGACAGCCGCGGACCCTCGCCGCGCCCGTCGACCTCGATGGCCCTGGCGGTGTAGGAGCCCTCACCGATGACCGGGTAATCGTCCGGTGCGAACTGGCCGGGCTGCTGCTTGAACGTGACGTTCTCGACCACCATGTCGTGGCCGCAGTTGGCGGGGGCGTCCCCGTACTGGTTCATGATGACCCCGCCCAGCATCTCCACGCGGCGGACCGTCACGTCGTTGGCGTAGACGAGGAGCTTCGCCCCGTCCGTGAAGCGGATGTCCTCGACGACCGTCCCAGGTGTGCGGATCTCCATGTCGGTCGACACCGTCTGCGCGGGCTCCCACCCTGACGGCACGCCCGTGCTCGCGGGGTTGGGGAACCCGCCGGGGGGTGGGGGCGTCGAGGACTCGGAGCCGGCGGGGGCCGCAGCAGGCGACGTCGTCGCCGTCGTCGGACCCGTCTTGTCGTTCCCGGGTGCGGCGGGGTCGGGGAGCGCCGTGTCCGACCCCGTCGCGACCTCGTCCCCGCCCGACGCCTCCACGAGGCGCCGTCCCGGCTCGTCGTCGTCCACGAGCTGCGCCACGGCGACGGCGCCGACCGCGAGGACGAGGACCGCACCCACGACGAGGACAAGCTTGCGGGATCTGGTGAGTGCCATCGTGATCGTCGTCCTCTCGTCAGTGCTCCGGTCGCCGTGGTTGACGGCACCGTTGCCGCCAACCACGACCGGGCGGTCGTCAGGCGAGCTGCGCCTCGACGAAGGTCGCCAGGCTGCCCAGCGTCTCGAACACGTCCCCGGTGACCTCGTCGCCGTCGACCTCGATGGCGAACCGTTCCTCGAGCGCGTAGACGAGCTCCAGCACCGCCATCGAATCGAGCTCGGGCACGCTGCCGAGGAGCTCGGTGCCGGCGTGCATGGCGGCGGCCCGCGAGTCGTCGATGCCCAGCGTGGCCGCCACGACCGACCGCACGGCGTCGAGGGTGGCGGGGGTGGCGGTGTCGGTGGTGTCGGTGTTCATACGAGGACCTCGGGGGGCGAAGGGTGGCTGAGGAAGGCCGTCGGGCTGGCGGTGAGCCCGTAGGCGCCGGCCTGGAAGACGACGACGAGGTCGCCGATCTCGGCCGCCGGCAGCTCGACCGAGTCGGCCAGAAGGTCGAGCGGCGTGCACAGGACGCCGACCACGCTGGCGGTCTCGCTGCCCGCATCCGCCTCGGTGCCCATGCGGTTGCCGAGCGCGACAGGGTAGTTGCGCCGGATCACCTGGCCGAAGTTGCCCGAGGCCGCCAGCTGGTGGTGCAGGCCACCGTCGACGACGAGGAAGACCTTGCCGCGCGACTCCTTGCGGTCGATCACCCGCGTCACGTA
>Ga0075430_100002511_pt1 | contig 15302 bp, 11 predicted proteins | sample RhiMetdeltSRZDD4_FD_75294 | JGI IMG/M metagenome (GOLD analysis project Ga0075430, IMG submission 75294) | Populus rhizosphere microbial communities from Tennessee, USA - Rhizosphere MetaG P. deltoides SRZDD4 | ecosystem: Host-associated > Plants > Roots > Rhizosphere > Soil | place: USA... | reverse complement strand
GAATCTTCGCCGAAGAACGAATCGGTTCACCGTTGATGGACACCAATAGATCGCCCGCGCGCAGTCCCTTGCGCTCTGCGTCCATGCCGGCCTGAACGCCGCCGATCTGGATCTCCATCTGCTCGCCCCAGCCGGCCGTGCCGATGCCGTCGCGCTTGTCAATCTCTGGAACCAGGGTGGCTTCTTTTTCCACTCCCCCGCGATCGAACACGACACGTAGCGGTTGTCCGGGACTGCCAATGACTTTGAGCGTAATGTCCTCCCACGAGGGATATTGCGCCCCGTCGAGGGCTGTGATGCGGTCGCCTTCCTGAATGCCCGCCCGCGCCGCGGCCGAATCCGGCAGTACGATACCAACGATCCCGGAGACTTCCTGCGGCGGCTGCTTGGGATAGCGCCACATGAATAGGCCGGCCAGGATTGCGATGGCAAGCACGATGTTCATGAACGGCCCGCCGAAGACGACGATCAACCGCTGCCAGCGCGGTTTGGCCTGAAAAGAACGCGGGTCGTCGGCGTTGGCGTCGCCCGGTTGCTCGCCAGCCATGCGCACAAAACCGCCAAACGGAATGGCCGAGACGCGAAAATCGGTCTCGCCTTTCTTGAAGCCGAACAGCCGTGGCCCAAAGCCGAAGCTGAAGGTATCCACGCGAATGTCAAACCAGCGAGCGGCCCAATAATGGCCCAACTCGTGAATGACGATCATCACCCCGATTAGTAGTAAGAACCAGAGAATCATATCGATTACCCGTTACCTCTTTGCATTCCCGCCGGCGGTCATCCCACCGCATCTCCAGAGGCCAAATCGGCCCCCGCGCCCACTGTCTGTCTCGTTGTCCTCAGCCCCACGACTTCGCGCGCTACACGCCGCGATTCCCTATCGATTTCCAGTATCTCGTCAACCGAGGCCGCCGTGCGCGAGGGCACGCGGTCCAGTGTTTCCGCCACTACTTCCCAGATACCGGGAAACGAAATCCTCTCTTCCAAGAACGAATCCACCGCGACCTCATCTGCCGCGTTCAACGTGCACGTCGCCGACCCGCCCGCCCGCTGCGCCTCATAAGCCATCCGCAGAAGCGGGAATTTATCCGGCTCCGGCGGATAAAACTCCATCACGCGCGGCTGCGACCAATCCATTCTCGGCACAGGCGCCGACAGCCGGTCCGGATACGTCAATGCATATTGGATCGGCATTTTCATGTCGGTTGTGGAGATCTGGGCGACCACACTCCCGTCACAATATTCCACCATCGCATGGAGGCTCGAACTGGGATGAACGACCACATCGACTTCGTCGGGGGTCAAATCAAACAACCAACACGCCTCGATTACCTCAAAGCCCTTATTCATCAACGTCGCCGAGTCGATCGTGATGCGGCGGCCCATCTTCCACGTGGGATGGTTCAGCGCCTGCTCCGGCGTAATACTCGAAAAAGCTTCGCGCGGTGTGCGACGGAACGGCCCGCCTGAGGCAGTAAGAATGAGCCTCAGCACCTCCGAGCGGCGGTTTCCGCGAAGGCATTGATGCGCGCCGTTATGTTCGCTATCCACCGGAATCAATTCCACTCCTCGCTCCCGCGCCGCCGCCATCACCAATTTCCCCGATGCGACCAGAACTTCTTTGTTTGCAAGCCCGATTCTCTTCCCCACCCGCACCGCCTGATAGGTGGCCTGCAAACCCTCAACGCCGACTATCGCGCTCATCACCGTGTCGACTTCCGCCGCCACGGCCGCATTCACACGCGCTTCCGGCCGGTAATCCAACTCCGGCCACTCGGACCGTGGTACGCCACGGTTTGTTAGCCCATCTATAAGATGCGTCAGCACCTGTTCCGTTTCCACAATTGCGACGCGGGGCCGGAATTCGGCGATCTGGTCGGCCAGCAAGTCGGCATTTCGTCCGGCGACCAGTGCATGGACTCCGCAAGAGCCCGGAGAGGAAAAATTGAGCCTCCGCACGACGTCAAGCGTCGACACGCCGATGGAACCCGTGGAGCCCAATATGCAGAGGTTCATGCCGAATACGGAAAACGGAGATCAGGGAAGAAATTCCCTGCCCTCATCCTATCATTGAACCGTTCGCCAGGATATGCCGGGAACCGACGGTAAAGCCTCTACATAAAAGGAAAACACCGACCCCGAAAGGCCGGTGTTTACTCAGTAACATTTGGAGAAGAACTGTTTTAGGGGCGCCGGGGAGGAATTGCTTCAGGGGTCTATCAAGTGAGGTTAGTCTCGCTTTGGTGGGAGTTGCCTCCCCGGCTTGATTCCAATATTAGAATACTGTTTTTGGAATGTCAACGAAAATGTGGATCCAAAATCAGGAAGATTTCACCTCGACCCCGACGATCCCCTCTAACACCTTGATAGTAGAACAAATGTCTTCTTCCCCGAGGCCCTTGGCAATAGCTGCCTGGAACATTTGGTGCGTCAGCGAAGTTAACGGCAACGGTACACTTTGCTCGCTAGCTGAGTCCAGCATAAGCCCAATGTCCTTGTGCATCCATTTTACCGAGAAGTTCGTGGTGAAGTCCCGGCGAAAGATGTAGGGTGCCTTAAAGGAAATCAACCCGCTCTTGGCTGCCGAATTGTCCAGGATGTCGAGCATCAGGCTCGGTTCGACGCCCGCTTTCGTGGAGAGCACCAGCCCTTCATTAAAGGCTTGTAACAAATTGGACAGAACCAGGTTTTGCGTAAGCTTGGCGTGCAAGCCCAGCCCCGGACCACCGCAATAGTAAAGCTTCTTGCCCATGGCTTCAAAGTACGGCCGGGTACGCTCGAATACCGCCTGGTCGCCGCCAATCATAAAGGTGAGTGTGCCCCCCTCGGCTCCCGGTTTCGAGCCCGTGCATGGGGCGCCGAGGAACCCAATACCCTGCTTCGCAAGCTTCTCGCCCATGTCGATGCTGAATGAGGGGGACACAGTGCTGGTGTCGACGATCACTCCTCCCGAGCTCATGCCCGCCGCCAAGCCGTCGCTGCCGAAGACTACGCGCTCGGACATTTTCGTATCGCCGACGCAGAAGAATGCGCATTCAACCGCCGCGCCCACTTCTTTCGGCGACGCACAGACGATCGCGCCATCTTCTTGCGCCAACCGCTGCGACTTCGATGCGGTGTGGGACCAGACGTAGACGTCGTGCCCTGCTCGGCGCAGGTTGCGAGCCATGGGATAACCCATGATGCCGAGTCCAAGGAATCCTAATTTGGCCATAGAGTGGCCATTGTACAAGACCAGGCAGGAACGGAAAACAGCAGGGCGCCTAGCGTATCTCGTGGATCGCGGTTACGCGGCCGGTGAGCATGCGCAGCAACAGCAAATCCGACGCATGGAAGGTTGTGATGGGCATGTTGTTCAGATCTTCCTCGCGATCGACGATGTGGCGTCGCACGAGGACGCGAAATTCATCGATGGAGACTCCCAGATGGCGCGCGGCCTCCATCTCATTGAAGTACGGCTTCGTGCGTGCAGTTGTAGCGGCCATATAGTAAGTTGTGTTGCCTTTAGTAAGGATTGTACGGCGCGGCTGCTTCCCACCCAATTGGGAAGACTCCCTAATCTTCGCCCCCGGATAGCTGGAGTGCTCGTGGGCCTGCCGTACTAGGGAGTAGACCCCGATGCGCCATAGTCCCATGGGTAGCAGCGCCAAGCCCCTTACCTGCGAAGGCGCGCAATCGTCGCGCTCAGGATCAGCGCACCCCCTGCAATGGCCCATGCCGAAGGCCTTTCGCGCAACACCAGCCATGTCCAGAAGGGATTGAGCGCGGGCTCGAGTAGCAGCAATAACGACGCCTCCAATGCCGGCACCCGGCGCAACCCGCGGCTGAGAAGAACATAAGCAACCGCGAGTTGAAAGCATCCCAGGTAGGCCACGCCGAGCCAATCTATTGCCGTGCCTTTGGGAATGCCCGATAGAAAGGGCAGGCTGATGAGAAATGCGATCGCGTTACCGGCGGCCACTGTGGATGGTCCGCTGCCAGGCGTGTCGCGCTCAAGCCATCGCAGTCCGGCCACCACGCCCGCCCATGCCGCTCCAGAGAATGCGGCAAGAATGTTGCCGCGCGCGGGGTCGGTGGCAATCGTCGTAGCCGTCTCGGCATCTACGAAGAACAACGACATGCCCGCGGCCATCAGCGCCATTGCCAAGGCGTCGGCGCGCGTAACGGATTCTTTCAGCAACAGCGGCGCGGCCAACAACAAATAGATAGGACCAGTGGATTGCAGGAAGATGGCATTTGCGGAGGTGGTGAGCTTGTTTGCCGCTACAAAAGAAACGAGTGTCAGCGCATAGCTGAGACCAACCAGAAGATGGCGCCAGTTCACGCGCCGCCGCGCTTCCGGCACAAGCGCAACGAGAACAACGGCGGCAATTAGCGAGCGAGCGCCGGCGATCTCCCATGCGGCAAACGACGAGCCCTTGATGACCGCTCCGCCAGTGGAGAACAGGAGCGCCGCGAGCAACAAATAGGCCCGGCTCTTCAGAGCGTCACTTGGCATGGCGAATTCCGGAGAGTAACACGGAGGACGCCGCTCATGGCAACCTAGAGAGACGTCCGCGATCCGCACACATGCTTCCCCTTCGCACAACGAACGCTCAAAACATCGGCGCGCGGCCCTATCAGGAAGACTGCTTCGCCATCATCGAAGCCGATTCCGAAGCTCCTGCCGATCGCCGCTGTTTGATGGCCGTGATTGCCGACGGAATGGGAGGGCTTGCGCACGGCGACGCGGCGGCGCGGCGTGCCGTGCAGGTGTTTGTGGAAAGCTTTGGCTCGCGCAAAGCCGCCGTGCGTCTCGATCAGGTCCTCCGGAATGCGTTGCTTGCGGCAAACAACGCCGTCGCGCGCGAAGCCGAATCGCGCAAACTGCCGGGGCAGATGGGGACCACGCTTATCGCCGTCGCCATCCGCGACGACCGCCTCTACTGGGTCTCGACCGGAGACAGCGGCTTGTACCACGTGCATGCCGGCAGCATCGAACGGCTGAACCAGCCGCATGTGTTCGGGGCATTCCTGGATGAACAGGTGCGCCAGGGTGAGATCTCCGAAGAATTGGCTCGAGGCAATCCGCATCGGGAAGCGCTCACCAGCTACGTCGGCATGACGCGCGAACCCGAGATTGACTCATCAGCCGAGCCCATCGCTTTGAGCGACGGCGATCTGGTGCTTCTCGCAACCGACGGTTTGTTCAAGACTTTGTCAATTGCCGAAATGGGCATGGCGCTTTCTGAGCCGGGCGATCCGGCTGAGGCCCTGGTGCGAAAAGCGCTGGGCGCGGGTGTGCCGCAGCAGGACAACGTCACCGTCGTGGCCGTGTGTTGCGGCTCGGCTCAGCGCGCGCCAGTGCGGGTGCTGGACGATCAGGTCGAAACCGCGGAGATGGAGAAACCCGTGATCGAGAAGGTTCCTATTGCGACCCCGATTGAGCCCAGCCGTAGCAAGGCGTGGATGCTGTGGGGACTGGCCGTGGTCGCCGTCGCCGCGGTGTTCTTCCTGATGCGTTGAACGGCTGTCGCTTCTACCGTCCGCCCGGCGGGCGCAAACTTTGCGACGTGTAAGGATGGCGCTTCTGCCACTCGGCCCAGTCCATTTCGAGGCCAAGCCCGGCTCGCGTAGAGAGCGCCACGTTGCCCTTCGCGACGAGCGGAAAAGTACCGCGCGTAAGCGGTGTGAACACCGGCTCCATCCCTGCGTCCCACTCCTGCATCAGAAAATTGCGCACCGCTGCCATCGAGTGCAGCGAGGCCACGTGCGCCACGGGACCGTAGTACATGTGCGGCGAAATCTCGGCGCCATAGACATCGGCGAGCGCGGCGATTTTGCGAATCTCCGAAATGCCTCCACAGTGGATGACGTCCGGTTGCACGATGGCGGCGCCACCGGCATCGAGCAACTGCTTGAACTCGTAGCGCGAGACAAGACCTTCGCCGCCCGCCACGGGCACGGGGCTCTGCTTCGCTAACTGGCCCAACGCGCCGGGCAACTCGCGCCACGTGGGCTCTTCGATGAACAGCGGGCGATACGGAGCAACGGCGCGGGCGAACTCCAGCGCCGAACGAGCGCTGAATGTCTCCCACAGTTCAAGGCCAATATCCAGAGTGGGGCCGCCACCCTTCCTCACGGCTGCCACTTCGGCAGTGAGCCGTTCGAGCCGCTCAGCCTCGCTGCCGCCTTTGGGCAGGACCCATTTCACACAGGTCCATCCGGCGGCGCGTGTCTCGGCGGCGAGTTGCGCGAGGCGTTCTGGCGTGCGCGGTGAAAGCTCCTGGCTCCAATGGCTGTAATAGGCGCGCAGCGCGGGCGGCGCGGACGCACCGAGCAACCACCACACCGGCCTGTCGAGCGATTTGCCGGCGATGTCCCATAGCGCAATGTCAACGGCAGCCAGGGCGGTCATCAATACCGGGCCGTTGCGGTAGCGCGAGAGCTGGTAGTAATTCCGGTTCCAATGCTCTTCAATGCCCGACGCATCCTTGCCCACAAGGTAAGGCGTGAACCATTGGATCGCCTGCTCGACAATCTCCACACGCCCGCTGATCGATCCTTCGCCCAGACCAAAGATGCCACCATCAGTCTCGATTTCGAGGAACAGGTAATCGCGGCGGCCGATGGTGTGCTTGCGGGTGACGAGCTTCTTGATCGTGAGCCTCGGCGCGGCGGCGCGAAGCAGCGGCAGCGCTGTTAACAGCAACGCGCGGCGTTTCACGGGATGATCACCGCTTTGCCCGAACGCCACTGCTTCACCGTTTCGAGCGCCTCGTTCACATCGGCCAACGGGAAGCGATGCGTGATCTGTGCGGCGAATTTATCTTTCCAGTGCGTCGAGTTGAGCAGGCGTAACGCGATGTCCGTGTGGCGCGGCTCGAAGCCCCAACTACCGCGCACCTCCAATTGCTTTCGAGTGATGATGTGAGGATTGAGCATGATCGCGCCGGAGTCGGCGTATTGACCGAGCACGGCGAACTTGCCTCCGTCTCGGCATAGCTCGATGCCCTCGGGCACAGCCGCCGGATGGCCAACACACTCGACCACTACATCGGCGCCATACGGTCCCGCCACCGCCAATACGGCCGCCCGGCGCGCTTCTGGCGTCGTGTGCTCTTCGATCGAGATCGCCGCGTGCGCGCCGAATTCCAATGCGGCCTTCAGGCGATGCGCGGGGCCTCCGGTGACGATCACTTTCTCCGCGCCGGCCTGCAACGCGACCGCAAGCGCCGCCATGCCCACAGGTCCCGTGCCTTGCACAACCACCGTGTCGCCCGGCGTCACCGTGCAGCGTTCCAGTCCGTGTAACGCCGTCGTCAGCGCGCACCCCGCACCGATGACAGCTTCCGTGGGTAGCGAGTCAGGCAGCCGGAACAATGCCGATCCAGCGCGCAGATGAATGTATTGCGCGTACCCACCGCGCAGGTGCGGAGTTTCGTCGACGTTATAGGAGATGCCGTAGGCCTTACGTGCCACGCAGCGCGTCGGCTGGCGCTTCTGCCGGCAGTAGTAGCATTCGCCGCAGACGATCGAGCTCGCCCACGTGACACGATCGCCCACAGCGAGCGCGGCTCCGCGCCAGTCGCGCTCCAGTCCCGCGCCAAGCTGTTCGATGCGGCCCACCGTTTCGTGGCCGAGAATGACCGGGATCGGGATCGACAACTCGCCCTTCCACAGGTGGACGTCGGTGCCGCAGATGCCCGCCATCTCGACGCGAATGATCGCCTCGCCGGGACCAGCGTTGGCGGCGACAGGATAAGTACGAATTTCGAGCGGCGCATTGTAGGCGCACAGTACGGCTGCTTGGGAGGTAGTGGACATGATGGCTTGTTACAGATTAGGCAATTCGCGAGCCCCGTGTATGGTAGCTCTTGGCGAACAACTCGCGCACAGTGTCGCTACGCAACTCAGGTACAGTCCGTCCTCGATTGGAAAAGCCTCCAAGGGATCTGGCAGATTGCCATGCCTCGTTCCCTAAGGCCTTTGTGTACCGCCGTGAGTCCACCTCAATGTATCTAGCCGCGCCTTCTAGCTCCTGAGAGAGCGTAGTGGGCGTCCTCGTAGGTCGCATCATCTAAAAGCGACGCAATGAGCCGTTGGATCTCTTCCTTGGCTGTGGGCATTGATTCGCCTGCATCAAGTATAAGACCGCCGCGCACCCTAAGGCTTCGTGTACCGAACCAGTGCCGCTTCGAGTGCCTCACTTGAAAATCCAAATGGGCCGGGAGGCGTCTTGAATTGAACGCGGCCGTCGCGGCCGATCAAGTAGATGCGGTCGGGCCAGCCGGTATAGGCGCGTTCGGTGGGGTTATCGATGGCGTCGAGTAGCGCCGGGATTTGGATGCCCAGCTTGCGCACGCACGAAGCGGCGACCGTGTTGCGTTCGCCATCCGATCGCGGCGAAGCAAACAGGACGCCGTCACGCACGTTTGAGGGTAGCTGCCACAGGTCGGTCGGGTGTGCTTCCTGAATGTAGACGATGTAGAAATTGGCGCGGCCGCGGTAAGTCTCGTACAGCCTGTCGAGGGCGGGAACCTCCCGCCGGAAGGGCGGTCAAGTGTAGCTGCCGAAAATGAGCACGACGGGGCGCTCGCGATACTCCTCACTAAGCCTCACGCGGCGGCTTTCGTCCACTGTAGGCAGCATGAAATCGGGCGCGGCGTCGCCCACCTGCAGACGTCCCACGCGCGCCGACATCCACAGGGGCTCAAATGGCAGGACCATCATCGACATCATGGGGACGTGCGACATGATGGCCCCAAAACGCTCCGGCGGCTGGCGCATGGCAATGTAGAGCCCGGCCGTGGCAATCGCGTAGAGACACACAAGCGCAGCGGCTACGATACCCGCGATTCTCACTATCTTCATTGCGAACTATTTTCTAACGTATCCGAGCGTCGCGCTGCTGGTCTTCGCGGCCTGCTCCACGCCGGGAAGAAACATTGGCTTCATACGGTCTTTAGTTGGCTTTCAGCAGCGTGTCGAAGTTCGCCAGCATTTTCCTCACATCCGCGGCTTGTTCGAGGTCGGCATTGAGAGCGAGCATGTTGCGGAAATGGACGCTCGCGGTGGCTACGTTTTCGAGCTTGCCTGTCTGCTCGGCGATACGCGCGAATGTCAGGCCCAGCGCGTAGTGAATGTAGGGGTCCTTGGGGTCGTAGGAGAGCGCCTTTTGGCAGAACGGCACGGCACGGTCGAAGTGGCTCTGCTTGCGCTCGGCATCGCAGATGCCGAAGTAGGCGAGGCTGCGCAGGTCCTTCCATATGTCGCGCTGCGAGGCGCGAGTCTTGCGGCCGCCGCCGATCAAAAACCCGCGCACCCAGAAGTTGAGTTGCCCGGCAAGTTTGCTGTCGAAATCGCTCAGTTGCAGATAAGTGAGGTAGGAAGGAATGCTGTTTGCGTACTGGCCGCTCAGGCGCTGGCTATCGGCAAGCCAGAAGTGCGGCTCAGCCGTCTTGGGCGCAAGGGCGATGGCTTTGTTCGCGGCCTCGATCGACGGCGGATAGGCGTCCTTCATTCGATACGCCGCGGCGAGTTGAGTATGCGCGAGGCTGTTGTCCGCATCGCGCTGCACGACGGCAGTGAGTTGGCGAATCGCCTCATCGGTAGCGCCAATATCGAGCAGCATGCCGCCATACGAGGCGCGTGCTTCGACGTAATCGGGATCGGCGGCGATGGCCTGGTCGAAGTGTTTGCGCGCCAACTCGTACTCCTGCATGGCGTGCTCGGCGCGCGCGAGATAAAGCGCTGCCTGGCTGTAGTTGGAATCAGCCGCGAGAGCTTTGCGAAAGGACTGCGCCGCCTTCGCATAGTTTGAAGCCCCACCATCACGGTAGGGCTTGAGTCCTTCTTCGAATGAATCGAGGGCGGCTTTGGGCCGCTTGCGTTGGAAGCGAATCTTGATGCTCACCGTCGATTCCTGGCCCGGATAGACTGTCTCTTCGCGCGGCCCGTCGGGTTCGTAGCCCATCTTCACGCCTTGCAACATGTGAGTGCCGGGAGCGAGGCCGGGGAGGCGCAGCGGCGTGCCTTTGTTGAGGACGCCCACCGACTTGCCGTCGAGGAACACCTCCACGCCGTCCATGTTCGATTCAATGATCAACATGCCGGTGGTTGCGCCCTTCGGCGGATCGATGACCGCATTTGCGGGAACGTAGGCGAGCAACATATTGGCGTCGAAGCTGCCACGGTCGGCCACCGGATTCTGCTTTGCTTTGGTGTCGGCGCGCACACCGGTCCGGACGTAGTCGGCGATCTCATCGGCGGTCACGAGGCCGTCGCGATTCTGATCGGCCGCGCCCGAAAGCCCGCGCGTCACGTAGTAGGTGAACACGCCATGGCCGCCACCGAAGTCGGGACTTTCGAACGATTGCTCGCGGTCGCGGCTGGCGCTCATCACAAATACTGATTTGCCGAGGTCGACGAGGCCCTGGTTGATGGTCGCATTGGCCTCAGGCGAAATTGCGCCGCTATGGCAGGCGTCGGCGAGCAGCACTTTCCATTTGCCCTTGATCTTCGAGCCGAACACTTCGCCGAGGCGCGTCATCGAATAGCCGGTGCCGGCGACGTCCGAGAGTTTGATGTCGTACGGCGCGAGGTGCCCCTTGCCGCCCGCGACAAAGCCATGGCCGGCGAAGTAGATCAATACGCGGTCGCCATCCTTGGTCACTGACGGAAGCCACTCCTCCAGTTCGCGGCGAACGTTCGCCAGCGTGGCTTTCGCACCGGTGAGCAGGTGGACGTTCTCTGCCGGGAAGTTGCCGCCCTCGGTCGAAATGAGAATGGAGAACATCGACTCCGCGTCCCGCTGGGCATATCGGAGTTGCTGCTCCGCTTTCAGATTCTGATAGTTGCTGATGCCGATCACAAGCGCGTAACTGCGTGGAATTGACGGACGCGGCGCGGGCGGTTTCGCCTCTTCGGTATAGAGGTCGCGCTTCTGCGGCGCGGACTTCTTCTGTTGGGCACCAAGCGCCGCCGCCAGTACCATCGCGATCAGGGCCGCGTGTCTCATTGGTGCTCCAGGCGAATCTGATGAACTACCAGGTCGGCCGCCGCGCGAAGTTCGGTTTTGCGGACTGTGTCGTTCTTATTCACTTGTACCGGAACGCGATTTTTCTCCAGGAAAAAGGTCAGCGGCTTGATAAGCGCCTCCGTATCAAGCACGGCCGTCTTGCCGCGGATGGTGGCCTTGGCGATCAGATCGTCCAATTCCGGGACCCTTTTACCTGCCCAGACAACCGTTAGCAGTTCGGCGCCGGCGGCATCGTCAAAGCGGAACCAGTTCTCGCGCGGCACGCGGGCGGTTTCGCCGGCGGCGAGCTGGGGAGTTGCCGTGGCCATCGGGTGCAGGACGACCCAGGTGCGGCGTCCGCTCTGCGCGTCATCGGCGCCATTGAGCACGTATAGATAGCCGTCTTTTGCGGGCTGAAACTCGAGGGCGATTTTGTGGCCATGTTCCACCAACATCTCACCTGTCGCGCGGATTGGTTCGCCATAATCCTGGCCATCGCGGACGCGCTGGATCATCATCGAATAGTCAAGGGCGACCTGATTGGCTGGTGGTGGCGGCTTCTTCGACAGGTAAAGGAACATCACAGCAGCCAGCAGCATGGCGAGGATTCCCAGGATGGCGAACAGCGGCTTCCGGGAGCGCTGCGGAGGCGGCGGCACGACTTGGGGCGGCGTGGGTTCGGCCTTATGCTGCGGATACAGCGCCGCAGTGAGATCGGAGGAGAACTCCTTCACCGAGCGCTGCCGGTCTTCCGGCTGGAAGGCGAGGGCGCGGCGCATGGCAACATCGACCGCTTCAGGAATCTCATGGCGGCGTGAGCGCAGCGGCGTTACTTGGGCCATATCGGGGCTGGCCAGATGGGTAAGCGAATCCTCTGGAAATGGGATCGCGCCCGACAGCATCTCGTAGGCGACAATGGCAAACGCGTAGAGATCGCTCGCCGCCGAGGGATTACCGGCGAACTGCTCCGGAGCCATGTAGGTAAGGCTCCCGGCGACATTGGTCTTGCTCGCCTGAAAGACGGAGTCCTTGATGCCGGCGATGCCGAAGTCGATGATCTTGACGTGCTCCTCGCCCCCGGCGAGGGTGCTGATCATGATGTTCTCGGGCTTCAGATCGCGATGCCAGACGCCTTTCTCGTGCGCGGCCGCGAGCGCCTGCCCAATCTGCCGGATGAGGTTCGAGGCGCGGCTCATCTCCATGCCGCCGTCGGGAATGGAGTCGCGGAGGGTCTTGCCCTCGATGAACTGCATCACTAAGTATTGGGTGCCGTTGGGCAGATCGCCGTAGTCGAGAACGTTGATAATACCCGGATGGTCGATGCGCGCCAGCGCTTCCATCTCCTGCATGAACTTCTTGCGCACCCATTCGTTCTGGTTCTGCTTTTCGAGCAGCACCTTCACGACGACGGGCTTGTTGAGCAGCTTGCGGTCGTGCGCAAGGTAGACGACACTCATTCCGCCGCGGCCGAGTTCGCGATCGACCGCATAGCGGTTCTTAAGAATGGGCTTGCCGTTTTCCTTGGCTACTCCCTGTTCGATATCCTCGTCGCTCATTGTGTGCACTGTGCGGTCCGGGGTGTGGAGGCGCCGGCCGCGTTGGTGAGAGTGACGCCCACCGAAGCGACGCCGGAGCTGCTCGGCTGGACGTTGAAGGTCTGCGTATAGAGGAACGTGCCGCCCGCAAGCTGGCCGTTGGCGCTCGAGAACCATCCGCTAAACATGGCGGCGGTATCGATGGGGAACGACGAGGTGGCGAGCGTTTCGCCACTGGCGGCAGTGAACTCGAAGGTGGCGCGGCTTGCTTCGCGCGTGTTCGTGATGCCTAACGTGGTGATGGTGAGCAGCGTGGCATTTGTACGCACGCAACGGACGTCGGTGACGGCGATGATCGGCGCGGCGCGGGCGATCGTGATCGTGCGGCTTTGGACGCCGGTGGGGGTAACATCCGTCGCGCCGGCGAAGAAGCGCGGCGTGAGGGTGACGACACCTGCCGTAGAGCCAGTTTGGAAAGTCACCTGAGCGGGCGCGGTCGAGCCGGACGGCAGGTTCACGTCGATCTGCCGCTGACCGTTCGTGAAGACAATGGCGCGGTCGTTGGGCAGGTTGCCGTCGGGGGCAAAGGTGAGCGTGAACTGCAGGCGCAGGTCGGCCGGGAACGGCGATCCCAAGGTAAGCGTAGCGTCAGCGCGCGTGCCCGACGTGGCTACGTTCAGGCCGCCATAGCTGATCGATGGAAGTGATGGAAGGGCGATATCGAATGGAAGACCGTTCGATGTAGCCCCGCCTGGTCCTTCGACGGTGACATTCACCGGAACTCGCGTCACGATGAGGTTCGCCGGGACGTTGGCGGTAAGCGAGGCGCCTGAGCCATTGGACGTGAGGGCCGTGCTGTTCCAGCGTACGGTCGAGCCAGCCAGGAAGTTTGCGCCGGTAACGGTGAGCACGAACGCCGTGCCGCCCGCGGGCCGCGAGGATGGAGACAGCGATGTGATGCTCGGAGCTGGCTGAATCGTGTGCGTCAGCGGAGCCGACGGCGATCCCGTGGGCGGCAGCAGGCGCAGCGACATCGCGCCCGCTTGGGTGAGCAGATTGGCCGGAATCGTGAAATCAACGCTGGTTGATGAGACCGCGCCGGGAGTAATCGTGGCGGCCTGTCCACCGGGCGGCGTGACTTCGACGCGAGTGCCCGTGGCGATTCCAGTGCCTTGAATGGAGGCTCCAGTGGCGCGATCGCCCGCTTGTATTGGCGGCGCGACGAGCGTCAGCGGTGAACCCAACGTGAGCGGGAGCGAGTTGGTCGAGAAGCCGTCGGCGGTAAGACCAGACACGTTCACACTGGCCAAGCTCGCCGGCAGGGCCGAAGCCGGGATGTTCGCGTTGATGCGCGTGGCATCGACGAAGGTTGACGGCACGGTCGCTCCTTGCACCTGAATAACCATGTCGCGCGTAAGGTTGCGGCCGATGACAGCAACATTGGCCGCTGCTCCTGGCGGAACCGCGCTCGGATTCAACTGTGTGAGTACCGGCGCCGCGTTGACGGTCAGTTGCACGGTGTTCGATTGCGATTGATCGGGATTCACCACGGTAACGGGAACCTGGCCTGGAGTGGCCACCAGCGCTGCCGGCACGCGCACGACTAATTGCGTCGCGCTACCACCGGCACTTGGGGTGAAAAGTTGGCCGCCGATGTCCACCTGGGAGGCGGAGACGAAACCGGCGCCCGCAACGGTCAGATCGAATGCTCCACGTCCGGCGGTGACCGCATTGGGCGCGATGCTGGTGATCTGCAGGCGGCCCGTGACCGTGAGTTCCACGGGAATGAGAAACGTACTGTTCGAGGCGCCGGGCGCAGTAACGGTAATGTTGGCCGTATACCTGCCGGGAGTCAGATTACCCGTCCCAGTTGCGACGGAAAGCGTGGCTGGAGTTCTCCCGCCAGTGGGGTTCACCTGCATCGGAAACACAGTACCTGGAGTGACTGCAAAGTCGATGTTCTGGGAGACGGTTCCGAGGATGGCTTCCAGGAGCACGGTCTGGGCGGTGGAATTGGCGCCCTGCAACAGTGTGAAAGCGAGCGACGCAGGAGTGGCGCGAAGCGTCGGCAGCGTACTGGAAGTTCCTGGATCGAACTGTATCAACGGCACCGGAGTGCCTGCCGAGATAAATCGCGGCATGGGCGCGGTGGCCGACGAGGCCGCAATCGTAGATGCCGGAGCGAAGCCCATGGCAACGTTGATGAACGGCGCGCGCACACCCGCCGCGTACGACGCGTAAACTCCGAAGTCGAGGTTGCCGGTAACGGCGCCGTCGGTACGCAGAACCTCCCAAATCGCAGTGCCGGTGCCTGACGTGACTGGAACGACGGCAAGCTGGCCCGAATCGGCGGGGACGGTTTTGAAGGGTCCGCTCCCGTCGGCGTTCGTACTCACGAGCCGCGCCCACTCAGTGGCAGTATTGTCATTGTTGAGGCCGACGTAGAGCGTGATTCCGCTAGGCACTTGCGTGAAAGTCGCGCGCACTCGGGAGCCAGCGTCGGCGAGCCCTGCGGCACCGAGATTGCCCCGGCCTGGAATTGTGGGGAAGGCGGGATTGAAAAATCCGGTTTCCGAACGATAGGTGAAGCCCACCTGGTTTTGCGGCGCCGGCGCGGGCGAAGTGTTGATGTCCGGCGCCGAGGCGACAGTGCGGGCACGAAACACCACCGAGTTGTTCTCTCCGAAGCGCAACGTGCCCACGCGGACGAGCGTTCCGGCGCTTGCGGTCGCGGCCGTCAAGCCGCTGGGCGCGTCCGCTGTGTTGGC
>Ga0075430_100002510_pt1 | contig 15306 bp, 13 predicted proteins | sample RhiMetdeltSRZDD4_FD_75294 | JGI IMG/M metagenome (GOLD analysis project Ga0075430, IMG submission 75294) | Populus rhizosphere microbial communities from Tennessee, USA - Rhizosphere MetaG P. deltoides SRZDD4 | ecosystem: Host-associated > Plants > Roots > Rhizosphere > Soil | place: USA... | reverse complement strand
TGACGGAGATCAGCCATCACGTCGAAGCGTCGATCCGCAAATTCGACGCGCTACAACCGTGGGTAGTGGCGTCCGATCTTGCTGCGGGGATGAAGGCAACTCGCGCGTTGATTGAGCAGGTCAAAGCCTCGTCACCTGACGCCGCGCACAAAGACCATGTGCTCTTCCTGCTCAGCCACAAAGAGCAAGAGTTTAACGATGCGATGCACAAGGTGCTGGGATTGGTGATGGAGGTTCTGGTTGATCCCGAACGGGCATCGGAAGGGCCTGCGTCATTCTTCGCGCGGCGCGAAACTTTTCAGGTAGCGATCCCCGGGCAGCGGTTTTCATTGACGATACGCGTGACCAACCGTAGCCCGGTAAAACTGGAGAGAGGCGAGGCAGGTCTGGCTCGCACCCAAGACTGGGAAGTCACAGAAAAAACACCCGCCGGCGACCTGCCGGTCAACAACTCAACATTGCGCGCGCAGTTCGAGGTGAAGGTCCCGGACCACGCCGCATACACGCGTCCCCACTGGTCGCGTGCCAACGAATGGCGCGACCCCATCTACCAGATCAGCAAACCACAATACCTTCATCTGCCATTTGCGCCGCCGGAGATCTCCGGCGTTTTCAGTTATGAAGTCGAAGGCGTGCGCTTCGTGCTCTCTTGCCCCGTACAGACCGTCTATATGGATCGCCCGTGGGGCGAGCAGCGCCGCTTGCTGACGGTTGCGCCCGCGATCAACATCGCCATCGCGCCGCGCGTTGGCGTCGTGCCAATCGCCATTGCGCCAACTTCGATCAATGTGGCAGTCAATGTTTCGAACAACGTCACAGGCGAGGCGACAGGCAAAGTCAAACTGCGCTTACCAGACGGTTGGACTGCAACGCCAGCCGAGCACACCTTCACATTTACGCATGCAGGTGAGGCGAGCGACTTCTCTTTTACGGTCTCATTGCCGCACGCCGCAACCGGTACGGATTACAAGATTCACGCTGTAGCCGAATACGGCGGACGCGAATATACGGAGGGGTATCGGGTCATCGCGCACCGTGATTTGGAGCCACGCCATCTTTATCGCCCTGCGACAATGGACGTGCGCGGCATTGACGTACAGGTCGCACCAAACCTATCGGTCGGCTACTTGATGGGCGTCGGCGACGAAGTCCCGCAAGCGCTCGCACAGATCGGTGTGCACGTCATGATGCTCGGTGCGAACGACTTAGCCAACGGCCATCTTGAGCAGTTCGATGCGATCATCATCGGTATCCGTGCCTCGGCTGTGCGCGCTGAACTCAAGACGTACAGCAAACGCTTGCTCGATTACGCCAAACGTGGTGGCAACCTGATTTATCAATATCAAACGCAGGAGTTCGACGCTACGCCTTACGGCCCGTACCCCTACAAACTGACCGCGCGGGCCGCAGAGGTTTCGGAAGAAGATGCCCCAGTGACGATCCTCGAGCCGTTGCACCCGGTCTTTCACTGGCCGAACAAGATCACCGAAGCCGATTTTAACGGCTGGGTCGAAGAGCGCGGGTCGAAGTGGATGACGACGTGGGACGAGCGGTACAAGCCACTACTCGAAAGCCGCGACCGCCAGCAGCCACCGCAGCAGGGTGGGTTGCTGTATGCGCAGTACGGCACAGGCACATTCGTCTACGTAGCTTATGCTTTCTACCGGCAGTTACCAGCGGGTGTGCAGGGCGGTTATAGGTTATTTGCAAATTTGATTAGCCTGAAGAAGCAGCCACGCTAAGGGTGACGTGCCCACAAAGTGGCGCAATCGCTGGTCGAGCGCGACATAATCGTGCAGGTCTCAAGGCTTTACCACACAATGTGATGGAATGTGGCAAAATCCACTTGCGAAAGAGCCATAATTTCGTAACCTTTTTAGATATGTGTAGGTATCATGGGACGGGAGGAGAGAGGAGAAGCCATGATGACGAAAGAACAAATTATTGCAGGTATCATCGACTGCCTGGATCATCAGCTTTGCAGCGCCATGGGGCATATGCAAGATAAGTATTATAAAGGTGAGTTTTTTCATTTGTTTACCGAGGCATACAATCATGGGTTCATGGCAGACAAATCGCTCACAGGCAGCTCCTTATGGGATATAATAGGGGAACGATGGATTCCCCCTGATATGGAGAAAGAGACCGCACAGATAAAACTTTTGTATGAGCTGCTGAATTGTTGGCATGAATGGCAATATGCTTGGGATCATTGCCACAAGAAAAAATTTTAGCTGAACTCCTTCCTCTGAGGCGACATCTGGCAAGCGTTGTGGGGGGCTCTAACCCCATATGCAACGCTTTCAGATTGCCTTCTCAATAAAGTCGAACTGCTCATAAGTGCCGTTAGTGATCGACACCGGGTCAAGCCCGAGCCACCTGTCCACCAGGGTAGAGTAGGTGCTCCGGAAATCGTTGTTGAGGCATCAAGCCCCAGACCCTGGCCTACGGGCTCAACGACCCCCGGCTGGACTGGCCCGCCTGGATTGTGAAGAAATACCGCCTACGCTGGCAAGAGATGCCCCGAGGCGGCCACTTCGCCGCCTTGGAAGAATCCGAGTTGTTGGCACAGGAGGTCCGTGCCTTCTTCTGCCAGTTTCGCTGAGGTACGCGACCCATTCCGGTAAAGGGTCGGCCCTACACGCCACGGGCATACTCCTCGCGCAGCTTGTATTTTTCCACCCGTTGTGTCGGGGTTTTGGGGAGGGCATCACGAAAGCGCACACTCTGCGGGATTTTGAAGCGGGCCAGACGCGCCGCACACCACGCCTGCAATTCCTCCGCTGTGGTCTGGGCGCCAGGCCGTAGGACGACATAGGCGTGAATATCATCTTCGCTGAGCGCGGCTGGCACCGGGATGACCGCGCTTTCGGCCACGGCGGGGTGGTCGTTGAGCACCCGTTCGATCTCCACGGACGAAATATTTTCCCCACGGCGCCGGATAATGTCTTTCTTCCGATCCACAAAAAAGAAAAAACCGTCCTCGTCCTGCCTGGCGTAATCACCCGTATGAAACCAGCTGCCACGCATAGCTTCCGCCGTGCGTTCTGGATCACGATAATAGCCAACCATTAGGGCTGGACTTTGCAGGAGTACCTCACCCACCTGGCCCACTGGCACATCACGCTCCACATCGTCAACCAGGCGTGCCCGCGTGTAGAGTGCGGGGTCAGGATGCTGCGATGGTTTCCCCATACTGCCTATCTTACGCATCTTGACAAGATTCGAGGTACCCATGGGACATTCGGAAAGCCCATACGTCTCGAGTACGGTGAGGTGAAAACGCCGCTCAAAATCGTCATAGATTTCCACCGGTACCGGGGCTCCACAGGCTATGCGCACGCGATGGGTGGCCTCAAGGGGCGTGGGCGGCTGGTTGTAGAGCATACGGGCCATCGCCCCGATAAAGTTAAACTGGGTGGCATCGGAGTGCTGCACGTGCTCCCAGAAGTGGCTGGCACGAAAACGGCGTAGCAGAATCAGCGTCGCTCCGGCCACCAGTGTACCTATCGTGGAGTAAAACTGCGCATTGGCGTGAAACAGCGGCAGCACGGTGAGGACTCGATCTTCTGCACTCAGGCCGACACGCATGGCAAAGGATTCCCCCGCAATCACGTAACTACGGTGTGGCTGCATCACGCCTTTCGGCTGGCCAGTCGTGCCCGAGGTATAAATCAGGCTAGCCACATGGTTGGCGTCGACATCGACCATGGGCACAGATGTCGATGACCCGGCCAGCACATCGGACCAGGCGATTTCGCCAGCCGTGGGTGTGGTAGCCAGGGAAATGCGCTGGCAGACACCTGAGAGATGCGTGGCAATATCCGCTACCACTGGACCTGTGGCGGCATCCACCACAATGGCTGCAGCTTCTGCATGCTGCACAATATACTGCGTTTCTGTACTGCGAAAGGCACTGTTAATCGGCACCAGAATGGCCCCGATCTTCATCAGTCCAAACCAGGCATAGAGAAATTCCGGGCAGTTGGACAGCATCACACACACGCGGTCGCCAGTGCTGATACCCAGGCGGAGGAATCCACTGGCAACCCGATTGACCGTGGTGTCAAAGTCGGCATAGGATATAACCTGGTCCTCAAAGATCAGGAACGCTTTGTCAGGGTGCTGCCGGACACGACTTTCCAGAAGCTGTCGGATGTTCATACGCGCCTGCTCCATGCCTGCCTCCATGTTTCTCATGCCTGTGTATCATGTCGCCGCAAGATATCACAGTATCTACCCGGCGACATCCTCGGGAGGTCTCGACAAGAGGCTTGGAAGCTTGTTATGCTGCACATCTGTTAAGATGCACAGCATAACAAACGGAGGCGCATCGTATGGCGAAAGACAGCTTTAAGGTCATGGATTCGGACATGCATATCGTTGAGCCCATCGACCTGTGGGAAAGATATATCGACCCGGCATTCAAAGACCGAGCACCGCGGGGCCTGAGCCGTCATCCCCGGGACCTGGGCGTCCAGGTAGGAGAAAGCATCTTCCCTCTGCCCAACCGCAGCTATACCAACGCCCTCGCGCCCCTGATGACCGAACAGCAGAACATCTATACCGCTGCCGAGGCGCGGCATTGGGACAGCAGCTCTCAGGTAAGCGCCATGGATCATGAGGGCATTGATATAGCCGTGCTTTTCCCGAGTCGCGGTCTCTTCACCCTGGGCGTCGATGGGATGGACCCGGCCCTGGCTACTGCTATCTCCCGCGCCTATAACGACTGGCTAGCAGAGTTCTGTGCCGGCGGCACGGGCCGGATGTTCGGTGCGGGCATGATACCGCCTCACGACATCGAGGGCGCCATCAGCGAGGCCCGACGCGTCGTCAACGAACTGGGCTTCAAGACGGTGTTCGTCCGCCCCAATCCGGTCAACGGACGCAACTGGCACGATGCCTACTACGATCGGCTCTGGGCCGAGATCGAACGCCTGGGCGTGCCGCTCAGCTTCCACGAGGGCGGACGGGTGCACCTGCCGCAACCGGGCGATAACTTCGATACCCACATGCTCTACCACACGTGCACCCACCCTATGGGGATGATGCTGGCGGTGGTCGACATCGTGGGCGGTGGCGTGCTAGAGCGTTTTCCCGGCCTCACCGTGGCATTCCTGGAGGGCAACTGCTCCTGGGCGCCGTGGCTTCTGTGGCGCCTGGACGAGCACTACGAGATGTCCGCCGCCTATGACCACCCCGATCTCACGATGGCGCCCAGCGAGTACTTCCGCCGCCAGTGCTACCTCTCGGTGGAATGCGACGAGAAGCCGGCGGAGGTCGTCTCCAAGTATGGCCTGGAAGATAACGTGGTGTTCTCAACCGACTATCCCCACGCCGACTCCAAGTACCCAAAAGCCGTGGAGCGCTTCCTGGAATTGCCGCTTTCCAGCCAGGCCAAACGCAAATTCCTGTGGGACAACTGCGCCAAGCTCTACGGATTCGACGCCTGAGCGCATCTGGCAGCGGCCGGAATTTGGCGTACTACTTGTTTCGTGGATCGTTTGTTTGGAGACATAGTGCGCTCCTGCGTTTCGTGCGGGTCTGTTGCGGTGGCAGTCCTGCCCAAGCGCGCGCGACCCATACCCCTCGCGTCTGTGAGAGTGGAATGCTCTCTGTGTACCGCGCCCCCAGTACTTCCTACTTTCTTTTGCCAACTCTGTGCGGTATAAGTACGTCCGAACGGCCGCTTGGCGCGACTGCGTCGGCGCAGGGCGTCTTCGTCCTCCCTCTCTGCCCTGAAGGACGGAGTCTTCAGGCTGCGCTTTTGGTGGCCGTAGTCACAGCGCCGGCTTCCAGCCTACGCTGTGGCCAGGACGAAGACCAGAGAGCGAAGGATATGGCCTGCGCTACGACACCATTATCGTCGGTGGTGGCACCGCTGGCTGCATTCTGGCGGCCCGCCTGTCTGAGGACCCGTACCGCGCGGTGTCATGTGCATGGCCTCTCCGGCTTGTGGATGGCTGACGCTTCTATCATGCCCGACGTGGTGCGTGCCAATACCAATGTCACAACGATGATGATTGCCGAGCGCTGTGCCGATTTTATCAAAGCAGGACAATAGCATAGCGACGGACGTGGACGAAGTGTATGGCACCCTGCTCTCGGCGTACACAGGGGTAGGGCCGCGAGGAACTCTCGACAGAGGAAGAGGCCTATGACATTGCAGGGGAAGCGAGCCATTGTCCTGGGTGGCACTTCGGGTATTGGTTTGGCCGCCACCAACCAGTTGGCCAGTGAAGGGGTGTCCGTGGTCGCGGCCAGTCGCCAGCCGCAACGTGCCCAGCAGAGCGTGCGGGCTGGAGTCGAGCTCCAGGTCTGTGATGTGCAAGACCGTGAGGCGCTGCGTGCCCTGTTTGCCGCCAGCGCGCCGTTTGATATCTTAGTGAATGCCGCTACCGGCGGAACACGGGCCATGGGGCCATTCTTGCAGATGGATCTGGACGGCTATCGCGGGTCGTTTGCGAAACTGTGGGGGTATGCCAATTCGGTACGATTAGCCGTCGAGCACATGGACGAGCGGGGCACCATTGTGCTAGTGAGCGGCACGCCGGCACGGCGGGCGAAGCCTGGCCAGGTGTCGCTGGCGTCCGTAGGGGGAGCCGTGGAAGCCTTTTGCCGTGCCGTAGCCCCCGAACTTGCCCCCCGACGCATCAACGTCGTGTCCCCTGGGATTATCGACACCCCAATGTTTGGGAATGATCTGGACAGACGTCAGCAGTTGTTGTCCGGGGCTACGGCCAACCATGTAATTCCGCGTCCAGGCACGGCAGACGAAGTAGCGTCAGCGATCTTGTTTCTGATCAAAAACGACTTTGTGACTGGCACGACAGTCGATGTCGATGGGGGCTGGTTGCTGAGCTGAGGATCACGTTCCCGTGGCCGCTCTAAATGCACCCGCGTTGTAGCATGTCATGGCTATCACTCTACACGACCCCATCCATCACTTGCAGGATGTGGCCGAGGGCTTCGTGACACTCGCTGGGCGCGCGTAGCAGCCCTCCCGCTTGACACGACCTGGGGCGGCTCGCCACAATAGGTGGCGCACGGCGTATTCCGACGAGAGAACGACCCGCGTCCCGGGTTGACAACCTCAGGGAGAGGAGCACAGGCATGCACTGTGGGGTCATGGTGACCGGCTACAACCAGGGCGACTGGGAGCGTCTGCTGCGGGAGGACTACACCCGCCCACCGACCATCTCGGACGCCGCAAATATGGATGACACCCTCTACATGGGCGAGCTCGTTGAGCCGCTCGGCTTCGATTCGATCTGGGCGACCGAGCATTACGGCTCGGCCTACTCCATGCAGCCTAATCCCTTACAATATCTGGCGTACTGGGCCGGCCGCACCACCCGGGTCGACATGGGGACGGCAGTGATCGTCGCCCCGTGGTGGAATCCCGTGAGGCTGGCACACGAGATTTCCATGCTCGACATCCTACTGAAGGGCCGTCGTCTGCACCTGGGGCTTGGCCGTGGTATCGCGCCGCATGAGTATGCTTCACTCGGCTACCCGATTGAGCAGTCGCATAAGTACTTCTACGACGTAGTCCAGATCCTTCGGGCCGCCGACGGTGCCGAGCGCTTCACGTTTAATGGCGAGGTCTACAAGATTCCTCCGACGACCGTCCGCCCTCAGGCCCGCCACAAAGGCGATCTCACCAGGAAGATCAAAGCGGCCTTCTCGACCCCAGCCTCGATGCGCCTGGCTGCCCAGCATGGCCTGGGGCAATTGTTCGTCGCTGGCGATAATCTGGACGCGATGACCGCACAAGTGCGGCAATTCAACACGATCCGCGCCGCACACGGCCTGCCGCCGGACCAGCCCACTACCCTCTTGTGGATGTATTGCGCCGAGACCACCGCCGAGGCCGAAGAAGGCTGGAAGTATTTCTACAACCAGCTGAAGGCGGCGCAGCATCACTACTTTGAATGGAATAACCCCGGCTTTGCGGGCATTCACGGCTATGAGGAATACCTTAAGCGCCAGACCGCCGATGTCGGTGTCGCCGATGCGGGCTTCGCCGCCCGCCGTGCGACCCAACCCATCGGCACACCGGACGAGATCATCGACAAGATCACGACGTTGCAGCAGGCTATCAGCCTGGAAATGCTCGTGGTGCACGTGTTCTATGGCGGCATGCCCCGGCACAAGGCCGAAAAGAGCCTCCGCCTCTTTGCCGAAAAAGTCCTCCCCGTCGTGCAGGCCATGCCTACCCCGATCAATCCCGCCTCGCTGGGTGAGACGGAGCGCTGTGCAGGGTAGCGGGTATACTCATGTACAAAGGTCCGCGCAGGCTGGAGCCGCACACTCGCAAGATGAGACAGCCAGACCAAACGTGTATCTCGATGTGGGGTCCCGAGGCACAGCCGCGACTGTGTGCCCTCTCGCATACAGTTGCGTCGTCTGCCATGAGTCTTCCCTCACGCCGGGCAAGCCACGCCAGGCTCTGGAGGCAGTGGCGGGGGACTGGCGAGGTAGCCAGAGAACGGCAATGGTCGCATCGCAGCCCCGCAGGCGTTGCAAGCACGTCTGGTCATCAACGTTCCCACGGCTGGGTTTGGCCTCTTCTGTGAACAGGGCCACGCCTAGCAGAACGGCTGTCCCCATGCGGTGGATAAAGCCGCGTGGTACTGATGCGCGGGGTGCCCGCCTACTGGCGGCGCGCGTCACGGCGGGCGGAGGAGGCACCCGAGATCCTGGGGGCTGCGTCGTGCGTCACGGGGCGGTGCGCGGTTGCAGTTCGGCCATGGTCGACCAGCTTTCCCCGGGCGCTTCGACGTGGATAATCTCCGGTGTTGCCGCGATCGCGTCGGGCATCCACGCCATGGCTGTCCTGAAGTGCTCTGAGTGTACGTGCGCCTCGCCGGCTTCGCGGTTCCTGAAGGCTTCGAGCAACACAAACTGGTTAGGCCTTTCGACGCTTCTCGACCATTCAAAGAAGATATTGCCTGGCTCTGCACGCGTTGCGGCAGTGAAGGGAGCGACCCGCGCGAGCCATTGTTCCGCGACTTCTGGACGGATAGAGAACTTGACGGCGATGAAGATCATCGTTGCTCCTTGCACATCAATCGTTGCCTCTTCGTTAGCGCCCCTCTGTACAAGGCTGCTCGTGCGGGGATAGCGCGAGCATGGGGACCTTTGCGTATCGTACGTGCCTGGCTGCCAAGAGTCAATGCGGAACGTCGAGCTTTGCGGCCAGTGTGCATATGAGGCGATTTCTGGCATGGTCTCTTCCGACGTCCGTAGGACGGTGTCGTGACACGTGCCCTGTGCATGATGTAAGATGTGTCAACAAAGCCGTCGACGGAGCGCGATGGCTCACTATGTAGAGCACGACAGCTGCCTGAGGAGGCTCCTGCATGGGTATTTTCCGCTTGTATTCTGGTGACGATGGCGAGTCACACATTGAAGAACTCGATCTGGCGTCCCACCCGGATTTAACTGCGCTCCACGGCGCTAAGGGTGTGGTGTTCCGTTCGACGGCACCCGGTTATTTTAGCAACTGGCACAATGCGCCACGGCGGCAGTACATCATCACCCTGTCCGGCGAGGCGGAAATCGGCCTGGGTGATGGCACCATCCACCGTCTGGGGCCGGGAGATGTGAATATGGCGGAAGACCTTACCGGGCATGGACACACCACCCGTGTGGTCGGCCAGGTACCCCGGGTCACCGCTACGATCCACTTGGAGGGATGAAGGCAACACGAAGGGGATACAGTCGGTCTATCCCTGGAAGAACCAATCCAACACGGGCTCGGCACCTGTGAAACACCCACGGCTGTGCTAGGATGCCCCGTGGCGGCAGGAACACGCAGGGAGGAAGGAATATGGAGGTCTCTGGCGGCTCTGATGGCTGTAGTCAGCCGGGTGTAACGCTGCTCGTGGTGCGCCCACACCCGGATGATGAAAGTTCGGCGACTGGCGGTCTGCTGGCCTATTACCATGCGCGTGGCGTGCGGACTGGGGTGGTGATCTGCACGGGGGGTGAGGAAGGCGAGATCCATGACCCGACCCTGGACCCCGTTGCCGATTGGCCTCGCCTACGCGCCATTCGAGAACAGGAACTACGTCACGCGTGTGCTCTGCTTGGAGTTGCGGAGCTACGGATGCTAGGCTACCGGGATTCGGGGATGCTGGGGACGCCAGCTAATCAGCACCGGGACGCGTTCGTCCAGGCTGACCCGGGTGAAGCAACCGGTCGGCTCGTGCAGCTTATACGCCTGCTGCGCCCCCGCGTGATCGTTACCGAACCGCCGGGTGGCCTCTATGCGCATCCGGACCATGTGATGTGCCATCAGGTGAGCCTCGCGGCTTTCCATGCCTCTGGGGATGCGCGGGCATATCCAGAGGCCGGCCCGGCGTGGCCAGTGGCCAAGCTCTATGCCGTTGCCCAGATCGATGACGGCCAGTGGGAGACCTTGCGGCCTGCGTTCCAGGCCGCGGGCTTTGCGGTGGGCGAGCGCCAGCGGGCGCGGACCCGGGGCGCCGGTCCGGAGACCGCGACGGTGGCCCTCGATGTCCGGCCTTACAGCGCGATCCAGCGTCAGGCCCTACTGGCCCACCGGACTCAGATGCCGCTGGAGAGTTTCTGGAGGCGCCTTCCTGCCGAACTGTACCGTCAGGCCTTTGCTACGGCGTATGCGATCCGTTTGCACCCACCTGTGGCACCCGGCGAGTATGAACAGGATCTGTTCGATGGGCTATACAGTAATACTCAATGAGTAAAACGTAGACGCCAAATGAGCCTCCAATACATCGAATCGGCTATAATCCGCTCTGGTGTAAACAAAATGCTGACGCGGTTTGGATGAGTGCCTCTCTTGACCGCGGGGAGGATGAGCATGGACTCTGTGGAATTTCATCGCGAGCCACCTTCGCGCTTACCAACAATGGTGGTGGCTTTTGGAGGATGGATCGATGCCGGTGAGGCAGTGACAGGAGCGATTCGACACCTGGTTCGACATCTCCCGGCATCGCCTCTTGCCTCGATCGACCCCGAGGAATTCTTCGATTTTACCAAGGTCCGGCCGGTCGTGCGTCTGACCGCCGATGGGCAGCGCACCATTCGCTGGCCGCGGAGCGAGTTCTTGACCTGGCAGCCATCCGAGAGCCATGCGGGTCTGCTCCTGTTTCGTGGGATGGAGCCCCATCGGATGTGGCGCACCTACACCACGCTGCTCCTGGACGTTGCCGAGCGATGTGGGGTGCAGCGGATTGTGTCTCTAGGGGCGCTCTTAGCGGCACTGCCCCATACCCGGCCACCACGCGTTACGGGTAGCAGCACCGACCCCGCATGGCAAGCGTTATTACAGGAGTGGGGGATATATCGTCGACCGAGCTACGAAGGCCCGACTGGCATTGCCACCGCCCTCTTGGACGCGGCAACGCGACGCGGCATGCCGTATCTCACCTTGATGGGTCAAGCCCCTCATTATCTGCAGGGGTCGACGAATCCTGCGGTAAGCCGGGAATTGCTGATCTATGTCACCCGCCTGCTTGGCCTTGAGCTTGATTTGTCCCGATTTGATGAGGCCGTGCAGGCCTTTTGTGCCCGATGTGACCAGGCGGTGGCACATGACGCCTCTATCCAGGCCTATGTGCAGCAACTAGAGCAGGACTATGACGCGCCGACAGACGAGGCGCCGCGCCCACTGCGTGATGAAGACCTCAACCCTGAAAAACTTATGCAAGAGCTCGAGGACTTCTTGCGCGAGCAGCGGGAAGGTGGCGCCGAGTGAAGATACCCATTTAATGGGGGTTGTCTTGCTGCGGTGCATCGACATGATACAAGTCATAGAAGGCCTGAATTGGGGCCTGTGTGCTGTATGTTGGCACTGGGAAGGCCTCCCACAGTCGATGTCTATCGAGCTTGGTAAGATTCGCCAGAAATTGCGCGCGTAGTGCTGGTTTGACCCCTTCACAGTGATCTAAAAATTGGCCCCAGCTGGCCGTGCCTTGGAAATGCGCGGTGCCTTCTTGGACTGTGCGTGACTCGCCGTAGACCGGAGGGAAAAGTCGGCGATAGGCTTCGAGATGGTAAAGCCAGGACCCTCCGCGGACGGCGCGTGCCTCGGCATGCGTATGTTTCACGTAGGTAAACATGGTGCGCAACTCCTGCCGTCGTGTTCCAATCTTCGTCCGGCTGAGCGGGCCGATCCCGTCGGTATCGTTGTTCGTGAAGTGAATGTGCACCCTGCCGTCCGCATCGGGTGGATCGCAACCAAAGCAGCCAAATTGTTGCCGACCTAGCGGTGGGCGTTCTGGCGGAGACTGTGCGAAGAAGGTTTGCGTCCATGCCACTCTGTGTTCGTGCGTCTCCAGTGTCATCAACTGGGCTATATATTGGTACCACGCCGGTGTGATGGGCGCGTCTTGCCAGCGTCCGAAGCCAAAGCGCCGGTAGAAGTTCGTGCATTGCGCGACCGCGTCCTCGAGGGGCATGGCTCCTGTGGCCGCCACCGCCTCCGCAAAGCGTAATTGTAGGGCGAAATAGTCCTTGAGTCGCTCAGCTCGCTCGGCGCGTTCAATGGTAGGCGCAGGTTGGGGTGCTGGTTCCCTAGCTGTTGCGGCCGATACGTGTGCCTGGCTTGCTGGCTTCACAAGACCTCCTTTAGGAACGTAGTCGTGCTCCCAGGCGGGCTTAGAGCAGCACCGTCGGGTGGCTAGTGGGCAGCCCGAGGAGCAGGCCGCCGCTGGCTATGTATTGCTTGGGTGCCGTTTGCACATGTTGCGTCACCGCATGGATGTCGCGCAGCTGCCGCTGCAAGGGGCTGCGCCGGTAATTGGCACTGCCCTCACCGGCCGTGTAGGCTAGCTCTACCGCCGCGGCCGCACTGCGTGTCGCATTCGTCGCCGCCAACAGAAATGCCGCGCGCTCCGCTACGGCGATTGCCTCACCGCCCAGGGTCTGCGCCCACACCGTGCGAATGACCTCGTGGAGCCAGGCGCGCGCGGAACGCACGAGCGCCACAGCTTGCGCGAGCTGCATCTGGAAGAGCGGCTGCTCACGCAGGGTGCCTGTGACCTGGCGCGGCGTCTTGTGCGTGGCCACGTGGGTGATCTCGTCGATCGCCCCTTGCGCGATCCCCAACGCCACAGCGGCCATAGGCCAGGAGAAGAAGCCGGCGAAGGGGAAGCGGTACAGCGCGTCGCGGAAGTGGGAGCCCCTTGGGACCTGGGGTCCTAGTGGCCACACGAAGGCATGGGGCACGAATACCTCCTCCACCACGACATCATGGCTGCCCGTGGCGGCGAGCCCACTGACGTCCCAGGTGTCGAGGAGCTGGATCTGCGCCCGCGGGACGTGGGCGACGAGCACCTCGGGCCCGCCCGTAGGCGTCGTCCGGGGGGCCGTGGCGCCATCGTCATAGCACTGGCAAAAGGCGAGAAACCATGTACTGTGCCAACAACCGCTGGCATAGGTCCAGTGGCCGGAGATGCGATAGCCCCCTGCCTGGGGGACTGCTCGGCCGTAGGGGAAGACCGATCCCGCCATGATCGTCCGTGCACCGCGGCCATAGATCGTCTCAGCCGCGTCATCGCCCAGAAACGCTGCTGAGATGGGGGCACAGCCATTGATGAAGAGACACCACCCGGTGGAGCCATCGATGCGGGCGACGGCCTCCACAACACGATAGAGCGTCAGCGGATCGACCTGCAGCCCGCCCAGCGCGCGGGGCACAAGCATATGATAGATCTCGGCATCTTGGAGTGCTTCGACGACCGGATCCATGAGATGCCGCTCGCGCTCCCCCTGGTCGGCGTGTGCACGCAGCACGGGCGCGAGTTCCTGGACGCGAGTGAGCAGGTCTTCACAGGTGACGACGTGTGCCATAGACCACCCTCCTCACAGGTGCGGCGTGCTCCCTGTACGCCGGGGGCACCTGGCTCCGCTTATGTCGCCAGGCCCTGGCGCATACGGGCCAGGGCTGAGCCGTAGATATGGTCGGGTCGTAGGACCATCGCGACGCGCTTGTCCGCCTCCGCGATGCGATCGTATTCGTCCCAGTCAGCGCTGCGGCGCTTTGTGGTTGCACTAAAGATGTGGCGGCGTGCCAGCCGGAGAGCTTCGGGATCGGTGTTGCCCGAGTGGGTGAGTTCCGCCTTGCCCTCAAAGACGAGAAACCCAGACCACCAGTCGGCGTGGGAGATCAACACCGCGCAGCGCGGGTCGCGAAGCAGATTCTTGAATTTGATGCGATTCTCCGTAATGGAGATCCCCACGCCACCATCGCGGGGGTACACAGTGACAATGCTGAGCTGGGGCATGCCGTTGCGCCTGAACGAGGTCAGCACGCCCTGCGGGTTATCATGAATGAACTGCTCGATCTGCGGGGCCAGTGGGGCTTCGATCAGCATGGGTGCGCTCCTTCTTGGACGCGGCGTCATCGTCTACACGGGTGGTGCGTCTATCGTCCCATCTTGATAAAGTCTGCACAGCGTTCAGCAATCATCATGGTCGTGACGTTGGTGTTGGCTCGGACCACATCAGGCATAATCGAGGCATCAGCCACGCGCAGGCCAGAGAGACCATGGACGTGGCACCATTGGTCGACGACGGCCATGGGATCCGATGCCGGGCCCATCTTACATGTCCCCGCAATGTGATACGAGCTCGTGACATTGCGCAGCAGCCACTGATCCAACGCGGCATCCGAGGCGAGGTCGGCGTCCGTGGGAGACACGCGATGGTCAAGGATGGCCTGAAAAGCCGGGTCATCCAGGAGCCGGACACACAGCCGCACAGCTTCGCGCAAGCGCTGAACATCCCAGGGATCGTCGAGGTAGCGATAGTCCATCGCAGGTTGGAAGGCCGGGTCTCGCGAGGTCAACCACAGCGCGCCCGCGCCGACGGCGAGATATAAACCACAGTTAATCGTATGGCTCGGGTCTTGGCCCGTGGCATGGACCGTATTGAGCGAGGCGGGCGACAGGATCATGTCATTGGGCGTGCTCGACCCAGGGGCGGTATAGCGCAGGCGCACGGCCCGGCGCGCGATATCATCTTCGGGCACACCGGGTTTCAGACGCAGGCGCACCTGCACGTTCGGATGGTCGCGCATGTTCTGGCCCACGCCGGGGAGATGGTGTACCAGTGGCAAGTCCAGAGCGCGGAGGGACGCGCTCGGCCCCACGCCGGAGAGCATGAGGAGCTGCGGCGAGGCCACGGCCCCAGCGCTCAGCACGATCTCCTGGCTTTCGAGCAGAAATTGCTCCCCGCCGCTCTCCACTTCGACGCCCGTGGCCGTAGTGCCCTCGAACAGGATACGTCGTACCATCACCTGCGGGCAGATCGTGA
>Ga0075430_100002509_pt1 | contig 15306 bp, 13 predicted proteins | sample RhiMetdeltSRZDD4_FD_75294 | JGI IMG/M metagenome (GOLD analysis project Ga0075430, IMG submission 75294) | Populus rhizosphere microbial communities from Tennessee, USA - Rhizosphere MetaG P. deltoides SRZDD4 | ecosystem: Host-associated > Plants > Roots > Rhizosphere > Soil | place: USA... | reverse complement strand
CGTCCGGCGCCCGCGCGCAGAAGCGTGGTGGTGGCGCCTTCGCGAGCACGCTCACGGACATTGCGGAGTACACACCGGCCGTGCGCGCCGACGCTGACGAGCTCCAGGACTTTCCAACGGCCTCGAAGGCCATCGGGATACCACTGGTGATTCCACGCTCAGCGTCGACATGTCCAGTCGGTCGCTGTATCGACGCGGATGCCGCGCACGTTGTTCGAGAGGTTCCGCTCCACGACGGCGCCCTCCACGTTGGCCTGCGCCTCGAACACGCCGTCGCGCCCTCGCAATCGCTCCGGAACGTCCACGTTCAGGAACGTGAACGTCGCGGTGGATACACCCGCCCTGAACGAGACGCTTCCCTCGGCGATCAGCTGCCCGATTGGATTGCCCCCGGGCAGCAACAACACGAGTCGAATCGGCACTCGCTGATCTGGCTTGTCGAGGCCCTGTGTCGCGACCTCCACCCGAACGGTGTTTCGATTGCCGATGCACATGTGGCCCGATGGGGAAAGGCCAGTGGCCAAAACCGATCGGACCTGGATATCGGTGGACGGCGCGGTGTTCGGTGCTCCCTGACCGGCGCCGCGCCCCGTCGGGAACAGGACGAGAGTGAGAAGAACCCACCAGCCGGAGCGTTTCATTGCGCCGTCCGTCTCGACGTGTACGATGATCGCGCGGAACCGCGGTGAAACGCGCGAGATGGTAGAGGCCTCTCACTTGTCGAGATTCCTGGAGACCATGTCAGCCTGGCCCTTGGCCGACGAACGGGAGCGTAGCGCACTGCGGGAGCGGACTGGGTCGTCACCAGAATTCGAGGCTGTTCTCGCGCGCTTTCACGAAGTGGCGCTCCGCGCGGGCGCCGCGCACGGCGTACGCGGCGACGATCTCGACGAAGTGCTCCAGGATGTCAGGATCCGACTCTGGCGCGCCGGAGACGTCGTGGGAAAGCTCGAGACGCTGACGCCGGCCTACGTCTACCGCGCGGCCAGCTCGGCGGCGCTCGACCTCATACGAAGGCGGCGGGCGCGGCGCGAGCAGCCCATGAGCGCCTCGAACCGGGATGATTGGGCGCCATATCCGTCGCCGTCGGTCACCGACGACGCAATGCTCACGAGCGAGACGCTGGGCGCAATCGCGCGTGCCATCGAGTCCCTTGCGCCCAACCGCCGCGCCGTCGTGAGGATGTATCTCGCGGGGTACGATCGGGAGGAGATCGGCGATCTGCTCCGCTGGAGCGAGGCCAAGACACGGAACCTTCTCTATCGCGGGCTCGATGATCTGAGGCGCCTGCTGACGGCGCAGGGCATTGGTCCGGGAGCGACAGCATGAACGACACGGAGCTCAGGCGCGCGTACGACGCGCTGTTGAAGGCGCGCAGCTCGGATGGCGCGCAGGGTCAGGTCTCGCTGGAGCGGATGCTCGCGCTCGTCGAAGGCAGAGGCACGGAGGCTGAACGGGTCGCCACACTCGACGCGGTGATGGCGGACCCCGTGAGCGCTCGTGAGCTGGCGCTCCTGCGCGCGGTCGCCGCGAACCGCCCGCGGCAGGCATGGCCGCGCTGGCGGATGACGATCCCGGTACTTGCCGCGGCTGCCGCCCTGCTGGTCGTGACGACACCGGCGCTCCGTGACTTCGTCGGCGTGTCGCGCTCGGAGCCCATGCGCGATCAGAGCAACGGTCCCGCACTGATCTCCCCTACGGAGGAGGCCTTGCCGCGCGACAGCCGGACGTTCCGCTGGCACCCGGTGGCCGGCGCCCGCGGCTACTCGCTCGAGATCCTCACCGCCACGGGCACTCCGATATTCACCACGCGGACCACCGACACGACCGTGACGCTCGCGGCGGATGTTCAGCTCGCACCGGGCGTCGAGCATCGATGGTGGGTCGCCGGGGAGCTTCCCGACGGCACGCAGCGCCGTTCACCCTTTCGCAGGCTGCTGGTTCGTGCGCGCTAGCGACCTCGCTCAGTCTGTCGGGCTACGCCGGCGCCTGCGCGTGTGCCGGCCCACGTACGTCACCCCGAGCGCCATGAGACCGGCGGGAACCAGGTACGACGCGTAGGTCGCAGGTCGCCGGGGCGGTGGTCGCAGTGCGGTCTTCACGCGCGCGTCGCCGGTGAGTGTGAACGCCGCCCACACGTCAGGCGAGATCCCCCGCGCCCGCGCCGAGCGCTTCGCCCGGTGCAGTGCGTCACCGACCGTGGCGCCCGATGCGAGCTCTCGATAGAGCAGGTCGATCATTGGCGCGACGCGCCGGTCTCCGACCTGCCAGAGCGTCGCCACGACCGCCGACGCGCCGGCCTCGAGAAAGGGGACCGTCAGCCCCTGGAGTCCCTCTCCCACCAGAACGGTCCCGCCGCCGGAACGGCAGGCCGACAGGACGACCAGGCTGGCGTCGAGCTGGAGATCCAGCAGCTCGTGTGCGGTGACGCGGCCATCCTCGCCCTCGCCGGGCGCCAGCACCAGCGCGCTCCGCATGAGGGACCACTCTTCCACGTCCGCATGCGTCGCGAAATGCAGCACGCCGACGTCGCTCAGTGATTGGCTCCGCAACCGCGCTTCGCTCGCGTCGCGGCCGGTGAACACGTGCGCGGTTGGCGCGAAGCGGCCCACGCTTCGTGCCTCGCGTGCCGCCACTGGCAAGGGTGGTGGGACGGCGCCTCCGGTGTCGCCGCTCACCGCCAGCCTCGCTCCTTCCGGGTCGCCGAATGCGACCATTCGCGGCCGCGGCGCCCGCAGGGGCTCGCGCCACCACGTCGCCGCGACGGTGAGAGATGGCGCCATCGAGATCGCGTAGCGCTCGACGAGTGGCGTGCCGTCGCGATCGCCGACCACGAGCGCGTCGAACGGGACGCGGTACAGCAGTCCGTCGGGCACGATCACCAGCGCACGGACATGCGCGGGCACGAGCGCGAGCGGCGTTCGCAGGAACGCGGTTCCGAGGCGCCACGCCAGGTCGGTCGCGTCGACCCCGGCCGCCAGGAGACCGGCGAAGCGCTCGAACTCGCGCGCATGGTCGTCGACCGGCGCCACCTCGACAGTCGAGAGTCCGTCACGGGTCACGACGAACACCGTCGTTGGCTCCCGGCCTCGCCCCGTCACGAAGGCCAGCATGGCGGTGGAGTCGGGAATGGTCCGGCGCGCGGCCGCGAGGTCGAGCATCACAGGCGCGGCATTCCCCCGCCCTTCGGAATGCGGGGCAAGCGCTCGCCGCCTAACGAGAGATTCGAGGAGGAGCCGCGCGCGCCGGCGTTCCATCAGCTCGAACGCCGCCTCGGTGCGCCCGGCGCGCGCGAGTCCCGCGATCGCCGTCGCAAACCCGAGATCTCGGTCCCAATCGATGCGGGTATACTGGAGCACTGAGGCGCGAAACGCCCGCTCGGGAAGCAGGGCCCGGCGGCGGTCGATCAGCTCCGATGCCCGAACCAGGGCGGATTCCGCCTCAGCTGCCCGTCCCGCGCGAGCCAGCACCTCGGCGAGCCGCGTGAGGACGTCGGCCTGGAGACCTGGGTCGGTGGGTTCGACGCGCCGGTCGAAGTCCCGCAGTCGCGTCTCCGCCTCGCCAAGGAGCCCCCGCTCGAGCGCCAGCAGCGCGCGGGAGTAGTCGTCGAAGCGCCACCAGCGTTCGATGCCGAGGCGCTCGGCCAATCGTTGCGCGATGTCCATCTGGCGCTCGGCCTCGGGCCAATCTCCCTCGTACAGCGCGACGATCGCCAGCGCCGCATACGCCCGCGCGGCGACCCACGGAATGACTGCTTCCGCTTCGCGCGCGACCTGCTCGAAGGCGGCGCGGGCGGCTGGCAGGTTGCGACTCAACAGGGCGACCGACCCCTCGTGCAGTCGAACCTGGATCGCGAGACGGCGGTCGCCCATGACGACGTTCGCCGCCGCGGCGCGGCGCGCGTACGCGCCGGCCGATGAGAGATCGCCGAGCTTGAGCGCCATCACCGCCAGCTCCAGCGCCGCCCATCCCTGCGCGACGAAGACGTCGGTCTGGCGGCCGAGAGTGATTGCTTCCTCGAGCTTCGCGCGCGCGGCATGGGGTTGATCGAGGGACGTGAACAGGAGGCTGCCCTGCCACTGTCGGGTCGTTGCCAGCGCGCCGAAGTTGCGCGTGGCCACGTGGAGCGCCGCGACCTCGTCGAAGGTCGCCAGGGCACTGTCGGGCTGGTTGCGGTGCTGGGCCTGGTGGACCGCGAGGCCCGTTAGGCAGGCCGCAGCCGCTCGCCGGTTGCCGGCGCGTATCGCCGCTGTCGCCACACGCCGAGCGCGCGACGCGGCAGCGGAGTCGCCGGCCTGCACCTGCACCACGAGCTCCGAGCAGGTCACGATCATCACCAGCCCGGTGTCACCCGTCGCAATGGCGGCGCGCGCGTCGACGAAGGCGCGTCGTGCTGCGCTGATGTCCGCAGTACGCGCGTATGCCGACGCGAGCAGCGTCAGTGACAGCGCGTACCCGGTGCCGTCGCCGACACTGCGCGATCGAACGGCGGCGTCGCGCAATACCGGCACCGCCTCGGCGTATCTCCCCTGTTGCACGAGCAGCGCGCCGAGTCCGTGCGCGGCGCCAGCGCGGATCTCTGCGCCGACGCGCGTATCCCGCGCGAGCGCGAGATACGCATCCTCTGCCGCGCGGCTCCGGTATGTCAGGCGGTCGATGGTCGCCACCGCCAGGCGCGCCCGCGCGTGGCCGGCGGCGAGGTCCGCTGCCCAGTGAGCGCGCTCGGCCGAATCGCGCCCCGTCTCGACCGCCGTTTGCACGCGTTGGAGGAGCGCCTCGGTGTCGTTCGGCGCCGGCCGACCGGCCGGGACCTGCAGCAGCAGTGAAACGGCGGCGATCAGCGGTGCTGATAGAAGCACGGGGCTCGGCTGGGATGGACTTGCCCCCGCGAATCTACTGGCGGTGCCTGGGTCGGCAAGGCAGTGAGAATACTCGACGCCTCCGTGCGTTTCCACCGCGCGTCCGGCGACAACAGACGTGTCGAGGCGCTGCGGTCGTCACGAACCCATCGCAACCTGAACGGAGGTCATTCATGCGTGCCCGCTTCCTTGCCGCCGTGTTCATGGTCGCAGTCGCCGGTGAGCGGCTTGGTGCTCAGACGCCGGTGCCGACGACGTCGCCCTCGCTCCCATCGCCCCTCGTTCTAGCCGACACGGTGATCCTCTCGTCGTTCGCGCTGGCCAATGGTGCCACCTTCGCGAGCGGGCCGCTGACGCTCAATCACGTGCTCATCGGAGGCCTCACGCCCTCGCATTATCGCGTGAGCAGGTACCCCGACTTTCGTGATGCGACGTGGCTGGCGTACGCCGGCAACGCGCCAACCTGGACAGGAAACGCGGAGCAGACCGGCCCCTGTTCCTCCGTGCAGACCCTGCGCTTTCTGGCCCACTTCCAGGTGCGCGCTCGGAAGACCAGCGCCTCGAAGACCACGTCGCTCACGACCCCCGCCACGTACGTCCAGAGCAACGTGCGAAGCGACACGACGTGCCTCGTCATCAGTGGCTGATACTGGCCATGATCGCCGGCGTGGTGACGCACCGAATCACGCCGGCGGTCGCGCAGCCCGTAGGCGCGGGCGACACGGTCAGCGACTCGCTACGGGTGACGGCAGGGTGGGACATCCAGCGGCACCAATCTCATGACGCGACGCTGACGCTCGTCCTGAGCCGGCCGTTGCGCCCCGGCGATGGTCACCTTGCGGTGATCGTCGGGAGGGCCGACCTCACGGCGCTCCTGGAGGTTCGCGGAACGCGCGCAATGCTCCCGCTGCGCCGCGAACGACTCGCGTCCGGCGACGTCGTCGTCGAAGCGTGGCTCGTGACGCCAGACGGTCACTGGCACGCGGCGGGCGAGTTCGCGCTCAAGCGGTTGACGCCAACCGGCTTCGAGTCGGCGACGGCCCGGCCACGACTCGATGTGCAGAGCGACGGCCAGCTGGATGCGGGCGCGAGCCCGGCGGCACCGCCGCTGCCACGGGGAGGGACGTACCAGGACGTCACGATCAACGGTGGTATCGACGGGGCGATGCGGCGGAACGGGTGGGATGTCACATGGCAGGGGCTCGTCGCCGGTGCCTCGCACGAACCTGCTCGACTCCGGGCCGCACAGATCGGCCCCGACGCCCCGATGCTCGACCTGGCGTCCTACACCGCGCGCGTCGTCCGGAAGGGCTTCGCGCTGCAGGCCGGCCATTTGGCGTTAGGCGGACACCGGTTGCTCACCTCGCAGTTTCGCACTCGAGGCGTAGCCGCGGACGTCCGTGCCGGCAGGCGGGTTGCCCTCACCGTCGGGTCGACCGCCGGCTCGGAGATCGTGGGCTGGACCGACGTCCTGGGGCTCGCCCGCCCGGGACATCGGTTGATCACCGGCGTGCTCGGCGTTGAAGCCGCGCCGGCGCGGCCCGGCCTGGTCCGCGTCGAGCTCACGGCGCTGACCGGCGCGCTGCAGCCGTTACCGGCGTTCACCCAGCAGGCAGTCACCGATCGAGAGTCGAGCCGAGGGCTCGGTGTGCAGCTCGCCGCGGCCGACCCGTCGCAGCGCATCCGGCTCATCGCGGGTGTCGCGCGGAGCCGGTTCTCGAATCCACGAGACCCATTGCTTGCAGGCGACTCGAGCATCGTTGCCGTACGCCCGGAGACCCGCGCCGCGCGGTTCGGCGAGCTCGGAGTCGAGGCGGTTCGCGCCGCCACGGTTGGCCGCCTAACGGCGAATCTCTCGCTCGCCGCGCGGCACGAGCGCGTCGATCCGCTGTACCGGAGCATCAGCGCGTTCGTGCAGGCTGATCGCCGTCAGGATGCGCTCGAGGCGACGGGTTCGCTCGGAGCGCTCCAGGTGCAGGCGTCCACGTCACACGGGCGCGATAACCTCGCCAACGTCCCGTCGCTCCTGATCACGCGGACGCGAGCGCACACGGTCACGGCCGCGCTGCCGGTCGCCGCCGTGGTCAACGCAACCGCCGCCGACTGGTGGTGGCCCGCGCTCACACTCGCCTGGCAGGGATCCACGCAACGCGGCGATACGACGCCACCGAATGGCGGCTTCCGGGCACCGTTCCAGATTCCCAACCAGGGGACCGCGAGCACGGCGGTGAGCGCCGCGTGGCAGCGAACGCAGTGGAGCGCGACCTACCGATTCAACCATTCGCGAGTCGACAACCGACAGGTCGATCGCGCGCGAGACGACCAGTCCGCACTGGCGAACGGCGTCGCGCTCGCCTTCACGCCGTCGCCGGCCGTTTCGTTCGCCGTCGACGCGTCGCGAGAGACGCAGCGCAGTGAGGGGGCCGGATCGCGCGCGACGAATCAACGAGTGGCCACTCAGGTGGATGTGCGACCGTTCCGCCACACGACGTTCGGGGGTGCGGCGTCACGCACGCGCACGCGCGACAACCTGTCGACCCAACGCGGGAGCAACCTCGAACTGCGTCTCGAGGCATCCCAGGGCTTCAACGCATGGACGCGTCCAGCCGGTGGCTCACAGGGGCGCGCGTTTCTACGATGGGCGCGCACCGTGGCCGACGTGCAGGCCGAGGGAGCGACACAGCCACGAATGGTGCAATGGGCTCTGAACGGCGGCGTGAGCATGCGCCTCTTCTGATCGTGTCACGCATGCGTTCCATCGCCGCGCGTGCGATTTCCAGTGTCACCGTGGTCATTCTCACGTCGGCGCTCGATGCGCAGGTGACGGTGAATCCCACCGGCGTGAACGTCGCCAGCCAGAACGCGACGACCGTGTTTCTCACGTTCAATGGTGTCGGTCCCGACCTCATCTCCGCCGAAGCATTCTGGTGTGGGGAGCTCGAGGACGCGCGCCCGGACATCGGGCTGCGCTGCGATCCCGCGACGCTGTTCGGCCGCCTTCCACTCCGCTTCGACCTCGCGCGGCCCAGCGGCGTCACCGGACTCACCGACATCATGACGATTCCGGCGTCGGTCGCCCGGCGAGCGTATCAGGCCGCGGCGGCGGGAAGTCCGGCCGCCTTCTTTTATGTTCGACGATTCATCAGTCGCACGGGCGGACCGGACGTGTACGTCGCCGTGACCTGCCGCCTCACCGGCGGTGGCGCGACGTCGCCGCTGTCGCTCGTGGACGTGCGCCTCGACTTCGATGTCGAGACGCCGGTGCTCGCGCTCGAGCCTGACGCCCCGACGCCGGCGTGGCACGCCGACATCGCCTACACGGGAACGGGCCGGCTTCGTGGCAGGTGGGAGGTGGTGCTTCCCGGCGAGCCACTCCCCACCGAGACCGACCTCCTCACCGAGGCGTCGCTCCCGCTCGAGGAGCGCGGCGCGCAGGCGCGCTATACACAGCTCGACCGATTCGACGTGTTCCTGCCGCCCACGGGCCGCTACCGCCTAACGGGGCCCGACCCGCGCCGGTTGCCGAGAAACGTGGACGGCGCGTATCTCCTCCTTCTGCGTGTCGAGGCGTCGGATGACGCCGACAGTCGCTCGGCGGCCGTGACCGCCGGCGGCGACCTGCGTGTCATCGCGAGTGGCGCGGTCGCCGGTTTCCCCATGCCCACATTGCGCTACCTGGTCGGCAGTGGATCGCCGGCATCGGCTACACCAGGCGTGCGGTCGCTCCTGCTCCTCGCCCCAACTGAGGGCGCCCTCGGAACGGGCCAACCCCTGGCGTTCATGTGGCAGCCATCGCCGCTCGCGGCTCGGTACCGACTCGAAGTGGCCCGCGCTGACGGGACGGTGATGTTCGAAGCGCTGGTGGCCGGATCGCTCGCGGCGTACCGGCCACCGCCTTTTCTCGCCGCCCGGGTCGGCGGCGGCGCGGCGCGGTGGCGCGTGCGCGCGCTCGATGCGGCGGGGCGCGAGATCGCCCGGAGCACATGGCGGGCGATCGCCTTCCCCGCGGGTTGAGCATGACGCCCGACGATCGGCGGGCGCCAACGGCTACACGAAGGTCGGAGACCACGAGGGGTCGAATGACGCGACACCATGAAAGCTCATCCTGGCGAGCGCTTCCGAGCTCGCGCTCGGCGGCACTGGCTACCGCGTGCCTGTCACTCGCCGCGGGCATGTTCGCTCGGACCGCACGGGCACAGGAGGCGACGCCGCGCCTGACGTTAGGCCTGACACCCGCCACCGTCGTCGGCGGGAATCCGGTGACCGGCACGATCGGACTCGGCGCACCCGCGCCTGCTGGCGGGACCTCGGTGCGACTGACCACGGCCGCGGTCGCCGTGGCGGCTCTCGTGTCACCACGACTGGGTCCGTTTTCCGCCCTCACGACGATGAGCGTCACGGTGCCGGAGGGTCAGAGCACCATGACGTTCCAGCTGCGAACGTTCGGCGTCAGCACTTCCCTGCCGGTTGCCATCACGGCGGCGACATCGACCGAGAGCGCGTCGGCGACCCTCACCGTGACCCCAGCGTCGGTTCGTGCCGTCTCCAGCCCTCGAGGGAGCGTGGTGGGCGGTGCGGCCGCGACCGTCGCGGTATCACTCGACGGCGCGGCGCCTGCCGGTACCGGCGCAACGGTCGCGATCGCGGTGTTCGAGGGCAGTGGCAGCGGGCCGCAGCTGACGGGCCCTCCGGCGGCGTCGGCGCCGCCGACGATTCTCATCGCACCGAACGCCACTTCGGGCTCGGTCATCGTCTCGACCTTTCCGACGTCGGCACGCCGCACCGTCACCGTCCGAGCCACCCTCGGGCAATCGGCGTTGGGCTACGTCACGGTCGTTCCGCCGTCGATCGCCACAGCGCAGATGTCGCCGGCCGCGGTGTACAGCGAGCAGTCGGCGGTTGGGACCGTCGTGCTCAATGGCCCTGCGCCGAGCACCGGGTTCCTCGTGAATCTCCAGTCGGGGGATGCGACCGTGGCCGTGCCCGCGTCGGTCCTCATTCCATCGGGCGCCGATCGCGCCACGTTCGCTGCGACCGCTCGCGCCACGACCGCGTTCACGACCGCGCGCATCGAGGCGACGGCAGGCGCTGCGCCGACTAACACGACTGTAACGGATGGAACGTCGAACACGGTGCCCGTTACGGAGGTCGTCTCGAGCCAGACCGTGACCAGTCTTCGGGTGTTCCCCCTGCCGGTGCTGAGATCCGTAGCCGTAGACCCGGTGCCGGTGCTCGGCGGCTCCGGCGTGAGCGTGACGCTTCAGCTGGATGCTCCCACCAGCTTCCCGGTGGGGCCGCTCCCACCACCGCGGACGGCGGAGCTCGAGGTCGACCGCCCCGATCTGGTGCAGCTTCCCACGACGGTGCTCGTTCCCGTCGGCCGCACCTCGGTCGCGATCAGTGGCACGACCTCGGCGCCTAACGCCGATCAGACCGTGGGCCTCATCGCGAAGCTCGAGGGGCGGAACGCGTCGGCGACAGTGCAGGTCCGCACGCCCCCGCCGGCGATCGCGACCTTCACGATCCGACCGACGACGGCGAGAGGAGGCGGGAACCTGCTCGCGAGCATCCTGCTCGCTCCGACGGTGACGGTTCCCACGGTCGTGACCTTCACGACGGATCGCCCGGATCTGGTGCAGCTCCCGTCGAGCCTCACGTTCAGTCCGTCGTCGGTTGCGCACGGGGTGACGCTCGGGACGTCCGTCGTCGCGGCATCGGCCCCGGTCTCGATCACTGCGGCGACTGGAGCGCAGCGCGTGACAGTCGGCGTAACCCTCACTCCGTAGGGCGAGGACCGAACGGCGCGAAGTCCCGAACGGCGCGCCACGGCGCAAGTGCCGAAAGGCGAGGCGGCACACGGCGCGACAGCAACCCGCGCGGCCGGCACCCGCCGCGGTCGCCCGTGCCGCCGCCAAGGCGCCGAGCTCGCATTCATATGAGTCGCCATCGTGCTTCTCGTCGAGTTGCACGACCGCCATGTCTCAGGGCCCGCGGTGCGGAGCAGGAGAAACCGGGGCTACTTCATCGATCGGAAATCACGGGCGGAACCCGACACGCCTACTTCGTTCGCGCCTGTCGCGAGCGAAACTCGTCGACCGGCACGCCGCCGATCCCCCAGTCTTCCATCTCGACCTCGTCGATGACCACGAACGTGGTCGCCGGGCTCTTGTCGAGGACGCGCACCATGAGGTCGGTCACTCCGCCGATCAGCTCCGCCTTCTGCGCCGGCGTCGCGCCTTCGCGCGTGATCCTGATGTTGATGTATGGCATCTGAGTCTCTCTTCTGTCGTGTGCTCGATGTTGGTGTGTGCTCGATGTTGGGATCGACCGGATATCCGTCAGGAACGCAGGTCGAAGTGGAACACCTTGGAGATGATCTGCCAGCGACCGTCGGTGCGGATGAGCGTCAGGAAGTCCGTGAAGAACTTCGGGCCGATCGCGCATTCGGCGCGCACGAACGCGAGCGCAGGTCCGCCGAACTCGATCGATACGATCCGGTCGTGCCGCGGTTCGCCACGGCTCGCCGGCGATGGCCGCGCGTCGACGATGGGGAAGTACTCGGCCATCGTCCGATGGACCAGTGCGTCCTCGGTCGGGCACACGTAGTGCGCCTGTGGATGGAACACGCGCGACAGCCTCGCCGAATCGCTGTGGTGCAAGCCATCGAAATACTCGGCCAGCACCTGAACGACCGGAGGATACGACGGGTCCATCCTATGCCCCGACGCCGACGCGCGATTCGCTCTCGTTCTGACCTCCTAGCGCCTGCGTGCCGGCGCGCCACTTGAGCGCGGCCTCGGCGACGCGCTCGCCGAGGTGCTCGGCTGTCGCACGATCGGCCAGGGGTGGGACGACCTCTGCCGGCTGGTCCGCGTTCGACTGGGCCATCGCTCCGAGGAACCCGGCGAGCCGGTTCAGGTCCTGCGGCGACCCCTGGCTCGTGTGATTTCCCGGCAGCAGTCCGAGCCCGACCCAGATCATCCCGTGTTGCATCGCGAACAGGTTGAACTGCTGCAGCGTGTTGAGCTTGTCCCCGTTGTGGCCGGCCGAGTTGGTGAAGCCGGCGGCGAGCTTGTCCTTCCAGCGCTGCTCGGCCCAGCGTGATGCGGTAGCGTCGAGGAACGCCTTGAACTGCGCCGATGCGCCGGCCATGTACGTCGGCGCGCCCATCACGATCGCGTCGGCGCGATCGAGCGCCTCCCAGTGCGCTTCGTATTCCTCGATCGGGATCAGGGTGGCATCCACGCTCCGCACGCGGGACGCCCCGCGGTGCACCGCTTCGGCCTGAACCTTCGTGTGCCCGAACCCGCTGTGATAGACGATCGCGACCTTCGCCATGAATCGACTCCTCGTGTTGGCTCATTGGGCGGCGCGCATCGGTGCGGCCTGCCGTTACGAGGAGCAATCTGGTTACATTTGGAAACCAGATCCAAGGCCTGTCCGAAGAATCGGGTTACCTCCCAGTAACTTGAGCGAACCATGTCAGTCGCGATGCGCAAGAACAGGGTGGCCCCGCCTCCCGCCGAGTGTCCGCTGACGGAGTGCATGCGGGTCATCGGCGGCGCGTGGAAGCCGCACATCATCTGGTACCTGCGCGACACGCCGCGCCGGTTCAGCGAACTAAAGCGCGACGCCAAGGGGATCTCCGCGAAGGTGCTCTCGGCACGACTGGTGGAGTTGGAGCAGATGGGCGTGATCTCACGGCGCGTCATGCCCACCTCCCCGCCGACGGTCGAGTACGCCCTCACCGACCTGGGTCGCGAATTGCAGCCGTTGATCGCGGCGATCGTCGACGTTGGACATCGGCTGAAGCTCCGCAACCGTCGAGCGTGAGCCGGCGCCACCTGTCGCCGCAGCGAACTGCTACATCACTCGCCGAGAGTTTCCGTGTGTCGCCACCTGACGAGCGTTGGAACCACCAGGGCAATCGAAGTCGCTGCTCCGCCACCGCATCTCGCGCCATGACCTCGCGCATGACTGACACTCGACGCCACGGCTGGTCCGTCACCGTACTGCTCGCGCTGTTCGCACTCGCGTGCGGCGGAGGCGGCAGCGACCCCGGACCCAGCGACACCGGCACCAGCCAACCACCACCTGGTGACACGCCGGCACTCACGCGCACTGTGGTGCTGGAGGGCTTGAGCAGCCCCTGGGACATCGCGTTCTCCTCCGACGGCGCCATGTTCTTCACCGAGCGATGCCGCGGGCTCTCCGTGCGGCGTTCGGACGGCAGCGTCACACGCCTGTTCGGTACGAGCGGCTCGGCGCTCGTCGCGCCGGACCTCGTGTGCGTGGGACAGAGCGGCGTGCACGGCGTCGCGCTCGACCCGGCGTTCGCCACGAACCGGACGCTGTACGTCTACATGCTCTCCAACCTGACGACGTCGCCGCGCACGAATCGCGTCGTGCGCCTCGTCGTGAACAACGGCTACACGAGCGCGGCCAGCCGAGTCGACATCATCACGGACATCGCGTTCAAGGACGCCGGTAACGCCGTCGGTAGCGCCGGTGCCCACAGCGGCGGTCGAATCCGGTTCGGTCCGGACGGATTTCTCTACGTCACGACGGGAGACAATCACAACCCGACGCTGCCGCAGAGTCCAACGAGACTCGGCGGCAAGGTGTTGCGGGTGACCACGTCCGGCGCCGCGGCTCCGGGCAACACGCCGCCGGCCGGGTTCGACGCTCGCATCTTCACGTACGGCCACCGGAACGTTCAGGGCATCACGTTCCGTCCTGGAACCGGCCAGCCGTTCACGTCCGAGCACGGTCCGAACCACAGCGACGAAGTGACACCGCTCGTGAATGGCCGGAACGGTGGGTGGGATCCGAAGGATCGGCCCGCGCTCTCGTGCCCCGACAGCTACTGCGGTTACGCGGGCAACCCGTCGACCATGCCCATGACGGATGTGGCGCGATTCCCGACGGCCATGCTCCCCAGCTGGAGCAACAACGGCGCGTCACAGGGGATGGGGCCGGCGGAGTTCCTCGTCGGCTCGCAATGGCGCGGCTGGAACGGCCGTCTGGCCGTGGGGTTCATGGGCGGGTCGCGGCTCTCGATTCTGGAGCTCGATGCGGCAGGCAACGCGACGAGCGTGGTGAACGCCGCGCTACCGTCGGCTCGGTATCGCGCGCTCACGCTCGGCCCGGACGGGAACCTCTATGTCGCGACGGACGCGGGCGAAATATGGCGTGTTGTCCCGTCGGCCGGATCGTCGTAAGCGCGGTAACGCCGAGCACGGAAATACCTGGACGGTAGATGAACGCCTCGCGTTAGGTGAGCCTGTGGAGTGTCGAGGTGCGCTCACGACGAGCCCCGTCGCCGCGCTTCCGCGTCGGCGAGCCAGCCTGCCAACTTCTCGTCGTGGGCGGCATACCGCGCCCACCCCTGCGCCGTGCTGTTCCACCGGTAATCGAGAATGGTCATGTCGATGCCGCGGTCGATGAGGAACTGCATCGCCTCGTAGTTCCTGTGCCAGACCAGCTCGTGCAGGATGCTCGCCGGCTCGTGCGAGCTCCAGCGGGTGTTGATGTCAGCGCCGTGCGCGAGCAGGAAGTCCGCGATCTCGAAATGGTTGTTGAGGCACGCGTAGGCGAGCGCCGTGTCCAGCACGCGCTGCACCGTCGGTGGCGCCGTCTCATGCTCGGCGATCGCCTCCGGACCGGGCCGCACCAGGTGGTGCGCTGGATTGCCTAACGCCGGCTCGCCGGTGGCGTCGAACCAGCGCTCGACCGCCGCCAGATCACCCGTACCCGCGGCGTACGGGAGGTCGTCCCGCGGCGGCCAGATGGAGAGGAGCTGCGGGATGACACGCGCCTTCCCATACTCGAGCGCGAACTCGATCGCTCGTGATGGCGGCGCCGGGCGATGATGCAACAGCGCCGGCTCGAGCTCGAACAGCTGATCGATGAGCGCTGGATGATCGTTCAGGATCGCCAGCTCGATGAGCCTCGCCTGGAATCGCACGAACGCATCTCCGAGCAACGACGGGTCGTCGCGCAACAGCGTCATGAGCTCGGACCGGTCGTTCTCCTGAACGGTGCGCGCCACGCGATCCATGACGAACGCGCGCCATAACGAGAACGGCTCCCATTCGCCGCCATCAGCGTACACGCCTTTTCCGACGACGTATTCGACGAACGCGGCTCGCCCGCGCCAGGCGTCGATGTTGCGACCGAGCTCTGGATCGAGCGCAATGCAGCGTTCGAGAAGGAATTCGGCCACCGACTGCTGGTGGTAGCGGCACGCGAACATGAACCCGTCGTTGACGGCGAAGCGCTCGTCCGTCTTGCCGGCACCAGCCGCGCCGGGACGCAGCCGGCCCTGGGCGTCGAAACACGCCTGGACGCCGTCGAGATCGCCTAACGCCGCGCGAAAGTTCAGCGTGCGTGGAAGAAGCCCTCGCCGATGGAAGACCTGCAGCAGCTCCCGCGCGCGAGCGCGCAG
>Ga0075430_100002508_pt1 | contig 15307 bp, 13 predicted proteins | sample RhiMetdeltSRZDD4_FD_75294 | JGI IMG/M metagenome (GOLD analysis project Ga0075430, IMG submission 75294) | Populus rhizosphere microbial communities from Tennessee, USA - Rhizosphere MetaG P. deltoides SRZDD4 | ecosystem: Host-associated > Plants > Roots > Rhizosphere > Soil | place: USA... | reverse complement strand
CCGGATTCGCCACGGCTCGGCAGGCGTACTTTCCGCGGCCGCGATGTGCGTCTGAAACTTCACGGCGTCCGCACCGGCCCGCGCTGCCGCATCGATGTAGGCGTGAGCCGTTCCCAAGCTGCCATCATGCGCCTGCGCGATTTCGGCGATTACGAAACAAGGGTGTTCAGGCTCTAAGCGTACTTTCCTCATCGGGTGATCCTTTTGTTCAGACCAAATCGGCAAATGTCTTCTCCACCCGGCGGAAGAAGAACGCTCCGCCGATAAGAAGCAGCAGCGAGACCGCGGCCGAAACGAAGAGAATCGGGCCCGGCGCCGTTTTGGTTCCGAGCAGCGCCCAGCGGAAGCCTTCCACCACGCCCGCCATCGGATTCAAGCCATAGATGGTGCGCCACGGCTCTGATAACAGCGAGCTCGGATAGGCGATCGGCGTCGCAAACATCCAGAACTGAATCAGGAAGGGAACGACGTAGCGCACATCGCGGAACCTCACGTTAAGCGCGCTCAGCCATAGACCGACGCCGAGCGAGGTCGAGAGCGTCAGCAGTACGAACAGCGGCAGCCACAGCACGTGCGCCGTAAGCGCCACGCCAAAATAGAACATCAAGCCGAACAACATCACCGAGGCGATCGAGCAATCGACCATGCCGGCCACAATAGTGGCGACCGGAATTGCCAGCCGCGGGAAATACACCTTCCGCAGCAGGTTCGCACTGCTCACCAGGCTATCGGAGGACTGATGAAGCCCCTGCGCAAACAGCGTCCAGGGGACCAGCGCCGCGTACGCGAAGATCGGGTAAGGAATCCCGTCGGAGGGCATCTTGGCGAGCCGTCCGAAAAACAGGCTGAATACGAGCATCGTAAACAGCGGCTGCACGATCGCCCAGGCCGCCCCGAGCGCGGTCTGCTTATAGCGCACCTTCACATCGCGCCAGATCAGGAAATACACCAGCTCGCGGTACTCCCAAAGCTCTTTCAGCTTCAGCGAAACCCAGCCGCGGGAGGGCTGAATCCGCAGAACGGGCCGGGAGGCTTCCTCAGTCGCTTGCGCTTCTAACGGAACAGCCTTCGAATTGGTTTCTAACGATACTACGGACAAATCAAATCCTCCTGGGTAAACCATCAGCTCTCAGCCATCAGCTTTCAGCCTTCAGCCTTCAGCCGCATTGGGCAACTGATCGCTGAGTGCTGATCGCTAGCTGCTGATCGCTAAAAGCTCTCTAAACAGCGGCAACACGCCTGGTGTTGTCCCCGAGCCGCTCCTGCCACTTCTCACTCGGCTCATACTCCGGCACGATCTGGCGCATATGTTGCAACACGGCAGCCTCATCGTGGCGGCCGAGCAGCACATCCAGCCGGTTGAGCCAGTGCGTCATGAACTCGGGCTCCTTCTGCCGGCCGCAGAAGATGCGGATCTTCTCGTGGTAGGTGGGAAGGATATCCTCACCCGTGAGAATCAGTTCCTCAAACAGCTTCTCGCCCGGACGAAGACCGGTGAAGCGGATCTCGATGTCCTCGTCCGGTTCATGCCCGGACAGGCGGATCATGTTGCGCGCCAGGTCGACTACGCGCACAGGCTCGCCCATATCGAGCACAAAGATCTCCGATCCCTTCCCCATGGTCGAGGCCTGCAGCACCAGCTGCACCGCCTCGGGGATCGTCATGAAATACCGGGTCACATCCGGGTGCGTGACGGTCACCGGTCCGCCGGCGGCGATCTGTTCCTTGAAGATCGGCACCACGCTTCCGTTGCTGCCGAGCACATTTCCAAAACGGACGGAGACAAAGCGCGTTCCACGCCTGTCTTCGGGCCGCGGCATCGAGCTGACAATGAGCTCGGCCACGCGCTTGCTGAGACCCATGATGTTGGTCGGGTTCACAGCTTTATCGGAGGAGATCATCAGAAACGAGGACACGCCGTTCTGCAACGCCGCCTCCACCACGTTGCGCGTTCCGACAATATTGTTTTTGACGGCTTCAAGCAGGTGAGCCTCCATCATCGGCACATGCTTGTAAGCGGCCGCATGAAAGATGGAGTCTACGCCGTAGTGGCGAACCACCTCATCCACCAGTTGCCGTTCCCGAATATCTCCAATTTGCGGTACCAGCGAAACATCCGGGAACTGGTTGCGCAGATCGAGATGGATGCGGAACAGATCACTCTCGGCGCGCTCGAAAAGAATCAGCCGGCCGGGTTGGAAAGAGGAGATCTGACGGCACAGCTCGCTCCCGATCGAACCTCCGGCGCCGGTCACCATCACCACACGGCCCTGAATGGATTCGCGGATCACGGATTCGTCCAGATGCACGGGATCGCGTCCCAACAGATCGACAACGGAAACATCGCGGATCTGGCGAGTGAGTACTTTTCCGGTAAGCAGGCCTCCCATGCTCGGAACGGTTTTGCAGGACACTCCCGCGGCACGGCAATTGGCCAGGGCTTCCACCATCTGGCGCCCAGTCGCCGACGGCATGGCGATGACGATCTCGTCTACCTGCCTGTTGCGCCGCTGGAACCGCTCCACAATCCTCGCTGCCTCCCGGCCTGTCCCCAGCACAGTCGCGCCCATGATGTTGACACCGCGCTTGCGGTTATCGTCGTCGAGAAAACCGAGGACGCGATAACCCAGCGAAGGGTTCGACAGGATCTCGCGCATCAGGGTCATGCCGGCGGCGCCAGCCCCATACAGGAGTACCTGCTTCTCTGCAATACGCGGAGCGGGCTTCAGCAGGCCGTCGCAGTAAAGCCGCACCGACATACGCGCGCCTGCCGTCAGCAGGAAGCAGACCAACAGATCGATCACATACACTGATCTCGGAAATCCGGCGCCAACCACCGCATAACTTAACGCCGCATAAAACGCTGAGGCGGCGACATTGCCGATCAACAGCCGCTTCAGATCGACGACGCTCGTATAACGCCAGCCGCCGTGGTCGCATCCCGCCAGGTGCAGAATGATCACCTTCGCGGCGACCGCAAGCGGCAGCGCCTTGAGCAGCAGTCCGGTTTCGGAAGCAGGAATGACAAATTCAAACCGCAGTAGGTAGGAAGCGAGCAGCGAACAGACTGCCGTGAGACCGTGCAATGCGGCGATCAGCATGCGGCGGCGATTGCCAGATAGTCTGATCATGTGAACTAAAGATGAGAAGAAAAATCCGCCGGTTGAACGCTCGCGCCCGCAGGAACCGCCAGCCTGCGGCTCTGAAGAACAATTTCCTTCACGGCGTACGCCACCCGATTGACCTGTTCTTTCGTCATGCCCGAATACAGCGGCAGCGAAATCATGCGTTCGTAAAGGCCCATCGCCTTCGGACACTGGTTCTCCGCGCGCTCCGCCCACGGAGCGAAGAACGGATGCAGCGGAATCGGAATGAAATGCACACTGGTACACACGCCGCGCTCGCGCAGTTGAACAATGAACTCGTCCCGGCTGATCGACAACCGCTCCGGACGCAGCCGGAGCGTATACAAGTGCCAGCAGTGGCGGCCGTACACGCTGTCGGGCGGAGTCTCCAGTTCCTCCATGTCCCGGAAATGCTCGTTATACAGCTTTGCCCAGCGGATGCGCGTCTCGGTGAAACGCTCGAGCTTGCGAAGCTGGTGAATGCCGATCGCCGACTGGACGTCGCTCAGGTTGTATTTGAAACCCGATTCGAGCACCTGGTAATACCAGTTGCCGTTGTTCGAATAGCGGTTCCATGCATCCCGGCTGATGCCATGCAGGCAGAGCACTTTCATGCGCGCGACCAGCTCGGCGCTGCCGGTAGTCACCATGCCACCCTCGCCGGTGGTCATGTTCTTGGTGGCATAGAAACTGAAAGCAACGGCATCACTTGAATACTTGCCTTCGTTCGAGCCGATGGGCAGGCCTTTGTACAGCGTGCCCGCTGCGTGCGCCGCATCTTCGATTACAAAAAGATTGTGCTCGCGCGCCAGACGCCAGATACGGTCCATGTCGCAGGCGTAGCCGGCAAAGTGGACGGGGACAATCGCGCGGGTCCGCGGCGTAATTCGGGCCGCGATTGCGTCCGGATCGATGTTGCCGTCAGGGCCAATGTCGGCAAGCACGGGAGTCGCCCCCACATGCAGAATCGTGTTGATGGTGGCGCAGAATGTCAGCGGCGTCGTGATAACCTCATCGCCCGGGCCCACGCCGAGAGCCGCCAATGCCAGGTGCAGTCCCGCCGTGCAGGAGTTCACGGCGAGGGCATGCCGCGCGCCTGTATAGGCCGCGAAATCGCGCTCGAAACGCGCGGTGCGCTCGCCGCTCGTCAGCCAGCCGGAGCGCAACGTTGCCACTACTTCCTGGATCTCGTCTTCACCGATTTCCGGAATTTGAAAAGGAATCGTCGATCGATCGTTCATGAATGGTTATCCGTTGGAAAGAACTGTCTGCTTCACCTTTTGCGGCTCGAAGCCGTCGGGCCAGAAGCTGTACCGCGCGGTTAAGGCAAGCAGCCGCAGGTCAGCCGCGAGCGATCGACGGCGCAGGTACTCGAGATTCAAAGCGAGCTTGTCAGGCAGGATCGATCGCCGGTACTCCTTCACCGGATCCGGCGATGCGGCCAGCAGCTGTTCCTCATTGCGGTAAACGAGCGTTGCCAGATCGGTGATTCCCGGCCTGACCGAAAGAACCGCGCGCCATACCGGGTCGCCCAGATCCACGAAATCGAATACTTCGGGCCGGGGTCCGATAAAGCTCATATCGCCCCGCACGATGTTCCAGAGCTGAGGCAGTTCGTCGAGCTTGTAGGCGCGCAGGATGCGGCCGAGACGAGTTACGCGACTGTCGCCGCCGCCGGTGACCCGTGGTCCTCCGGCGTTCGATCGCATGGAGCGAAACTTCAGCAGGTCAAAAGGCCGGCCTCCGCAGCCCGCGCGAGTCTGGCGGAACAGCACCGTACCTCCATCCCCCAGTCGAATGGCTGCGGCAATCCCGACAAGCACAGGAGAAAGCAGAACCAAACCTGCGGCTGCTGCGGTTCGCTCAAGGATTCCGGCCGCAGGCGCTACCAGCGACTGTTGTATCCATGGCTTCATCGGACGTTTCTATATGTGTGCCGTGACAGGGAGTATCCGGCGAATACGCAAAGCAGATTCAAGATCGCATCGCGCCCTTCGGCGCTTCTTGAAAACGTGAAGGACTGCAGCGCCTCGGCGGCGATGGCAATCGCACCAGCGCAGAAAACCCATCGCCTTTCCGTTTCCTCTGCCCGCGCGGCCAAGGCGCCCATGGTTAGAAACAGCGCCACATGGATAATTTTCTGGAGTGTCCAGGAGAACTCGGAACGATTGCTGCCGTCGAGATCTACCGGACTCCGCGCGAACAGGACATCAAACACAGCGTGACCCGCCGCGCCCGCCTGGTCCGTGGACATGAGCAGCGCGGCGAGCACCCAGCCGGCGAGCAGCGCTGGCCACAACTTTTGGTTAGCCGGAGTTCGTTTCGTGCACCGGCTTCTGACCACTTGCTCACGCGCGCGGCTCGGCAACGTTTCTGAGCCGCGACCGTCAGGGAGCGGTTGCGATGAACTTTGGTTAGCTTGCGGCAGAATTATAGGTGTAAGGATACGGATCGTAGCCGTACCTGGCCTTGGCCTTCAGGTCCCATCCGTTCAGCAACGTCCCCAGTACAGTGATCCCGTCATCCTCCAGCCGCTGCTTGGCGCTGAGGGCGGTGTCGCGGGTTGTCAGCCCCGCACGGACCACCAGAATGGCTCCATCAGCCAATTGCCCAAGCACACGCGCGTCGGCCAGATACAGCATCGGCGGAGTGTCGATGAGAATGGTGTCGAAAGACTCGCGTAAGCGCTCCAGCAGCTCGGCCATCCGGCTCGAATACAGCAGGTTTGAAATACTTGCCGTTCCGGGACCGCTCGGCAGAACATGTAAGCCTTCGATCTCAGTCTTTCGGACCAGGCCTTCGAGCGGGCTCCCCTTAAAGGATCCCTTCTCGCGCAGCAGATTGCTTAATCCCCAGCTGTTCGGCAGATTGAAGATCTGGTGCAAATTCGGCTTGCGCATGTCGGCGTCGATCAGCAGCACGCGCTGGTTGATATCAGCAAGAGCAATGCCCAGGTTGCTGACTGTCGTGCTTTTGCCTTCACCCCGCTCCGGACTGGTCACCAGAATGACTCGCGGACGATCCTGGCTGTTTTTGACCGCCAGAATTGAGGCGAGCGCGCTTCGATAACATTCCGCCATCAGCGATGGCCGGTCCTGCCAGGTAACTAGCGCCAGATTTTCCGCAGGCTTCACCGCCGTTTCCGCCGAACCATTCCAGATAGAAAGCGTGCGGTTCCATGCCGAACTGTTCTCCAATGAATTGCTGGAGGGAATCACGCCCAGTTCGGGCACCTTCAGATGAAATGGTGTCTCGCCTGGAGCATTGAGGCTGCGATTCGCGTGATTTCCAACGATTACAAAAAATAAGCCCAGGAAAAGGCCGGAGGCGAGTCCTAGTGCAACGTCACGCTTGAGGTTGGGCCGGAAGGGAGTGTCCGGAACATCGGCTGCGTCAACCACGCGGATGTTCGATGCCTGCAAGGCTGACCCGATGTTGACTTCCTTCACTTTCTTCAGCAGATCGTCGTAGAGCTGCCGGTTAGTATCGACTTCACGTTTCAGAATGCCGTAATAGATGATCCGGCTCGATTTGTCGCCAACGACATCCAGTTGCTTCTGGTAAGCAGCTGTCAAAAGCCGCTCCCGGCGCAACGCCGCTTCATAGTCGTTACGGACGCGGCCGAGGATTGCCTCGCGCTCGTTTTCGAGCGTCGCCTCGAGTTCCGTGATCTGCGCCTGCACACGTTGGATCTTGAAATGCGGCGCCTTGTAAATGGAGCTCAACTCGGCCAGTTCACGCCGCAATTCCGTCAGCCGCGTCTGGTATCCGCTGAGGCGTCCGTTGTCGACCACCTGAGGCACCGCCGCAACCGAGCTCTTGGCTGCAACTTCGCTGGCCGACTGCCGTGCCACCCGTTCGGCCGAAGCCCGAGACAATTCTTCCTGCACTTGCCGGAGCTTTTCTTCATCGACGATATTCTGATTCTCGTTCGTGAACACGAGGCCGGCGCGGCGGCTGTAGCTGAGCAGCTGGTTTTCCGACTGCTCGAGCTTGACTCTCATTTCCTCGAGCTGCCGCCCGAGCCACGACGTCGACTGTTGGGCCACGTTCCAGCGAGCCTCGAGGTTCGATTCCGTATAGGTGACCGCCAGAGCATTGGCGAAATCAGCTGCAAATTGCGCATCCGGCGACTCGCATTCGATCTCCATGATGCGCGAGTTGCTATGCGCGGTGACATGCGTCTCGATGGCAGGCAGCGCGCCGGCCACAGCAACCAGTTCCTTGACCGGAAATCCCAGGCGCTTCTGCAGCCGCGCCAGAGGCGGAAGAACCTCCGCTGTTCTTTTAACGGGCAGCTTCTGCAGCTTTTCGCGAACACGCCGCTGTAGCGTTTGACTCTGAAGGATCTTGAGCTGCGTTTGCAGGTAAGCTTCCGGCGTCACGCCATCGCTCGATCTCATGGCCGAGTTGAACCAGGCCGAGCCATCGATCGGGCTTTGCAGCTCGAGAACCAGCCGGGTGCTGTACAACGGCACCTGTTGAAGGCTGAACACGGCGGCCACCAGCGCGCCGGCCAACGCAATTGCGCCAAGCAGCCAGCGGCGGCTGCGAATCAAATGCCAATAGTCCAGCAATTCCCCGGTCGCCGGGGTCGTCGTGGCGGCTTCCATGGGCTCCACGTAGAGAACTTGAGAGGGCTGAGCCGCAACGGCGCCGCGCACCGTCAGCTGTTGTTTGCCAAATCCGTTGGGGGAACGCTCTATTTCAGACATAGTAAATTTCCAGTAAATTTCCGGCTTCTAAAGAGTTTCCGGGTCTCAAAGAGTCCCGAGAATCCAGATCCCCGTCGTAAGCGCGGAGGTTCCAGCCGACTGCAGGTAGGATCGGAACTGATTGGAGGGGACAATCACAATGTCACCTTCGCCCACCTCGATATCCCGTGCTTTGCCGGACAGAATTTTGTTGAGATCGATGAAAGAAATGGCCGTCTCGATGCCTTGCGCATTGACGCGGCGGATCATCGTCTTTTTCGCCGAGGCGGTGCGTGTCAAACCGCCCGCCATGGCGACCACCTTGGTGATACTGACGCGGCTTTGCGTAGCCAGCTCAATGGCGCCGGGGCGGGTCACTTCTCCGGAGATATAGACGAGCTTTTCCATCTTGCCCGGCTCGATCGAAATCTGGTCGTTGGCAAGAACAATCAGCTCGGCTTGTCGTCCATGCCCGCTCATGACCTGGCGCACGTCCAGGCGAACCGAGCTCGACGTCTTCTCCGCGTTCCAGGCAGCACCCGGGTACGGAATGAGCCCTTGCTCCTTGTGCCGGGTCAGCGTCAGAACAGGTCCTGCTCCTTTCGGACTGCCCGCCAGCACGAGCACATCGAACAGCGGCATCGGTCCACGCATCTGCACGATGCCCGGCTTCTCGACTGCACCGGTGACGGTAACCGGATGGCTTCGCTTTTCCGAGACGTAGGCAGTCACCTGGGGCCGATGCATGTAGGGCTCGAGCCGGGCCGTGATCGTCTGTTCCAGCTCCTCAACCGTCATGCCGGCAGCCTGAATGCGGCCGACTATCGGCAGGTTCAGCTCGCCCGCAGCGCTAACACGCCAAGGCTTGCTGATCTCCTCTGCATTGAGGGCGAACACGGTGACCGTGTCCTCAGGGCCGATCCAGGTACGTTTAGAAGCGGCCGGACCGCCTGCGGGCGGCTCCGCACTCTGCGCACTCAGCGAGGGCGCTCCTGCTGCTGCATAAGCAGCCAGCATGAAAACAGAGCAGACAAAGCGCGCTCTGATCGTCATTTCATTTTTCATTTGGATGAATCACCTATTCGAACAGGACCGCTCCCTTACGATCGCGGCTCAGAAACGATTACCGGAGATTGATACTTCTCGACTCGGAGACGCCGCCCGGACCGGTGGCCGCGACAGCGACGGATTGAATATTGTCGAGCTTGCCGGAAACGTTCAGGAACACCGCGGCGGTAAACTGACTGCCGAAACTGCGCGATGCTACGGCCTGATACCAGGCATCGAAGGCATCCGCGGCCGCGATCTTCAAGGTTGTGTTCTGCAGCGCAGCGCCGGCAACGGGCGTGAACGTAAAGGTCAGCTCCGTGATCGAACGCGAGGGCGAAAAGCCGGAGACCAGCAGCTCAAAGCCGCGATCGTTGCTGCCGCCGAGCTGCAGCTTCTGTATCCGCGGCGAGCTGTTGAGCACTTGAATCGAGCGCGACGGAGCGGGTGTGACCTCCACCGTTGCCACCTGCAGACTGGCCGAGACAGTGATTGTGCCTGCCACCGTTCCCGACTGAAACGGCACCTGCGTGAGACTTTGTGCGAATACAGCTTCACGGCTGTTGGCCGGCACTCGAAATGCGATCGTACGGCCGCCGGTTGCAAACTGAATGGCGGGATCGTCAACCAGGCTGTCCGATTGAAACGTCAAAGTCAAACGGCCGGTCAGCTCCAGCGGATAGGGCTCCGCAAGCTGAACGCCGAGAGAGGGCTGCTGCAGCGCTTCCACTCCATCGCCCGCGCCGGAAATCGTGATCGGCGGCAACGCCGGAGGCGGTACCGCTACGCCGCGAACGCCGATGCTGCGCGTATCAATCTGAAGCGTTCCCGTTGACACCACCAGCGACTCAGGCCGGAACATCAGCGCCAGCTCGAACTCCTCGTTTACTGCTAATGGCCGCGGCAACACCGGCAGACCTTGCAGCCGATATCCAACCCCTGTCAGCCCGATACCTTGAATCGTCCCCGCGGCTGTCCCGGTATTCTGGACCTTGACTCGCACAATACTTTCTCCACCGACGGGCGTTCCCGGGAAAACAATACCGGTCTCTCCAATCACGGCTCCGTTCATCATCACCGTAAACTGCGGGCCGAGCCCGATTCCCTCGATCTGGAAGGCCGCCGCGTCAATGCGAAGCTGCCCCAAAATCCTGCCGCTTTCTCTCGGATTGAACCGGATCTGAAAGCCTGTCGACTCGCCAGCGGCCACCGTAACGGGCAGCAGCGGAAGCTCGGCCAGTTGATAGCCGGTGCCGGTGAGAGAGATCGTGCTGATGCGTGCTTCCGCATTTCCCTTGTTGCTGATCCGAAATTGCACCGTACGTAGCGTGTCAACAGCAGTGGTAGGAATCTGTACCGGGCCGCCGGGCACGACCGCGGACGTTTCCTCTCCATTTCGCAGCTCATAAACAAGCGCGGGGCCGATTCCTTCACCGCGCAGCCGGATGACCACCGTACGGCTGCCGAGTTCAATGCGCAGCGGTGTTTCAAAGACGGCTCGCGAGCCGGGCTGAAACACCACAGTGAAACGAATGTCGCGATCGACAGCAATCGAAGCAGGCAGCAGCGGCAGCCCCGCTATTCGGAAATTTTCATTCGCTACCGTAGCGGCCTGGAGCGTTTCCGCGGCCGTTCCCCGGTTGGCGATAATCAGCGTGGCCGATTTCGTCTGACCTACAGAGGCAGCCGTAAACGGAAGCACCTGTCCGTCTCCGATCGCCATCTGATTGCCCGAAGAGTCCGGGATATAGCTGAGCACGGCCTCCGGCCTTGCCGGCGTGTTCTGACCGAACGCGGCGACTCCTGCCAGGGCAAGAAAACAGATTTTTAGATATCGATTTTTCATGAGGTATCCGAAGGCAGCTTTTACTGCGCGGGAACAAAGAAAGATGCGGCTGTCGTGTCTTCCAACTCGAGCAGGTAGAGCGGACCCTCGGCGCCATCGTTCAACCGGAACACGGATGCGGAAACCATGCGGTCGCAGCGCGTGGGCGCAAGCGGCACCGGAATATTGCGCATCGCTTCGACGCCGGAAGGATCCACTACCAGAATGCTGCGCGAACCGGTATTGACAACCAGAATGCGCTTGTTATCCACGGTCTGGGCAATGGCCGCAGGGCGATCCACTCCGTCGCCGGCGCCGGCCAGCAGCAGGATCTCCCGAGCACCCTCCAGGTCGCGGATATGAAATATCTGCGCCGATCCGGCATCGGCGGCGATCGCGTCGCGGCCGCCATTCAAAAAGGAAACGGCAACTCCTCGCTCGAGCGGGAGAAGAAATTCCGCCGGACGAGCCTCGCCGCCCGCGGTGGATACACGATAAAGGGCGCTCTTGTTCTCGCCGTCATTTGCAATCACGAGCAATGCGCTTCCATCATTAGTAACTGCCGCGGCAGTCACGGAACCGGGCAAACCGGAGATGGAAAAAGGCGCGTGAGATTCCGGCCGCTCGGGCATGCCTGAGATGACTTGAAAACGGTCTGACTGCGGGGCCCACAAAACCGCCGACGCTCCATTGGCGCTGAAGACAATTCGCTCGGACATGGCAATGTCGAGCCGGTGAATCCGTGCTTCCGCCTGATCGAGATCGGCCGCCAGATAAACCCGGTCGTCGCCTTCCGCGGCAGCCAGAGCAAAACGGCCGCCGGGTGCGATCTCCGCCTGGCGCACAGAAAACGGCAGCGCCACTGCCGTGCCCAGCAGAGCTGCACCAGGCAAACCCTGGATGGGCCGGATCGTCTGAGATTTCGCGTCGAACACAAAGCCGGTAAGAGGACCGGCCAGCGGCGCTGCGCCGGCAGCGGATGCGGCCAACACAAGCGTTACCGACAGCCAATTCGCGACCGTGCGCTTCACCGGGGACCTCCGACAGAGATCGTTCCGCCGGGGATACCCGTAGAAGGCGCCGCCGGAGCCGGCGTGCTCGAAGCACCGCCGCCGCGGCTGAGAACAAGGCCCAGCACTCCCCCCGCCACTGCGCCGGCCACGCCGAGCACCAGAAGTTTGCGGCTGCTTCCGCCGGAAGAGATCGCCGAGGTATTGCTCTGCGGGATCAAGGCAGAGGCGGATGTTCCCTGATAAGACGCCCGTACACGGATATCGAAGCTGCCCTCGATACCGTTGGCGCGCAATCCGACTGTCGCGGCACGCCCGGCCTGGTCTGTCGTGGTTGAGAATGTCTTCTCGTTCCGGTCGAATGCCCCACCCTGCCCAATGCTCGGCAGAGTAAAGGTCACCAGCGCGCCGGGTACCGGCTCATCGTTCTGGTTCTGGACGACAACTACCGGGTTTTGAGCTCTTCCTTTTTTGGCGTCATTGAAAGCGCCTTCGCCTTCGATGACCTTGATCTTGAGCATCTCTACCTGATTTGCCGCCAGCGCCTGGTTCAGCAGCGCCGGCACAATCGCCGACACGAGGCAAACTTTCTTGAATTGCATCCACATATCTCGATACCTTTGCTTCACGCTTTTTACTCCTTCACCGCGCCCGTATTGCCAGGCTCTACCCGCGCTTGATCTGAATCCCGGGGCGTAAAGATCCGGCAGATCCAGGCCTGCAGCTCGCGCAGCGCATTCATCTCGTTCGATCGAATCTCGACAACAGCCCGCTGCTCGGGAGATACGGCGGCGTTGTTATTCGCCACCCACAACATCACTGCAGCCCTGGCGAAATCCGAGATACTTCGGGCGCCCGACCGGGCATATATCCGTTCCACCTCGTGATACTCTTCCGGAGTAAGTCGAAATGATACCGGCCTGCTTCGCGGCTGCACCATACGCATATCGTGCTTTCCCGGCGGACCAGCTTTTCCGTTTTCCTGGCTATTCATCGTTTGTTTTATCGAATGCCTGCTGCGCAGACAGGCTACCGCCCCTTCGGCGACATTCTGGCCTCTTGCACGTTGGCGACGATCTGGGAATGGCAGTCTCTAGAACAACGACCGCACGCTTTGCCAATCGGTCTTCTTTCACCGCTGGCCCGGCGCATTCGCGCCGATCAGATCGTGCCCGGGTGCATTTCTAGTTTTAGGGATTCGCCGCCCGCTGTCAACGAAATTGCGCTTTATTCTCCACAAATGTGTACTTGGTACTGGCAGCTAGTACGAGTGTTTCATAACGAAGGATCTGGTACTGGGCCTGTTATTAGTGACGCTATGCGCATCGTCGTTTTGTAAACGGCGTTTACCTACGTTTACTGAGTCACTTGCGCACTTACACGCTCTTACTATCGGTTCACAGTACTCACTACTATGTGAATGACCATCGTGTTATTGACTTCCAGTCACTTCGGCTTCACACTAACACACAGCTACTGACTGATTACGGAGGGTTTACACACGTGAAGCTACGCTACGGTTTACTGTTTTGTCTGAGTGCCTGTGTTCTTACGGCTGCGCCAGTCTCAATCTTCGGCACAGGTCTTGATTCCAACGGCCAGCTGCTGGCTGACGGCGCTGTAGATACGCACTATCAATTACTGGTAAGTCCTTCGGTGCAATATCCAGGTCCTAATGCTGTGGTAGCTGATACGCAGATACATCCGGTGGACAATTGGATTTCAACCGGGATGACTTCGAAATGGATATCGATCCGGTTCGACGCGGCGACATTCAATCCGACAGGTACCTATGTTTACAGAACGACCTTCGATCTCACCGGATTCGATTTGTCTACGGTGCTACTCACTGGACAGTTTGCCACTGACGATCCCGGATCGATTCTTCTCAATAATGTGTCTACGGGCATAAACGGATGCTGCTACCATCAGTGGACTCCATTTACCATCTCCAGCGGATTGGTCGACGGACTGAACACCTTGGATTTTGTAGTGCAGAATTCCGGAGGCGGTCCGACGGGAATCCGAGTCGATCTGGCTGGAAACGGCGACCTCAATGCTGTGCCCGAGCCAGGTAGCTGGATCCTAATGAGCGCCGGCGGTGTTCTGCTGGGACTGCTCACGCGCAGCAACAGGCTACGAACGCTCCGCTCGTGATATCACGATCCGCGCGATTTTGAGAAAGCCGGGCCGTCGCCGTAGCGTGCCTTAAGGACAACACCATGAATTGTGTTGCTGCTGCAGTATGGTTCGCCTCGCCGGCGGACAAGAAAGACGATGCAACGAAGCCAGCCAGACCGCCCTTGAAGTTGCCCGACAAGTTAAGATGGCCGCGATGACGGCTCCTGTAGCCGCACCCGGCCTGCGGCGGAAGTCGGTATCTTGAAAGAGACGATGACTGACGAGCAGTTGTACGAACGGGACTTTCATGCGTGGTCGATTGAGCAGGCCCGAAAGATCCGCGAAGGCGATGCCGATATTGACCGCGAGAACATCGCCGAGGAGATTGAAAGCTTGGGCAGATCAGAGCAGGCCAGGCTACGGCGGCATTTTGAACTGTATCTGATGCATCGGCTCAAGTGGGAATATCAACCGGAGCGCCGCACGAGAAGCTGGACCTTGACAATGAATGAACAGCACCGCCAGGCGGTACGGCTGGTGGAGCAAAGCCCGAGCCTGAAGCCGCTCGCGCGCGGGTTGTTCGAGGACGCCTATTCGGGCGCGCGGGTGCTTGCACTGAATGAAACCGAGTTCGATGAGTTAGTGATCCCCGAAGTTAGCACGCTTGCGTTCGAGGATTGCTTCCCCGAACTATCCTGAAACACTACGGCGTCAGAACATCGATCTCCGTGGACCTTTCAAAATCGCCGCGATTGTAGGTATAGATTCGCCGAATCCCGTTCGCGAGCATCGTGGCCACAAGTTGTAGATCGAAGATCATACCACCGCTAACACCTCGGCACTCACCAAAAATGGGCTATAAGCAAATCCGGCAGTTTCGCAGCATCTTCTTGAAAACGCTAAGGGAAGTCATTAGCCAGTATCCTGAGGCCAAGTTGGCAGACACCCCTCGCGGGTTGATCCTCAACAACTCTCCGCCGCCGGTCAGAAAGAAGCTCATTCAGATCGGGGAAGCCTGATTCACGGGTAGTTTGTGACGCCTTCACACAACCGACAGGTCTTCACTATTCACGGGTAGTTTGTGACGATTCGCCGAGCGAATTATCGGCCAGAGCCAGGCCCAGGAGTTGATCGTGTCGAGACTGGAGAGCCTGATGCTCGGAACGCGCCCAAGAACTAAGGCACCGGTATCGTTTCTCTTTGTCGGTGCGACTGGCACAGGAAAAGGTGAACTCGCCTCCGTGATCGGTGAGGTTATGGGTCGGAACGTGGCGAAGTTCAATATGAGCGAGTACAACAACGACAACACCCTCTGGACCTTGCTCGGCTCTCCCAAAGGACATGTAAATACGGAAGAAGGGCTGCTCACACGCACGGTGCGGAACGATCCGAATACGATTCTCTTTTTCGATGAGATCGAGAAGGGAAAAGGTACAGCGCCAGGATCACGGTGGACAAAGATGTGGTCCGGCATCTCGTCAGCCG
>Ga0075430_100002503_pt1 | contig 15324 bp, 17 predicted proteins | sample RhiMetdeltSRZDD4_FD_75294 | JGI IMG/M metagenome (GOLD analysis project Ga0075430, IMG submission 75294) | Populus rhizosphere microbial communities from Tennessee, USA - Rhizosphere MetaG P. deltoides SRZDD4 | ecosystem: Host-associated > Plants > Roots > Rhizosphere > Soil | place: USA... | reverse complement strand
ACCACGTGGCGGTGCACTCCGCCGCGAGCAAGCAGATCCATCAACTCCAGCCGGGCGGAACGCTCGATCTCGATGGCATGCGGTGACACCGACAAGCGGCGTGGGATGCACGAGCGCAGCGGGTGATCTGCGGGCAGGTCGGCAGGCAGTTTCGGGTCGGGCCGCCCCGCAACAATCACCTTCAACCCGGCGAGCGGTTTCCGTGGCAACAGCGAAGCGATGCTCAGCACACCTGAACCGGCGTGGGTCCCGGTGTCTTCGTCCAAGCCATCCACCAACAGCACTAGCTGCTGCCCTGCCGCGTGCGCCTGCCGGGCCCGGTCGGCAAGAAACGTCCGATACACCTCCCGCGTGGTGATCACGCTTGGCAGGTCTTCGCTCATCAATGCGGCCAACTGTGCCGACACCGCCCGGAGGAACCCCGTGCTGTCGTTCTCACCTGCCTGTCGGGCGGTCACGAAGTACGGCACCACAGTGACCCCCGCTGGCGGGTGTTGAGCGAAGGTGGCTACCAATGCGGTCTTGCCCGCCCACGGCGGGGCCTGCCAGTACGCATACGAATCAGAACCGGCGCAGAATTCGGTCAGCTCCGCCAGCTCTTCATCTCGGTCTTGCAGCCCGTTTACCGGGACGATCTCGGCCAGCTGATCAGCCAGCGCCTGCTGCTTCCATCCGACCCACGGCTGCGCACCCGCCACCGTCAGCCGGTCCACCGATTCCAGCCCCAGAAGCGGCAAGACCTGCGCCGCCTGCGAGCGGGTCAACTGCGCCAGACAGACATCCAGGCGGGCGGCAGCCAACCGCGATAAACCCTCCGGACGGTGATGATCCGTGACCACCGCTACCAACACGCCGGACTGCCGGTCGAAAACTGGGCCTCCAGACAAGCCTTCCCACGCCGACCGCCCCGGATCCGGGTCTGCATCCGGCGGGGTGACGGTCAGCTCACAACGGCCGGTACGCCAATTGCCCTGCGGTGCAAGTTGGGCCGGCACCTGTGCCAGCTCACGGAACTTGTCCTTTCCGTCGGTAGGTGTGGGAACGCTGCCGTCGACGTTGCGAATTTTGAACCGGGGGAAGCCGAATACCTCCGCACCCACCACTGCGGCCCGATCACCGAACCCACCGACCCTTATCGCGTTGGCGTCCGTCGCCAGCCCGTCGAGGCAGGCTATGGCCACATCGGACGAACCTAACCGCATGACCGAGCGCATCGTGGCTACGCGGCGCTGCTCCGACCCTGCCTCGAACACCGCTCGCACCCGATCCGCGTCTGCGATCACATGCCAGGCGGTCACCAACACATCGGCCCGCAGCCAAAAACCTGACCCGCGTTTATGACAGCCGTCGGGAAGATCGGCGACTACCTCGGCCACCCGATGCCCATCCACACCCACAGCGGCAAACCCATCCCACGTCGACACGGGAAACGCCCTCGACTTCGCCTAGTCGGGGTCTTCCTCCCCGGCCATCGCCTTCCCGGAGATCTTCGATGGTTGACCGTCCGGGCCGATCGGCTGCAACGTTAGCTTGATCCGATGCGTCGTCTGCGCCGACTTGTTGCCTTGCGCCGACACGTCGACCACCCACAAGGCAGCAGACGCGCCAGCACCGCGGGACATGTCCACCACCACTGTCAACTCCAGCTCCACGGGGCCGACGACGAACTTCGGATCCTTGCCCTCGCCCTGCCAGGCCGCTCGGTACAGGTCTCCACGCAACTGGAAGATCAAATCCGCCAGCGACACTGCCTCGACAGCACCCATCACAGACACCCACCACCACAAGATCAAAATAGGACGGAAGCGTCAAAATCATGACCCGATCCACGCCGCCACCACAGCCACCAACCGGACACCACGACATCCCCCCATCGGCATTGAACGCGGGACTATTCGTTGCTTTCATCGAACACAGCTAGTGCAGGTGGGGCGTGGGGACTAGGTCTCTTCGAAGTCGTTCAGCGCGAGTGCCTGCCGCTTCAGCCATGCCAGCAGTTGGTCGATGGTGGTACACGACCACACCTCGTCGTGGTCACTGACCTCGTGGTCGTAGACCAGGTACCGATCGAGGTGCCGCTCGATGGAGTAGCGCCTGTCGCGGGAGCGGTAGATTTCCACGTTCTAGTCCAGCGGTACCTGCTCGGCCCAGGTGATCGCTTCGGCGACGGTGTGGTAGGGCCGACTGAAACGGGCGGCGCCGCTCTGGATGATGATCGCTCGGAAGGCGACCCGCTGGCGCGCGGTGCCCTCCTGCGGCGGCACCACGATGCGAACGGCCTGGGTCGTGCCGGGCCGTTCGTGGACTGCAGCCTGGCCGTCGAGCCGCCAGTGGTCGCGGTGCCTGACCGCGGTGGCGAGCTGCGCGACCAGCTCCTCCCGCTCCATGATCAAACGTTACGCCGAGCACTGCGTGCCAGCGTTCCGACTTGTCAGAGGAGCGCTGCTGGCCGTCATGGCGATCATCGACCGTGCTCGGTGTCAACTCGCGCCAGCCGTCGCTGTCGTCCATCAAGGTGGTGACGATCTCCAACACCCGCACCTCGTCGGATGCTTCGAACCAGCGGCTGGTGGCGTCGTCGCCGCCGTCGCGCGCTTCCACCAGCCAGTTGCCGGCGTCCTCGAAGATCAGGATGTCACGACGGCCGAGTCTGCCCCCAGCGCGAGTTCTACAGGTGTCTGCGCCGTTCCGCGATCCGAAGTCTGCTCGAACACACGTTCGATAACCAGCATTTCGCCTGCTCGAGTCAGGTGTGTTGCGGCGGTCGCTTCCTGTGGCGCTCGACCCGAGAACGAGAACTGGCGGGTCGCCGCTACCGTGACCGGCGTGGATGAACGGGGCGCCACGGATACCGGATGGTCATCGGGGCCGCACTGGTCGCGGTCGTGGTCGGCTGCGGGGGCCGGCGTGTTGGCCGGCGGGATCGGGTTGTTCACGTTGTTCGGCGAGGCCCGGCTCGAGGACGTGGCCGGCCTTGCGGCACTGGTCGCGTTGATGACCGCGGGCACGGTCGGGGCGGTGCTGTGGGTACTGTCCGCCCGGCCGGATGCCGGTGCCGTCGTCGTCGTGCTGGCGCCGTTCGCGGTGACATAGGTGCTGTTCATGCCGTGGTACCGGCTGCGGTTCCCGTTCTGGTACATCGGCTGGACGGCGGCCGGGCTGGCCGCCTTGGGAGTGCTGACCGTGTGGTACGGCCGGGGTCGATGGCGTGACCCGCGTCGGGCGGTGGCATACCTGTGCGCCGTCGCCGCGGTGGTGGTTGTCAATGGCATCGGGGTCGCGGCGGTGCTGTGGACCAGCACCAACGGCTTCGGGCTGCGCGGGCAGCCGGCGCCGTGGACGGCGTTCGACGCACTCACCCGTACTTCCTGCCTGGCCAATCACGACACATACCGGCGCGGCGGATGGCCCCGCATGCCCACTTCGCCGTGCGCGGCACACTGGCCCGTGAGCTGATCCGGAAGGTGGCGGCCGCGACCTATCACCAGGTGTGGTGGCCCGCCTGCACCGAACCCGTGTACACCCTGGATCGGTTGCCGCGCTTCGACTATCCGACATCGGCGTGGGTGGATCCGGTCAGCGGTGAGCCGCTGATCACATGGCAGGAGGCCCTAGACGGCATCGACGTCGACCCGGACGCGCAACCGGTGCATGTGGTGCGCTTCGGTGCCCAGGTCGACGCCCGGGGCGTGCTGGCCGGCAGCCGGGGTGCGAACCGGTGCATCGGCTACATCACTCCGGACAGCAGGTGCTGCCAGCCGTTGGGCCGGCCCAGCTTGCGCCCGTCGAGCAGGGCACACAGCCGCTGCCACTGCTCCCGCGTCACCACCAGCTCCACCCCGGCCAGCTCGCCCATGACCTCGCCCAGGTGCTCCACCAACCCGGCAAGGGCGGGACGGCGCAGCATCCGCGCCAACGACGACCGGGAAAACGCGCCACCCTCCAGCCCGCACACACCCCGCTCGCGCAGGTCACGGGTCACTGTGGACAGTCCCTCCCCGGCCAGCAGCCGGCGGTAGCACTCCCGCACGATGTCCCGCTCGAACTCGAGTTGTTCGGCCGGTGCCGGGTGCGCGGGTCACCTCTTTCCCAGCCCGGTTCGGGTGGCAGGTAGCCGGGCATGGCCCAGGATCGGGGGCCGCCGTGGTGGCGGCCCTCTACCCGGTGCACACCTTCGTATCGGCCTGACATCGTCCGTAGTGGACAGTCGGCCGGCCAACTGTTAGGACTCTTGACAGTAGTGCGCGGGAGGGCCTAACGTATCTCCACCATCATCGATGGATGGGGAGGTACGAATGCCGCTCTCCCGACGCGCCTTGGCCGCGAGCATCGCGACAGTCGCCACGATCGGTGCGCTGACGGTCGCCGTACCGCTGGCGTTCGCCGCTACGAACCTGCTCGTCAATCCGGGGTTCGAGAGCGGCAACCTGTCCGGCTGGTCCTGCGAGAGCGGTGCGAGCGTGGTCACCGGCCAAGCCAGGACCGGCACCTACGCCCTGGCCGGCGTACCGACCAGCTCGACCATCGCCAAGTGCCAGCAATCAGTGAGCGTGCAACCGAATACGGCATACACGTACACCGCTTTCGTTCGCGGCTCGTACGTCTTCATCGGCGTGAACGGCGGATCCAGCACGTGGACACCGGGCACCGGTGGCGCGTACGCCGCACTGACCCTCACGTTCACAACGGGCGCGGGCGTCACCAGCGCGACCGTGTACATCCACGGCTGGTACGCACAGCCGACGTTCCACGCTGACGACCTCTCGCTGTCCGGACCCGGCACACCGCCACCGCCGCCGACTTCGGCGCCGCCGTCCTCAGCGCCGCCGCCGTCCTCAGCGCCGCCGCCATCATCTGCGCCACCGCCCTCGTCGCCACCGCCGACCACCCAGCCGCCGACCGGGCAGCTTCCGCGCCACTTCCTGACCGGGTACTGGCACAACTTCGTCAACGCGGCCGTGGAGTTGCGACTGCGGGATGTGCCGTCCGACTTCGACCTCATCGCGGTCGCCTTCGCCGAAGCGACCGGTACTCCCGGAGCCGTCACGTTCACTGTGGACCCCGCGCTGTCCACGGCGCTCGGCGGATATACCAACGCGAACATCACCGCGGACATCGCCACCCTGCACTCCCGCGGCAAGCGGGTCGTCCTCTCGGTCGGTGGCGAGCTGGGCCGGGTGACGGTCAACGACAGCGCGTCCGCGACGAACTTCAGCAACACCGTCTTCGGTCTCATGCAGACGTTCGGCTTCGACGGCGTCGACATCGACCTGGAGAACGGGCTCAACCCCACGTTCATGGGTCAGGCGTTGCGCCAGCTCCGGCAGCGCGCCGGGGCCAACCTCATCATCACGATGGCTCCACAGACCATCGACATGCAGTCGCCACAGGGGTCGTACTTCGCGCTGGCGCTCAACATCCGGGACATCCTCACGGTGGTACACACCCAGTACTACAACTCCGGTTCGATGCTCGGGTGCGACCAGATGTTCGCGTACTCCCAAGGCACCATCAACTTCCTGACCGCGCTGGCCTGCATCCAGCTGGAGAACGGGCTGCGGCCCGACCAGGTGGCGCTCGGGCTGCCGGCCGGACCGGGCGCCGCCGGCGGTGGCGTCGTAGCACCGTCCACTGTGAACAATGCGTTGAACTGCCTCGCCCGCGGTACGAACTGCGGTACGTTCCGCCCGCCTCGGACGTACCCGGCCATCCGTGGCGCGATGACGTGGTCCATCAACTGGGACGCTGCCAACGGCTACAACTTCTCCCGTACCGTGCGCCCGTTCCTCAACACCCTCCCATAGCCCCGTCAGGCGGTTCGCAAGGCGTCGGTCGGGGAGAGTCGGGCGGCTCGGACGGCGGGATAGAGTCCGGCCAGCGCTCCCACGCCCACCGCGGCCGCCAAGCCGATGCCGACCGCGCCGGCCGGGATCAGCGGCTGCCAGCCGTTCCGGTACGCGAGCGTGAACGTCACCGCGGCACCGAGCAGCACACCGGCCGCGCCACCGAGCAGACCGAGCAGTACCGACTCGACGAGAAACTGCGCCGTGATGTGCGGTCGGGTGGCGCCGAGCGCTCGGCGGAGCCCGATCTCGGTACGCCGTTCGAGCACCGACACGACCATCACGTTGGCGATGCCGATACCGCCGACGAGCAACGCGACGACTCCGAGGCCCAGGAACAGGTTCGTGGTGGAGTCGGCCACTGCCAGTCGCGCCGACAGCGCGTCGGAAGGCCGGACGACGTGTACCTGCGTGGGATTGCGCGGGTTGGTGGCGCGCGCCAGCAGGCGGGCCACGTCGAGCGTGTGCTCGGTACCGGCCCGCACGTAGATCTGCGTGGGATGCCCGTCGTACCGGAAGTGTTGGGCCGCGATCGGGAGCCCGATGAGCGCGGCGTGATCCAGTTCGGGTGCCAGCTCGAGGGGAGCCAGCGTACCGATGACTGAGTACCAGTAGCCGCCGAGCCACACCCGCGGACCGCCGGTCAGATCGGTGATTCCCAGCTGTTGCGCCGCCGTGTGACCGAGGACCGTGGTGGGGTACCGGCTCGTGGCCTCGTTGAGGAATGTGCCGTTCACGAGCTGTCCGTCCAGTGTGGACAGCAGTGTCACGTCGGTGGCGCGGACGGCCAGGCCGCCGTGGCGGTTCGGCTCGATCCGGTCCGAGCGGTACGGGTGTACGTCGGCGAGCTGCGCGGTGGCGGCCGCTGACAGCACGCCGTCGACGCGGGCGATCGTGGCGGTCGCCGTACCGGGCAACGGTGTCTCGACGTCGTTGACCTGCCCGGCGTTTACGGTAAGCAGGTTCGTGCCCAACGCGTCGATGCGAGCGAGTAGGTCGGCTTGGCTCGATCTGGTGACGCCCAGTACGGCGACGAGAGCCGCGATGCCGATACCGATACCCACCACGGACAGGGCGGCGCGGACACGACGCGTACGCAGACCGGCGGTACCGACCGGAATCAGGTCGCCCAACCGGAGCCGCGACTTCAGCATCATGGGATCGGCACCTGTACGATTTGCCCCTCGGTCAGCGAGCCGGCCACCTCGACCGTGCCGTTGCCGCTGTCGAAGAGTCCCGGCTGCACCTGCACGTACCCGCCGGACGCCAGCCGCACCTGATACCCCCCGCCCGGACGAGGCAGGAGTGCCACGACCGGAACGAGAAGCACGTTGTTCCGGGTGGCGGTCGTGACGTACACCTGCGCCGGAGCCCGATCCAGGTCCCCGCGGTCTGGTGGCGGGTCGACCCGGACGGTCACCTCGACGTTCGCCTCGTCGGTGGAGCCATCACCCGGCGCGGCGGCGACACTGCCGATCCGCAGCACCGTGCCGGACGCCATGACCCGCGCACCGCTGATCGACACCTGTACCCGGTCCCCCGTCCGCACCAGGTCCTGCCGGTCGGTCGGCAGCGCAGCGATGACGACCCGGTTCGTCGACGTCGCCGACAGCACCGGCTCGTTCGATCCGATCGCCACGCCGACGACGGCCTGTACCTGCTCGACGCGCAGTGCCACGGGCGCGAACGCCACCGTGCCCAACGGCAACGCTCCGGTGCGCTGCGCGGCCGGCAATCCCCATGCCGCCTGCCACCGCCGGACGGCCACGGCGGTCGCCGAGGTGAACCGCCGGTCGACCGGTCCCGGCGCCAACCGCAGGGCCGCGAGATTCTCCTCGAGCTGCTGGACATCCGGGCCGTCGGGAATGCCGGCCGCGAGGTCGCGGTACGCCGGCACGGCTCCGAACAGCAGCCGTGTCGGACTGTTCGCGACCGCGTAGAGCACGCCGCCCCGGCCCACCACCGCACCTGGTTGCGGCACCGAGGTGACGATGCCCGGCGCGCCCTGGTGCGCTATCGGGTAGCGGCCGTCGAACCCGAGTACGCCGGCGAGCTGCAGCCGTTCGGTGACCGTGCCTCGGGTCACCGGGGCCGTGCCGATCGACACCTGCGGCACCGGGTTCGCCGCTCGCGGCCGACCCAGCGCGGCCCAGCCGATCGCGGCCACCGCGAAGACCGATACGACTACTGCCGCGGTACCGCCGATCCGCCGTGCCAGACCGTGTCTCACGCCGCTCATCCGAACGACGTTCCTTCGACCGAGAGTGGCTCACACGCGGCGAGTGCGGCGAGGAACGTGCGGTCCATGGGGCGGTCTCCCTTGCCGAGTCCCTCCGGGTACGAGCTGGGCAAGAGGAAGCGGCCGGTGGGATCGGCGTCGGGCCAGTCCGGCATTCCGTTGTCGCGCATGCACTGGGCATACTGGCGCAGCTTCGCCTGATCCTCGGCGGACATGATCGGCCGCTGCTCCTCCTGCCGGTCGCCCTGCGCCTCGCCGATCATCGCGTCCAGCCGTTCCGCGATCGGCCGGCACGGGCCTTCTATGGCCGCCTGCACCTTCGGGTTGTTGCCCGGATCCGTGTTCTCCGGAAACTGCGGCAGACCCTGCTCGTCGAAGACGGGGTCCGGCAGGTCGGGCGCCCCGTTGGACCGGACACATTGGACCAGTTCATTGGTTGTCGCCCGCAGTTGCGCGCGGGCGTCTGCGGACGGTGCCGCACCGGGCGAGCCGCCGTCGCCGCACGCCGCGAGAAACGGCAGTGCCGCGAGCGCGAGCAATAGCTTTCTCATGGCCTATACCGTGGCGCCGCCGCGCGGCCGCGTCGTCCGACCGTACTGCCGTCTTTCGCGCCGCGATGTAGTACCGCGCTCCGATGTCCGCCCCTACGGCGGCTCCTACGATGGATCCGTGTTCCCCGCCGGCCTGCGCCGCCTTCTCGCCACGCGGTGGATTCACCTGCTCGACGCGACCGTGGCGGCGGTCCTGACGCGGGTTTCGTTGCCGGCCCTCGACCCGGTCGGCGCGGAACCGGTACTGCGTAGGGCGATGACCGGCGGTCCCGTATCTTTTCCGCCGGGCGCGGACAAATACAACATCGCGGAGCTGGCGCGCGCGGCCGGCTTCGACGAAGTCCCGATGTACAAAGCGGTGTACCTCTGGTGGGCTTTCTCGGCGTTGCTCATCGCGGCGCTGCTCGTCCAACGCCGTTGGCCGGTGCTGGCGTTGGTGTTGGCTTTCGCCGGCGCGGCCGGACACTACCTGGACCTGTACCCGTTCCGCATGGCGCCCGACTACTTCTACGTGCAGCTGCACACCCCGACGATCACCCTGTCGCCGATCGACCTGGCGGTGCCGATCATCCTGCTGACAGTGGTCAGTCAGGCCCGCTCGCAGTGGCGCGCCGCGGCGGCCTGCATCGCCGTCCTGCTCGGCGCCGGCATCACCGCGGTCGCGCAGGTCGTGGTGAACCGGGACGAGACGGGTTTGTCGCGACCCGCTCCGAACGTACCGGCGGCTCTGATCGCGGTCGCGATCGTGTTCGCGGTCGGCGACGGGATCCGCAGTCACCGCGCACATTCGCGAGCCCTCGAGGAGGCGGCCGCCCGCGCCGCGCTGGCCGCCGCGACCGAACGGGCCCGGATCGCGCGGGAGCTGCATGACGTGGTGGCCCACAGCCTGTCGGTAATGGTCGCGCAAGCCCAGGCCGGTTTGGCCGCGCAGCAACGGCGTCCGGAGCGTACGACGCAGGCGATGCGGGAGGTGGTCACCGTCGGCCGGGCCTCATTGGCCGAGATGCGCCGGGTGCTCGGCGCACTCGGGCCGGACGACAGTTTGGCACCTCAGCCAGGCTTGGCCGCCGTGCCGGCACTCGTCGACCGGCTGCGCGCCGCCGGTCTCGAGGTGCGGCTGAACCTCGACGGGGACATCGGCGAGCTGCCAGCCGCGGTGGATCTGTCCGCGTACCGGATCGTGCAGGAGGCGCTCACCAACACACTCGAGCACGTCGGACCCGGCGCACAGTCCACAGTGTCCATTGCCCGGTGTTCGGAGCACGTCGACATCGAGGTCGTCGACGACGGCGCGGGGCAGCCGGTGAACCGCGCGATCCAGCACGGCAACGGCCTTCGCGGCATCGCCGAGCGGGTCGGTCTGCTCTCCGGGGAGCTGGCCGTCGGACCAGGTCCGGACCGCGGATTCCTGGTCCGGGCGCGTCTTCCGGTCGGCGAGCAATGACGATCCGCGTCGTGCTCGTGGACGACCAGGCCCTGATGCGTACCGCGTTCCGGGTCATCTTCGACGAGACCGAGGACATCGAGGTCGTCGGCGAAGCACCGGACGGTGCCACCGCGGTCGAGGTGGTCCGCCGGACCCAACCCGACGTCGTGCTGATGGACGTCCGGATGCCCGGCACCGACGGCATCGAGGCGACGCGAAGGATCCGTGCGATGTCCGGCGCCGCCAGCGTGTCGCGCATATTGATCCTCACGACGTTCGATCTCGACGAGTACGTGTACGCCGCACTGCGCGCCGGTGCCAACGGGTTCCTGCTCAAGGACGCGCTCGCCGCCGACCTGATGGCCGCCGTGCGTACCGTCGCCGCGGGCGAGGCGGTAACCGCCCCGAGTGTCACCCGTCGGCTCATCGCACACTTCGTCCGGCGTCCACAGCACTCGGCCGATCGGCTCGCGGTTCTGACCGCGCGGGAACGCGAGGTGCTCACGCTGATCGCCCAGGGTCGGTCCAACGCCGAGATCGCGGACGAGCTGCACGTGTCCGGCAGCACGGTCAGTACCCACATTGGACGGATCCTCGCCAAGCTGGACCTCCGAGACCAGGTCCACGCGGTGATCCTCGGGTACGAGTGCGGCCTCGTGGACTAGATCTTCGCGCCCAGCAGGCAGCGCACGGCGACCGAGACGCGCCGGTGTCGCGGTACCGCTGCCCGGCCGGCGAACACGTCGCAGCCGGAGCGCTCGACCTCGTCGAGGATCCCGCCGTAGAGGTGGTAGGCGGTCCGGATGCACGCCCGTGCACCGGTCGACAGCATCGGGATACCCGGAGCCGCCGCGGCGTAGTGCTCACGGGCACGCGCTATCTCGTACCCGATCAATGCCCTGATCTGGCCGCCCGCGCGACCAGCGGCGGCTGCCTCGATCAGGTCCGAAGTAGACAGTCCGAATCGGGCGAGGTCGGCCAGCGGCAGGTAGATCCGCCCGCGGGCCAGGTCTTCGGCTACATCGCGGATGAAGTTGGTCAGCTGGAACGCGAACCCGAGCTGCCGTGCGGGCTCGCGGGCGGCGGCCGGGTCGCGGGCGCCCAGGATCGGCAGCATCATCGTACCGATGGCCGCCGCCGAACCGTCCATATAGGACAGCAGGTCCTCGTACGTCGGGTACGACGTGACCGTGAGGTCCATCGCCATGCTGTCCAGGAACGCGATGAAGTCCCTTCGGTCGAGCCGGCAGACCTCGATGGTGTGCCGTACGGCCGGCAGGATGGGGTGGTCCACCGGCCCGCCGTCGAGCCCGGCGCGCAGCTCGCCCAGCCGCCGCTCGCGCTCGGCCGGCATGGTGGGACCGGTCTCGTCGACGATCTCGTCGGCGTACCGGGCGAACCCGTAGAGCGCGTGCACGTGCCGGCGCTTGGCCGGCGGCAGCAGCATGGTGGCCAGGTAGTAGGTACGGCCGTGCCGGCGGTGCAGCCCCCGGCACCGGTCGTACGCCTCCGCCAGCCTCCGGTCCACCACGGGAGAATATTCTGGCCACCGTGAGCCTCGTCGAGCTGGTCGACACCACCGGCCGGGTGACTGGTTCCTCCACTGTGGAGGAGGCGCATGACGCGCCGGGCCAGTTGCACCGCGCGTTCTCCGTACACCTCGTCGACCCGGCCGGTCGCGTGCTGCTGCAGCAGCGGGCGGCGGTCAAGACGAGGTTCCCGCTGCGCTGGGCGAACGCCTGCTGCGGGCACCCGGCGCCGGGCGAGCCGGTGAGCGCCGCGGCGACCCGTCGCCTCGGCGAGGAGTTGGGCGTCGCCGGGGTGCCGTTGACCGAAATCGGCGTTTACGTCTACCGCGCCGACGACCCCGCCACCGGGCGGGTGGAGCATGAGTACGACCACGTGCTGCTCGGCCGGGTACCGCCGGACCTGCCGATGTCCCCCGACCCCGCCGAGGTGGCCGCCGTTCGCTGGCTGTTCCCGGCTGAGCTGGACCTCTTCCTCGCCGAACCCGACCAGTGCGCTCCGTGGCTGGCCGGTGTGACGGCGGTCCTTACCGGCAGCACCCCCCTGCGTTGATCATGAAGTTGGTGCGACGACACGCCGTCGAACCCGAAACTAACTTCATGATCAACGGGGTCGGTCGTGGGGGAAAGTTGTTGCGGCTTCAAATATTGACCATGGGTGTATTTTGTGGATGTCTTGGGCGGAACCACGATCTTGGGAGCTTGCAGTGACTGAGTGGAACGCTATGGCGTACGAGGGGAAGGACAACCTGCTGCGGGTGGTCAGGCGGGAGGCGGAGCGGTTCTTCGCGCTGGCCGGGGAGCCCGGCGCGTGGGAGGCATCGACCGCGTGCCCGGAGTGGGAGGTACGGGACATCGTCGGTCACCTCATCGACGTGACCGAGAGCTACTTCGTCGGGTTCGACGCCGCCCGGGGCGGGCCGACCGCTCCGGACGCGCTCGGGGTCCGCGTGATGCAGCAGCGGCTGGACGAGGGCGCGAAGGGGCACCGCGCACTGTCGCAGACCGAGGCAATCGACCGGCTGCGCGCGGACTTCACCAAGCTCATGGACATGTGCGATGCGCTCGGCCCGGACGAGTGGGGCGGGCTGACCGTGCCACACAAGTACATGGGGCCGCTGCCGGCGTTCTTCTACCCGACCTTCCAGCTGATGGACTACGGCGTCCACTCGTGGGACATCCGGCAAGGTACCGGCCGCGCCCACGGTCTGCATGCGGACGCCGCCGACCTGCTCGTGCCGTTCATGTTCATCCTCTGGCAGGCGACCGCGGACGTACCGGCCGACGCCGAGCCGTGCGAGGTCGGCATCCGGGTGTCCGGTCGCAACGCCGGCGAGTGGCGGGTGACCGCCGGTCCGGAAGGAATCGCGTACGAGGCGAGTGCCGTCGACGACCTGCCCGCCGTCATCGAGTTCGACCCGGGCAGCTTCGTGCTGACCGCCTTCGGCCGGAGCAACTCCGGCACGATCTGTGGCGACGTGGCGGCGGCCGACCGGTACCTGAACCTGTTCTTCCGCATCTGAGTCCCCGGGGAGGTTCCAGATGATCGATCTCGAAGCCATCGAGGCGGAGCGGGCGCGCATCCGCGAGCAGTACCTGCGGCCGGCCGACGACCGGCCGGCCAGCACTGCTCGCGGTGTGCACCACGTCGCCCTGCTCAGCTCCAATGTGGAGCGTACGGTCCAGTTCTACCAGGGGCTGCTGGAGTTCCCGCTGACCGACATCTTCGAGAACCGGGACTACAAAGGCTCGAACCACTTCTTCTTCGACCTCGGTCACGGCAACCTGATCGCGTTCTTCGACTTCCCGGGGCTCGACCTCGGGCCGTACGCCGAGGTGCTCGGCGGGCTGCACCACCTGGCCATCTCGGTCGAGCCAGAGAAGTGGGAGTACCTCAAGGGCAAGCTGGACGATGCTGGGGTGTCGTACCTGCACGAGAGCGGTACGTCGATCTACTTCACCGACCCGGACGGGGCTCGCGTGGAGCTGATCGCCGACCCGCTAGGCGAGATGTACGGCCACCAGGTCCTCTAACGAAGAGAGGACCGGAAGCTAGATCCAGGAGCTCAGCCACATGCGGGAGGCCCATTCGGTGTACGGAATGGACTGTCCACTGTAGATCGGATAGAACCAGGCAAAACACAGCGCGACGAGCAGCACGAACCCACCGGCGACCACCGCGCCCACGGTGCGCCGGTCGGCCGTGGCGAGACTGGGCGGCGTACCTGGTCGCGGGGTCATGATGGCGCCCAACACGAACACGACCGCGAGGATGAAGAACGGCTCGGCCGGCAGCGCGTAGAAGTAGAACATCGTGCGCTGGTAGTACGCGTAGTAGAACCACGGTAGGTAGTTCGCCGCGAGCGCCAGCCCGATGGCCAGCGCGCGCCAGTCCCGGCGGGCGACGCCGAACCAAACGAGAAGCGGTAGCGCGACCACGAAGGACCACCACAGCACCGGCGTGCCGAGCAGTACCACCTCGCCGGCGCAGCTGGTGGATCCGCACGGTCCTGCGGGCGACCAGTAGAAGGCCACCGGCCGGCCGAGCAGCAGCCATTGCCAGGGCCACGACTGGTACGTGTGCGGCGCCGCGAGACCCTGGTGGAACGCGAACGCCTCCTGGTGGTACTTCACGAGGTTCCACAGTGGACCGATGATGGGGTACTCGTGGCGACCCTCCGCCAGGAGGCGGTGTCGGCCGTGGCCGTCGTCGGACAGGAACCAGCCGGTCCACGTCGCGAAGTAGGTCACCCCGGCGAGCACCACGGCGAGTACCAGCCAGCCGAACTCGTCCAGGAACGTGTCGCGCCCCGGTCGCCGAACGCCGGCCGACCGCCGGGCACCGATCTCCCACAGCACGACGAGCGTGACGATGACGGGCAGGAAGAACATCGCGCTCCACTTGACGCCCAGCGCGCAGCCGAACATGACGCCCGCCGCGAGCCGCCACCATGGCGTGCTCTCCCGCCAGGATCGCCAGGACCGCATGTTCAACCGTGGCCGTGAGCCCGGCCCGGCGCGCGTCGGGTCGCCACCGGAGGCGATGAAGCGCAGCCAGCGCCGCCGCCGCGCGTCGCGGTCGAGCACCAGGCAGCCGAACGTGGCCAGCAGAAACAACATGAGGAAGATGTCGAGCAGCGCGGTACGGGACATCACGAAGTGCATGCCGTCGAACGCCATCAACAGCCCGGCCGCGCAGCCCAGCACGGTCGACGCGAACATCCGTCGGGCGATGCGGACGATCATCAGTACCGAGATGATTCCGGCGACCGCCGCGCTGATCCGCCAGCCGAATTCGTCGTATCCGAAGAGCCACTCGCCCAGCGCGATACACCACTTGCCGAACGGCGGGTGCACGACGTATTTGGGGACGTTGTTGTCGAAGTCCCACTCGATGCCGTGCTGGAGCAGACCCTGCGCCTCGGTCGCGTAGTACGTTTCGTCGAAGATCTTTCCCGGTGGAAAGTCCAAGTTGTACAGTCGCACGAGCGCCGCGATCAGCGTGACGAACCCGGCGGCGAGCCACGAGTGCCGGTCGAGCCGGGCATCGAAGGGCGCGAGCCTGCGCCGGACGACCTCCGGCACCCCCTCGGAAGGGGCAGCCGGCGCTTCATTCGAGATGGTCACCGCCGCGGTCACCTCGCGATCGTAGGCTGCGAACATTAACTTCGGCGGTCAGGGTGACGGCGATAGGAGATATGTCCGACTTAGGAAGACTAGTGTTGGTCGGCGCGCCGCT
>Ga0075430_100002501_pt1 | contig 15327 bp, 13 predicted proteins | sample RhiMetdeltSRZDD4_FD_75294 | JGI IMG/M metagenome (GOLD analysis project Ga0075430, IMG submission 75294) | Populus rhizosphere microbial communities from Tennessee, USA - Rhizosphere MetaG P. deltoides SRZDD4 | ecosystem: Host-associated > Plants > Roots > Rhizosphere > Soil | place: USA... | reverse complement strand
GGCACCACGGCCGCACGTCGAGCAGTCTCAAAGAAAGGGGGGCTTCGTAACTGCTTAAGAGTGGCGGAGGGCGAGGGATTCGAACCCCCAAGGGCCTCGCGGCCCGGTGGATTTCAAGTCCACTGCCTTGCCAGTTGAGGCTAGCCCTCCGTGCTCTGAGAACAGCAACTCACGCTACACCGGCTCACGCGTCGTCGCGGCCGCGTAAATCAATCACACGCTGCCCCGTCGCCGCAGGGTGTCGAAGTCACTAGCTTGTACTGAAGCTTAGCGCGAATCGTGACGCCCCCGATGCTCGGTTTCGCCCTCGCCATCAGCTCTGCCGGTACCCTGGGAAATGGAGCAGCGCTCCTGACAGCCGCCACCGCTCGCTGATCGTAGATGTCCATGCCCGACGACTCGGCCGCGGCGATGTGGCCACCGCGGCCGTCCTCGAAGATGTCGAAGTCGATCACCAGCTCAGCCGGCTTGTACTCGCACTTGCCGGTCGTCTCGTCCTTGAGGCAGGGATAGCTCCATTTCGCTCTGATCATCTGGCTGACGCGAGTGAAATAGTCCCTGGACTTTGGATCGAGGCCGGGGGCGTTGATCGAAATGGGCTCGCCCTCCAATCGAGCCGGATCTTTCGAGCCTGCCTGATTAGGCGCGGACGCGCATCCCGCCAGCATCATCACGAGAATGAGCACCGGTCCTGCGAATCGCTTCATCGGTCCAAGATTCGCACACTTCGCGCGTGACGGGCTTTCGAGCCCTTCTAGGCGCGGCGGCCTGACCAAACACCGCGTCGACTCCGAGGAAAGCCTACGCCGCGATTGCGGGCAAACCCGGATGGATTGCGCTCCTCACAGCCCCAACGCTGGGGTCAGAACGTGCAGCGCAGGAGGACGTAGTGAAGAAGTTGATTCTCGCGGCTCTGGTGGCGACGCTTGGCTTCGCCCCGATTACATTGGCTCAGACGCAAGCCGAAGAAAAAGTGATCATCGGCGAGGTCCAGAACGTCGATGCATCGGGAACGCAAATCACCCTTACCGACGGAACGGTGCTGCTGACACCGCCGGGAGCCATGCTGCGCCCAGGAGCCATCCAACAGGGCATGCAGGTGGTCGCGGTGTACCGCGAGCAGGAAAACGGAAGCAAGATCCTGACGAGACTCGCTCCGGGTCGGTGACCGCGGCCGCCGCGACTGAACCGAGACCGGGCTCCCTGAGCTACACTGCTGGCCACACAGGGAGGAAGATCATGGCGCTGAAGCCGATCGCCTATGTCCAGGCGGCGTGGCACACCGAGATCACCGACCACTGCCGCACCGCGTTCATGGCGGAGATGGCGAAGCACGGGTACGGAGCGGACGACGTCCAGCTCTTCTCGGTGCCCGGGAGTCTCGAGATCCCCTTGATGGCCCGCAAGCTAGCACAGACCGGCCGCTACGCTGCGGTCTGTGCCAGCGGGCTGGTCGTCAACGGCGGGATCTATCGGCACGACTTCGTGGCGCAGGCCGTGCTGCACGGGATCGTTCAGACTTCGCTCGACACGGAAGTGCCTGTGCTGTCCGCCGTGCTCACACCGCATCATTTCCACGAGCACGCCGTGCACGAGGAGTTCTTCAAGCAGCATATGCGCACGAAAGGCAAGGAGCTCGCCGAGGCGTGCGTGGCCATCATCGGCCAGCTCGCTGCAGTGGCCTGATCGCGCGGCACGCGCCTGAGCGTCAGGCGCGGTCGTGCACGGCACGCCGTAAGCCGAGGCGCTCGAGCCGGGGTAGCACCTCGGCGGCGAAATAGGGCAGCTCCTTCAGATAGTCGACGAAGTTGATGGCCAGGCCGTCGAGGCCGGCCGTCTGGAGTCGCGCGAGCTCGCGCGCAACCGCGTCGGGGTCGCCGACCACGCAGTACGAGCCGCGCGCCAGCGCCCGGCGCGCCAGCGGGTTCGCGCTGCTGTGCACGAGGCGCTGAGGATCCGTCTGCTGCCGTCCTTCCCTGGCGTGTAGCCCGGCGAGGTAGCCGATCGCGCCCCAGTCGGCGTGATCCACGACGTACTGAAGATAGTCGTCGGCCTCGCGTTGGGTCGGCCGGCACACGATACCAGTCGGCGTCCACACCTGAATCTCGCGTCCGCCCTCACGCGCCAGCCGCTTGGTCTCGGCGATGCGCGGCGTACTGGCTTCCGGCGTCTCGACCGCGTCGAAGTGCAGATCCGAGTGGCGGATCGCGAAATGGCGCCCGGTGTCCGAGCTGCCGGCGTTCATCATCAGCGGGTCGGTGTCCCCGAAGGGCCGCGGGGCGCCCTCGACGGCGTGGAGCTGGTAGAACGCGCCCTTGTAGTCGAACCGGGCTTCGCCGGCCCAGATCCGCTTGACGATGGCCCACCACTCTTCACCCTGCGCATAGCGGGCGTCGTGCTCCTTCTTGGTCACGCCGAACATCTGGAACTCGTCCTCGTTCCAGCCGCACACGATGTTCACCCCGAGGCGCCCTCGACCGATGTGATCGCCGGTAGCCATCTGCTTGGCCGCCACGAGGGGATGATGCAGGGGCACGTGCACCGTGCAGAACACGTGCAGGCGGCGCGTGGCCGCCAGCAGGCCGCACGCCCAGGCGATCGACTCGAAACTGGATCCGTTCGGGTTGGAATCGCCGCCGTAGCCCTTCCAGCGCGCGATGGGCACCATGCATTCGATCCCGATCTCGTCGGCCATCTGCGCCAATCGCAGATTGTTCTCCCAGCTGGCGTCCCAGCGCTCGGGGAGCGCGGCGTAGGTTCTGCCGCTGGAGCAATTGGCGCCGAAGAGCCCGAGGCGCAATCGGTTGCCGTCGAGAGCGGCACGGCGGTGGAGCATCGAGGCCTCTCCTTGTCGTAGAGTACGCGCATGGAACTATACGACGTGCAGCGGATGACTTTCTCGGCCAGACAGTTCACGAGCGATCCCCTGCCCGACGACGTGCTGGGGCGGATCCTGGACCAGGCGCGCTTCGCGCCGAGCGGCGGCAACCGGCAGGGCTGGCGCGTGATCGTCGTCCGCGAAGCGGCGACGAAGCGGGCACTCGCGGATTTCAGCGCCTTCGCCGGCAAGCGCTATGCCGCTCAGGCCGCGAACGGCGAAAGCCCCTGGAACACGATCGATCCGCCGCGAGTCGACGCGGCCACGATCGCGCAAACGCCCGTGCCCCCGCATCTCACGGAGTCGATCGCGACCGCGCCGGTGGTGCTCGTGGTCTGCGTCGATCTGAAGGTTGTCGCCTCGATCGACCAGGATCTCGACCGGGTTGGAATCATCAGCGGGGCGTCGATCTACCCGTTCGCGTGGAACATCCTTCTTGCCGCGCGGCACGAAGGCTTCGGCGGCACCATCACGACGCTCGGCACCGCGAAGGAAGCGGACATCCAGGCGCTGCTCGGCATTCCGGCGCACGTCGCGGTCTGTGCCATCATGCCGATGGGTCGGCCGGTGCGCATGCTGTCGCGGCTCAAGCGCAAGCCGGTCGCGGAGTTCGCCCGCCGGGAGCGCTGGGACGGGCCGCCGTTCGGACCCACCGCGGCCAGATAACCTGGTCCGCGCCTTCAGCCGAGCAGCTCGACCTCGACGAAAACCAGGTCCTCGTCCATCGCGTTGAACACGTCGTGCTCGACACCGGCCTGCCGGAAATAGGTCACGCCCGCCGAAAGCTCCGCGAACACTTCGCGCCCGCCCTCGACGATCCGCATGCGCCCATCGGAAACGGGGATGACCACGTAATCGTATTCATGCCGGTGGAAACCGGTGTGCGCACCCGGGGCCAGACGGTGCCGAGTGACCCGGATTCGCGCGTTGTCGATCTGGCGATCGGCTTGTTCGAGCATGGCCACCTCGTTCACGACGACTCCGCGGAGTCTAGCAGAGCGGCCGAGTAACCGGAATCGTCGCAACGCGCTCGACCACTCCGGGAACAATAGTTTCCGGAAGTAGTCCGATTGATACCAGTGGTCAATTCCGCCCCTTGTCAGAATTGCGACTCTCGTCTAACAATAGTTCCTCGACATTCATCGGGCGCGCGACAGAGGGACACGGCCATGACGAATGCAGCAACGCTTCTCGACGACACGATCTCTTCCTCGACGCAGCACGGTGGAGCTTCGTCGCCGCTGTCGTCCTCACGTCGCATCGGGATCGCGGCTGGTCTCGCGCTCGCCGCGCTGCTGCCGCTCGCCGCCCCGGTTGTCGCGCAAGAGCCCGAGTCGCTCGCCGCGCGGATCGCGCGCGAGAATCTTCCCTCGGTCGTCACGTTGATCGCGCTCGACGATCGCGATCAGCCGTTGGCGCTCGGCAGCGGCTTCTTCATCACGCGCGACGGCGTCATCGTGACCAACGCGCACGTCGTGGGCGGCGCCGCCAAGGTGCTCGTGCGCTGGCGCGGTCAGAGCGGCATCGCGATCAAGATCCTCAACTTCGCGCGTAAGTACGATCTGGTCACGATCCAGACGTCGTTCACGTCGACGCCCACGGTCCTGCTGGCCGATTCCGACACGGCGGCTGTCGGTCAGGACATCATCGTGCTCGGCAGCCCGCAGGGGCTCGAAGGTACCGTCTCCACCGGGATCATCGGCGGCCTGCGCATCCTGGCCGGCGTGCGGTATCTGCAGATCACCGCGCCCATCAGCCCGGGCAGCAGCGGCGGGCCGATCTTCAACTCCCAGGGCCGCGTGATCGGCATCTCGACCGCCACGTCGTCCAAGGGCCAGAACCTGAACTTCGCGCTTCCCGCGAATCTTCTGCGCGACGTGCCGCCCGCCACGATCGCGTTCACGGCGGCCAAGCCCGCGCAGTTCGATCTGCGCGACGGCGACCGGCTCAAGGACCTGGTCTTCTTCAACAACATCATCGAGGAGTTCGGTGTCTTCGCCGAGGGCAGCACGCTCGCCGCGCTCACCGCGTCCTTGCAGAACCGGACGAGCGACACCATCTCCGACGTGCGCGTGCTGGTCGTGGTCAAGAGCCCGCGCGGCGAGGTGCTCGATTTTCACCTGCGCGACTTCAAGGGAACCGTCATCCCGCCCGGCCTGGCCAAGCAGGTGTCGATTCCGATCGCGACCCGGGGCTTCCGGATGTGGGGGAGCGGAATCGACTACGATCGGGGCACGTACGAGATCCGGCTGCTCGACTACAAGATCGTCAGCAGCCGCAGTGACGATCCGATCAAGCGCCGCTAGTCACTCGCTCTGCCAGCCGCGCAGGCTCATACACGCCTGGAAGAATAGAAGCCGTAGCCCGGGGTCGGTCTGCGCAGCTTTCTCGAGCTGACCGTCGGCGTCCGCCTCGCACTCCCGCGCGTCCTTGAGCAGCGCCATGTCACGGTCGCGCTGCGTCGGCGCGGTCGCGCAGCCGCTCATCAGCATCAGAAGGGCGAGTCCGGTCAGACGCCGCCTCATCTCCTGCCGCCTCGCTCGCGTCAGCGCGGGGTGAGCCGCGTGAGCCCGTCCATGTAGGGTCTGAGCGCCTGGGGAATGGTCACGGACCCGTCGGCTTCCTGATAATTCTCCAGTACGGCCATCACCGTGCGGCCCACCGCCAGGCCGGACCCATTCAAGGTGGCGCAGTACTCCGGCCGTCCGCCGCCGTCCGGGCGGTAGCGAATGTCCGCGCGCCGCCCGCCGAACGCGTCGTAGTTCGAGCACGACGAGATCTCGCGATAGCGGCCCTGGCCCGGCAGCCATACCTCGATGTCGTAGCCTTTCGCCGTGCTGAACCCGAGGTCGCCGGTACACCGCTCGACCACCCGGTAGGGAATCTCGAGGCGCTGCAACACGCTTTCGGCGTTTGCCACCATCGACTCCAGCTCTTCGTACGCCTGAGCCGGCGTCACGAGCTTCACGAGCTCGACCTTGTCGAACTGATGCTGGCGATAGATGCCCTTCATGTCTTTGCCGTATGTACCCGCCTCGCGGCGGTAGCACGGCGTGAACGCGGTGTAGCGCCGGGGCAGCGACGCCTCGGGCAGCGTCTCGCCGGCGTGGAGCGCCGTCAACGCGACTTCAGACGTGGGAATGAGATAGAGCGCGCGCCCCTCGTCGGCCTCCACGGTTTTGAACAGCTGCTCCTCGAACTTCGGCAGCTGCCCCGTCTTGAACATCGTCTCACCGCTCACGAGGTGCGGGACCCAGACCTCCGTGTAGCCGTGCTCGCGCGTGTGCAGCTCGAGCATGAGCTGGGCGAGCGCGCGCTCGAGCCGGGCCACGCCGCCCCAGAGAACGGCAAAGCGGGCCTTGGCGATCCGGGTGGCGCGCTCGGTGTCGAGACCAAGCGGGGTGCCGACTTCTTCGTGAGGCTTGGGCTGGAAGCTGAAGCTCCTGGGCTCACGCCAGCGGCGCACCTCGACGTTGTCGTCCTCGCCCTTGCCCTCGGGCACCGACGGATGGGGGAGGTTCGGCAGCTGGAGCAGGACCGCGTCGAGCCGCTCGTCGACGCTCTTGAGCTCGGCCTCGAGCGTCTTGATGCGGTCGCCGACTTCGCGCATTCGCGCCTGCTCGGCGGCGGCGTCCTCGCCCCGGCGCTTGGCCTGGCCGATCGCCTCGGAGGCTTTGTTGCGGAGGGCCTTGAGATCTTCGCTCTCGCGGACGAGCCGCCGGCGGTCGGCGTCCAGCGCGATCACGTCGGACACGAGATCGGCGCCGCCCTTGGTCGCGAGCCCCCGCCGCACCAGATCGGGTTGCTCGCGGATCAGCCGGACGTCAAGCACGGCGTTACTGGGCTTCGACGGGCGCGGTGCTCTCCGACTCGACGCGCGCGACCGAGCCGACCCGGTCGTCGGCCTCGAGGTCGATGATGCGCACGCCCCACGTGTTGCGGCCCTGCGAGGACACGTCGGACACGTGGAACCGGATCATCTTTCCCTTCGTCGTGACGACCAGGATGTCGTCGCTCTCCCGGACCTGCAGCATCGCGACGACGTTGCCGTTGCGGCCGCCGGTCTTGATGTCGATGATGCCCTTGCCGGCCCGGCCCTGCAAACGGTACTCGTCGAGCGGCGTGCGCTTGCCGAAGCCGCGCTCGGTGACGGTGAGGATGCTGACGCCTTCCAGCACGACGTCGGCGGCGATCACCTCGTCGCCCTCGTCGAGCTCGATGCCCTTCACTCCGCCGGCGCCGCGCCCCATCGGCCGCACTTCCTCTTCCGAGAAGCGGATGGTCATCCCGAGCTTGGTGGCGATCATGACCTCGCGCTGACCGTCGGTGCGCCGCGCGGTCATCACACGATCGTCGTCGTCCAGGCCGATCGCCTGGATTCCGCCGGCGCGCGGGTGCGAGTAGGCCTCGAGCTCGGTCTTCTTGACGGTGCCCTGCTTGGTCGCGAACAGGACGTAGCCGCCGGCGGCGAAATCGCGAACTGGCACGCACGTCGCCACCGTCTCGCCCTCCCCGAGCGAGAGGAGGTTCACCATCGCCTTGCCCTTGGCCTGACGTCCGCCCTCCGGGATCTCGTGCACTTTCAGCCAGTGGATCTTGCCGCGGCTCGTGAAGAAGAGCAGATACGAGTGCGTGGAGGCGACGAAGAGGTCGGCGACGATGTCCTCTTCCTTTGTCTCCATGCCGGTCACGCCCTTGCCGCCGCGACGCTGGCTGCGGTACGCCTCGACATGAGTGCGCTTGATGTAGCCGGCCCGCGAGATCGTGACGACCATCTCCTCGTCGGCCAGCAGGTCCTCGATGGTCAGCTCGGCGGTCTCGGTCAAGATCTCGGTGCGCCGCGCGTCGCCGTACTCCTCCTTGATGGCCAGGAGCTCCGTGCGAATGATCGCCATCAGCTTCGCGTCGGACGCGAGGATGCCCTTCAGCTCTTCGATCAAGGCCAGCGTCTGTTCGTGCTCCTCGATGACCTTGTGGCGCTCGAGCTGGGTCAGCCGCTGCAAGCGCATGTCGAGGATCGCGCGTGCCTGGATCTCGGAGAGCTCGAGCTGCCGCATCAGCGCTTCGCGCGCGGCGTCGGGGCTCTCGGCCTGGCGGATCAGCCGGATCACGAGATCGAGATTCTCGACGGCCTTGCGCAGGCCGGCCAGGATGTGAGCGCGCTCCTCGGCCCGAGCCAGGTCATAGCGCGTCCGCCGCGTGACGATCTCGCGGCGGAAGCGGACGAACGCCTCGAGCATCTCCTTGAGATTGACGATCTGCGGGCGGCGGTCGACCAGCGCCAGCATGATGATGCCAAAGGTCGTCTGCATCTGGGTGTGCTTGTAGAGCTGGTTCATCACGATCTGTGGAATCTCGCCGCGGCCCAGCTCGAGCACGACGCGGATGCCTTCGCGGTTCGTCTCGTCGCGGATCTCCGAGATGCCCGGGATCTTCTTCTCCGCCGAGAGCTCGGAGATCTTCTCGATGAGGCTCGCCTTGTTCACCTGATACGGGAGCTCCGTGATGATGATCGCCTCGCGGCCGCCCCGCATCTTCTCGGCGTGCGCCTTGGCCCTGAGCGTGATGGTCCCGCGGCCCGTCGTGTACGCCTCGCGGATGCCGCCGGCGCCGTAGATGTAGCCGCGCGTCGGGAAGTCAGGTCCCTTGACGATCTTCAGCAGCTGCTCGATCGGCGTGTCCGGCGTATCGATCAAGGTGACCAGGCCGTCGATGACTTCAATCAAATTGTGCGGTGGCACGTTGGTGGCCATGCCGACCGCGATGCCCGCCGAGCCGTTGATGAGGAGATTCGGGATGCGCGTCGGCAGGACGACCGGCTCCTGCTCGGACTCGTCGAAGTTCGGCACGAAGTCGACGGTGTCGCGGTCGATGTCGGCCAGCATCTCGTGGGCGATCTTGGCCAGGCGCGCCTCGGTGTAGCGCATCGCCGCCGGCGGATCGCCGTCGACCGACCCATAGTTCCCCTGCCCGTCGACCAGCGGGTAGCGCAGCGAGAACTCCTGCACCATGCGCACGAGCGCCTCGTAGATCGGCGCGTCGCCGTGGGGATGGTACTTGCCCATGCAGTCGCCGATGACGCGGGCCGCCTTCTTGTACGCGCGGTTCCAGTTCAGGCCGAGGCCCTGCATCGTGTACAGGACGCGGCGGTGCACCGGCTTGAGCCCGTCGCGGATGTCCGGCAGCGCACGGCCGACGATGACGGACATGGCGTAGTCCAGATAGGACTTCCGCATTTCCTCTTCGATCGGGACGGGGATCTGGCGCTCGTTCGGCATCGCGCTGCTCCGTGACGGCAAACGCCGGCGGCTCGGCCGCCGGCGGGGTTAAATATCGAGGTTCGCGACGTCCAGGGCGTACTTCTCGATGAACTCGCGGCGCGGCTCGACGGCATCGCCCATCAGCACCGTGAACATCTGGTCGGCGCCGACGGCGTCCTCCATCGTGACCTTGAGGAGCGTGCGCGAGTCCGCCTTCATCGTCGTGTCGGCGAGCTCCTCCGCGTTCATCTCGCCCAGACCCTTGTATCGCTGGAAGGTCGCGCCGGCCCGGGCACGTTCGAGCGCGACTCGGTGGAGCTCGTCGAGCGACGACACTGCGGTCTCTTTCTCGCCCTCGACGATCGTCGTCGGCCCCTTGGCGACCGGGGCGACCTTCTCCCACAGCTCGCCGAGGCTCGTGTAGTCTGGCGACTTGAAGAGATCCGTGCTGAACGAGCGAGGCGGAGTGCCCGCGATCGTCACGGTGTGCCCCTCGTTGGCCTCGCCGGCCTGGATGCTGATGTCGTATCCATCGACCGCCGCCGCCGCGTGCACGACGGCTTCGGCGATCTCGGCGTGGCCGATCCCGCGCTTCGTGCCGCGGAACTTCGATCGCAGCAGCTCACTCAGCACCGGCGCCGGCACGCCGCGCTTCGTGAACTTCGCGAACAGCGCCGCGACCTCCGACACCGAGCGCAAGAGCTCTCGGAGCGGCTCGCCGGTCACGGGAGCCTTCGTCCCCGGCACCCTCACGGCCGCGTCCGTGACCCACGTGGACAGAAAGAAGTCCTCGAACTCGCGGTCGGACATCAGGTACTTCTCGACCTTCCCCTTCTTGACCTTGAACAGCGGCGGCTGCGCGATGAAGAGATAGCCCGATTCGATCACCGACACCATGTGCCGGAAGAAGAAGGTCAGGAGCAAGGTCCGGATATGGGCGCCGTCCACGTCGGCGTCGGTCATCAGGATGATCTTGTGGTAGCGGAGCTTCGAGACGTCGAACTCTTCCGGGCCGATACCGGTCCCGAGCGCCGAGATCAGCAGCCGGATTTCATTGTGGGACAGGACCTTGTCGTAGCGCGCCTTCTCGGCGTTGATGATCTTGCCGCGTAGCGGGAGCACGGCCTGCGTGCGGCGATCGCGGCCTTCCTTGGCCGAGCCGCCGGCGGACGCGCCCTCGACCAGGAAGAGCTCCCGGTACTGCGGATCGCGCTCCGAGCACTCGGCGAGCTTCGCGGCGAGCCCTTCGTCGTCGACGCCCTTCTTGCGGGTGAGCTCGCGCGCCTTGCGGGCGGCTTCGCGCGCCTGGGCGGCCCGCACACACTTGTCGGCGATCTTCCGCGCCGTCGTCGGATCTTCCTCGAAGGCCTCGGCGAGCTTGTCGTTCACGACCTGCTGGACCAGGCCCTTGATGTCGCTGTTGCCGAGCTTGGACTTGGTCTGCCCTTCGAACTGCGGCTCCGGCAGCCGCACCGAGACCACCGCGGTGAGTCCTTCCCGGACGTCGTCGCCGCTGATGCCGCCCTTGAAGTTCTTGAGGAATCCGTTGGCCTGAGAATAGTTCGAGAGCGTGCTGGTCAGCGCGGCGCGGAAGCCGGTGAGGTGCGTGCCACCTTCGCGGGTGTTGATGTTGTTCGCGAACGAGAAGACGCTCTCCTGATAGCCGTCGTTGTACTGCAGCGCCACCTCGACCTCGATGTCACCCTTCTTGCCCTCGAAGAACAATACTTTGGGATGGAGCGGGGTCTTGTTCTGGTTCAGGTGCTTGATGAACTCGATGATCCCGCCCTTGTAGAGGAACGTGTGGCTCCGCGTGTCGCGCTCGTCCTCGATGACGATCTTGAGACCGCGATTCAGGAACGCCAGCTCGCGCAGCCGATTGCTGAGCGTGTCGAACGAGAAGGTCGTGTCCTCGAAGGTCGCGGCCGCCGGCTTGAACCGGATGATCGTGCCGGTCTTCTTCGTTGTCCCCGTCGGCGTGAGCGGGCCGGTGGGCACTCCGTTCTCGTACCGCTGCGTCCACTCCTTGCCGTCACGGCGGATCTCGAGCTCCAGCCACTCGCTCAGCGCGTTCACGACCGAGATGCCAACGCCGTGCAGGCCGCCGGAGACTTTGTACGCCGAATGCTCGAACTTGCCGCCCGCGTGCAGGACGGTCAACACGACCTCGGCCGCCGACTTGCCGCTCTCCTTGTGGATGTCGACGGGGATCCCGCGGCCGTTGTCGCCGACGGAGCACGAGCCGTCAGAGTGCAGTATGACCTTGATGCTGTCGCAGAAGCCGGCCAGCGCCTCGTCGACCGAGTTGTCGACCGCTTCGTAGACGAGATGATGCAGCCCGTACGTCCCCGTGTCGCCGATGTACATCGCGGGGCGCTTGCGGACGGCCTCGAGCCCCTCGAGGACCTTGATGTCGCTGGCGGTATAGGACTCGCCGCTCATGCGGGGCTGAGGCTCCCACCGTTGACGTGGAACATCGCGGCGCCATTCACGGCTGGGACATCGGGCGTCGTCAGGAACACCTGCTCGGCGCTCTGAATCTCGTGCAGGACGTGTCCCCTCACGATCGGGTCGAGCTCCGACAGCGCGTCGTCCAGAAGCAAGATCGGCGCGGTCCCCGCGGCCTCGGTCACCGGCAACACCTCGGCCAGACGCAGGGCCAGCGCGGTGAGCCGCTGTTGACCGCGGGAGCCGAACGCTCGGGCGTCGACGCCGTCGATCTCGATCGCCAGATCATCGCGGTGGGGGCCGACCAAGGTCAGACCGCGGCGAATCTCTTCGCGCTGGCGCCGCTCGAGCGCCGCCAGGATCGCCGCGGGCTCGGCCGCTTCACCGAGTGCCGTGCGGTAGCGGATCTCGATCTTCGAGCGCGCGCCGGACAACGCCGCGTACACGCGCGCGAGCTCGGTCTGTAGCGCGGCGACCGCCTTCCTGCGCCGCGCGAGCAGCTCCATGCCCACCGTCGCGAGCTGCTCGTTCCAGGGTCCAAGACGCGTGGACAGACCCGCATCGACCGGACGCTGCTGCAGGAGCCGATTCCGGCGCGCGAGGATCTGGCGATACCGAATAAGAGTCGGCACGTGATTCACGTAGAGCCGCGCTGCGAAGCCGTCGATGAAGTGGCGGCGAGTCGCCGGCCCGCCGTTCACGATCTCGAGGTCCTGCCAGCCGAAGGCGATCGCCCGCGCCCACTCTGGAGCGGATTCGCCGGTGGCCTGCCAGGTGCCGTCTTCAAGTCGGCTGATGCCACGCCGGATCGTGCGCCGCGTCTCGGCCCGGATGAGGTCCCCTGACAGGGTCGTTCCATCCGTTCCCCAGCGAACCAATTCAGCCGTCCGGGAGGTCCGAAACGACCTCCCTGTGACCAGAAAACCGAGGGCCTCGAGGAGGTTGGTTTTGCCCTGGGCGTTAGGCCCGGAGATGACGTTCAGATGGGTCGCGGGAGACCACGATAGGGTCCGGTAATTGCGGAATTCCAGCAACTGGACAGACCCTATCTGCAACCCTATAAACCTCTGTTTTAAAAGGATAAAACAACGTCTAGATCCGCATTGGCATTATAACACAGCAGTAACCTTCGCCCTCGACGCTTTTAATCACACCGGGACTTTGCGCATCCTTAATTTCGAGCACGACCCGGTCCTTCTCCAGAGCCGCCATTGCCTCCAGCAGATAGCGGGAATTGAAGCCGATCACCATCTCCTCGCCGGCATAGTCGACGTCCAGAATTTCCTCGGCCTCACCGAGCTCCTGACTCGAGGCGCTCACCTTCAACGATGCCGGGCTGAGCGCGAGCTTCACCGGCTTGTTGCGCTCCTCGGCCATGACCGAGACCCGCCGCAGCGCCGACGAGAGCGCTGCGCGGCCTGTCGTGAGTCGGCTGGGATGCGTCTTGGGGATGACCGCCTCGTAGTTCGGGAACTGGCCTTCGATCAACCGCGCGGTCATCACGAAGTTCGGCATCTGGAGCACGAACTGATTGTCGGTGATCGCCAGCTGCACCTCTTCGCCCGATCCGATGACCCGCATGATCTCGGCGACCGCCTTGCGCGGCACGATGCCTGTTGCGTTCGCAACACTCTGGCCCAGGCTCCGCATGGAGAGCGCCAGACGATGTCCGTCCGTCGCCACCATCCGCACGTCTTTGCCCTGGAACGCGAACAACACCCCGTTGAGCGCGTAGCGCGTCTCATCGTGCGACACCGCGAAGCTCGTCTGTGTGAGCATCTCGCGCAGGGTCTTGGCGTCGACGGTCACCCACGATTGCGGCGACGCCGGTACCACCGGCGGAAAATCGTCCGGCGCCAGACCGACCATCCGATAGGTCGCGCCGCCGCATCGGAGACTGACCGTCACGTTCTCCGACACCTTGAGTGCGACCGCGGCCGCCGGCAGCTCCTTCACGATCTCGGCGAGCTTCCTGGCCGACACCGTGATCGAGCCTTTCGAGCCGACTTTCGCCGGCACCGAGACGCGCGCGCCGACTTCGAGATCCGTCGCTGTCAGACGCACGTTCTCGCCGTCGGCCTCGAGCAAGACGTTGGCCAGAATCGGTAGCGTCTGGCGTGGCTCGACGATGTTTTGGACCATCTGGAGGCCTTTGAGGAATGCGTCGCGGTCAATCACTACTTCCATGAGGTTCTCCAGTGTTGTTTTGAAGAAGAAAGAAACAACTTCGTAGTCGTAGCCATCGTCAAGCGGTGTGGATCGGGAGGATCCGAGAGAAACGACGACGGTGACGGCACTTCGACGGTGTCGGCAGCGGGGATAAGCGTGTGGAGATCGCGGCGGATGGTGTGGATCACAGGTTGACGCTCTGGACAAGGCCATCGATCGTCTTGCGGAGTTTGGGATCATCCTGCAAGAGCGTCTGGATCTTGTCCACCGCGTGCAACACGGTCGTGTGATCCTTGCCGCCGAAGGCGCGGCCGATCTCCGAGAGCGACGAGTGAGTCATCTGGCGAGACAGGTACATCGCGACCTGGCGGGGGAACGCGATGGCTTTGGTGCGATTCTTCGCTTTCAAGTCCGAGAGCTTGAGGCCGAAGAAGTCGCAGACGCGGCGCTGGATCTGGTCGATCGTGATGATCTTCTCGTCTTCGCCCCAGAGCTCGCCGAGCACTTCCTGGGCCAGGTCGACGGTCATCTCGCGTCCAGTCAAGGCGCAGAAGGCGATCATCCGCGTGAGCGAGCCCTCGAGCTCGCGGATGTTCGACTTGATCCGGCTGGCGATCAAGTATGCGACGTCGTCGCCGAGGCGGACGCGCTCGAGCGCCGCCTTCTTCTTGATGATCGCGACCCGCGTTTCGAAGTCCGGCGGCTGGATGTCGGCGATGAGTCCCCACTCGAACCGCGAGCGGAGACGCTCTTCGATCTCGGGGATGTCCTTGGGCGACGAGTCGCTCGAGACGATGATCTGCTTGCGCGACTCGTAGAGGTCGTTGAACGTGTGGAAGAACTCTTCCTGCGTCCGCTCCTTACCAGAGATGAACTGGATGTCGTCGATCAGGAGCAGGTCGATCGTCCGGTAACGCGCCCTGAATTCCGCGGTGCGATCGTAGCGGATCGCGTTGATCAGCTCGTTCGTGAACCGCTCGGACGAGAGATAGGCCACCGACATGCCCGGGAAGAGGCGCACGCACTGGTGTCCGACCGCGTGTAGCAAATGCGTCTTGCCCAGGCCGACTCCGCCGTAGATGAACAGCGGGTTGTAGGCGCGCGAGGGCAGCTCGGCCACTGCCTGGCAGGCGGCCTGCGCGAATTGATTGGACGAGCCCACGACGAACGCGTCGAACGTGTAGCGTGGATTGAGCCCTTCGACCGAGCCACCGCCCGACGCGCGCTCGAGCCGCGGCGGCGGCGCCTGCTCGATGGGCATCACCTCGTCCACGATCAGCGTGATGCGCGGATGACCGCCGAGAACTTCACGCGCCGCTTGATGGAGCGCGTCGAGATAGTTCTGCGCGAGCCAATCGCGCGAGAACTTGTTGGGTGCGCCGATCCGCAGGTGATCTCCCTCGACCGCGACCATCCGGCACGGGCGAATCCAGTTCTCGAGAACCGGCGTGGGGAGAATCTTGGAGAGGGAGTCGACGAGTCGAGCCCAGAGATCTTCTTCCAACACGGGAGTCGCCCTCACTTACACACAGAGTTATCCACAGGTGTGGATAGCTCGGGGCATCGGGTACA
>Ga0075430_100002498_pt1 | contig 15329 bp, 12 predicted proteins | sample RhiMetdeltSRZDD4_FD_75294 | JGI IMG/M metagenome (GOLD analysis project Ga0075430, IMG submission 75294) | Populus rhizosphere microbial communities from Tennessee, USA - Rhizosphere MetaG P. deltoides SRZDD4 | ecosystem: Host-associated > Plants > Roots > Rhizosphere > Soil | place: USA... | reverse complement strand
TGCCGGTCGTCGTGCGCACGCCGACCGTGAACCGCAGTGCCCCGGCGGTGACGGTCGCACTCTGTGCCCCGGCATCGACAGTGCCGCCGATGACGTCACCAAGCTGCCCGAACCACGCAGTACGAGCGGTCGTCGAAGCGAACACCGTCCGCAGCCACTCGACGAGCGCGTCGAGGCCACGCGTCGGCAGCTCCGCGAGCGGCAGTGCGGGGAGCCCGGCCACGTCGCGAAGGCCGAGCAGCCCGACCAGCCCTGCCACTTCGTCCGGGAGGGCACTCGTGAGCGCGTCCACTTGCGTCCGCACCAGCGTCGCCAGCAACTCGAGCACCTCGGCGCCGAGCGCGTTAGGCGTGGCGGCGTCGAGCGTGAGGGTGCGCGGCGACGATGCGCCGGGGAGCTGCAGGTCGCGCAGCTCCATGGCGAGGCGCAGGTTCGCCGAGCCGTCGGTCGGAATGCCGAGCTGCACGGCGAGCGCGCCGAGTGACGGCTCGCCGGCGGCCGGAGCCGTATCGCGGAGCGTGAGATCGAGCGCAATGTCTATCCGTCCGTCTGCTCGGCCGAGCAGCAACCAGGGCGGCAGGCTTCCCGTGCCGGCGAGCGGCGTGCTGCCACGTTGCGCGCGGAAGATCGGCACGTGCACGCGCGTCGTCACTCGCGGTGCGTTCCCCGACATCGTGTGTTCGACGCCGATGCCGATGTACACCGCTCCGGTCACCGCCTTCACGACGGCGGAGATCGTGACCTGTGGGTTCGACTCGCGGAACAGCGGAACCCACGTCGCGCCGTCGCGCGTCGAGCGATCCGGTGCGCCGAGCACGTCGTCGACGAACGTCAGCATCGCTTCGCGCTGCTGATCGTTGGAGAGGATGTCCTCCAGGCCGTTCGCGTTGGTGGACGTGCCGATCGGATCGCCGAACCAGGCGTCGTTCGGGCTGCCGTTGTCGCGGAGGATGCCGAGCGCCTTCGCGAGGGACTCGAAGGCGTCCATCTGAGCGCCGACCGTCATCGCTCTTTCGCCAGGCTGATGTTGTTGCGCGCCATCGGGGCGATGAGGAGCAGGTTCTTATCCGCCGCGATCAGTGCCGGGACCAATGGGCGGCCCGCGGCATCCTTCCCCGTCGCCGCTGCGAGCTGCTGCGCCATCGTGACGACCGCTTCCCACGCGAATGCCGTGATGGACTCCGACCACGTGTCGGCGATGAGTGCGGGACCCTGCACGCGATCGAACGTCGACATGACGAGCCCCGTCGGTCGCTGCATCGTGCCGACGGCGAACGCGACATCGACCCGCTGCTCGCCCCGCATCTCGTCACACCCGACGACGATCGAGATCGTGACCATGCCGGGGGCACAGGCGATGCTCGTACGATCGAGATAGACCACCAGCTCCTCGCGTCCCGCGACCCACACGACGGTGGGAGGCGTGCCGGCGGCAATGTCGGCCACGAGATGAATGATCCCGCGCAACACCTTCTGCGCATCGGCGACCGGCACGCGCAGCAGGTTCGGCGCGACGGCACCCGGGCGGAGCTTCACATTCGGTTTGAGCAGCTCGAACCAATCCGCGTTGGGCAACGCGATGGTGGCATCGGGGAGGATGAGCCGCCCTTCGACCGCCCTGTTCGGCGGTGAGATGTCGGGACGATCCGGACGAAGAGGCATCCGTCGCGATGATGACAGGGGAGTCTCGCGTCGTGCCGTCGTCACACCCGGCACATGCGCGTGCTACTGCGGGACCCGCTCAGGGCGGGCAGGTGCGTTACGTGGGGTGGCGCGCGGTGTACGCGGTCCACGCGCGGTGTGCAGCGCGGCTGGCGAGGATGCCAGCGCCGACGAGCATCGCGTCGACGACGACGAGGTATGGTGCGTAGGTCCACTCGCCGCTGAGGGTCGTCGCCAGGGCTGCAGCGGCGAGAGCGGACACCACCAACGTTCGGCGTGACAGTGCATGACGAAGGTGCAGCGCGCCGAGCACTGCGCCTAACAACACGGGCATCCACTCCGACATCATCGCCTCGTGGGACAGCGGTGCATCCAGTTCTGCGCTCGGCGCCGAGGGCGTCGGTCGCGCGTTACCTAGATGCATCGGATTGGAAGGAGGCGCAAGACGGTCATGGTCGCATCGGAGCGGAGCGAGTGGAGTGTGCTGATGAGCTCGCAATCAGGAGTGCGACCTAACGAGCTAACGGTCATTAAGCGATGTTCTCGGTTACCGTGCCGCACCGGGCCTGCCGTCAGGGGTGCGGGCGACCTGGTCCGCGCTCGACTGGCTCGCGCTTGCGCGTTAGGCGAGCGGTCCCCGGCGCGCGGCGTCGAGCAGCTCGTTCACGTGGCTCAGAAGCGCCGCCCTGCGCGCGATCTCCTGCCCGACCGGGCCGGGGGAGATGTGCGCCCGGACGTGAGGCGGCCGGTCCGCTGGGCGGAGCCCATCGGCGGTACGGGCGTCCGGGTCGGCGCCACGCTGCAGCAGGAGCTTGACCACGTCGAGGTTGGCCGACCCGTTGCCGTGCAGGTCTTCGAGCGCCGCGTGCAGCGGGGTGGCGCCCCAGCGGTCTCGCGCGTTAGGGTCGGCACCGGCGTCGAGCAGCTGCGCGACGACATCCAACTGATTCGGCGTATGCATCCAGGCGAAGACCCGGCTCTTCACAGCGAGGTGAAGCGGCGTCTTCTGATCGGCGTTCCGCGCGCGCACATCGGCACCACCCTCCAGCAGCAGGCGAACCGTGTCGGCTTCAGCCTCCTCGGCGGCTTCGTGCAGGGAGCGCTGTCGGGTGGGCTCGGTCGACGGCCGGCCGGGTTGCGATGAGATGCCGCCACGCGCGAGTGGAGCCGAGTCGGTCGAGGCCGACCGTCTCACGCGGATGACTGGCGGACCGGGGGCCACCGTCCGCCACTGAGCAACGATGCCGTCGTACGCGAGCTCCACTGTCCGATGATCGCCAGCCGCCTCGAGTGCTCCCCTCAGCTCGAATCGCGCCTCGTCGATCGCCTCCTGTGGCCCGCCAGACTGCGGGCCGTGCGCGAGGAGGAAGTGCAGGGCAAACGCCTCACCTGGTGGGCCCTGGAGTGAAACTTCGAACGTCGCCGTGACAGTCTGCCCCGAGAAGCGGAGCTCGAACTGGGCGGGCGCGCGCGGGCGCAGTGGCAGCTGCTCGCTGGGCGTGCGGTATGTGCGACCGGGAACCGTCTGCGTGAACGCGACTTTGCCCGTGCACTTCCCCCTGACGACACGGACGGTGACAACGAACAACGCGGGGTCACACGAATCGGTCTTCATGCCGAGTCCACTCACAGCAACCAGTCCGGCGCCAGTCCAATCACGAGTCGCGAGCACGTGCGGGCCACGGTGCAGCAAGCGCCGAGCCGGTTGGTTATCGTCGACGTGCTCGCCCGGTTACCGGATCACGTGTCGAGACGGCTCAGGAACCGAACGAGCGCGGCGTTGAACGTCGCAGGCTGCTCGACGTTCGACAGGTGCGCGGCCTCGGGAATCATCACGAGCTCACTGCCCTTTATCGAGCCATGGAGCTCGCGCGCGAGCGCAGGCGGCGTGGACTCATCTCGCTCGCTACCGACGATCATCACCGGCACGCGAACCGACCTCGCGGCGTCTCGCAGATCGATCTCGCGAAGGGCCTCGCACGCGGCGATGTAGCCGTCGGGATTCGTCGCGGCGATCATTCCCGCGATGAGCGCCGTCGTCGCCGGGTCGCGCTCCCGAAACTCCGCGGTCAGGAAGCGGCCGATCACCTGGTCGCGCACGGCTGCGGTACCACCGGCGCGGACCGCGGCGATCCGCGCATTCCAGCTCTCATCGGTGCCAACCTTGGCTCCGGTGTTCGCGAGCACCGCGCCCGCGACTCGGTCCGGGTGATTCACGGCGAGCCACAGCGCGATGACGCCTCCGAGCGAACAGCCGCACACGGCCGCGCGCCCGATGCCGAGATGGTCGAGCAGTGCGATGACATCCCGCCCGAGCTTCTCGATCGAGACCGGCGTGCGCGGGAGCTCGGAATCGCCGTGCCCACACGCCTCGTAGCGAATCACGCGATACCGACCTTCGACGGCGGGTATCTGTCGGTCCCACAACCGATGATCCGTGCCGAGCGAGTTACTGAACAGGAGTGATAGTCCGTCCGGCACGCCGTCGACGCGATACGCGATCCCGGTGTCTCCAACCGCACCGCGGATCATCGCTCGTCACCCTTTGGCACATCGCGCCACGAGCGGAGCGCACGTTCGATGAGCTCGTTCGTGTTTCCGAGATACGATGTCGCATCCAGGGCACGATCGATGTCTGGTGGCGCGAGCAGCGCTGATATCTGGGCGTCTCGCTTCGCCGCCTCGTGGAGCACGATCCGTTCGTGAAATGCCCGCTCGACGACCTGCGACACGAGCCGCATGGCCTCCGGACGCCCGACGTGCGGGACGAGCGCCGCCGAGAGCGACTCCGCCATGAGCGATCCGCCAGCCTGCTCGAGGTTCGCCCGCATACGGTCGGTCCGTACGTCGAGACCGGCAATCGCCGATCGCAGATGCGCCGCCGCGTGCATCGTGTGCCGGAACGCGTCGGGGATCACTGTCCATTCCGCCTGCCAGCCGCCGGCACCGCGTTCGTGCTCCTGCGCCATTCCCGACAGCATGACAGGCACAGTACCGATCGCGAGCTGCGCCCGAGCGATGGCGTTCGTCGCGTCGACCGGGTTGCGCTTCTGCGGCATCGCCGATGATGTCCCCTTGCCTGCCGCCGACCCCTCGACCGCCTCGCCGACCTCCGTCTGCGCCAGGAGCACGAGATCGCGAGCGATCTTCGCGATCACGCCGGCCGTGATGCCTAACGCCGAGACCACGGCCGCCGGCCGGTCGCGATCGCCGTGCCACGGCAGGTCAGGTCGTGGCAGCTCCAGCTCCTCGGCCAGCAGCTCCGCCACGACTGTCCCGTTCGCGCCGAGCGCCGCGAGTGTTCCCGCGGCACCGCCAAACTGCAGGACGAGCGCATCGCGGCGAAGCGCCCGCAGCTCGACGATCCGGCGCCCGATTGCGCCGAGCCAGTGCGCTGCCTTGAGTCCGAACGTGATCGGCACCGCGTGCTGCAGCAGCGTTCGCCCTGGCATCACCGCCGAACGATGAGAGTCGGCCAGCACCGCGAGCGCGTCACCGGTGGCGCCAAGGTCGGCGACGAGATGCGTGAGCCCGTCGCGCATCTGGAGCACGAGCGCCGTGTCGATCACATCCTGACTCGTCGCGCCCCAGTGAACGTACGGTCGCGCCGACGGTGGGGCGTTCGCGATGAGCTGCTGAACGAGCGGGATCGCCAGCGTACCCGCGTGGAGCGCGTCTCGCTCGAGCGCCGGCACGTCGAACCGCTCGATTCGGCAGCTCTCGACAATGGCGGCCGCCGCTTCGTGAGGGATGATCCCGGCACGGCCCTCGGCCCGCGCGAGCGCGGCCTCGAACCGGAGCATCTGCTCGACGTGGGCGGTACCCGTGAAGAGCTGGTCCCCTTCACTCGCCGGCCGCGCGGTCACTGGCGTCACGCCCGGAAGTCGAAGAAGACCGTCTCGCCCTCGCCCTGTAACACGATGTCGAACCGGTACGATCGCGTTAGGCTGCCGCCGGCGTCCGGGCTGGCGATCAGCGTCGAGCGTCGCGCGTCCGGCACGGACGTGAGAATCGGGTCCGCCATGGCCGACGCGTCATCCCCGAAGTAGATCCGCGTGTACAGATGATTCAGGAGGCCGCGGGCGAATATCGCGACCGACAGGTGCGAGGCCTGCATCGTGGTTCGGTCGAACGGCACAGGCACGGGTCGAAGCGTCTCGAGCGCGTATCGACCGTCGTCATCCGTCCCGACTCGTACGAACCCTTCCTGTTGCCACGCCTCGATGACGGCATCCGGCACGCCGACGCCGTCACCGTCGATCACGCGCCCGCTGACACGGATCACTGTTCCGCTCGCGTCGCCGAGGATCGCTTCACGCCGAGCGGCGTCGCGCAGCAGGCAATCGTGAAAGAACGGGCCGACCGTCTGCGTCGGAGTCAGCGGTCGCGCGGTCATGCGGCGTGCTGGTCCCGTGCTTCGAATGCGATTGCGGCCGGCCCGGCGAGCACGATGTCCCACCGCCAGCCGAGCGCCCAGTGCGCCTCCGTCACGTCGTGGGCGTACGACGCGATGAGGCGTGCCCGAGCGCCCTCGGGTACCGCATTGAAGATCGGATCGAGCGGAAGCAGCGGGTCGTCGGGGAAGTACATCTGCGTCACGAGACGCTGGTGCCACGACGGCGCGAGCACCGAAAAGTGGATGTGCGCCGGGCGCCACGCGTTCTCGTGATTGCCCCACGGATACGCGCCCGGTCGAACCGTCAGGAATCGATACGCGCCGTCGTCGGTCGTTAGGCACCGGCCGATGCCCAGAAAGTTCGGATCGAGCGGCCCGGGCCAGTCGTCACGCTTGTGGATGTAGCGGCCGGCGGAGTTCGCCTGCCAGACCTCGAGCAGCGTTCCCGCTACCGGTGCTCCGTCCTGGTCGGTCACCCGGCCCGTCACGATGATGCGCTGCCCCAGCGCCTCGCCGCCCGTGCCCGCGTTGCGCGTGAGGTCGGCGTCGCCGGGCGTCACGACGCTCACGTCGTATCCGGGTCGCGCGAGCTCGGACGTCGTGAGCGGCACCTCCACGAACGGCAGCTTTGGCGCACGGCGGATCGTCGACCGGTACGCCTCGTAGAGGTATGGCGGAAACACCGCCGCGTCTCCGCGCACGATCTCGCCGATGGTGATGATCACGGCGCGTCGCTCGGCCTGGCCGGCTGCGGGGACGCACCGCCGGTGGCAAGGATCGACCGCGCCACCGTGAACGCACTGTTCGCCGCCGGGACGCCCGCGTACACCGCAACGTGCAACAGCGCCTCCCGTATCTCCTCTGGCGTCGCGCCGGTGTTGCGCGTCGCGCGGAGATGTACCTCGAGCTCCTCGCGCCTCCCTAACGCCGCCAGCAGCGCCACCGTGATGAGGCTGCGCGTTCTCGCGTCGAGCTCGGTGCGTGCCCAGAGCGAACCCCAGGCGACCTCCGTGATGAACCGCTGGAACGGTCCATCGAATTCCGTCTGGCTCGCGATGGCGCGATCGACGTGCTCGTCCCCGAGCACGGCGCGCCGCACGCGCATGCCGGCCTCGAAGCGATCGGCCATCTCCGCCTCGTTGTCAGGCATCATCGTACCCGACGTAGTTCTCGGCCAGACTCGCCGCCGCCGCGCGTGACCCGACGACATACCGCAGCAGCGACAGCTGCAGCTTCTGCTGAAAAGCGTCGTCGCTCGGGTTGCGGTGCAACATCGAGGTCATCCACCAGGAGAAGTGTTCCGCGCGCCAGACACGCCGGAGGCAGGTTCGTGAATACTGGTCGAGCAACGCTCGGTCGCCACTACGATACCACCGCGCGACCGCCTCGCCGAGTACCCGCACGTCGGCGATGGCGAGGTTCATCCCCTTGGCGCCGGTTGGCGGGACCACGTGCGCCGCATCGCCGGCGAGAAAGAGCCGGCCCCATTGCATTGGCTCCATCACCGAGCTGCGCATCGTCGTGATGCTCTTCTCCAGGACCGGCCCCGCCTGGAGCGTCCAGCCGTCCGCCATCTCCAGTCGCGCGCGCAGCTCATCCCAGATGCGATCGTCCGGCCACGCGTCGAGCGCGTCGTCCGGAGCGCACTGGACGTAGAGCCGGGTGATCGCTGGCGTCCGCATGCTGTGCAGCGCGAACCCGCGTTCGTGGTACGCGTAGATCAACTCGTCGAGCGACGGCGCGACCGCCGCGAGGATGCCGAGCCACGCGAACGGATACGCCCGTTCGAACACGCGATAGGCGTTCGCCGGAATCGCGTCGCGCGACACGCCGTGCGAGCCGTCGCACCCGGCGATGAAGTCGCACCCGATCTCGCGCTCCACTTCGCCGACACGAAACCGCACCCGGGGCGCACTCGAGTCGACGCCATGGACATTCACGTCGGTCGCGTCGAAGCAGATCTCCCGTCCGGTCGCGATCCGCGCCGCGACGAGATCCTTCACGACTTCGTGTTGTCCGTACACGGTGATCGCGCGCCCGCCGGCGAGCTCGCTCAACGGAATGCGGTGACGCTCTCCCTCGAACTGCAGATGCACGCCGTGATGAACGAGCCCCTCGCGATCCATCCGCTCGCCGACGCCGATGGCGCGGAACAGGTCGACAGTTCCCTGCTCGAGCACACCGGCGCGCAGCCGTCGCTCGATGTATGCCCGGGCGCGTCGTTCGATGATGACGGAGTCGATCCCGTGATGATGCAGCAGGTGGCCGAGCGTGAGCCCGGCCGGTCCGGCTCCGATGATGGCAACCTGCGTGCGGGTCGAGGCGGTCGGCACTCCGGAGAAGCTATCCGGCGGACCTGCCGACGCTATCTCTTCGCTCTCACCGCAAGGGCACGCGCATCCACGACACCGTGGCGCCGAGCGTTGTCCCGAACGGACTGAACGCGCGCTGAAACCCGACACTCAGGTCGAGCCCCGTCATGCCGATCACCTGACCGATCTCCTGCAGGGTCACGCCGCCACCGAGCATGATGCGCTGGCCGCGACTCCACTGCCGGTCGGTGGTGCCCCACGCCATGACAACCGCTGGTGTGGCGAACGTGACGACGCGGATCTGTTGCCCGACCGCCAGCGACAGCGGAACCGTGATGTCGGCCGTCCAGTGCTGTCGTTCGCCGAACCCCGCCTCCGCCCATCCGGCACCGAGCTCGAGGGCCATGGTTCCCGTCGCGTCGTTCTCGGTGAAGCCCGGAACGCGAAGGAACGGACGTGTGGTCACCACGTTGTTGGCATAGCGGAGGCTGGCCATGACCCGGTTCGCGGCGCAGCTCGCGACCGCGCAGATCTCACTGGCGCCGCGCTGGTACCCGAAGGTGCCCGCGATCAGTGCGCCGCCTTCGATCTGGACCAGGCCCGTCAGCCCGTATGAGGTCAGACTTCTCTGCTGCGGCAGGTCGTGCGAGCCGTAGTTCAGACGAAACCCGAACAGCAGCTTGTCGTCTCCGCTCGTCGCCATCACCGGCCCGGTCGCCGTGAACGCGCCTAACGGCGTGCTCGCGATCGCGGCAAGGGTGCGACTGAGCCCCAGCCCGGTCGTCTGCGCCGTCGCGCCGTCGGGCGCGAGCAGCACGAGTGGCAACAACGCCGTGATGACGTGCGACGGCCGGCTGATGCGTCCGGTGCGAGTCATGATCCGCATAGGCTAGTTCCGTTCTCGCAGCCAGCGTGAGTAGACCTGGCCCTGCACGTGGTCGTCGTACCGGTACACGCGCAGCAGTGCGCTGTCGCCCGTGACGAAGTCGAGCCGCATGAAGCCACTCGTCGCCTGTCCGACGTACAGGCTCTGACGCAGCCGTGCCGCGCATTCGCCCTTGTCCCGCGACCCGGCCCCGCTGACGAGGACGTATCTCGACGTCCGTCCCAGCATCACCTGAAGGCTGTGATCGTGACCGGCCGCGAAGATGAGCGGCGGGCGTGACGCGAGGGCGCTGTTCAGCGAGTCGCGCATCCTCGAGTAGTTACCGCCGAACAGGTCCTGGCTCGTGTTCGCCCACCGGCGGAACAGCGCGAACGCACCGCAGTACCCGCCGTGTGGGCCGCCCGTCAGCAGCGGATGGTGCCCGGCCACGATCACCGATTGGCCCGGCCGGGCCGTGCGCAGCGAGTCGCGAAGCGCCTGGGTGATCTGCGCGATCGTGTGCGTCGAGCAGCCGGTCTCCGGATCGGTCGACATGGAGTCGCGGACGATGTAGTTGTGCAGCCACCACTGCGTGTCGAGCAGGATGAGCCGAACCCGCTGCCTGTCGACCACGTACGGCCCGGGACACCCGTTAGGCGGCAGCACCATGGCCGTCGCCCCTCGCTGCTTCGGACGCTGGCGAACGAGCGCGTTCTGGCGCCGGATGAAAAAGAGCCCATCGGCCGCGGTCCCGGCTCCGAAGAATCCGCCCTGGCCTCCATCCGCCCAGTCGTGATTGCCGGGCACGAAGATGCCGGTCCCGCCGCTCGGCACCACGCGGACCTGCGCGTCCAGGCGTCGCAGCGCGTCCGCGTAGTTCGGCGCGTCCGGCTCGGCCATGCCGGACGGGTAGACGTTGTCGCCGAGGAAGACGATCGTCGCGCGCGCTCCGGCCGCTGCCGCCTGAGCGGTGAGCGAGTCGAGCGCCGTCTCCGGCAGCCGCGGATCGGGCTCACCGGCATCGCCGATGAGGAAGATCGTCTCGACGATTTCCGCCGGCGGCGGCGTCTCGACTCTCGCGCCGCGACATCCCGAGATGCAGGCGATTGCCGCGAACGCGCCCAGGACGAATCGGGCGACGCGACAGGCGCGTCGATGGAACACCGGAGCCCACGTCGTCACTCGTGCCTCGTGTCTTCAGGGTCGTTAAGCTTCCCGGGCGAGGGCTCTCTCCCGGGACGACGAAGATCCTTCGCTTCGCTCAGGATGACAACACGCCTGACGGCTCGGGACGACAACACGCGCGACGGCTCGGGACGACAACACGCCTGATGGCTCGGGATTGACTCGTTGTCGCTAGAACAACCCGGTCTTCAGGTAGAAGCGGTGCCCTTCACCCCTGGCGTACGCGACGCTGATCGCCCTGCCTAACGCCTCGAGCCATACGCCGCCGCCGAAGGCCGAGTGCCACCCGCCGTCGCTCTCGCCCGACATCCACACCCGGCCCACGTCAGCGAGACCGAACACGCCCGTGTTCCAGCGAGCCAGAAGATTCACCGTGCCCACGGGCACCCGCAGCTCGGTCGAGCCGTTCACCGACGCGTCGCCACTGAACCGCTCGTACGAGAACCCGCGCAACGTCGACCACCCGCCGACCGCCGCGGCGTACTGTGCGGGGAACGTGCCCGACGTCATGCTCCCCCCGCCGCGGACGGCGAGGTGCACTCGATCGGGAACCAGCGGCACGTACACGCTGCCCGCGGCGCGCGTCGTCGCGAACGACTGCGACAGATCCCAGAGCGGCGGGAAGCCGCGCACGTCCGCCTCGAGTCGCCACCCGCGCATCGCGACCGCGTCCGCGTCCGTGCGATCGAGCTCGAGGCTCGCGCGCACGCCGACGTGCCCGAAGGCGTCGTTGCCCGGCCCGTCCAGCGTCGCGAGCGGCGACGTGGCGGCCGCATCGGGATCGATCCACGTGACGACCGGCCCCGCCTCGATTCGCCCTTCGAACGGTCTCACACGCGGCCTGCTGTTCGCCTGGGCGAACACTTCCGCCTTGCTCGTCTCGCGATCGCGCCATCCGAGGTGCAGCACCGCGGCGGGCTCGAACGACAGCACCGTCTGATCCACGAGGCTCAGATCGCGACTGATCGAAGGCGTCTCGTTGCCGTAGCCGTAGAAGCGGAACGCATCGAGCTGGGACGCACGAGCGGCCACTGTGAACGCCACCGGCGAGTTCTCTCGGCGGTAATCGGCGTCCGCGTGGAGCGCGAACCGGCCGTTCGAGGTGCCGACCAAGGCCGTGCCCTTGACCTGCCAGTGATGCGGCAGCCGCCGGAACCCGTACGAGCGCGCGCTCCGACTCACGCCGAGGATCACACCCGCACCGGTCTTGTAGTCGAAGGCCGGTCCCCATCCGCCATCGCTGCCCCAGTCCGGCCGCCACGCTCCCCAGATCCGCATGCCGTTCGACACCGTCGGCTCTCGCCACGGACGTTCGTTCACGTGCGTACCGCGTGCGGTGACGAACTCGTTCTCGCCGTCCGCGTCGTACAGATGCGTCGCGCCACCACCCGCCGAATCGGCGAGCACGTCGTCGTCATATCCGCCGATGACCCTGACGATGATGTCACGCGACGCCGCACCGCGCACCGTGACCTGATCGTCGCCCGCCAAAAGGAATACCCTGACTTCGCCGGTCTCCGACGGAAGGAACGTTCGCTGGTAGAAGGGCCCTGGAACCGTAGCAGCTGCGGACTGCCCCTGACCCTGCGCTGCTTCCGGAGCACTCGTTGTCGTCTTGGGCTCGTCGTCGCCCGCTATCGTGACCGTCACGCGCCCGTCCGGGTGCCTAACGATCTCGGTCTGTTCGTCGTCGTCGGTGCCATAGACGTCGACGTCGGTCGCGAGCTGCGTGTAGAGCTCCATCGCCACGGCTGGAATGGCATCGCGACGCGCACGCAGGTTCGATCGAAGTCGCGCCGAGGTATTCGTTCGCTCCCGCCACTCCGCCGGTAGCCGCGCAATGGCCTGCTCGATCACGTCGTCCGTGATCGCCGTCTGAACTCGGCGAGCGACGGATGCAAAATCATCGCGCGTGAGACGCTGGAGGAGGCGGCGATCGTGAAAGTGCGTGCTGTAGGTCAGTCCCTTCAGGTCGTACGTCGCGGTGAACTCGACGGTCTTCGGATAGATGGATCGGGTGATGAACCGGTTGAGCAGCCCGCCCGCGTCGATGAACGCCCAGTCGCGGTCCTTCGCAATCGCGCGCCAGCGGTACTCGGTCGAGTCGCCGAATCGCGCGAAGTCCGAGTTGTCAGGCGTTCGATCGCCGTCATTGATCAGGAGATCGATCAGTCGGATGGCGAGAAACTCACGCTCGTCGAACCGATGTGCGCGGCTCTTTCGCAGATCCTCGAAGAACCCCTCCGACCCACTGATTTTCTTCGATTCGGCAAACCCTGGCTTGTCGTCAGGCGCCTCGTCCGGCTTGAGCTCCATCGTGCCGAGCATGCCGCCCATCGTGTCGCGATAGACCCCGAGCCTCGGATCATCGGCGAGACGATACATCGTCGGATCGAGGGTGAGCGCATCGATGGCAGTGAGCAGCCGAGGAACGGGCAGCGCCGCACCAGGGAAGAAGCCGCTGATCTGGTCCTGGATGACGGTCCCGATTGTCGTATTGCGGAACACGGCCGGCAGTGTCATTCCGGGGAACTTGTTCACGGACCGGAACCGCCACTCCTGCCACCCTGACTCTTCCTGGAGGTGCAGGGTGATGGACTGTTGGCCGCCTCCGCGCTTGAGAACCTTCAGGCCCCCAGCGAACTTGCCGAGCTCGAGTGACGGTGTGGCGATGGGCGTGACCCAGACGTCTCGCCAGCCCGCGCCAAGCACCGTTCGTCTCAGCCCATCGGCCGCGTAATACTTTCCGGCGGCAGTTGTTGTGAGGCTGTCGGCGGGCCGCGCGCTATTCGACCCGGCGCGCTCCTGTCCGGCCACGTCGAGTGGGAAGCAGGCGAGCGTCGCCGCCGTTGCGATACCAAATGTTTTGATGCGTCGTGCACCCATGGCTCACTCCGGTCGACGCCATTAACGCAGGATGCGCGCCGGCATCGGGGTCGGAGTCGGACGTCCACGCTCCACTGCACGTGCAGTTGACCTATGGACGTCCGACTCCGACCCCAATGCGCCTAGAGCTTCTGAGTCGCCAGCAAGGGCGCCGCGGGCAGTCCCGTCACTTCGAGTATCTCCTGCTCGTCGAGCGTCTCGCGCGCGAGCAACGCCTCGGCGAGGGCATCGAGCTGCCGGCGATACTGTGTCAGCAGCCGCAGCGCCTCCTCGTGACTCTCCGCTATGATCCGCTGCACTTCCGTGTCGATGATGCGCGCCGTCTCCTCGCTCACCGTCTTCGGCCCGCCGTAGCCGTCGAGACTCGCGAGGTACGGATTCTCCCGCGGCGCGAGCTGCACGAGTCCGAGCCGCTCGCTCATGCCCCATCGCGTCACCATGCTGCGCGCGAGCGTCGTCGCCTGCTCGATGTCGTTCTGCGCCCCCGTCGTCTTCGTGCCGTACACGATCTCCTCGGCGGCACGGCCGCCGAGCATGCCGACGATGCGCGCGCGGAGGTAGGGCTCGGGATAGTTGTAGCGGTCACTGTCGGGCCGCTGGTACGTCACGCCTAACGCCTGTCCGCGCGGCACGATCGTCACGCGGTGCACCGGGTCCGCCCCGGGCACGACGAGCCCGAGGATCGCGTGCCCGCCCTCGTGGTACGCGATGCGCTCTCGGTCGTGACGACTCATCAGCAACGGACGCTCCGGTCCGAGCACGATCTTCTCGAGCGCGTCGAGAAAATCCTTCCCCTGCACATCGTTCTGCTCGCGGCGCGCCGCGAGCAGTGCCGCCTCGTTCACGAGGTTCTTGAGGTCCGCCCCCGACAGTCCCGGTGTTGCAGAGGCGATCTCAACGAGACTCACATCCGGTGCGAGCGGCACGCGACGCGTGTGCACCGCGAGAATCGCTTCGCGTCCTTTCCGATCCGGAAGATTCACGACGACGCGACGGTCGAACCTCCCCGGTCTGAGCAGGGCCTTGTCGAGAATGTCGGGCTGATTGGTCGCCGCGAGCACGATGATCCCCTCTCGGCTCGAGAACCCGTCCATCTCGGTGAGGATCTGGTTGAGCGTCTGCTCCTGCTCGCTCGATCCACCCATGACCGTCTGACCGCGCGCGCGGCCGATCGAGTCGAGCTCGTCGATGAAGATGATTGCCGGCGCATGCTCGCGTGCCTGCTTGAACAGATCGCGAACGCGCGCCGCCCCGACGCCGACGATCATCTCGACGAACTCGGAGGCGCTCATCGAGAAGAACGGCACGTTCGCTTCGCCGGCGACGGCGCGGGCGAGCAACGTCTTGCCCGTTCCCGGCGCGCCGATGAGCAGCACACCCTTCGGCGCCGCGCCGCCCAAACGCGTGTACTTCTCCGGATTTCGCAGGAAGTCGACGACCTCGACGAGCTCGTTCTCCGCTTCGTCGATCCCCGCGACGTCCTCGAACGTGACCTTCGTTTCCTGCTCCTTGTCGAAGCGTCGCGCGCTGCTCTTTCCGAGCCCGGTGAGCGCGCCGCCGATGCCTCCGCCCCGTTGCGCCCGGCGATACATCCACACGTAGAACACCATGATGAGGAGGACCGGCCCGAATCCGAACAGGAACGTCGCCCAAGGGCTGCGGTCCTCACCGATCGGCTCGGCGCTGATCGTCACGTTGTTGCTGATGAGCAGCGTCTCGAACCCCGGGTCGACGAACGAGGGCAGCGTCGTCGCGAACTTCGTCACGGGTCGTGGCGCGACGCGCGCGGTAGTGTCCCCGGGAAGCGGATACGTCACGGCGGTAGCGAACTGGCCCGTGATGCTCTCGCCTCGACTGTAGACCGCGCGGACGTTCCGCTTCGTGACTTCCTCCTTGAAAAGCGTGTACGGCACCACCACCGGCGCATCGGCACGGGGAAGGAAGTACCGCACGACCAGGAAGTTGAGCGCCAGCGCCACGAGGAAGAACGTCCAGGTGCGACTCGGCGGCATGTTCGGCCGCG
>Ga0075430_100002497_pt1 | contig 15329 bp, 11 predicted proteins | sample RhiMetdeltSRZDD4_FD_75294 | JGI IMG/M metagenome (GOLD analysis project Ga0075430, IMG submission 75294) | Populus rhizosphere microbial communities from Tennessee, USA - Rhizosphere MetaG P. deltoides SRZDD4 | ecosystem: Host-associated > Plants > Roots > Rhizosphere > Soil | place: USA... | reverse complement strand
CCCGCTCGACATCGCGTTCCTCGATTCCGCCGGTGTCATCCGTGCGGTGCGCTCGATGACCCCCTGCCCGACCACCATTTCGCAGGGGTGTCCGACGTACGCTCCTGGCGTGCCGTATCGCTTCGCGCTCGAGGTGAACGCGGGATATTTCGCCCGGCACGGCATTACGGTGGGTCACTCGTTGTTGCTGCGCGACGTAGCCTCACTGGCTCCCGCGGCCGGGACGCCACCGGGCAGCCGCTAGCGAATCGCCGGCGCACCGTCACCCGTAGGTAACGGAACCCCCTATCGGAGCGTGGCTCATGATCGGATCGAACGGTGCGATGGCGGTCGCGTTTTTCGGCGCAGTCGCTGCGGTTGTGTGGGCCGCCGCGTATGCGTGGGGCGAGTGGCTCGCCCATCGATACGACGCTCCGCCGCGGCCGGCCACGCTCCCTGCGGAAGACACGGCGCGCCTCGAGCGACTGGAGGCGGGGATGGAGGCGCTGACGCTGGAGGTAGAGCGACTGGCGGAGGGACAGCGCTACGCTGCGCGATTGCTCGACGAGCGGTTGCCCCGCGGGCTCCCGGCCGCAGTGCGTCCGACGACGCCAGAGCCAGGCCGCGTCGTCACGCCACACTGACCGCCTGCAGGTCGAGCCGTAGCGCCCACCGCTCCGGCGTGCCTAACGCAGCTGGTTCGCGCCGGCTCGTCGGACCGCGCGAGGAGGAGCTACCGCCGAAGACGCACGCTGGTGGCCATGGCGCGGGTGCGAATCCGGTGTTCCCCGGCGCTGGGACATCGAGCGCCAGCACCGCGGGTCCGAAACGGAAGCAATGACCGTAGAGCGGATCGTCGGCGCGCGCGACCGCTTGATCCGAAATCGATTCCAGCCGACTTTAGCGTCCCCAGTCCTCGCGCACGGACCTTCGACGGAGATGCTCGCGCCATGATCACCTATTATGAGCTTGGCAAGAAGAAGCAGCTCAACGAGATCGTCGTAGCGGGAACGCACGACGCCGGGATCACGGGCGGCGGCAGCGGCGTCCAGACTCAGACGCTGGATATCATGGGGCAGGCCAAGTCGGGCGTGCGCTTCTTCGACATCCGCGTCGCTGCCGCCGTGAGCACTCGCTCCGGCAACCCCGTCGCCGAGCTGCGCGCCTTCCACGCGGACGACAAGGTGGTGATGAAGCTGGACCGCAAACTCGTCCTCAAGGGGGGCACGGCCCCGGTGGACGTCAAGCAGTCCAAGCTCGCGGGCGGCGCGTTCGGCCTCGGACTGACGGACATGCTGCAACAGGCCAGGAACTTCGTACACTCCGACATCGGCCGGGACGAGTTCCTGATGCTCAAGTTCGACAAATGCACGAACTGGGCGCACATCGCCGACGCCTGTTGGCGGACGCTTGGTCTGAGCCTCTACACCGCCGGGGGAAATCTGAACATCAAGACGCTCGAGGACCTGCGCGGCAAGGTGATCGTGCTGTTCTCGAAGAGCGGCCTGACCGAGGTGCCGGGCTCGCCGAAGGGCATCCTCACCTTCAAGAACCTGTCGGCAGAGGGCGCGACGTACGAGCGCAAGTACGATGGGCTTCAGTACTACGGAAAAGGCGGGACGTCGCCGTTCAACCCGATCGACAAGGTCAAACAGAACGTCAAGAAACAGTCGAAGCTCATGCAGGGCGCCGGCGCGTTAGGCAACCCGGAGGTCATCGGCATGATGTACTGGACCACCACGGGGCTCATCGAGAGCATCAAGAAGCGCGACGACGGAATGTGGGACGCGCCGAACGTCGCGAAGATGAAGTCGCTCTGGACCCAGGGGCTCGGCGACTTCGTGAACGCGCGCGTCTCACTCCCATCGAGCAACCCGCTCGCCCAGGCACAGCAGCGCCGGAGCTTCTTCCCCAACATCGTGATGATCGACTTCGCCGACGACACGAAGTGCCAGCGGATTCGCGACCTGAACGACCTGACGGCGCAGCACCTGGCGAGCGTCGCGTAAGCGGGACCGAGGCGCGGTGAACGCGGAGTCGCGATCGACCCGTCTCGCCCCGAGCGTACGGACCGGAACACGAAGCCCGCCTCGTTCAGCGATTTCGAGATTGCGGAAGGCGAATCTTTATTTCTCGAGGCGCCTCCTTGAACGATTGTCCGCACGAGAAATCGGCGGCGTTCGTCATCGCGCACGAGATCGCACATTCGCCCGCGCCGCGCCTGACTGGAGAGCGCGCGGGCCTGCCGGCATGTAGCGCGGCCGCCGGGCCACGGGCGGAACTGGTTGGGGCCGCGGCCGTACCGGTATGTCTTGGCACAACGCCGGTCCCCCGGGTAGCGTATTCAATTGATGCCCCGACCCGCTCCAAGCGCACTTCGAACCCCGCCGGATTCGTGAACTCCTCTCGTTACAAACTGTTAGCGGCCGCGCTCGCTGTCCCGGCGCTGCTCGCAACGCCCGCAGTCGTCCGTGCGCAGCACTCCCATGCCGGAATGAACCACGGGCCCATCACGGTGCCGAAGGGCGCCAACTATACGGTGGCGGACGTCGAGTTCCTGCAGGGGATGATCGCGCACCACGCGCAGGCCATCCACATGTCCCGCATGGCCGAAGCGCACGGTGCCAGCCCTCGACTCCTCAGGCTCGCGACGAAAATCGATCAGTCCCAGGTGGCCGAGATCCGCATCATGCAGGACTGGCTGCGGAGTAACGGTCAGGCCGCTCCGGATACGTCGTCGTGGCGCACGATGAAGATGGCCGGGATGCTGACCGAGGAGCAGCTCAAGGAGCTCGACGCCGCAAAGGGTGTCGAGTTCGACCGCCTGTTCCTCGAGTTCATGATCATCCACCACGAAGGCGCGCTGCAGATGGTGAAAGACCTGTTCGCGACCCCGCGCGCGGGACAGGAGGTCGACGTCAACGTGTTCGCGAACGACGTCGTGACGGTGCAGACCGCCGAGATCGGCGCCATGCGTCGGATGTTGTCCCAGCTGCCCGAGAAGTAGTGTCATTCCGAACGAAGTGGAGGAATGACGTAAAGAACCCCACCACGGAGCTCTCCCCGATGCACCTTGCCCGCAGGGCGTTCGCGCTGGTCGCCCCCCTCATCGTTCCGTCGCTCCTCGCGGCGCAAACGTACCCGAGCAACAAGGATCCGCGCAGCGGACTCAAGCCCGGTAAGACCGACGCCGGCGTCGCCGCGAAGAACATGAAGCTCGTGTCGAACGCGCCGAAGGCCCCGGGGCTCGATACGACGCGCGGCCTGGCGTTCGCGAACTCCGACCTCGCCTTTCGCGACAAGTACGTCTACCAGGGCAACTTCGCCGGTTTCACGATCTGGGACGTCAGCAACCCGGCGCAGCCGAAGGTCGTCTCGACTGTCCAGTGCGTCACGTCGCAAGGCGATCCGTCGATCTACGGGAACCTGCTCTTCCTCTCGGCCGAAGGCGCCGGGAACCGCAACGACTGCGGTAAGGGCGGCGTCGAGGATCCGAAGGATCACATGGCCGGCGTCCGCATCTATGATGTGTCCAATCCGGCGCAGCCCCGGCTCGTGAAGAACGTGCAGACCTGCAAAGGCTCACACACCCACACGATCCTGCCGCACCCGAAGGACAAGAACGTCATCTACATCTACGTGTCGGGCAGCCAGGGCGCGCGGCCGGCCACCGAAGTTCCGGGCTGCAAGGAAGGGACGGATCCAGCGGACGAGACGAACTCGCTGTTCCGGCTCGACGTGATCAAGGTGGAGCTCGACAAGCCGGAGAAGGCCGAAGTCGTGACGGGCGCCCGCATCTTCACCGGGCTCGATCCGGCACCCCGCGCTGCGGGTCGTCCGGCGCGCAATCGTCGCCCGGCCGGTGCCGACTCGTCGGCCCCACCCCCGGCGCCGACGGGACCGCGCAACTGCCACGACGTCACAGCGTATCCGTCGGCCAAGCTCCTCGCCGGGGCATGCGGCAGCTACGGAATTCTGGTGGACGTCTCCAACCCCGAGAAGCCGGTCCGTCTCGACGCGAAGTCCGACACGAACTTCTCGCTGTGGCACACGGCAGTCTTCTCGAACGACGGGAAGAAGGTCGTGTTCACCGACGAGTGGGGCGGCGGCACCTCGCCGATGTGCCAGGCCAACTCGATGATGGAGATGGGTGGCAACACGATCCTCTCGATCGATTCGAAGAAGAAGTACAAGCAGCACGCGTACTTCAAGATCAACACGGCCCAGACGGCCGAGGAAAACTGCGTGTCGCATAACGGCGGGCTGATCCCCGTGCCGGGCCGCGACATCATGGTGCAGGGATGGTATCAGGGCGGCGTGAGCGTCATGGACTTCACGAACGCCGACAAGCCGGAGGAGCTCGCATTCTTCGACCGAGGCCCGATCGATCCGCCGCAGACGCAGGGCGCGGACGTCCCGGTGACGCCGGGCGCGCAGACCGGCCGAGGCAACCGCGGCACCATCGGCGGCTCCTGGGGCGCGTATTACTGGAACGGCTACATCTATTCGTCCGAGATCGACCGCGGCTTCGACATCATGGAGCTGGAGCCGAGCGATCAGCTGTCGAAGAACGAGATCGAGGCGGCGAAGCTCGTTAGGTTCGAGGAGTACAACCCGCAGAGCCAGCCCAGGATCGTGTGGCCGGCGGCGTTCCCGGTGGTTCGCTCGTACGTCGACCAGCTCGTGCGCTGGAACGGTCTCGCGGCCGAGCGGACGACCGCGATCAACGCCGCGATCGATGCGGCCGAGCAGCAGACGGGCAAGGCGCGTCGCGATGCACTGAACGCGCTCGCTCGCCAGGTGGATCGCGACGTGTCGGGCGCGAAGGATCCGGAACGCGTGAAGATGTTGTCGGCCGCGATCAAGGATCTCGCGAAAGCAACGAAGTAGGGACCCTGCGCGCGCCGCGCCCGCACCGCCGGTTCATCGAACCGCCACGGCTTTGCCGTGGCGGTTCGTGTGTGTGCGTACGCCGATCGGCTCGGCGGATGGAACGAGTCGTTAAGCCACGATCTCGACGTATCCGTCCGTTCCATGCACACGGATCCGCTGCCCATCGCGAATCCGCCTGGTGGCATGCTCCACGCCCACGACGGCCGGCAAGCCGTACTCCCGCGCGATCACGGCGCCATGGGTCATCAGGCCTCCCACCTCCGTCACCAGGCCGTCGATCGCGACGAACAGCGGCGTCCAGCTGGGGTCCGTGAAGGCGGTGACCAGGATGTCGCCCGGTTCGAGATCCGCCTCCGCCAGTCCCAGGATGACGCGCGCCCGCCCCTCGACGATTCCCGCTGAAACCGGCAAGCCCACCAGCGCGCCGGGCGGCAGATCGTCTCGGCGATACGACCCGGCAACGGCCTCGCCATCCGACGTGAGCACCCGCGGCGGCGTGAGCGCTCGATACGACGTGTACTCCTCCTGACGCTCGCGGATGAGCCGGTCATCCACCCGGTTCGAGCGCACGACGTCCTGGAGCTCGTCGAACCGGAGGTAGAAGATGTCTTCCCTCTCACGAAGCACGCCGGCCTTCACCAGACGGTCGGCTTCTTCCATCAACGCCTGCTTGTAAACGAAGTAGCAGTTGACCATGTGGTATTTCGGATACTCGCGGTACCCGGCGAACGTCCGGACCCGGTCGATCATCCGCTTCACCTCGTCGGCCTTCTCGCCCCCGTTAGGCAGGGCCCGCAGGCGCTCCAGCAGCTCCTGTTCCTTGTTCCAGGCCTCGTGCCGTCCCTCCTCGAAGCGCCGCTTGCCGGCGCCCGGCTCGAAGCTCCTGACGTTGCTGAGAATCAAAGGCACCAGTGTAGTGGGGCGTTCGCTCCAGCGTGGCCTCGTGATGTCGATCTCGCCGACGCAGCGCATTCCGTACTTGTCGAGCCAGGCGCGGATGGCGTCTCGCGCTTCCCGCCCGCCGGCGAGCCCGGGTAACTCGTCCAGGAAGCCGTCGTCCTCGACGCGCTGCAGAAAGGCTATGACGTCCGGATGCGGGCGTATCACGTCCGCGACGTCCAGGAGCGCCAACCCCATCTCCGATGTGACGTTGTCAGGCACGGACTGCGTGAGCGTGTCGGCCGCGTTCTTCTCGCCCAGCCACGCCTGCAGGTGATCGTTGAGCCACCAGGCGGCCTCCATCCCCGCCATGATCACCTGAATGCTTCGCGGGTCGAACTGGAGGACCCGCTTCCGCTCCTGGATGTCCGCTGCGATGAAGTCCAGCAGCGCCGACCCGCGCTTCGTCCGGATATCGCGCTTCAAGGCGTCCAGCAAGGCCCGGCTGCGCGCGATCAGCTCGGCGACAAGGGCCGGGTCGGTTTCGATCGCAGAGGACCCCGCGCCAGGCGGCGCCCACGAGGGTGCTTCGTTCGGGGGCGAGGGGATGAAGTCGCCGCGGTCGAGGACGGTCTCGAGCGCATCCCGGATGAGCGGATCGGATTTCCCGAGGGTCCCGAGGAGGCCCGCGCGGCTCGTTGGCGAAGCCAGGATCTGCGTGACGTCGACGAACAGCCTCCCGCCGGCTTCGGCCATGGGCCGAGGGGTCGTCATCTGCCAGAAGGAGAGCCCCAGTGGCTTGAAGGGGTCGGTCATCATTTGTTGATGCCCGACCGAGACGTAGATGTGGTTCTCCCGGTCGCCGGCCGCCGGGATGGTAAACAGCGTGGTGATCGGCCGGCTCTGGACGATCTGGAAGTCATCGTCGACCAGGCACCACTCGATGTCCTGAGGGCGGCCGAAGTGCGCTTCGATCTGCCGGCCCAGCTGCGCGAGCCGCACGGCCTGGCGCTCGGTCAGCGCAGGCTCCCTCTGCCGCTCCGGCGCGATCGCCTGTTCCTGCGTCCCGCCTAACGATGATGCATGGATGGCGAGCTGCTTCGTGGCAATCGACCTGGCGACGACCTCGCCGTCCCGGACCTTGTAGACGTCCGCGTTCACCAGGCCGGAGACCAGGGCCTCGCCGAGTCCGAAGCTGGCCTCCACGGAGGCGACCTTCCGGTTGCCGGTGACGGGGTCGGCCGTGAAGAGAACGCCGGCAACCGCCGGGAAAACCATCCGCTGCACGACCACGGCCATGTGAACCCTCCGGTGGTCGATGCCGTTCCGCAAGCGGTACGTCACGGCGCGCTCGGTGAAGAGCGATGCCCAGCACCGACTGACGTGCTCCAGAATCGCCCCCCGCCCGACGACGTTCAGGTAGGTGTCCTGCTGGCCGGCGAACGAGGCCGTCGGCAGGTCCTCCGCCGTCGCACTCGATCGGACCGCGTAGCTGGCTTGCTCGCCGAGCCGAACCAGCTCGCGTGCAATCGCGGCCGCCAGATCGTCGGGGATGGCGATCCCCTCGATGGTCTGGCGGACTCCCAGGCTGAGCGCGCGAATCGCGTCCCGGTCGTTAGGCTTCAGGCACGACAGCCGGTCGAGCCGATCGTCAAGCGACGGCGATTCCGCCATGATCCGCTGGAACGCGTCCGTCGTCACGCAAAAGCCATCCGGCACACGGATGCCTTCGATCCGCGAGAGCTCCCCCAGGTGCGCGCCCTTGCCGCCGACGACGGCGACCTGCGTCTGGTCGATCTCCTTGAAACCCAACACGTAGCGGTCCATCGACTCCCTCCCTTGTGCGTGCTCCGAGCGAACGTCGCCGCGTCTCACGGGACGCGCTTCGCGCCTCGCGACGGCCGTCAATTTTCGGCCGGCGATGATGCCACATGCCCCCGGACTTCCGGCAAGTCCCCCGGTGCGCTATAACTTGTGAGTGGCAGGAAGGGGTGCGGTCCTTCACGCCGGCGCCAAGCGCGGTAGCACTCGCTCTCCGCGGCGCAGCGCTGCGACCGCAGCAGGACCGCGCGGCGTTAGGCGACGATATCGCCCCTGCGTCTACGGCTAGACCGTCAGCTGGTAGTAGTGAATCGTCCCGCCGGCGTAGGCCGTCATCTCCGCGATCTGAGCGTCACGGGCGGCGTCGGACTTCTTCTTGGCGGCGGCATGGTCCTGCAGCGACTGCGTGCGCGTCGCGATCTCCGCGCCTGACAGGAGGGGCTTGGCCGCGGTGGTGCCGGGAGTGATCGGGTTGAAGCCGCCGGCCTGCTTGCGATGCACCGATGGGGGCTTGACCGCGTCGCAATGCACGAGATACCCGCCGTCGCGAACGTGTCCTCTCTTGTCGGGCTGCACACTCATCGTGGCGGAGATGACCACGTGCACGTCGGCAACCTTGCCGGTCATCGTCTGCTGCAGGGCGCCGCCGTCATGCTCGGCGCAGATCTCGAGGCCGAATGCGATGTTGTCGACCGTGAACGTGCCGGACCGAGCGCCCGGCACCCAGACGACCGTATCGCCGTTCGCCTTCATGTGATCCAGGTCGGCCTGATTGATCTCGCTGCCGTTCATCCGCTTGTGGTACTTGAGGAGGACTTCACCGCCGCGCATGACCCACGCAGTGTTCTGCGCGTAGTACATCGTGCCGGCAATCTCCCCTTTCTTCGCCTTCTCGATCGTCTGCACCGACAGCGGCTTCGCCGGTTTCTTGTCCTTCGGCGGATCGAACAGGTCCCGCGTCTTGGTGATGCGGTCGATCGCCCGGCTGTATCGGGACGACTGAAAGACGGACGTGAACGAGTTGCCCTTCTTCATCGTCTTGATCCACGCCACGGTCCCGGGGAAGAGGAGCGTGTTCCCGCGCTTGCTGATCTCCTTGAGACCGCTGATGGTGAGGTCCTTGGTGTGCTCGTCGACGAAGTGCAGCCGGTGACTGTAAGCGAAGAAGTACTCGGGCACCACGAACACGTTGATGACTTTTGTGCCGGGCGGGGCCACGCCAAAGTGAGTCAGCGCCTGGTCCACCCCATCGCGCAGCAAGTCGAGCCGCTGCTCGTGGGTGTACTGGCTGATCATGTTCATGACCGTCGCTTCGATGTCACTTCCCGCCACGATGGTCGGGACGCGCCAGAGCGCGACGCGCAGCTGTGTCGTCATGTGCTCACGGGATGGTCGCTTCGTAGAAATGCACGGTGCCACCGCGGGCCTGCAGGTACTGCGTGACCTTCTGCTGCGTGTACGTGGCTGCCGGGCCACTTCCCATGATTTTGGTGTTCGCCTTGAGCTGCGCTTTCTGAAAGCCGGCATCGAGCTTCGTCGCCTTCGAGCTGAAGGCGCTGAGCTCGGGCCGTGACAACGGATCGATTCGCTCCGCCGCCGGGACACCCGCTCCGCCGCCAGCTCGCAGATCGACCAGGGTGCCGGCGACGCGTTGCCATGCCCGACGCTTGCCGTCGGTCGACTTCTCATCGGCGCTACAGAGAAAGACGCATCCGCCATCGCGAACCACCGAGAAGCCCGCTTGCATCGACGTCGACGCCGCCAGCACGATCTGGACATCGAGGTTCGTCACGCCGCCCTTGCTCAGCTGGCCGTCGAAGTGGTCGGCGCAGATCTCCATCCCGATCTTCACGGTCGGGCCGGCCTTGTCGAAGTCGAACACGCCGACGCGGTCGCCCTTCGCGAATACCATCACCTTCGCGGCCTTCGTGTCCTGCGTGTTCAGCTCGCTGCAGTCGAGCATCTTGCGGTACTTGAAGACCTGCTGCCCGTTGTAGAACGCGTACGCCGTGTTGTGCGCCAGGTACGTCGACTTCTCCTGGCCGACCGTGTAGCAGCCTGCGTACTTGACCAGCCGCGAATCGTGCGCCGGGTCGGCTTTGAGCCGCTTCTTCTCCAGCGACTTGTCGACGAGCGGCTTGAAGTAGGAGACCGTTCCCGGAATCAGAAGCATGCCGGGGAAGTCGGCGCTGATCTTCGCGAGACCTCCCACCACGTGGCCACGGGTTTCGTAGTTCACCACGTGCCGGTTGCAGGACTCCGAGAAGAGGTACTCGGGCGCGAGGAACAGACGCAGCGCGCTCGTGCCCACCGGAAGCCCGGTCGGAGCGGGCATCGCGCGGTGCGCCAGCTCCACCACGCTGCGCAGCAGCTTGAGCCGATCCTGCCACGCGAGCAGACTCGTGAAATTTGCAAGATCTCTTGGATCGGCGGCCGCGCTCCCGACCTCGGTCATCACGTTCCACACGGCCGCCTTGACGATCACGGGCATCGCTGTAGTCCGAACGGGTGCCTGACGGTGCACGCTGCACGACGGGGCGTCAAGAGAGCTGAATGCTCGCGGGCGGCGCCCCTCCCGAGGCGGTGCCGAATGCCTAACGTGGCGCACCTTCGCCTCGCCCGTGCTCCGACGCCCGGGTCGGTCCCACAACCTCCGGTTTCGAGTTACGTTGGTCGTTCAGGTCAGCCCCTTCCCACCAGCAGTCCCGAGGCGTCCCATGCATTTGTCAACACGCAACTTCCGCCTGACCGCCCTGGCCGCGTTCGCGACGACGATCGTCGCGGTCTCGGCGTTTGCCCCCGCCAGGGAGGCGGCGCTCTCACCGCGCTTCAATCACGTGATGCTCATCGTCTCCAACCTCGATTCGTCGGTCTCGTTCTACACTGCCGCCTTCGATCTCCAGGTCGCGCAGCGCATCACCGAGCTGAAAGTGACCGGCGCGAACGGCACGCCGACCGCGCGTGCCGTGAAGATGGCCCTGCTGAAGTTCCCCGGGCAGGAGTTCGTGCTCGAGCTGGCCGAGCGACCGGCGCCGCCGTCCACGGGTCCGGCTCCGTACTACCAGCACCTCGGCGTCGACGTCCGCGACATCGCCGCGGCCGCCGAGCGGGTGCGTAAAGCCGGAGGGCGGGATCCCTCTGTCATCCAGACCGTCAGTACGTCGAGTGGAACTGTCGCGAAGAACATGTTCTTCCGCGGGCCGAGCGGAGAGCTGGTCGAGCTGATGCAGGTCGTCTCCGGCGAGTTCTGATAGTTCTGATATCGACGTTCCAGAGACCTGCGGGACGGGTGTCCGCTTCCGCGGCCTGATTGAGAGTGCCGAACTGGCGGTGCGCCTCGCCGGCGATCGCGAGAAGCCGGCGCTCCTCCTGAACCGCGGGTTTCCGAGCTCCTCGCAACCGTTCCGGACGTCATCGACACCCTCGCGCGGGACTGCTTCGCGATCGCTCCGGACCTCCCGGGGTTCGGGGCCTCCGACCAGCCGAGTCCTTCCGCGTCTACGTCCACGACTCCGGAGCGCCGGTGGGACTTCATCTCGCCACGCACGCACCGCGCAGGATTCGCGGCCTCATCGTCCAGAACGCCAATGCGCACGAGAGCGGGTTGGGGCCGGAATGGTCGGCGACCAGAGCCTTCAGGCGGGCAGAGGGGTTGCGTTGAGCTTTGCGGGACTCCTCACTTGCTCCGCGTCGCCAACTCGGCTTTCCACGCCGCGAGGACCTCGGCTTCCCGCTTCATCGATAGCCCGTTGATCTTGCCTTCGAGCGGCGCGGCTTGCGCTTCGGCGGGACGCGTCCTGTGCCAGTCGAGCGTGTCCTTCGCCGTGACGGCGAGAGGGCGGAACGTGAGGCCTTTCGCGAGCGCTTTCGACGCGTTGCGCCGCTGGTACCCCGCGGTGCGCCCGTAGGGCGGCATCCAGACCGGCATGTGCGACCACGGCCGGATGCCCTGCGCCTGCAGGAACTCCCACGGCACCCACGTGAACTGTGCGCCGGCGGTGGTGACCGCTTTGACGCCGTACAACATCTCGGCGATCGTGAGCGGCTTGTCGGGACCGATAGCGTTGTACGTTCCGAATTCCCTCATCTCCGCCATGCGGATCGTCCACTCGGCGAGATCGCGTGAGTCGATGAACTGACAGGGGTCGTCCGGCTTGTCGGGCGCGAGCACTTCCCCGCCCTTGTCGACGCGCGCCGGCCAGTAGGTGAAACGGTCGGTGCGATCGAGCGGCCCGACGATGAGGCACGGCCGGATGATCGTGTTGATGCCCGGATACCGATTCTGCACTTCCACTTCGGAGCGGGCCTTGAACGCGCCGTAGTTCCCCGGACGACCGACACGTTAGGCCCGCCGCCGCTGCAGATCGTACCGAAGCTCGAGCGGCGCCCGACGTTCGTGGTGCCGCGGAAGTGCTGCGAACGCGGAGACGGTGGGCCAGCCTGTCGATTCGCGGGCTTTCGCGAGGGTGCCACTTAGCTTTCCCGTGCCGCGTCGCCTGAGTGCGGCCCGCGAACGTATCCCCGCTCTTCCTCATCTCCGCGTGACCCTTCTCGCTCTCGCCAACGTCGGCGTCTCGTTCGGCGCCACGGAACTCTTCAGGAACGTCACCTTCACCGTCGCCGACGGCGACCGGTGGGGCATCATCGGACGCAACGGCGCTGGAAAGTCGTCGATCTTCAAACTCATCACCGGGGATCTCAAACCCATTGTTGGGAGCGTCGCACGCAAGCCGGGACTGCGGCATGCGCTGCTCGACCAGCACCGCGCCTTCGAGGGCGCCACCACGGTCTGGGACGCGGGCGCGGCGGCGTGGGGCGAAGTGATCGCCCTCGAGAAACGAATCGCCGACCAGGCGAATCGGTTGGGGGAGCTTGGCGACCGCATCAGCGACGAATTCCTCCAGCAGTTCGGAAACGACCAGGAGCGCTTCGCAGACCTGGGCGGCTACGTCTATCACGCTCGGGTCGACGCGGTGCTTCAGGGCCTGGGCTTCGACGCGGAAGAGTCCAGGACGCGCCCGGTGTCGTCGCTCTCGGGCGGCGAGCGGGGGCGCGTCGGCCTGGCGGCGCAGCTCATTGCGCCTGCTGACCTGCTCCTCCTCGACGAACCCACGAACCACCTCGACCTCGACACCACGACGTGGCTCCAGGAATGGCTCCGCGACGCTGACGAGACGGTCATCGTCGTCTCGCATGACCGGGCATTCCTGGATGCCATCGCCACACACATCCTGCACGTGGAAGCGCGCACGAGCGAGTGGTACAAGGGCAACTACAGCCAGTTCGTCCCGCAGCGGGCGGAGCGCCGCCTAACGCGCGAGCGCGAGCTGGAGAAGCAGCGCGCGTACGTGAAGAAGGAGGAGGAGTACATCCGTCGCAACCTGGCCGGCGTCAATTCCTTCCAGGCCAAGGGCAAGCGCAAGCGACTCGAGCGCCTGCCGCGTCTCGCCCCTCCACCCGGCGACCCAGCGGCGATGTCGCTCCAGTTCGAACCCGCCGAACGCGGCGGCGACCAGGTCATCGCGATCAAGGACCTGCGAGTGGAGGTTCCCGGCCGCGTTCTCGTCGAGGATTTCACGGCGGTGCTCCGACGGAACGATTTCGTCGCCCTGGTCGGGCCTAACGGTGCGGGCAAGTCATCCTTCATCGCCACGATCATCGGCGATCGCCCGCCAGCAGGCGGCGAGGTACGGATCGGCGGATCGGTCACCCCCGCATGGTTTCGGCAGGATCTCGCGGACCTCCCGCTTCGCAAGTCTCTGTTCGATGCGATCCAGGATCAACGACCGCTCTGGAGCCGAGGCCAGGTGCAGAACTGCCTCGGCGCCTTTGGCTTCAGCGGCGATGAAGTGCTTCGCGAGATCGGCACACTCAGCGGCGGCGAGCGGGCTCGTGTGGCGCTCGCGCTCATGACGCTCGCGCGCGCCAATCTCCTGATACTCGACGAGCCGACCAACCACCTCGATGTCGAGAACATCGAGGTGCTCGAGGACGCGCTCGACGAATACGAAGGGTCCGTGCTGCTGGTGAGTCACGATCGCGCTTTCCTGCGTGAGGTCGCGACGCGCGTGTGGTCGTTCGACGGCACGCACCTCACGGACTTCGATGGCCCATTCGTCGAGTGGGAGGAGTGCCGCACTCGCAAGTGAACGTGCGCGTTGGACGCCAAACCATCGTGACCGATGGAGATTGTCGATCTCTCTCTACAACCAAGCTCCGTCCGCGACACGGCGGCAGAGTTTCTCGTGACCGAATTCGACGGACCCAGCGGTTGGCGGGATCGAAGATCCGCTGTCGCAGAGGTCGCGCGGATACTTCGAGACGGTTTTGCTCGTGCGGTCGTCGACGCCGGGCACCTCGTGGGCTGGGTGGGGGCGCTGCCCGAATACAACGGCCGCGTGTGGGAATTGCACCCGATCGTCGTGCAGCGAACGTATCGGCGACGCGGGATCGGCCGACTGCTCGTCGGCGCGCTCGAGCAGGAGGTCCGGCATCGCGGTGGATTGACGATCACGCTCGGCACCGACGACAACCGCGGAATGACTTCATTGACCGGCGTCGACCTGTATGCCGACGTGCCGCGGCACATCCGCGAAATACGCGACCTCGGCCGGGGGCATCCCTTCCTGTTCTATCATCGGCTGGGCTTTGTCATCACTGGCGTGATGCCGGACGCGAATGGGCCGGGAAAGCCGGATATCTATATGTCCAAGCCCGTGCGACCGTAGCTGGGTCGACCCTTTCGCGCCAACCAACCCGTCCGTTGCGTCAACCGTCCGCGTGCATTGCCTCACGCGCCTCGATCCCGAGGATCCGCCGCGCAGGCACGAGGCAGGAGCTCAGCCCCACGAGCAGCACGATTCCCGTCGCGAGGCCGAGCGCGACCGCCATCGATTGCGCCACGGAGCCGGCGCCATCGGGCGTACCGGTGAGCTCGAACACGGAGCGTGCGGCAATCGGAAGACCGATCACGGCCCCCAGCCCGATTTGTACCAGCGAACGTTTCAAAATCGTGAGAAGCAGCCCACCACGCGATGCGCCGAGCGCCGCGCGGATGCCGATCTCGCGCGTACGCTCCGACACGGAGAGGGAGAGCATGGCGTAGAGGCCGGAGGTCGCCAGGGCGATGAGCACGCCGACCAGCACGACGAGCCCGGCGGCGAGCCCCATCACGAGGTACCAGTCGCCCTGTCGAACGTCACTGAGCACCGAGGCTTTTCCCATCACGAGATCCGGATCCACCGCCATCGCCAGCTCGCGCACGCGGCCCGTCAGGGCGGCTGGCGGCACCACCGTGTGTACGGCCAACTGCATCGGGTTGATGGTGCCTAACGCCGCCGGCAGGTACACGGCCTCGCCGCGGTCGGCGTTCAACACGTTCACGCCCAACGGACCGACCACGCCGACGATCTCGTACCACGCCGCATTGCCGGTGTTGGGAAACCGCACGCGCCGGCCGATCGGGTCCTGGTCCTCGAGTGCACGCTCCACAAACGCCGTGTTCACGATGGCGACCCGCGAGCCCTCCTCCGCATCAGTCCGCACGAAATCGCGCCCGCTCAGGATCGGGGTCGCGAGGGCATCAAAGAAGTCCACGTCGACACGCGCCAGTCGCGTCCAGCGCAGCGGTGCGTCGGCCACCCGTTCCTCGCCATCCAATTCGTAGGGTCTCGACCGGTGCTCCATGCGTGGAAGGACGTCCCCGACGGCCACGCGCCTGACGCCAGGTTCCCGGTCGAGCCGGGCGACGAGCTCGC
>Ga0075430_100002496_pt1 | contig 15333 bp, 14 predicted proteins | sample RhiMetdeltSRZDD4_FD_75294 | JGI IMG/M metagenome (GOLD analysis project Ga0075430, IMG submission 75294) | Populus rhizosphere microbial communities from Tennessee, USA - Rhizosphere MetaG P. deltoides SRZDD4 | ecosystem: Host-associated > Plants > Roots > Rhizosphere > Soil | place: USA... | reverse complement strand
TCGGCGTGCGCGTGGCGACGCTCACGCCGCGCGAGCTGCAGGTGATGGCGCACGTGGTGGCCGGCCACCTCAACAAGCAGATCGCGGCCGGGCTCGGCATCGCCGAGAAGACGGTGAAAGTGCACCGCGCGCGCGTCATGAGGAAGATGGGCGCCGGCTCGGTGGCCGAGCTCGTGACTATGGTTTCTTCGGCTCGAACTTAGTGGCTGCCGCGCGGCGCGCTTCCAGCGTCTCGAGCTGCAGCGTGTAGGCGATGTAGTACTTGTAGATGTTGCGCACGTAAACCACGGTTTCCTGGCCGACGCGGCGCGCGGCAACCAGCTCCACGTTGTTGAACCACACATTCGGGTCGAGGCCCTTGGTCGCCGCCTCGGCACGCAGGTTGGCGATGCGCCCCGAGCCGGCGTTGTAGGCCGCGATCGCGAACAGCGTCCGGTTCTGCTCGTCGAGCCCCTCGGTATCGAGGTGGCGGTCGTAGATCTGGCGCAGGTACTTGAAGCCGCCGTGTACGTTGGGCTCGGCTTTGGTGATGTCGCCCACCTTGAGCGAGCGGGCAGTCTCGGGCATGAGCTGCATGATGCCGATCGCGCCCACATGGCTGCGCGCGTTCTGGTCGAGCCGCGACTCCTGGTAGCCGAGCGCCGCGACCATCAGGTAGTCGAAGCTGTAGCGAGACCCGTATTTGCGAAACAGCGCGATCGTCTGCTCGAAGCGCTTCCAGTCGGCTTCGGCGGTGGCGTTGCGCAGGCGCTTGAGGTAGGCGGGGTAGCTCTTCATCCGGGCCGCGTGCGAGCCGGGATGGGTGCGGATGAACTGGTTCACCAGCGCCTCGAGCTTCGGGCTTCCTTTCCGGAACGCCCAGCCTGTGGTGCCCGCGTCCGAAAGCGGCAGGTCGGGCCGCGGCTTGATCTTCGGCAGCAGGCGCGCCCAGGCCACCGCCTTCCAGTCGTCGACCACGATCAGCCTGAGCAGCCCGGCCGCCAGCATGTCCATCATGTCCTCGTCCTCGAGCGCCTCGGGCACGAGGGTGAGCGTCATCTGCGGCTTGTCCAGCGCGCGGAAACGGCGGTTGAGCCGCGTAAGGCTGTCGTGATAGCTCGACGAGCGGCGCACGTGCACCTCGTGGCCGGCCAGATCGTCGACATTCGCGAGCGCCGGAGACGCCGGTCCGGTCACCACGATCTCGAAGACCTCCCGGTTGGCCGGGATCGAGAAGTCGATGCGCTTGGCGCGCTCCGGCGTGATGGTGAGGTTGCCGACGGCGAGGTCGCCCGTGCCTTGCAGGAGTCCCGGAATTAGCTCCTCGCGCGTGGTGGGCAGCGCCGCTACGGTGATCGGCCGGGTCTTCAGCTTGTGCTTCTTGTTGAGAAAAGTCTCGAAGTCCTTGAGCGCGTCGGCCAGCAGGCCGCGCTGCGCGCCCTTGTCGTTGAAATAGAGCGTCCGCGAGTAGGGCACGAGCACCCGCACGGTACGCCGCTCGAACATGCCGTCAAAGTCGCCGCTCCAAGCCTGCAGCTCGGGCTCGAGCGCAGTCACCGTCTTCTGCGCATTCGCCGAGAAGGCGAGAAGCAGCAATGGGACCAAGGTCCAATTGCCCGGGCGAGGCCGGGTGACTCTAATTGGCCACGAAAGGAGACTACAACCCATGAAGCGCACCATACTCGCCGCTGCCTTGCTTGTCCCGACACTGGTCCTCGCCCAGCCCAAGGCCGCGGTCGTCACCGACCAGGTCGAGGCCGTGGTTACCGTCACCAAGGTCGACCCCAAGGCGCGCACCGTCACCGTGCGCGGGCCGCGCGGCAATTTGCACACGCTCAACGTGCCGAAGGAGTCGCAGAACCTCGACCAGGTCAAGCCCGGCGACCGCTTCAAGATCACCTATGCCGAGGCGGCGGTCGTGGCGCTCACCAAGGGTGGCGAGCCCGCCGCCTCCGTCGAAGAGAACGTCGAGCTCGCGCCCAAGGGCGCCAAGCCCGGCGGCTACAAGGTGCGCACGATCAAGATGAGCGCCGTGGTCGACGCGATCGACTACAAGAACCGCTACGTCGCGCTGCGCGGACCCAAAGGCAACACGCTCGCGCTGCCGGTCTCCGACGAAGTGAAGAATCTCGAGAGCGTCAAGGTCGGCGACAGGCTCTCGATCGTGTTCACGCAGGGGCTCGCGCTCGAGATGGTGCCGGAGGACAAGCCCAAGAAGCCCGCCGCGAAAAAGAAGGGGTAGGAAACCTGGCATCACTACCCAGCAGGGAGCGTCGCGCGCCTCACCGGATGGCTGCAAGCAACGCGTTCACGCGCTGCGCCACGGTCGCCGATTCGAGCACGCTCATGTGCGTCTCGTTGTAGCCCTCGACGCGCGTCGCGCCCCGCTGCGCGGCATCGCGCAGCTGGCTCGCCACCGTCACCGCGCCGTCGCTCGCCTCGCCAAGAGACATGCCGCCGTCCTGCTTGAAGGTGAAGAGCAGGTAGTGCGGCACGCCGAGCTCCTTTTCGTAGAGCGATTGCAGGTACCTGCTGCCCGGCGACATGTCGATCCACACGCGCACCACGGCAGGCGCGGTCCTCACGCCGAGCGCGGCGGCCTTGTGCCCGTCCCATGGCGTGGCGATCGAGACGAAAAGCGGCACCGCTGCCCTGCCGCCGGCGCCGACGTAGCGCTGGAGAAATCCGCGCGACACGAGGCCGCCCATGCTGTGCGCCACGACCGCGAAGCGCGTGAAGCCGTACTGCAGCTGGAGCTTGCGCATGGTCTGCGTCAGATGGTCGGCAACCGAGGTGAGCGCCGCACCCGACGGGTAGTAGTAGACCCAGGGCTGGAAGCGGCTGCGGTCGAGGCGCTCGATCAGGGGGCTGAAATTCTGCGGCGAGCCGTTGATGCCGTGCACGAAGAGCACCGGGACCTTGGTGCTGTCGTAGGCGCCGAGGAAATAGACCCCGGGATAGCCCTTGAACAGGAAATCGAACGGCCGCCACAGCCCGTCCTCGGCGATCGCGGCGTCGAAGCGCGCATCGGACAGGCTGGCCACCTCGCCCACCGCGGTCACCTGGCCGAGCGAAATGTCGAGCTGCTCGTTGAAGCTGCGCGCCTGCAGCGCCGCGATGTCGATCGTCCCGGCGTATTGCGAGCGGCCCCCGGCCGGGATGCGCAGCACGAGGTCGGTGCGGCGCTCGCCCGGACTGCAGGTCAACGCATCATTCGCCAGGAAAGGCTCGTCGGGCTGGAGCTTCAGGTCGCGGTTCAGGTCCTGGAACGCCGCCAGTCCGTAGCTTCCGGCGCTGGCCCGGAGCTGCCAAAGGCCCGGCCCCTCGAGCACGAAGTGATCGGCGATCTGCCACTTTTCGCCGACCCGGCGCGCGAGCACCACGATGATCGGCGCCGCGTCCTTGCGCTCTGCTTCCACGCGCCCGCCGATCGAGCAGACGGCGTCGATCTTCTGCTGCTGCTCCTTCACTGCAAGCATGCCGCACGCGGACAGGGCCGCGAGCAGCACCACGCCGAAGAGTCGCTTCATTTTGCCTCCGCAGGCACCCCCAGCTTACCGGGCAACTGGAGAATGCGCTCGTCGGCGCGAGGCGCGGTTACGTTCGGGTCAGCTTGCTGCGGGCAGTGCGGAGCACCTGTAATACGCGGCCTGCGCGTCCTTGAAGGCGTTGATATTGATCCCGCCGATGCTGGTCTCCGAGGGCGGCATGATCTGCGCGTAGTTGCCGCCGCGCGCCGCGGCGCCTTCCACCGCGGCGGTGGTGAGACGCTCGGTCGCCGTGACCCGGTTCATGGTGCCGCTCATGCCCCATTCGTGCCGCTCCTGGGCGAGCTTCTGGCAGCCGTATTCCGCCTTGGGCTCGGCCTGGCCTGCCATCACGCGCGCGCCCGAGTTCGTCTTGTAATCCTTCACCGTGAGCTGCCCCATCGTGGAGCATGCCGCGAGCGCGAGCCCCAGCACGGATGCGAGTACGAGTCTTGCCGACATTGGACCCCCCTTTCGTTGTTGTATAAGTCCAGCCAGCTTAGCAACCGGCGCAAAAATCGAACGTGACTTATTGGCTCTTGCTGCTCGCTTTTGTTCCTCTTGTTGCGGGGGCGCAAACCTACCGCTCCAACGAGCATGCATTCCGTGTGGTCCGGGTCGTGGAAGGGCTCGAGCAGCCCTGGTCGCTCGCCTTCCTGCCCGACGGCCGCATGCTGGTGACGGAGAAGGCGGGGCGCCTGCGCGTCATTTCGCAAGGCAAGCTGGACCCCAATCCGGTCGACGGCTTGCCCCAGGTTACGGTGCACGGCCAGGGGGGCCTGCAGGACGTCGTTCCGCATCCGCAGTTCGAAAAGAACCAGCTGGTCTATCTCGCGTATGCCGCGCGCGGCAGCGACGGCGTAGGCACGGAGCTCGCGCGGGGGCGACTCGCCGGCCATCGCCTCGCGGACGTCCAGGTGCTTTTCAGGCAAAGCCCGAAGGGCACGCGCGGCCAGCACTTCGGCGGCCGCATCGTATTCGACCGCCAGGGCTACGTTTATCTGACGCTCGGCGATCGCGGCGAGATGCCGCGCGCCCAGCGCCCGGATGACCATGCCGGCTCGGTGATCCGCCTGCACGACGACGGGCGCGTGCCGAAGGACAATCCGTTCGTCGGCCGCGAAGAGTGGAAGCCCGAGAAGTTCACCCTCGGCAACCGCAACATGCAGGGAGCGGCGCTGCATCCGCAGAGCGGGATGCTCTGGACCCACGAGCATGGCCCGCAGGGCGGCGACGAGGTCAACGTGATCCGCGCCGGAGTGAACTACGGCTGGCCGGTGATCACCTACGGCGCAAACTATGGCACCGGCACGAAGATCGGCGAAGGCACGCGCAAGGAGGGCATGGCGCAGCCGATTCATTACTGGGTGCCGTCGATCGCGCCCTCGGGCATGGCGTTCTACACCGGCGACAAGTTCGCGCGCTGGAAGGGCGACCTCTTCGTCGGCGCGCTGCGCGACCAGATGCTGGTGCGCCTCAGGCTCGACGGCGAGAAGGTGGTGAGCGAGGAGCGCTTGCTGAAGGGCGTCCTGGGACGCATCCGCGACGTGCGCGCGGGACCTGACGGCTTCATCTACGTGCTGACCGACGAGAGCAGCGGAGTGCTCGCGCGTCTCGAGCCCGCGTCCTAGCGCGCCGGTTACATCTCCTTACGCATCGATACACCTGTGCTCGAGGGCGGCTCCTAGACTGGCCGCACCCAATACGAAGGAGCACCGATGAACAAGTCCAAACGCGTCACCCTCGCAACGCTCGCGGGCGGCCTCGCCGCCGCGGCCAGCTTCAGCGCCTTCGGCCAGCGCGGCCACGGCGGCCGGCACGGGCCGATGGATCCCGCGCACCTCGAGGAGCGGCTCGACCGCATGCTCAAGCACCTCTACGTGGAGATCGAAGCCACCGAGGAGCAGAAGCAGCGCCTGGACCCCATCGTCAAGCAGGCCGTGAGGGAGCTGACGCCGCTACGGCAGAATTTGTATGCCGCCCGCCGCGAGGCGATCGGCCTTCTCGGACAGGACCGCGTCGACGCGGCGGCGCTCGAAGCGCTGCGCGCCAAGCAGATGCAGCTCGCCGACGGCGCTTCGCGCACCGTGACGCGTGCGCTGGTCGATGCCTCCGAGGTGCTGAACCCGGCGCAGCGCAAGCAGCTCGCCGCGCACTTCGCCCGTCATCGGGGCCGCTGGCACAGCTAGCCGGCTATTCCGGCTTGATGCCGACCTCGCGCGCAGTTGCGCCCCAGACGTCGAGCTGCTGCTTGAGGATCGCGGTCAGCTCCTCGGGGGTCGAGCTCTTGGCCTCGAACGCGAGCTTGCCGAACGAGGCGCGCACGTCTTCGCGCTTCAGCACCACGGCAAGCTCGCGCGCCAGGCGGTCGACGGCTTCCTTGGGCATGCCCTTCGGCCCGAACACGCCGCCCCACGGCGTGAGGGACATCTTGCCCAGGCCCGCCTCGGCCGCGGTCGGCACCTCGGGCATGAGCGGGCTGCGGTTCGGAAACATGGCGGCGAGCACGTGCAGCTTTCCTTCCTTCACCTGCGGAGCGGCAGTGCCGGGTGTGGCGAACGCCATCTGCACCCGGCCGCCGAGCAGGTCGACGATCAGCGGACCGTCACCCTTGTAAGGTACGTGCACCATTTCGAGCTTCTCGAGCTGCGCGAGCTGCGCACCGAAAAGCTGCGCGGTGCTGTTGCCCGAGCCATAGTTGATCTTGCCGGGATTGGCGCGCACGTAGGCAATCAGCTCGCTCACCGATTTTGCCGGCACGCTCGGGTGGCTGAAGAGAAAGAAGCCGAAGTACCCGACGAAAGACACCGGCGTGAAGTCGGTGAGCGGGTTGTACGGCGGGTTCTTGCGCGTGACCGGCACCCAGTTGAAGGCGGTGTTAGTGGCGTAAAAGATGGTGTATCCGTCGGGCGCGGCCTTCATCACCGCGTCGGCGGCGATCGCGCCGTCGGCGCCGGGCCTGGTGTCGATCACGACCGGCTGGCCGAGCGCCTGGCCGAGGGGCGTCGAGAAAATGCGCGCGCCGACCTCGGCCGCGCCGCCCGGCGGGAACGGCACGATCAGGCGGATGGGCTTGTCGGGATACTGTGCGCTCGCGCTGACCGATGCGAGCGACAATGCCAAGAATGGAAATATCAGCGTCTTGCGCATGCAGAACTCCTCCTCGTTGCGATTCTAAAGCGTTCGCGCGAGCGCCGTCAGCGCGCCGTGGGGCGAGGCGAGCTCCTCCAGCACGGTGAAGTGGTTGCGCCGCGGCAAGGCGCTCGCCTTCGTTTTCAGGAGTTTCGCGTGGTCCTCCGACTGCCGGCAAAGCTCGGGCAATTCGTCGGCGCCATAGGCGATCAGCAAACGCTTGTCCGTCGGCCCCGGGCTGTTGCGCCGGGCCTCGGCCTCGTCGAGCCGGAGCTTCTCGTTCACATAGCAAAGCCGCATCGGCTCCAGGTCGTAGAGCCCGCTGATCGCAAGGCCGCCCTTGACCGCGGGATGGCTCATCGCCATCGCCGTGAGATGGCCGCCGGCAGACCAGCCCGATACGAAGAGCCGATTCGCATCGCCGCCAACCATGGGAATACTTTCCTTTAACCAACTCAGCGCCGCGTGGATCTCGGCAACGATGCCGTCGAGCCGCTTCTGCGGCGCGAGCGTGTAGCCGACGAGCGCGACGTTGATGCCCCAGGCGAGCGGTCCCTCGGCGACGAACGAGAACACCTCTTTCGAGCGGTTCTGCCAGTAACCGCCGTGGATGAACGCGAGCACCGGGCCGTCGCGCCGCGCGGGGAAGTAGTCGATGCGATTGCGCTCGTCGTTTCCGTAGCGCAGGTCCATCCCTTCCGGGTGCGCGGCGCGCAGTGTTGCGCTGCGCGCTTCCCAGCCGGCGACGATCTGCGCGCTGTCCTTGACCGCCGCGGCGTTGTTGTACGCCGCGTCGAGCGCCGCCCGGTCCATCCCGCGATACGAAAGGGGCGCCATACGGGAGGAAGTCTACCGGCTTTACTGCTAGATTCTGCGCATGAAGAAGTCTGCGTCACTCGCCGGGTCGGTTTACGAGCAGCTCAAGTCCGACATCTTCGAGTTCCGCCTGCTTCCCGGCAGCCGTTTTTCCGAGAACGAGGTTGCGCACCGCGCGCGCGTGTCGCGCACGCCGGTGCGCGAGGCGCTGTTCCGGCTGGAGCGCGAAGGTTATCTGCAGGTGCATGCCAAGAGCGGATGGAGCGTGCGGGCGCTCGACTTCGAGCAGCTCGACCACCTCTACGACCTGCGGGTCGTGCTGGAGGGCGCGGCGGTCGAAAAGCTGTGCGCGAGCGATCCGAAAGCGGCGCTCGCCGGGCTCGGCAACATCTGGCTAGTGCCGCCGCGCCGGCGGCTCAGCGACGGCGCGCGCGTGGCGCGCCTCGACGAGGAGTTCCACTCGAAGCTGGTCGCCGCAGCCGGCAATCCCGAGCTGGCGAGGGTCCACCAGTCGATCACCGAGCGCATCCGCATCGTGCGGCGGCTCGACTTCACGCATCCCGAACGGATCGTCTACACCTATCTTGAGCACGGCCAGATCCTGCGCGCCATTCTCGCGCGCAAGGCGGGACGCGCACTGCAGCTGCTCAAGTCCCACATCGAAGAGAGCAAGAGCGAGGTGCGCAAGATCAGCCTGCACCGCCTGCATCTCGCCCACCTCGACGCCGCAGCGAAGTAGCCCGGTTACTTCTCCTCCTTGGGCCAGATCAGGTTTAGGAACATCGCGAGCAGGATGCCCATCACGATGCCGTCGGTCACCAGGATGCGCAGCGCCTGCGGGATGACCTCGAACGCGCCCGGCGGCGCCGCCTGGATGCCCAGGCCGACGCCGAGCGAGGCGGCGAGGATCACCGCGTCGCGCCGCGAGGTCATGTTGCGGCCGATGATGTCGACCCCGACCGACGCCACCATGCCGAACATGAAGAGCAGCACGCCGCCGAGCACCGCGTTCGGCATCAGCGCGATGATCGCGCCGACCTTCGGCACCAGCGCCATGAGAATGAGGAACGCGCCGCCGAAGGCCACCACGAAGCGGCTGCCCACGCCGGTGAGCGAGATCACGCCGATGTTCTGCGAGTACGAGGTGAGCGCCATGCCGCCGAACAGTGCCGACAGGCTCGAGCCGATGCCGTCGTTCGCCACGGCGCCGCGAATGCGCCAGCCCTCGGCGGGCACGCCGACGATGCGCGACACCGCCAGCGTGTGACCGGTGGTCTCGACCGCGGTGGCGAAGAAGCACACCACCACCGTGAGCACGGCGATCATCCCGGGCCACTGCAGCCCGCCGAACGGGAACGGCTGCGGCACCGTCACCCAGTCGGCGCGCGCCACCGAGCCGAGGTCGATCAGGCCGAAGGCCGCCGACACCAGGTAGCCGATCACCATGGTGATGAAAAGCGACAGCGCGCGCACGAAGCCGGTGGAGAAGCGCGTGATCACGATGATCAGCACGATCATCAGCGCCGCCAGGCCGAGCGTCAGCGGCTTGCCGAACGCTGGCGTGTTGAGGCCGGTCGCCACGTTGATGCCGATCTTCATCAGGCCGGTGCCGATCAGCAGGATGGTGGTGCCGGTGACGATCGGCGGGAAGAAGCGGTGCAGCTTGCCGATGAGCGGGCTCCAGGCGAACTGCACCAGGCCGCCGATCATCAGCGCGGTCATCGCCGCGGCCAGGCTAACTTCCTTGGAGATCGCGACGATCGGGCCGATGAAGATGTAGAACACCCCCATCACGATCGGCAGGCGCGGGCCGATGAAGCCCAAGCCGAGCGCCGAGATCATGGTGGCGACGCCGCAGCCGATCATCGTGCCCGAGACCATCAGGATGCGCGTCTCCTCGGGCAGGTTGAGCAGCCGCCCGACGATCAGCGGGCCGCCGACCATCGCGGTGAACATCACGAGGACGTGCTGGATGCCGAAGAGGGAGGTCTTGACGACCCCCGGGTAGTCGTTCAGCTCGAAGTCGAGCTTGGTGAACCCGCGATCGGCGCCGTGCGCTCCATGGTCCGCGTGCGCCGGCGGGGCTGCCGCCGGTGTAGCCGCTGCGTGATTGGCCATCGCTATCCTCCCTTGATGAATTGCCGCCAGCTTCCCAGGCTGGTGATGTCGCGAGCGCCGCGCGTCGCATGACTCTCGCAAAGAAACCCCTTAACCTGCTGACCGTCCTCGAGCGTCACCGTGCCGATCCCCAGCGGCGCCGGGATGCCCTCGACGAAGCCGCCGAACGCGCTCGCCGGCACGTCCCACACCTCGACGTCGATCGCGCCGCCGGTGTCCGCGCGCACCATTCCCGGGCGCGGCGGCGCAAAGTCGGTCAGCGCGTACAGCCGGTACTGCGGCGCGGTGCGGCACCTGCGCGCGAGCCGCGCGCCGCGCTCGGTAAGCTGGTGGTTGAGCGGCAGTCCCGACATATGGGCGCCGCAAACTGCGACCCGGATCAGGTTCTGATCCTTGAAAGGCTGCTCTCCATCCAGCACCGGTAACGGCAGGCCGGTCGCCCCGAGCGTCGTCACCATCGCGCGCTGCGCGATGTCGCCCAGCACGCACAGCGCGTCATCCGAAAACGCGGGCGCGGCAAGGGTCACGCCGAACGGCAGCCCATCGCGCTGGAAGCCCGCCGGCACCGCGATCGCGGCGAGATCCAGCAGGTTCATGAAGTTGGTGTAGTAGCCGAGGTTGCTGTTGAGGCGTACCGGGTCGGCTTCGACTTCGGCGATGCGGTAGATCGAGCCGGCGGTCGGCGTCAGCAGGACGTCGATCGCGTTCCACACCGGTGCGGTCGTGCGCCGCAGCTCCTGCAGCCGGTAGTACGCAGAGAACGCGTCGATCGCGCTGTGGCGCGTCGCGCCGCCGATGATCGCGCGCGTCACCGGGTGCAGCGCCTCGGGCTGGCGCTCGATGAACTCGCGGATCGCGACGTAGCGCTCGGCGACCCACGGTCCCTCGTAGAGCAGGCGCGCGGTCTCGAGGAACGGCGCGAAATCGATGCGCACCTCTTCGCCGCCCAGCTCTCTGATTTTTCTTACGAAGAGATTGAAAAGCCCGGGCGCGTCGGAGTTGCCGAAGAACGCGAGCTGGTCCTCGCGCGGCACCCCCACGCGGCAGCCGGCGAAGCTGCGCGGCATGGCGCGCGCCGGTGGCGCGGCGGGGCGCGAGAACGGGTCGCGCGCGTCGAAGCCGCGCGCCACCTGCAGCACGTGGGCCGCTTCCGCCGCGGTGAGCGCGAAGATCGAGACGCAGTCGAGCGAACGGCACGCCGGCACCACGCCGCGAGTGCTGACCAGCCCCCGCGTCGGCTTAAGGCCGGCAAGGTTGTTGAACGCCGCCGGCACGCGGCCGGAGCCCGCGGTGTCGGTGCCCAGGCTGAAGCTGACGAGCCCGGCCGCGACCGTGACCGCGGAGCCCGAGCTCGAGCCGCCGGGGACATACTCGGGATTGAAGGTATTGCGCGGGATGCCGTAGGGGGTGCGCACGCCCACCAGCCCGGTGGCGAACTGGTCGAGGTTGGTCTTGCCGACCAGGATCGCGCCCGCCGCGAGCAGGCGCTCGACGACGGTGGCGTTCTCCCGGGAGACATAGCTGAACTGCGGGCAGGCCGCCGTCGTGGGGAGCCCGGCGGCGTCGATGTTGTCCTTGATCGCGAACGGGATGCCGTAGAGCGGCAGCTCGGCGGGCGCGCGGCGCTCGAGCTCCGCGGCGCGAGCCTGGAGCACGTCGCGCGAGAGGCGATGAATCCAGGCCGGGTCGTCGCCGCGGCGCGCGATGCGCTCCAGCACGCCTGCGACCACCTGCGAGGGCCGCAGCTTGCCGGACCGATAGCGCGCGCCGAGCGAGACGAGATCGAGCGCGTCGGCGGCTTGCAGCACCGCGCGAGCATACCCTAGTATACAAGCCTGTGTACATCCACCGGGTGCTGCCCAACCTGTACCGCGACTCGGTGTCGCTGATGCAGCTCTCGGCGACGCTCGGCAGGCTGCCGGGTGTCGAGCAGGTGTCGGCGGTGATGGCGACACCGGCGAACCTCGAGCTGCTACGCGCGGCGGGGCTGATGGACGGCGCGGTCGCGGCGAGCCCGAACGACCTGCTGGTCGCGCTGCGCGGAAAATCGTCGGCCGCACTGGAGGCGGCGATGGCCGCGGCGCTCGATGCACTGGAGAAGCCCCCGGCGCAGGCCGCAAGCGGCGGGCCCGCGCGCGAGCCGCCGCGCAGCCTGCAGATGGGCCTCGCGCAGGTGCCGGAGGCGAACCTCGCGCTCGTTTCGGTGCCGGGCGAATATGCCGCCGCGGAAGCGATGAAGGCGCTGCGCCTCGGCCTGAACGTCATGCTCTTCAGCGACAACGTCTCGCTTGCCGAGGAAGTTTCCCTGAAAAAATATGCCAGGGAACGCGAGCTTCTCGTCATGGGCCCCGACTGCGGCACGGCGATCATCGACGGCATTCCGCTCGGCTTCGCCAACGCGGTGCGACGCGGTGCGATCGGCGTGGTGGGCGCCTCCGGCACCGGCACGCAGCAGGTGACGAGCCTGGTGCATCGCCGCGGCGCCGGCATCTCGCATGCGATCGGCACTGGCGGTCACGACCTGCACCAGGAAGTCGGCGGCATCACCATGCTGCACGGACTGAAGCTGCTCGCGCGCGACCCGGAAACCCGCGTGATCGTGCTGATCTCCAAACCGCCGGCGCCCGGCGTGGCGAAGCAGGTGCTCGACGCAGCGCGCCGTGCCGGCAAGCCGGTAGTGGTCAACTTCGTCGGCGGCGCCGAGGCGGCGAGCGGCGCGAATCTCTACCCGGTCCAGACGCTCGAGGAAGCGGCGATGGCTGCGGTGGCGCTCGCCGCCGGGAAACGGCCGGCGCGTGCCGCAACTTCCCGTGTAGCGGCACCGAAAAGCAAACTCAGGAAAGAGCAGCGCTACATTCGCGGACTCTACAGCGGCGGCACGTTCTGCTATGAGGCGTCCTACCTGCTCGGCGATGCCTGGTCGAACGCGCCGGTCGACCCGGCGCGCAAGATGAAGGACGCGTGGAAGTCGCTCGGCGACACCGTGGTCGACCTCGGCGACGACGTATTCACGCGCGGCCGGCCGCACCCGATGATCGACCACCGGTTGCGCAACGAGCGCCTGCTCGCCGAGGCGGCCGACCCCCAGGTCGCAGTGATCCTGTTCGACGTGGTGCTCGGCTACGGCTCGCATCCCGACCCGGCGGCCGAGATGGTTCCGATCCTGCTCAAGGCGAAGAAGAACCGCTCGATCGCGTTCGTCGGTTCGGTGTGCGGCACCGACGAGGACCCGCAGGGGCTCGAGCGCCAGGAAGCGGCGCTGCGCAAGGCCGGCGTGGTGCTCGCCGAAAGCAACGCGCGCGCGGTGCGGCTTGCCGCGGCGATCGCGAGGCGCCGCGCATGAGCGCGCTCTTCGCCACGCCGCTCTCGGTGCTGAACGTCGGCCTCGCCTCGTTCGCCGACGCCATCGTGCAGCGGGGCGGCGCCGCCACCCGGATCGAATGGGCGCCGCCGGCGAACGGCGATGCCGCTGTGGGTAGCGCGCTTGCGCGCCTCGTCAACGAGGCGAAAGTGGAGAGCGCCAACGCGCAGGCCGCCGAGCGCTACCTCGCCGCGCAGCCGCGCCTCGAGGGCATCGGCATCGCGCGCGAGGTCGTGCCGGGCATGGGCGAGCGCATGATCCTGCACGCCGGCCCGCCGATCGCGTGGGCGCGCATGTGCGGGCCGATGCAGGGCGCGATCGTGGGTGCGATCCTGTACGAAGGCTGGGCGGACGACGCGGCGAAAGCGCGCGCCATGGCCGAGAACGGCGACATCGCGTTCGAGCCCTGCCACCACCATGCCGCGGTCGGCCCGATGGCGGGCATTCTCAGCCCGTCGATGCCGGTGTGGATGGTGCGCAATGCGACGCACGGCAACCGCAGCTTCAGCAATCTCAACGAGGGCCTGGGCAAGGTGCTGCGCTTCGGCGCCAACGGGCCGGAAGTCATTGCGCGCCTGAAGTGGATGGAGAAAACCCTCGCGCCGACGCTCAGAGCCGGGCTGGAGCTGCTGAAAGACCTGGAAATCAAGCCCCTGATGGCGCAGGCGCTGCACATGGGCGACGAGGTGCACAACCGCAACGTGGCCGCGTCGTCGCTCCTCATCAAGCGCCTGGTGCCCGCGCTGCTCAAGTCGAGCGCCGCGCCGGCGGATGCCGCGGCGGTGATCGAGTTCATCGCCGGCAACGATCATTTCTTTCTCAACATCTCGATGGCGGCCTGCAAGGCGATGCTCGACGCCGCGCACGGCATCGCGGGCAGCAGCATGCTGACCGCCATGGCGCGCAACGGTGTCGAGTTCGGCATCCGGCTCTCGGGCACGGGCGAGCGCTGGTTCACCGCGCCGGCACCGCTGGTGAACGGGCTCTACTTCCCCAACCAGTCGATCAAGGACGCCGCGCCCGATCTCGGCGACAGCGCAATTACCGAGACTGCGGGCGTCGGGGGCTTCGCCATGGCGGCGGCGCCGGCGATCGTGAAGTTCGTCGGCGGTTCGGCGCAGGACGCGCTCGCGAACACGCTTGCCATGACGCATATCACCTTGCGGCGCAACCCCGCCTTCACGCTTCCCGCGCTCGACTTCGCCGGCACGCCGGCGTGCATCGACGCGCGCCGCGTGGTCGACACCGGCATCCTGCCGGTGATCAACACCGGCATTGCGCACAAGGAGCCCGGGGTCGGCCAGATCGGCGCCGGCGTCACGCGCGCGCCGCTCGCGTGCTTCACGCAGGCGGTCGCGGCGCTCGCCTCATGACATCTCAGGGCCTCGCTGTGCTCGCGATCGGTGGCAACGCGCTGATTGTCGACCGCGAGCACGAGTCGATCCCGGACCAGTACGGGATGGTCGCCCGCATGGCCGAGGACATAGCCGGCATGATCGAAAGCGGCTGGAACGTGGTCATCACGCACGGCAACGGCCCGCAGGTCGGCTTCATATTGCGGCGCTCGGAGCTGTCGATTGCCGAGGTGCCCCCGGTGCCGATGGACTATGCGGGTGCGGATATTCAGGGGGCGCTCGGCTACATGTTCGTCAAGGCGCTGAGAAACGCGTTCCGCCGCCGCGGCATCGCGCGCCAGGCGGTGGCCGTGGTGACCCAGACCATCGTCGACCGCAACGACCCGGCGTTCGCCAATCCGACCAAGCCGATCGGCTCGCACATGGACGAGAAGCGCGCCCGGCAGCTGGCGGCGAAGTACCACTGGACGGTGCGCGAGGACGCCGGGCGCGGCTGGCGGCGCGTAGTGCCTTCGCCCAGGCCGCAAAGCATCATCGAAACCGGCGTGATTCGTGCCCTCGCGCATCAAGGCTACGTCGTAGTCGCCTGCGGCGGCGGCGGCATCCCGGTGATCGAGGACCAGCACGGCGATCTAGGGGGGGTGGAGGCGGTCATCGACAAGGACCTCGCGTCGAGCCTGCTGGCGCGCAGCATGGAGGCCGACATCCTGGTGCTCCCCACCGGCGTCGAGAAGGTGGCGCTCGACTTCAACAAGCCGACGCAGCGCTGGCTCGACTGCATGACGCTCGCGGAGGCGAAGCAGCACCAGGCGGCGGACCAGTTCGACAAAGGCAGCATGGGGCCGAAAATCGCTGCGCTGATCGATTTCGTGGGCGGCGGCGGGCGCATGGGCCTGATCACCGATGCACCCAACATAGTGCGGGCGCTGCGCGGCGAGACCGGAACCCGCGTCGTCGCCGGCTAGAGCTTGAATGACTTTAGCGTCTCGGGGGCGAAGAGCTCCTCGGGGGTGAAGCGCCGCTTCGACAAGCCCTGCTCGTGGTG
>Ga0075430_100002487_pt1 | contig 15354 bp, 16 predicted proteins | sample RhiMetdeltSRZDD4_FD_75294 | JGI IMG/M metagenome (GOLD analysis project Ga0075430, IMG submission 75294) | Populus rhizosphere microbial communities from Tennessee, USA - Rhizosphere MetaG P. deltoides SRZDD4 | ecosystem: Host-associated > Plants > Roots > Rhizosphere > Soil | place: USA... | reverse complement strand
CTGCTCGACAGACACCATCCACGAGGGCGGCGATCACTGGATTGTGGTCGGCAAAGTGCTTGCGCTCCATCGGCTGGCGCAAGCCTCACCGTTGATTTTCCATGGGGGCCGCTACGCCAATATTGGAGCCACTTTCGAGGCTGAAATCCTCGTGTCCGGGTTTTAATTAATGTATGTTCCAATAGCCGAGAGGAGAGGAGCGGTGATGAAAAAGGGCACACTTCTTATCGTTTTCACGGTCACACTGCTGGCCGCCGGAATGACGGCCCGCGCGCATCACTCCTTTGCCGCGACGTACGACGAGAGCAAAACCGTCAAGATCGAAGGCAAGCTCGTTCAGTTCATGTTCCGGAATCCCCATTCGTTCGTCCACGTGATGGCGCCCGACGACGGCGGCCAGGAGCAGCGGTGGGCGGTGGAGTGGGGAGGCGCCGGTCAGCTGGGCGGGCAGGGTGTCACCCGCGAGACACTCAAGCCAGGGGACGTCGTCGTCATCACCGGCAACCCGGGACGGAATCCCGCGGATCATCGCGTCCGCATGGTGACGCTGCGGCGCCCGTCGGACGGATTTGGATGGGGGACGCAGCCCGGCCAGACTGTCGAGTAACCGCTCGTGCGGCGAGCGCGAGAGCCGCAGCGTGAAGCGGGCGATAGGAAGTCATGCCGATATCTCGCATCGTTCTGACGTTTGTGACGGGCGCCCTGCTGGTCACCGATGCGTGGGCACAGCAGGCCCGCGTGATGCATCCGGAAACGGGATGCACGGCAACACCTGGGCAGATCGAAGCGAATAAGAAGGTCGCCATGGCCTTCTTTGCGCCTGGCGCCGACCGGGTCGCATTGGCCGACCCGAGCTACAAACAGCACAATCCTGCCTTCATCAAAGGGGGTAGGGAGGCCGGCGTGAGCGACTTCGACTACTTCAAGTCGCGCTTCGGCGGCCCGCCCCAGGCAGCGGCCGCGGGCGGCCCAGGCCGCGGCCAGACGCCGCCAGTTTCGCAGCCACCAACGGGAAACCCTCTCGAAATCGTGACGGCTGAATGCGACCTGGTCACGATCATTCACAAGAACTACCGGCAGGATCCGACCGCGCCCGCCGGTACGTGGTACGAAGTGTTCACCTTCGATGTGTTTCGCGTTCGGAATGGCAAACTCGTGGAACACTGGGACGGAGCAGTCATCAACCCTCCAGCACCTGCGGCAGGGCGAGGACAGTAAACCTGCGTCCGTCAGTCCTCCGGTGTGTGCTCTCGAATGTGTTCCTGTATGTACTCCGCCTCGGCGACCTTTTTGTCCTTGTAGTCCCTACTCGCTTTCAGCTGCCGGCGCGCGTCCTTGACTCGCGCCTTGCTGAGTTCCGGGGAATTCACTGCGAAGCCGGAGACCAGCCGTTCCAGGTCGCCGCTTTGACAGTCCGGGCAAGCCGCCACGGTTGTCGTCGTGGGCAGCTTGAGGAATTCAAACCGACGTCCGCAGGCTTTGCATGCGTACTCGAGGATGGGCATAGAGATCGTCCTTAGTACCTTGCGGATGAATTACCGTCTTGCAGCCAGATCGCCTGCATGACCAGAATCTATTGCTTCGCCTTCGGCGGCGCAATAGTAGCCAGCCAAGGGCCTTTATATCTCGTTGTTGCTGAGACGAGCCCTTTCCGGCTGCCAGTTTCAGCTTGGCGCGGTCCGCGCGCCCAGGACCGCTATACGAATCACAATGAGAACAAAATTCACGCAACGAGTCGCATAGCGGTCCAATGCAACAGCACGTACAGCAGGATAGCGGCGCCGATTCCTGGCTCGCGTCGTTCGGTCTGCGGCTCTCGAACTGGTTCGAGCGGTGGTTTCCCGACGCCTTCGCACTGGCATTGACCGCCGTGGTCATCGTGTTCGCGGCCGCGGCAGCTGTCAGTGGATCGCCTCTTCAAGTCGCGCAGGCGTTCGGGACCGGATTCTGGGATCTGGTCACGTTCACAATCCAGGTAGCGCTGCTCGTCATCACAGGCTACGTGGTGGCGATGGCGCCGCCCGTCCATGCCGCCATTCGGCGAATGGCGGCCATCCCGCAAACCGGCAAAGGGGCCGTCGCGTATGTCGCGATGTTCTCGATGCTGTCGTCGCTGCTGTCGTGGACGTTCAGCCTGATCTTCAGCGCGTTTCTCGCGCGCGAAGTCGCCAGCCGTACACGCGGCGTTGACTACCGCGCCATTGGCGCCGCCGCGTACCTGGGCGTTGGCAGCGTCTGGGCGCTCGGTCTCTCCTCTTCGGCCGCGCTCATCATGGCGAACCCCGAGTCGCTGCCGGACTCGATCGAACGCATCAGCGGCGTCGTTCCGCTCTCGCAGACGCTGGGCCTGTGGCAAAGTCTCGCGACCGCCGCCGTGCTGGTGGTGGTTTCGACGGCAGTTGCCCATTTTTCCGCGCCAGATCCCGCGAGCGCCCGAAGCATGGAGGACATGCGCGTCGAGCATGCCGCAGCTCCCCGCGCCGTGACGAGGCCGGAAAAACCTGGCGAGTGGCTGGAGTTCAGCCCGCTGCCGACATTGATCGTCGGCGCGTGCGGTATCACGTATCTCGCAATGGAGGTGGCCGCGCGTGGCGCGAGCGTGCTCCTCGATCTCAACCACTATCTTTTTGCCTTCGTGACGGCTGGACTGCTGCTCCACTGGCGGCCGCGCTCATTCGTCCAGGCGGTCACCGGCGCAGCGCCGACCGTCGGAGGCGTGATCGTCCAGTACCCGTTATATGCAGGCATCGTCCGGATGATGACCGAGTCGGGCCTGGCCGACCGGCTGGCCAATTTCTTCGTCGCGGTGTCGACGTTCCACACCTTCCCGGTGCTCGTCGGAATCTACTCGGCGTTTCTCGGACTGTTCGTCCCGTCGGCGGGCGGCAAGTGGCTCATCGAAGCGCCGTACGTGCTCGCGGCCGCGAAGTCGCTCGGCGTGCACCTCGGATGGATCGTGCAGACCTACAACGCCACTGAAGCGCTGGCGAACCTGATCCATCCGTTCTGGATGCTCCCGCTCGTCGGCATTCTGGGGTTGAAGCCCCGCGACATCATCGGCTATTCGATGCTTCAGTTCGCCGTGCACGTGCCGTTGGTGCTGTTCCTAGTGTGGATCCTGAACTATACGTTTTGATCACGTCACAGGTCACAAGGCACAAGTCACAACGCACAACCCACGAGCCGCGGAGACACGAGAACAGACGCGTAAGCCAAAGGTCAAAAGTCAAAGGTCGAAATCGAGACAGCATTTGACTTTTGCCTTTTGCCTTGCGAAGCACTGTCTAGCTCTGTATCTCTGTGACTCTGTGGCCCGTCTTCGGAAAACGCGTTAGAACTCCAACTGCACGTTGATCCGCGCGAGACGCCCGCCCGAAATCTCGTACGGGACGAGCCACTGCGAGCCGAACCCGCTGTTGGCGGCGTAGATGCTGCCCGCGTTGAGAAGGTTCGAGAGGTCGAGGCTTGGCCGCACGTTGGTGCGCCCCACCCGGAAGACCCGCGTGAATCGCAGATCCACCGACTGCTGGCGATTCTCGTACACCGCCCCCGGCGAGATCAGCTCGACGTTGCCGAAGCTGCTCGTCGGCGCGCAGTTGGCGCCGCAGGCGGAGATGCTGCGCCCGAGCGACGGGCTGACAATCGCGTTGTTGACGGCGTAGGTGGCTGTGATCGGCACACCGGGGAAGTTCTGATAGATCGCGCTGAACTGGAGGTCCCAGGGGAGCGGGTAGACGACGAGGAACTTGACTTGCGTCCCTGCCGACCACGGCGGCGTGACCTTGCACGCGAGCATCGAGCTCCACGAACCGGCCACGCCCGTGAGGAGCGCGGCGGCGCCGGTGTTAGAGCCGTTGACCGCCGCGTCGGTGCCGAACAGCGTTTCCGGCAGCTTCGCGGCGAGCTCGCAGGCATCGGTCACCGTGCGCCCCATGCTCAACCCGCCCGAAAACTGACCGCCCTGGGCGAACCGCGCGGTCAGCGTCACGTCCATACCGTTGTAGACCTCGGTACGGCCGGCGTAATTGGACGACTGCGTCCGCACGTTATCGACTCGGCCAAACAGGGCCGGGTTGATGTCGAAAAAGCCGCAGCGCTGCTGGCCGCCGTCGGGCAGGCGGGGATCGTTCGAGGGCAACGTGATGCAGAACGGATCGTAGTCCGCCGCGGTGGTGGCCGCATTATCGGTGATGAGGAAGTTGCCGTACCACGTGCGGAAATACCCGACATTGAGCGCGACTCCCGGCCGCAGCTCGTGCTGCACCGAGACCGACGTCTGCCAGTTGTACTGCTGCTTGTTGAAGCCCTCGGTGGCGTCCTTCGCAAAGCGCGTCCCAGCCCTGACCTGACCGAATCCGCGGTCGCTCCAGGGACCGCACTCGCCGCTGCCATTCAGATTCCGCAGATCGCAGTCGGGAACGAAGTTCCCCGTGCGCGGATCACCGGCGCCGTAGAACGAGTCGTTCCAGGTCACGGTTGCGAAAGCAGGTTGGCCGCTCTGCGGGTTGCCGACCGTAGCGACCAACCAGGGCACGAAGCGGCCGATCGATGCTTTGACGGCGGTCTTGCCGTTGCCGAACAGGTCGTAGGTCCCGCTGACGCGCGGATTGAGGTTCTTGTAATTCGGTACGTTGTCGGCCGCCGGGAAGTCGCGCGCGGGCACGAAGTAGCCCGCCGGCAGATGGAATGCCGGTACGGTTCCGAGCAAACTGTCGTACCGCAGGCCCAGGTTGAGCGTGAGCTTTCTGACCACCCACTGATCCTGCGCGTAGATCCCGCTGTTCGTCGTGTGTTCCAGGACCTCGTAAGGCACCGCCCAGAGACGGACCTGGATGGGCACTTGATTGCGGAAGACGTACGAGCGACCACCGTCGATCGCGTCGGGGTCGTTGTAGATCCCGTCGCGGCCGAGGTTGTATCGCAGTACCGTGAAGCCGGCCTTGAGCGTGTGCGATCCGGTTACATACGACGCCGCGAAGCGCCCGGTGTACCGGCTGACGTAGCGCCGCTGCGTGGTGCCGTAGAACGTGTTGCCTCCGGGGTTCCCTCCACCGGCAAGGCCGCCATACTCGAGGCCAAGACCGACGTCGGTAATCCCGATTCTGGATGCGCCCTCCATTGCCTCGGTCTGTTCCTTCAGTCCCTGGTACGACACGGTGCCTTCGAGCAGAAGCTTGTTCGTGGCCGGGGCGTTCCAGCTGGCGACCGCGTTCTTCAGCGGGTTGAACAGGTGCTTGGGACGCGACTCCGGAGTGCCTTTGATCGCATTGGCGCCGCCGATGCCGCTCAAGCCGACCGGGCAGTTGCATGAATCTTCATGCGAATAGAAGAAGGCGACCTTGTTGCGCGCCGTCGCCTGCCACGTCAAACGAACGTTGTTGTCGTGGTAATACCAGTTGGTAAAGGCCACCCGATCGAGGTCCGGCACATAAAGCAGCTTGTTCGGACTCTTGTTGAAGTAGGTGCCCTGGATGTACTTCTGGGTACCCCAGTATCGGTGGGCGGTGTAGAACCAGAGCCTGTCGCGGGCGATCGGACCGCCGAAGGCGCCGCCGTTGTCCCTGAATCTCTTGACCGAGGCGCCCGTCTGCAGGCCGCGCGCGCGCAGGTCGTCGTCGAGATTGTCACTTTGCAGAGAAGGGCCCGTCCACGAGGTGCTGAAGCTCCCCGACCAGGTGTTGCCACCGTCCTTGGGAATGATGTTCAGCTGCACGCCACCGGTCATCGCTTCAGCGGAGGTGCCACCGGTTTCGACGACGACTTCCTGAATGGTCTGCGAGTTGTAGCTGTAGACGTCGAGGCCGAACATGTTCTGGTTCAACCCGTCCATGTTGACGATCTCGTCCGCCGCCCGCTGGCCATGGACCCCGAACTGTCCGCCCTCGCCCGCCGTGCCACCCGAATCCTGGAAGGTCGGGTTGGAATAGGTCGCACCCGGAATGAACGACGCGTACTGACCGAGCCGTTTGGTCGTGGGAATCGCGTCCAGCACCTCGCGCGAAACGGTCGTCTGCTGGCGGGCGCTCGAGAGGTCGACCACCGGCGTCTCCCCCGTCACGGTGACTGTCTCTTCGACGCCTCCGACGCGCATGTCGGCATTCACGGCCGCGGTGAACGATGTCGTGAGCTCAATACCCTCGCGCCTGACGGTGGCAAAGCCGGGTAGAGTGAACGTCACCGCGTAGGCCCCCGGCCTCAATTCGACGATCCGGTACGCACCGTTCTCGTCGGTGACGACCGTGCGCACCTTTTCAATCAGCGCCGGACTGGAGGCCTCGACGGTGACACCCGGCAGCACTGCTCCGGACGTGTCCCTCACAACGCCGGCGATGCTCCCGGTAGCGGCCTGCGCCCACAGGATCGCCGGGAAGAGGGTGAGAGTGCCGAGGACGAACAGCACGAGTCGCCGAGCGGTCATGGCTATGCTCCCTTCAGGAACGCTGGACGCACCGATGTGAAATGCATCCAGCAAACGGATGGCTCAACGCGCCACGAAGGACGTGAAGAATTGAAGCAGGGACGCCAGCGACTGTTATGAAACGGACCTTACGGCACAGACGTGCTCTCCGAAGTCGCTTTCCGAAACCCGCTCGAAACGCACTGTGGCGGTCCAGGGTTTCGTATATGCCTTCGGATCATTAATGGTGATGTCGATATAAAGAGTGGCGGCATTCATACGACGGAAACGCTCCGTCACACGCAGGGCTTCACTGTGAGGGTGGCCGGCGTTGTCGAGCCACGTCTCCTCATTCAAGCCAATCGTCTCGACTACCAGCGCATCGCCGTCCCGCTTGCCGACCGAATAGCCGAACCAGGTCGGCGTAAAATCCGCGGGAAAACCGCGACCGTCCGTAAAAATCTGCCGATAGTGCAGCAGCTCATCGAACAGCATGACGATCATTCCTGGCGTCTGGATGAGCTTCCACGGTCTGTCTCGCGCCAGCATCACGCCAGGGATGCCGCGAGGCAAGCAACGATCTGACGGGTTGCCCTGTCCCTTGCCCGCTTGACGTTCCTTGTACAGCGCCGCGGCCCAGGGTTGCAGCGGCGCCATTGTGCCGTCCGCCGCGAGATTCGAGAGATACCGATCGCTCGCGCTTCGCCAGATCCCTGACAGATCCGGCCCGCCGTCCCCACTGCGGGGCCCTTGCGCACGTGCGGAGCCCGACAGCAGCAGCCCGATGGCGATCCCACACGCTACACACGCTCCGGCTACGCGCTTCATGACGTTGTTACTTGCCCACAAGGAGCGCGGCGTCCTTCTCGTTCTCGCAGATGTGTTCAATCAGCTCCGTGTCCGGCAGCAGATCGAACAACATGGTGACGTTCCACGGTTTCACGTACGCCTTGGGATCGTCGATAGTGAATTGGATCTGCAGGTGCCCGAAGTCTGTGCGCCGATACCGTTCCACGAGATGGAGCGCGTCGGTGGCAGGATGACCACGAAAATCGAGCCAGGTCTCGTCCACGAAGCCCGTCGTATCGACAACCAGGGTGTCGCCGTCCCATCGAGCGACCGAATGCCCAAGCCACGTGGGGGTGCGGTTGCCCGGAACGCTGCGCCCATCCATGAAAATCTGCCGATAGTGATTGAATTCTTCGTGAAGAACGATGATCAGATCCGATGTCTGAACGATCTTGAACGGCTCAGGGACCGACACCGCCTTCGTGATGCCATGCGGCAGGCATTTTTCGCTTGGCGTTCCTTTGCTGTTCTGAACCGCGCGTTCCTTGTAGAGCGCTTCGGCCCACGGCTGGAACAGCACCTCTATTCCTGTAGCAATGCCGTCGTTTCCGCCCGTAGGAGGCTTGGAGCCACGAGGACGCTGCCAGATTCCAGACAAGTCGGGAGTTCCGGCTGCGGTGCGCGGCGCGGGTGCGGTCAGATTCGGCTGGCCATCAGCTGTACGCGGGGTGCCGGGCGTGGGGATCTTCAACCACTGCGCTTCGAGCGGGGCCGCCAGCGCGAACATGATCACGAGGCCGTAGATCTTCATCCTCATCTCGAGCGCACGCGCCCTGGAATGCGTGCGGATTGTAACCGATTACGGCCGACGGAGAGAAAGCGCGTGACTCGCGCAGGCTGAAGCCTGCGCGCTACTTCGCAGCCGGTTTCGAAACCGGTGGCAATGGGTTGGGCACCCGATTGGCGATCGCGGGAATCGTTCTGAGGTACGCGTAGATCGCCTTCAGGTCGTCGTCAGAAAGCTTGGCGTACATGCGCCACGGCATCGGCGGCAGCAGTTCCCGGCCGGTGCCCGACTTCTTTCCGTTTCGTATCGACGCGATGAAGAGCTGCTCGGTCCACGCGCCGATTCCCGTGACTCGGTCCGGAGTGAGATTCGACGTGAACGACACGCCCCACGGTCCAGCCCATGCTGTGTTCGTCTCGTTGATCGCGACAATCCACCCGCCTTGCAGCGGAAGGCTTGGTGCGGCTTTCACCGCGACGTTCTGAGGGTGTCCCGACAGCATCCGCGTCAAATCCGGCTCGCCTTTCGGCGTGAACGGCGTATGACAGCCGTTGCAATCCTGTACCGTGACGAGGTATCTCCCCCGCTCGACCTGGCTCTGAGCGGGTGCGCCCGCGGGCGGTTGCTGTCCCCGAACGGTGAACGACGCCGCGATCACGGCCATCAACACCGCAATCGCAAACATCCAGCGCTGAACCGGTCGCATAGGCCTCCTCACTGCACGAAGCACGTCGGTCGGGTCCTGCTGGCGCCGCGCTAGCCAGCTACCAGGCGCTACGAACGGGCTTGCCGACGACCAGGGCCTGGTCGGCAGCGGGACGCGGTCGGAACTTCTGCGCGCGCCCGTTGTTGACCTCCGCCAGGTAGAGATTGCCTTCCTGGTCGACGCTCATTCCGTGCACATTCCACAAGGCGCCCGGCCAGTCGCCGCGGCTGCCCCACGAGTACACGTAACGGCCGTCCATTGTGTACTTGATGACCTTCGAGGTGTCGTTGTCGACAATCCAAAGATGTTTGTCGGCCGACATGTACAGCACCTGTGGTGTGGAGGGCGAACCGGTCGGGAACTGATCCAGGTACGTGCCGTTTTCGTCGAACACTTGAATGCGAGCACTCGACCGATCGGTGACGTATACCCGGCGCGTGTCGGGATCGACAACGACACCATGCACCGCGTCGAATGTGCCGGGACGCGTGTCGTTCGGCGGCGTACCTTTCTGTCCCCACGTGGTCAGAAACTTCCCATCCTTGTCGAACTTCACGACGCGCGTGTTGGCATACCCGTCGGCTACGTACAGCGTGCTGTCTGGCAGCCACGTGAGAAACGTTGGACGATTGAAATGCGTCGAGTCATCGCCCGCGACGCCTTTGACACCCAACGTCTGCACGAGCTGCTTGCCGTCGTTCGTGAACTTGTAGACCGCGTGCTGCCTGTCGTCCACCACCCACACGTGCTTTTCCGCATCGTACGGATTGATGAACACCGAATGCGGCCGCCGGAAGATATCGTCCCACTGCGTCCACTCTTCCACGATGTTGCCCGCCGCGTCGACGACGAACAGGCAGTGCTCCCAGCGCGCATCGACGCCGAGCTTGCCTTTCCATCCGTTCCAGCCGTCGCTGCCAGAGTTACCCGGGCTGCTCACCGGCCCCACGGAGGCGTTGCGAAACGGTGTCTGTGAAACAGGAAACGAGAGGCTTGGACCGACGCCGGGATACGGCACCTCTGCTGGGCGCTCGAGCTCCGGCAGCTCGCCTCGCATCAGCACGAAGACGCGATTTGGGCTCTCGGCGAAGATGCCCTGCACCGCGCCCCAGGTCCATTTCTCGTGCCCAGCGAGCTGTGAAAGCGGCTTCGGCCAGTTTTCGACCACTTCGTAAGGGCCGGTCTGGTCCTGGCCACCCTTCGAAGACACCTCAGCCGCAGGCTCCGCTCGGCCTTCGACGGGGCTTTCCGCTCGGTTGAGTTGAACGCCAATCGCGATGCCGATCGCGAGCGCGATCAGCCCGATAACGATGGTCTGTCGTTTCATCCCCAGCCTCCCCCGCGGTCGCAAGTCACAAGGCTCAAGTCACAAACTGTGACTTGTGATTTGTGACTTGTGATTTGTGACTTGTGCCTTGTGACTTGATCAGGCGGATTCCTCGCCTTCTTTGAGTACCCGCACTTTCAGCGGCACGGTCACTTCGCGATGGAGCTTCAGCGGGACCTCGTGATCGCCAATCGCCTTGATGGGCTCGGGCAATATGAGCTTGCGCCGGTCTACCTCGAAACCCTTGGCCTTCAATGACTCCGCGATGTCGGCAGACGTGACGGACCCGTATAACTGGTCGGTCTCGCCGACACGACGCGTAATGACGATCTCGAGCGCCGCCAGCTTCGATGCAATACCTTCGGCCTGGCTTCGCTCCTGCGCCTCGCGCCCCTCCACGATCTTGCGCTCGCGCTCGACGTGCTTGCGGTTCGCATCGGTCGCTGGCAGCGCCAGGTTCCGGGGCAGCAGATAGTTGCGGGCGTAGCCGTCTGCGACTTTCACAATCTCGCCGCGCTTGCCCAGATTGTCGACGTGTTCTCTCAAAATGACTTCCATCGGAATACCTCTGGCTCTCGGCTTTAGGCTCTTGGCTTTAGGCCCGCCCACGATTCAGTTTGGAACTGACCAGGGAAGCAAACGCCAAGCGCCGACAGCCGAACGCCTAAAGCCGAAAGCCTAAAGCCGATCTATTCGCTCGTATACGGAATCAGCGCGAGCTGACGCGCGCGCATGATCGCGGTCCGCAGCTTTCGCTGATGCATGGCGCAGGTTCCGGAGATCCGGCGGGGGACGATCTTTGCGCGCTCCGGCACGAACCCCATCAGGAGCTTCGTGTCCTTGTAGTTAATGTCGTCGATCTTCTCCGCGCAGAATTTGCAGACCTTGCGCCGCCTGAACATCGGCCGGCGTGCGCCGTCCTTCCCCTGCTGTCCCTGAGACGACCGGCCGCGACCACCACCGCCTGAACTTCTTCTGCCGTTCATCGTACGTCCTCCGCACCGTCAAAATGGTCCTCGTCGCGCTCGTCGTCGAAGTCGCCGCGCTGTCCTTCACCCGGCTGACGTTCGGGCGGCAGGCCTCGCGCAACGCGACGCCGCCGCGACACCTCGGTGCGCTTGCTGCGCCGGCGCTCGACCACTTGCTCGTCCTCGTCGACCCGCACAATCAGGTGACGGATCACGTAGTCGATCACCTTCAATCGCCGGTCGATTTCCTTCATCAAGTCGCCGGACCCCGTGATTACTTCCAGCACGTACGTGCCTTCCTTCTGGTGACCGATTTCGTAGGCGAGCTTGCGGCGGCCCCAGTTTTCGGTTTTCTCGACACGGCCGCCCATGCGCTGGACGACGCTCTCGATCTGCGTGTGCAGCTCCGACACCTGCTCGTCGGTCGCCACGGGCGAGACGACGTAGACGAGCTCGTACTTCCTGTTCATAAGTCTCCTTCTGGACTATGGCTGCCGTAGTTGGCAGCAAGGAGTCAATCGACTTCCGGCGCCGTAGCGTCCGGGTTGTACTGGTTCATCACCTTTTCGATGCCCTCCACGGCGAACATCTCGGCGGCGTCGGCCGCCCGGGCAATGAACGCTTCGAGCTCGGCGCGTTCGCCGGGCTCGAATCTGGCGAGCACGTGATCCGCTAGATCGCGCCGCGGATCGCCGCGCCCGACGCCCAGCCGCAGCCGGGCAAACTCGGTCGTCTCGAGTCGTTCGATGATCGACTTGAGACCGTTGTGGCCGCCCGCCGACCCACGCGCCCGCGCGCGCAGCCGACCGAACGGCAGGGCCGCCTCGTCCACGACGACGAGTAGATCCTCGGGTCCGACCCCGTAGTAACGCATCAGCTCCCCGACCACGTCACCGCTGCGATTCACATAGGTCAGCGGCTTCGCGACGAGAAACGCGTCGGCTCCGAAATTCTTTGCCAACAATACCTGATCTCGATGGCGCCAGCCGAGGGCGTGGCGCGTCGCGATCGTATCGGCAACCATGAAGCCGACGTTGTGCCGCGTGTCGCGATACTCGTCGCCGGGGTTGCCCAAACCGACAATCAATTTCATGGATTGACGGTTCGCAGTTCATTTCTTCGCCGGTTCCTCGCCTTCCTTCTCGACCTTGCCCTTCTTGATGACTTCGGGCTCGGTCGGCGTCGCAGCCGCTGCAGCCGCCGCTGCCGCCTCGGCCTCGGGCGTCGCCGCCGCCTCTTCGGCCTTCGGCACGACCACGTGAACGATCATCGTATCCGGATCGTTGAGCGCCTTCCACTTGGAGCTTTGCGGCAGATCGCGCAGGCGGACCGCCTGATGCAGCATCAGCTCTGTCACGTCGACCTCGATCCGCTCGGGGATGTCCGTCGGCAGGCACTGCACTTCTATCTCGCGGGTCACGAAATCGAGAAGGCCGCCCTGCTGCTTCACGCCGGCCGCCTCACCTCGCACGGCAATCGGTACCGTTACGGTGATGGCGCGGTCCATCGCCAGCTCGAAGAAGTCAGCGTGGAGCAACTTGTGGGTGACGGGATCGAGCTGGTACTCCTTCACCATCACGCGCGACTCGGCTCCATCGAGCTTCAGTGTGATCAGCGTGTTCGCTCCGGATTCCGAGTGCAGGATCCGCATCACCTCTTTGGGATCGACCGCGACCTGTACGGCCTCTCGGGATTTCCCCTTTCGGCTGCCGTACACGACCGCGGGTATGCGGCCCGCCGCGCGGAGACGCCGCGCCTCGTTTTTTCCCTGACCGTCTCGTTTTTCTACTTCAAGTATTGCGTCCATACAGATCCTCGTCGTTCACCCTTCTACGTTCTCGCTTCTCAGTTCGTGTTCACGTTCGGTACGGTGCTGAACGTCTCTCGAACCTGAACACGAACCGAGAACGGAGCACCGAGAAGCGTGAACGACATGTCGTTTATACAAACAGCGACGACACCGAGGTCTCCTCGTGAATGCTCCTGATCGCCTGTCCCAGCAGTCGCGCCACCGACAGCACGACGATCTTCCTGCACTGCTGTGCCTCACCCCGCAGCGGGATCGTGTTCGTCACGATCAGCTGATCGATTGGCGCGCTCTGGATGCGATCGATCGCCGGTCCCGACAGCACGGGATGCACCGCGCACGCGAGTATGCGTTCAGCCCCCGCCGCGCTCAGCGCGTTCGCTGCTTTCTGTATCGTGCCTGCGGTGTCGATGATGTCGTCCTGCAGGATGCACGTGCGCCCCTCAACGTCGCCGATCACGTTCATCACCTCGGTCGTACCGTCGTCGGTGCGCCGCTTGTCGATCACCGCCAGTTCGGCGTTGAGACGCTTGGCGTACGCGCGGGCGCGTTCCGCACCTCCGGCGTCCGGCGACACGATCGTGAGCCTCGGGCTATCGATCCGGCCGAGGTACTCGATGATGACCGGCGCGGCAAACAAGTGATCGACCGGAATGTCGAAAAACCCCTGGATCTGTGCCTTGTGCAAATCCATCGTGAGCACCCGGTTCGTGCCCGCCGCACTCAGCAGGTTCGCCACGAGCTTGGCCGAAATCGGTACGCGCGGCTTGTCCTTCCGGTCCTGCCGGGCGTACCCGTAATACGGAATCACCGCGGTGATGCGCGCAGCCGACGACCGCTTGAACGCGTCGATCATCACCAGCAATTCCATAATGTGCGGATCGACGGGCGTGCACGTGGGCTGGACGATGAACACGTCGGCCCCCCGGATGTTCTCGTCAATCTGAAACGAGACTTCGCTGTCGGGGAACCGGCGCAACCTCGCCTGCCCGACCTGAATGCCGAGAAACTCGGCGATCTCCTTCGTCAGGGTCTGATGGGCGCTGCCGGAAAACACCTTCAGATCGCTGAAGCCGGTCGGGGTCAAGCCTTCACCACTCAGAGTTCGTCGCATCGCTGGGTCGCATGTACCAAGCCCCGAGCGACAAAACTACCGTCAGGGGCTGGTTGGGGCGGAAGGATTCGAACCTTCGAATACGGGATCCAAAGTCCCGCGCCTTACCGCTTGGCCACGCCCCACCACAGTCGTAGAGATGACGGGATCCCTCGAAAGCCGTCGGCCAGGGTGGCGCAAACGGATAGTTTAGTCGAGGGGCGACCCCACGCACAAGCTTTGGGCCGTTGATGATCCGAGCATCGATGATTCTATCCGCAATCCTGTGTTGGAAAGACTGAGATCACGATCGGATCAGGTGTTCATGGATCAGGTGACGATCATCCGTTCGTCAACGGGTCTGGGCTGGCTGAGCCGGGCGAACTCCCCTCGGCCGAGCGATTCGCTGAGGAGAACGCGCCACCCTGAACCGTCGAGGCGACTTCCCGCGGCCAGCGCTTCGCTCCGCTTCTGGAACAGGCCAAAGACGGCCGACCCGCTGCCCGACATCGCGGCGGCCGCCGCGCCGGCACGACGCAGCGCAGCCTTCATCTGGTCGATCTCCGGATGATGTCGTGCGATTGGCACCTCGAGATCGTTGATCATCTGCGCCGATCGGGACGGCCACGGCCCGGGTACGTGCTGCGGCTCGCGCAGAATCGGGCCCCGCGCCAAGTCCCGTTCGGCATCGTACCAGCCGTACGCCTCACTCGTGGAAACGCCAAAGCCCGGAACGAGCACCACAATCCAGTGTCGCGGGAGGTCGGCGAGCGGATATACGTCGTCGCCGCGGCCAAGGCCGAGAGCCGTGCCTCCGGCCAGAAAAAACGGGACATCGGCGCCGAGCGTCGCAGCCACATCGGTCAACTGCGCCGGCCGGAGCGGCACGCCCCAGGTTCGCGCCAATCCGACGAGCGCCGCGGCTGCGTCGGCGCTGCCGCCGCCAAGGCCCGCCTGCAGCGGGATTCGTTTCTCGAGCCGCACACCGACATCGCGAATGGGCCCGCTCCGCCGCAGCGCGCGCCACAATGCTTCTGCGGCCCGCCAGATCAGATTTGATCGGTCCAGTGGAACTCCCGCCACCGAGCATTCGATCGCAAACGGCCCCTCGCGGGGAATGCACGCGACCGTGTCGTGCAGCGAGATGGATTGAAAGACGGTCCTGAGCTCATGAAAACCGTCGGGGCGCGTCCCGAGCACGCGGAGATCCAGGTTGATCTTCGCGTACGCGCGAACGATCACCGGCCGTATGGGGTGGCGTCGTCTCTGCATCCTGTCAGTACTAGTGTCGTGCGTGGCGGTTTGAGTCAGTAGAGGCATCCTCACCCGGGCGCTAAGCAGTGTCTCGCCTTTCTGTTTAGTTGCGCAACGGCCCCGCCTGGCGAAGCTCCGCGAGGCTCAGATCGCTCGCGCCTGAGGGAACGTCCACGGTGAACGCCGCTTCATCGATCTGCACATTGGTTTCGAGCTGTGACACGGC
>Ga0075430_100002484_pt1 | contig 15360 bp, 14 predicted proteins | sample RhiMetdeltSRZDD4_FD_75294 | JGI IMG/M metagenome (GOLD analysis project Ga0075430, IMG submission 75294) | Populus rhizosphere microbial communities from Tennessee, USA - Rhizosphere MetaG P. deltoides SRZDD4 | ecosystem: Host-associated > Plants > Roots > Rhizosphere > Soil | place: USA... | reverse complement strand
GCATGGTTCCGTCCGCTGCAGCATGAGCAACAGCCTCCTCTATATTACGACGGTGGCGATCTGGGGTTCTTCCTGGATCGCCATCACCTACCAGCTCGGCACAGTCGCCCCCGAGGCGTCGATCGTCTATCGCTTCCTGCTGTCCTCGATCATTCTCATCGGATGGTGCGTGCTGCGCGGTCTCAACCTGCGCTTCTCGCTCAAGGAGCATCTGTACATGGCGCTTCAGGGCGTGCTCCTGTTCTCGATCAATTACATCATCTTCTATTTCGCAACGATGTATCTGACGAGCGGGCTCGTCGCGGTGGCATTCTCGACCATCGTCATCATGAACATCATCTTCGGCGCCCTGCTGCTCGGCGTGCCGATCCGCCCTCGCGTCGCTTTGGCGGCGCTGTTCGGGCTTGGCGGCCTGGTGCTGGTCTTCTGGTCGGACATCACCGACTTCAATCTCGGCAGCGGCGGGCTCACCGGGCTCGGTCTGTCGCTGATCGCGACCGCATCGGCTTCGCTCGGCAATGTCGCCTCGGCCCGAAACCAGCGGGCGGGAATACCGGTAATCCAGGGCAATGCCTTCGGAATGGTGTATGGCACCCTCTTCACGCTCCTCGTGGCATTGGTCCGCGGCGTGCCGTTCGATTTCGATTTCAGCCCCTCCTATCTGATCTCGCTCTTCTATCTCGCGCTGTTCGCCTCGGTGTTCGGCTTCGGCTCCTATCTGACCTTGCTCGGCCGCATTGGTCCCGATCGCGCCGCCTATGTCAGCGTCGTGTTCCCGATCGTGTCGCTTGGCCTGTCCACCCTGTTCGAAGGTTATCATTGGACCGGAACGGGATTCGCCGGCGTGGTGCTCATCCTCATCGGCAATCTCGTTGTGCTGACGCGTTGGCCAGCCGGGGGTTGGCGCAGCAGACCGTGGGAAAAGTCGGAAGGACGAACGGCATGACCAGGTTTCCGATCGTCTACCGCCGGCGGATCGCGACCGATTGGCTCGATTCCGATGGACGCATGGCGCCATTCGCCTTCAACCTGGCGTTCAGCCGGGCGACCGACGATTTCTTTGCCCTGTTCGGCCTGACCCCGGCCTATCGCGACGAAACCTTTTGCACCATCTACACGCTCGAGGCCCGCACCTATTTCCTCGAGGACTGCCATTCCGGCGACGACATTCATGTCGACTCCCGGCTCATTGATCTCGACGCCAAACGCACCCATCTGGTGCTGACCATGTACCGCGATGACACGGCGCGGGAAGTCTGTCGGCAGGAGGCGCTGATCATGCACATGCGGCGCGAACCCGGTCTGCCGCCGGTTGGAGCACCCTTCCCCGATCCGATGTTCGCCGGACTGTCGGCGACCCTGGTGGATCACCGGGATTGAACGTCAGCCCCCGGTGAAGTGCGGCGTCCGGCGCTCGAGCCATGCCCGCGTGCCCTCGGTGCAGTCGTGCGATAGGTTGGCGTGGATCATGCACTCGGTCTCGAAATGCAGCATGGTCTCGAGCGAGGCCTCGAGCCCGCGGTCCAGCATCACCTTGTGAAGCTGAACTGCCAGAGGTGCGCGCGAGGCGATCCGCTCGGCCAGTTTCCGTGCCTCCGCCCTGAGATGCTCGTGCGGCACGAGGCGATTGACCAGGCCGATCCGATAGGCCTCGCCGGCCGTGATGAACTCGCCCGTATAGGCAAGCTCGCGGGCCTTGGCGATGCCGACCTTGCGGCTGAGAAAGAAGGTCCCGCCATTGGTGATCGTTGCACCGATATTGACCTCCGGGAACCCGAACTGCGCGCCCTGCTCGGCCACAACGAGATCGCAGGCAAAGACCAGCTCGCACCCTGCTCCGACGGCATAGCCCTGGACTGCGGCGATGAACGGAAACCGCGCCAGGCGGATCAGCCGGGTGGTCTCCTGGAGGGTTTTCTGCCACTCCCGCAGCTCAGTTGCGCCCACCTTTCCGGACTGGATGTGGTCGCAATGCTCGTTGATCTCGGCGATGTCGTGACCGGCCAGGAAGGCCCTGCCCTCGCCGGCAATGATGGCGCATCGGACCTCGAGATCGGCATTGAGGGTGCGGACATGATCGCCAAGCTCCCGCCAGGCGGCAATCGTCATGGCATTGAGCTTCTTCGGATTGTCGAGAATGATCCAGGCAATGGCGGCGTCGCGCTCTACCCGCATGGCCGATGTCATTTACGTCTCCTGTTGCAGGGTGTGGGCTTGGGATTTTGCTTCGGGTATCGTAGCGACGCCGTCCAACCCTGGAAACATTCATGTCGACCCCCCTCTCCGAGCGCACCGTCGTCCATGTGCTCCGCCATCGGGCAGTCGAACGCGGCGACCAACCCTGGCTTATCTTCGAGGACCGCGCCGTTACCTATCGTGAGGCCGATCGGCTGTCCGATCGGCTCGCCCGCGGGATGGAAGCCAATGGACTTACGGCCGGGGACACGCTCCTCACCATGCTACCCGACGGCCTCGATCTTGTTCTCGCGTGGCTTGCCTGCGCCAAGCTCGGCGTCATCGAGGTGCCGGTGAACACCGCTTACCGCGGCGACATCCTGGCGCATGTGATCAAGGACTCGCGCGCCAGGACAATGCTCGTCGGGGCACCCTGGCTGGAGCGGCTGGCGACATCGGGCTGCGACCTTGCCGAATTGCCGCGCTGCTTCGTTCGCACCGAGAGGGACGAGACCCCGGCCGTCGAGACGCTGGACGTCCGCGATCTAGAGACTCTCTATGGCGGTGACGATCGTCCGATCCAACGCGAGCTCAGGCCGAGCGATCTCAAGGCGATCATGTACACGTCGGGAACAACCGGCAAATCCAAGGGCGTGATGGTGTCGCATATCCATGCCTACGAATATGCCAATGGCTGCGCTTCGGTTCTCGAGATTGGCGAGCGGGACATCTATTACTCGGCCGGTCTCCCGCTGTTTCACGTTGCGGGGAAATGGGGCGTCCTGCTCGGTGCGGCGATCAAGGGTGCGATCGCCGTCATCCCGCGACAGTTCAGCGTCAGCAATTTCTGGCGCGACATTCGCCGTCACCGGGCGACCGCCACCTATCTCCTCGGTGCCATGGCAAATTTCCTGCAGAGGCAGCCGCGGTCGGCTGCTGATGCCGATCATACCTTGCAGAAGATCCTGATGTGCCCGCTGTTGCCCGATCTTGACGATTTCGTTGCGCGCTTCGGCGTGAGGGTGGCGACAGCCTATGGTTCGACCGAGGTCAATGCCCCGATTGCGATGCCGCTCGGAGCGCCGGTCAGCAACAATCAGATCGTCGGCAAAGTCCGGTCCGACCTGTTCGAGGTCATGATCATCGATGATGACGACCTCGAGGTCCCGGCAGGCGTGACCGGCCAGATCGCGGTGCGCCCAAAAATCCCCGGGGTGACAATGCTGGGTTATTGGCAACAGCCGGAAGCCACGGTTGCGATGTGGCGAAATCTATGGCTCCACAGCGGTGATGCCGGTCACCGGGATACAGAAGGCCGTCTCTACTTCACCGATCGGTTGCGCGACACGATCAGGCGGCGCGGCGAGAACATCTCTTCGATGGAGGTCGAGGGCATCATCAATCAGCATCCGGACGTCTTCGAATGCGCCGTTTATCCGGTGCGCTCCGAGCATGGGGAGGATGAGGTCATGGTCTCGCTCGTCCTCAAGCCGGAACGCAAGGTCGCCCCGGAGGCGATCATCGCATTCCTCGAACCGCGGATGCCGCGCTTCATGGTGCCGCGCTTCATCGACATCGTGGAAACGCTGCCGAAGACGCCGACTGGCAAGGTGAGGAAGCATCTGCTTCGCGACGCCGGGATCACTGCCTCGAGCTTCGATCGCGAGCCGGCGCTTCCACGGCCTCGACAGTCCGGGTCAGCGCTCTAGTTCGCCGCGATGGTGGCAGCCGCGCCGGCCATTACCGTGGCACCGGTTCGGTTGGCGATCAGGACGGCCCTTTGGCTGGCCAAGAACCGACGCGCCCGGGCGGCGAGCAGAGCCCATGCCAGATCGACCGCGATCAGGACCAGGAGCATCGTTCCCAGGAGCTCGGCCCAGCCGATCATCCCGACATGATTGATATCAAGAATGGTCGGCAGGAGAGCCAGATAGAACACCATGATCTTGGGGTTGCCGAGCGTGACGGCAAGCCCAGCCCCGAACATCTTCCAGGGGTTCTGCGGGCTGGGCAAATCCTCTGCGCTCACCTGCCTCGGCGCGAACCACATCTTGAACGCCAGGTAGAGCAGATAGGCAGCACCCGCATAGCGCAAGATGACAAACAGATGGCCGAGCTGATCGGCGATCGCCGCCATTCCGGCGACGGCGAGGGTCAGCCAGATTGCCTCCCCGATCCACATGGCGAGGAGAAACGGCATCACGTCCTTGAGACCGCTGGTCAATATGCGGGCAACCATCGCAGCAATGCTCGGGCCGGGCGATCCGGCAGCGATAACCAGTGCCGCTGCGAACACCAGCAAGGCAGAAAGGCTCATCACTCCTATCCTCCCCCTTGATGGGCCTTCACCAGCTCTGCAAGGCTGGTGAAGCGAAAGTCGAATTTCGGCTCGACCGGCGGTTTGACCGTCGCCCCGAAGCCGCCGCCGCGATCGTGGCGCCTGTCGACCCAGCAGTTGGCGAGACCGATCTCCTTGGCCGGTCCGTGATCGTGAAACAGGCTCTGCGCCGTGTGCAGTACGTCCTTCTTCTCCAGGCCGAGCGTCTTCAGCTTCTCCAGCATGTACTCGAAATTCCGCGGCGAGGGCTTGTAGCTGCCGATGTCCTCCGCCGTGTAGATCGCATCGAAAGCCACTTTCAGCCTGGTGTTGCTCTTGGCAAAGCTTGCATTATCAACGTTGGAGAGCACGACCAGGCGGTAGTGCTGCTTGAGATAGGCGAGAGCGTCAACGGAATCGGGAAAGGCCGGCCAGGAGCCGATCGATTGCCCATAGGCCAGGGCTTCGTCCCATGACGCAGCAACCGCCCATTCCTCGGCGAGCCGTTTATAGACCGTGGCGAGAAGCTCGCTGTAGCGGCGGGTCGGCGTCCACTCTTCCTGCGCGTGCTCATGGCGGGCATGCGCCTCGAGCACCTGATCCTTGGTGAGGGGTCGTTTCACGCGGCCAACAAGGGGCGAGAGCGCCTCGAGCAAGCCGGTCTCCCAGTCGATCAAAGTCCCGTAGCAGTCGAACGTCAGAGCCTTGAAGTCGGACAGCTTCATCTGGCTTCCCTCGGTTGAAGTTCCCTCACTAACATGCCGCGGCCAGGGTAACGACCGATCTTGCTGACGCATGACGGGTCATGAATAATAAGATCGTCACAGGATCTGGCCAGGCAATGCTTAGTAAGCTTAGCGGTAAGCGCGCCATCGTCACAGGTGGCGCGTCCGGGATCGGTCGGGCGATCGTCCGGCTGCTGGCACTGGAAGGAGTTCAGGCGGCGGTGGCCGATGTCGATCTTGACCGTGCCAAGGCGGTGGCCGGGGAGGTCGGCCACTTGGCGCAAGCCTTTCAAATCGACGTTCGCAACCGTGCGAGCGTCGAGGCCTGCTTCCAGCAAATCGAGCAGGATTTCGGCGGTTATGACATTCTTTGTGCCAATGCCGGCGTCTCGACCATGGCACCGGTCGAGCGCCTGACAGACGAGGACTGGGACTTCAATCTCGACGTCAATGCCCGCGGCGTGTTCCTGACCAACCAGATCGCCATTCGCCATTTTCTCGGCACCGGGCGCCAGGGGGTGATCGTCAACACGGCTTCCCTCGCCGGCAAGGTCGGCGCCCCCTATCTCGCCCATTATTCGGCAAGCAAATTCGCAGTGGTCGGATTCACGCAGGCGCTGGCACGCGAGGTGGCGGAAAGGGGCATTCGGGTCAATTGCGTTTGCCCGGGCTTCGTCAGGACGTCGATGCAGGAACGCGAAATTGCCTGGGAGGCGGGGTTGCGCGGCATCACGCCGGAGGCGGTCATTGCGGATTATGTGGCCCAAACGCCGCTCGGTCGCCTGGAGGAGCCGGAAGATGTCGCCCGTACCGTGCTGTTTCTCGCCTCCGACCTTTCAGCCTTCATCACCGGGGAGGCGATCAATGTCACCGGTGGCGTCCGCATGGACTGAATGATGCGTCGATTCCTTGCCGATGCCCTGCCGCACGTGATCCTGGCGTTGTTCTCCGCGCTGATCCTCCTGCCATTGCTGTGGATCTTGCGGGTCAGCCTCACCGACAAGCTCACGGCCTATAAGATTCCTCCGGAGATCGGCACGCTTGGACTTATGAACTATGTCGAAATCTTCGCGGGCAAGCCGTTCCTCCTCTGGTTCGCCAACAGCCTGGTCATCGCTCTCCTCGCAACCGCTATCGCGTTGCCGGTCGCCACCGCCATGGCCTATGCATTTGCCAGATACAACACCGGTGGCGCGTTCCTGCGGCTCGGCGTCCTCGCCAGCCAGATGCTGCCGCCGATCATCCTTCTCCTGCCGCTGTTCGGAATGTTTCTGCTGGCGGGATTGATGCAGAGCCGCACCGCCATCGTGATCGCGCATCTGACATTCGCTCTGCCCTTCCTCGCCTTCATGCTGGTGGCTTTTTTCGAAGGCGACGTACAACGGCTGGAGGAGGCCGCCCGGGTCGACGGGGCAACACGCTGGCAGGCTTTCCGCCTGATCGCCGTCCCCGCCGCTGCTCCCGGCATCCTCGCCGCCGGGCTTCTCGGTTTCATACTGAGCTGGAACGAGTTCCTGTTCGCGCTGGTGCTCTCGGGGCCGGGCAGCCAGACATTGCCGGTCGGTCTGGCCGCGCTCGAAACTCATGCCGGGGTGGAGATCGCGCCGCTGGCTGCGGCCACCATCCTGTCGCTCCTTCCGGTGTTTGCGCTCCTGCCGTACCTGCGCCGACACCTCATCAAGGGACTGTCACTTGGCGCCCTCAAGTGACAGCCGTTCAACAATCATGGGCCGAATTGGGAGGTTCGAGATGATCAAGCATTTGATGATCGGCACTTTTCTCGCCGGCGCAATGGCGAGCTCCGCTGCCGCCGAGACAGTCAACATCCTCATGGAGGGCGTGCCGGACACCGAGTACGTCAAGACGCTGCTGCCGGAGTTCAAGGCCAAGACCGGCATCGACGTCAATGTCGAGGTCGTCAACTATGCCGAGATGCACACCAAGCTGGTGCCGCAGCTCGTGGCGCCGAAGGGAAGCTACTCGGCGATCGTCGTCGATTTCTATTGGGTCGGCGAATTCACCAAGGCTGGCTGGCTGTCGCCGCTCGACGAGCGCATCACTGCCGACAAGATCGATACATCCGTGTACGTCCCGAAGCTGATGGACCTGGTCGGCAAGGTAGATGGCGTCACCTACATGCTGCCGTTCTACAACTATGCCATGGGCCTGCTCTACCGGAAGGACCTCCTCGACGACGCCAAGAACAAGGCTGATTTCAAAGCTGCCAACGGTTTCGACCTGGCACCGCCGAAGACCTGGGACGAGTATCTGAAGCAGGTGGCGTTCTTCACCAAGGACGGCATGCATGGCGTGGTGAATCAAGGCCTGCGCCCTGACCCGATCGCCATGGAATGGTCGAACTATCTCTTTGCGAATGGTGACGAATAACATGACGATTCCTGGAAGCCGACTTTCAACAACGAGAAAGGGGCGGCGGCACTCGATCAATATGCCACCAATGTCAACAAATACGGACCGGTCGGGTCGGCGAGCTTCTCATTCGACGAAGCCTTCAACGTCATGGCGCAGGGCAAGGCCTACAGCTACATCACCTATAATTTCTTCCGCGCCGCCATCGATGATCCTGCCAAGTCTTCGGTCGTCGGCAAGGTCGAAATCATGCCGGTTCCGGGCCCCAACCCCGAGACTGGCGCGAGCCTCAATGGCGCCTGGGGTTGGGCCATCCCGAAGTCGAGCCCCAATCCCGACGCCGCCTGGACCTTCATCAAATGGGTCGAATCGCATGAGACGGCGAAGAAGCGGGCCCTCCAGGGCGGCTCGCCGACGCGCAGCGATATTTTCGACGACCCGGAAGTCAATGCCAAATACCCCTATGCCCAAGCGTTGAAGAAGATGCTGCTGACCAGCCATAACTTCCCGGTCTTCACCTATACGCCGCAGCTCGTCGAGGTGCTTGGCCGCGAGCTCAGCCTGGCGGTTGCCGGCGAGAAGAAGTCCGCAGATGCGCTGGCCACCGTCGAGACCGAGTTCATCGAGCTTGCGAAGAAGGATGGCAAGCTGAAATAGCGGAAATTTCCGAGAAAGCAGGACCGCCCGGTGATGGCGAGGACGGAGATCGATCGCGCCGATGCACGCTTCGGCTGGATGATGGCTGCTCCCGCCCTCGCCACATTGTTTTTCGTTATTCTCTTTCCTGTGCTCTGGGCGCTCTTCACCTCGGTCCATGACTACACGCTGATCAATCCCCATTTCGACAACTACAGCGGCCTTGCCAATTTCCGCAGGGCGATCACCGATCCGGAATTCCGCCACAGCCTCGGTCTCACCGCCTTTTTCGTGGTGGCCGTGGTGGTGCTCGAGTTCCTGCTGGGCTTTCTCGTGGCCTTGATGCTCAACACGGTCCAGCGGATGAAGCCGGTCTATTACGGCATCCTGCTCTGCCCGCTGCTGATGAATCCGGTCGTCGTCGGCCTGATCTGGCGCATGTTCCTCCATCCCTCTCTCGGCATCGTCAACTACCTGCTCGGTGTCGTCGGTGTCGCGCCGGTGAATTGGCTCGGCAGCACCAAGGTGGCGCTATGGACCATCATCATGGTCGACATCTGGCATCAGGTCTCCTTCATGGTCGTTCTGCTGCTCGCGGGGCTCTCCGCCTTGCCGCGCGAGCCCTATGAGGCGGCCCGGGTCGACGGCGCCAATGCACTGCAATCCTTCTGGCACATCACCCTTCCGTTGATGCTGCCGATCATCGTGGTGACGCTGCTGATCCGCCTGATCTTCGCGGTGCGCACCTATGACCTCATCTACATCATGACCCGCGGAGGGCCCGGCGTCGCCACCGATCTCGTCAGCTATTTCATCTATCGCACAGCCTTCGTCAGCCTGAATATCGGCGAAGCATCGGCGATGGCGATCGTGCTGATGGGCATCGTTCTCCTGCTCACCGCCTTCCTCCACCGCTATATGCGTTCCCTCACCTGACCGGACATTCGACTCCACATGGCTGCTATCGCTCTCGATCAGGTCGACAAGATCTATCCCAATGGGGTTCACGCGGTGCGCGATGTCTCGCTCGATATCCGCGATGGCGAGTTCATGATCCTGCTTGGACCGTCGGGCTGCGGAAAGTCCACCACCTTGCGCATGGTCGCCGGGCTCGAGAGCGTCACGGGCGGCACCATCAGCATTGGCGGACGGATCGTGAATGATGTCGATCCGGCCGATCGCGACATCGCCATCGTATTTCAGAACTATGCCCTCTATCCGCATATGACCGTCGCTCAGAATCTCGCCTTCGGCCTGAAGCTGCGACGAGTCGCGCACGATGAGATCGACCGCCGGATCGCCCGCATTGCCGAGACGCTGGGTATCGGCGAGCTGCTTGGCCGCAAACCTCGCGAATTGTCGGGCGGGCAACGCCAGCGCGTGGCCCTTGGCCGGGCGCTGGTGCGGGAGCCCAAGGCCTTCCTCCTCGACGAGCCGCTCTCGAATCTCGATGCCAAACTCAGGGCGTCGATGCGCACCGAGCTCATCAAGCTGCACCGACAGCTCGGCACCACCATCGTTCACGTCACCCATGACCAGGTCGAGGCCATGACCATGGGGCAGCGCATCTGCATCATGCGCGACGGCATCGTCGTCCAGACGGGCGCGCCGATGGCAGTTTACCGGGAGCCGGTCGATACGTTCGTCGCCGGCTTTCTCGCAAGCCCGCCGATGAATCTGCTCAACGGCCGCCTCGAGTCGGTCCAGGACGGCAGTCTAGCTGCCGTCATGGGAGGCGTGGGCCTGAGACTGCCCGAGGCTCAGGCGAGCCTCGTCCATCAGCTTTCCGGGCGCGAGGTGATTCTTGGCCTCAGGCCTGAGGATTTCCACTTGGCACCGGAGCGCGGCCATCCGGTCGAGGCCTATGTGGTTGCGATCGAGGTGCTCGGACCCGAGGTCATTCTCGTGGCTGCGCTCGGACATCCGGGCAATCCAGAAATCATGATACGATGCCCGCGCGGCTTCACGGCGGCACCTGGCGAAAAGCTTATCTTCCACTATGATCCACGCGAGATCCACATTTTCGATGTTGCCACGAAACGCGCTCTGCCGCGCCCGTCGCGCCGGGATTGAGGTGCAATGATGAGCATGCTGAAAGACACCTTCGGAGCCGACAAGCCGATCATCGGCATGATTCATCTCGGTGCCCTGCCCGGCTCACCGCTTCATGACAAGAAGAGCGGCATGGCCAAGTTGATCGACGAGGCTGCAGGCGACATCGAGGCGCTGCAGAAGGGCGGCGTCGATGCGGTGATGTTCGGCAACGAGAATGACCGCCCCTATCTTCTCGAGGCATCGCCGGTGGCGCTGGCAGCCTTCGCCTTCGCGGTCGGACAACTCAAGCCGATGATCCGCCTGCCATTCGGCGTGAACTATCTGTGGGACCCCGTCGCGACGGTGGCGCTGGCCATCGCCAGCGGCGCGGGATTCGCGCGCGAGATCTTTACCGGCGTCTATGAATCCGACATGGGGCTGTGGGCTCCCGATGCCGCCGGCGCCTTGCGGTTGCGCGCCGATGGCGGACGTCCCGACCTCAAGCTCCTGTTCAACATCAATGCCGAATTCGCTTCGCCGCTCGGCAGCCGCTCCATCGCGCAGCGGGCGCGCAATGCCGTCTTCTCCTCTCTGGCCGATGTCGTCCTGGTCTCCGGTCCGATGACCGGAGAGGCAGTCGACACCGCGCGCCTCAGGGAAGCCAAGGAGGCGGTTCCCGAAACACCGGTCCTCGCCAACACCGGCGTGACGATCGACAGCGTCGGCGAGATCCTCAGCCTCGGTGACGGCGCCATTGTCGGGACTCACTTCAAGATCGACGGCAAGACCTTCAACCGCATCGACGTGAAGCGGGTCGCCCGCTTCATGGACAAGGTCCGGGCCTTGCGCTGACATGGCGCTCCTGCTCGGGCTCGACATCGGCACCACCTCGACGATCGGCATCGTGATCGACACCGAGGGCCGGACGCTCGGGATCGAGAGCCGCCCGGTCACTCTGCAGACGCCGGAGCTGAACTGGGCCGAGGAGGATCCCGAAGAGTGGTGGGCCAATGTCGGAGGCATCACCCGGTCGCTGATCGCGACCTGCGGCCTTGCACCCGACGCGATCGCCGGCATCGGGGTGACCGGCATGCTTCCGGCGATCATTCTCCTCGATGAGCGCGGCGCCGTGCTCCGGCGCAGCATTCAGCAGAACGATGCGCGCGCCGTCGACCAGCTCGCTCGCTTCGCCGCTGGCATGGAGGAATCGGATTTCCTGGGGCTGACCGGCACCGGCTACAGCCAGCAGCTCGTCGGCCCCAAGCTGATGTGGCTGAGGCAGTACGAGCCGGAGATCTTTGCTGCAACGCAACATGTTCTCGGCGCGTCCGATTACGTCACCTATCGGATCACCGGGAACATCGGGGTCGAGCACAATTGGGCGCTCGAATCGGGCTTTGTGTCGCTTTCCACGGGCGACTACGACCCGCGCCTCGTCGCTCTTTCCGGCATTGACCGGGCGATCCTGCCGGCCATTCGCGACAGTCAGGAAATCGTCGGCAGAGTCACGCCTTCGGCCGCCCGCCACCTCGGGCTCGAGCCCGGCATACCGGTGGTCGCCGGCTGCGCCGACCACGTGGCATCCGCCTTTGTGTGCGGCGCAAGGCGCAATGGCGATCTCGTGCTGAAATTCGGAGGGGCGGCCGATATTCTGCTGGCCGCCGATAGGCCGGTCACTGATCGCCGCCTCTTCATCGACCATCACATCGTGCCCGGTCTGTGGTTCCCCAATGGCTGCATGGCCGCGGGGGGAAATCTCCTGAACTGGATCATCGACAATTTCGGTCGTGCCGAGATCGCCGAAGCCAAGGCGGCCGGGATGACGCCGCACCAATGGCTGGACCGGCAGGCCATGGAAGTGGGACCGGGCGGCGATCTGCTGTTCCTGCCCTATGTTCTCGGCGAGAAGACGCCCCTGATGGACCCCAATGCCCGCGGCACCATCGTCGGGCTCGGGCTTCATCATCAGCTCGGTCATGTGTGGCGGGCAGCGCTCGAAGGCATCGTCTTCGGCTTCCGTCACCATGTCGAGACCTTCGCCGAGAACGGCCTCCTGGTGGAGCAGGCCTTCGCCGCCGATGGCGGTGCGGCGAGCGACCTTTGGCTGCAGCTTGCGGCCGATGGATTGAACTTGCCGGTCCGCCGGATCGATCGTCATCCCGGCTCCTGTCTCGGCGCTGCCTTCGTGGCCGGCGTCGGGATCGGCGCAATCAGCAACTGGGAGCGCATCGAGGCCTATGTCACGCGCGGTCGGCTCTTCCAACCTCGATCAAGCGAACTCGGGCCGCTGGCCAATCGCTATCGGCTATGGCGTGAAACCTATGCCCGACTGAAGTCGCTTTACCCGCGCCTCGCTTGATCGGCCTGCCTGATTGATGCGCAGCGCAGCGAACAATTCCCAGGCTTCTGCTATCGCATTGCGCAGGCTTGCCAAAAACTCCTGCTGCATCGCACAATAACAATTGTGAGGCGAGGTTCGGCCTATTAAGCCTGGATTTGCATTTGCCCGAACGTCGCCAGTCCTCCTGCGAATGTTCGGATTCTTGAGTCGGCCGGCACACCCCCGGCCGCTTTTTTCAATCGAGGGCACTTGCTTGATAATCAGCGCGATCGAGCCAATCGCCGGCGATGTCGATTCCCCAGCCGGGTCCGTCGGGGATCTGCACCTTGCCGTCTTTCACGGCCAGAGGCGTCGCCAGCAGGCCAAGTTCCCAGGGATAGTAATCTGGGCCCTCGATCGAAAACTCGATATAAGGACCGGCATTGGCCAGCGCCCCCATGACATGCAACGTGAACACCGTGACGAGGCTCTGGTTAGCCGAGTGTGGCGTCACCGGCAGATGCGCCTCCCTCGCCATCTTCGCCACATCGAGCAGGCGGCAGATGCCGCCAATGTAGCAGACATCCGGCTGGACCACGTCGACCGCGCCAAGACCGATCATGTGGCGCCACAGAGTCAGGTCGCAGTCCTGCTCGCCCCCGGCAACATCGAGACTGAGCGCCTCGCGCACCTGGCGCGTCCAATGATGCTCCCAATAGGGGCATGGCTCCTCGAAATGGACGACTCCGTTGTCCTCGAGCATGTGGCCGACCTCGATTGCCCGTTTCGGGGTGTAGCAGCTATTGGCATCGACCAGCAGTCGAACATCGTCGCCGAGGGTCCGGCGGATCAGCGGAACGATGGTATCGGTGCGGCCCGGCCATTCGTCCTGGTCGTGACCGCACTCCCGGCCCACCCGGAACTTGAATGCCTCATAGCCGAACCGATCGCGGAGCACGGCAAAGCGCCGAGCCTCGTCCTCAGGGGTGATCTCGCCCCGTTTCATGCTGGAGGCATAGACCGGAAACCGGCGCGGCGTTCCGCCCAGGAGCGTGCACACGCTCTTGCCCGCTCGCTTGCCCTTGAGGTCCCACAGAGCGGTGTCGAGCCCCGCCAATGCCCGGAAGAGGTAAGAACCAGGGTATTTGTGCTCGCGCTCAGGGATCAGCGCCACCAGCCGCTCGATCTCGTCTTCGTCCTCACCAAGGGCCCAGCGCGCCACCTGGCGATGAAAAATCGTGCAGGTGATGTCGGCATTGTAGGGCGACACCTGACCAAAACCCTGCGCGCCATCCTCGGCAGTCACCCGCACAAAGCCGACATCGGAGTCGAGAAGGTTTCCAGGCGCTTGATCTTCATCCACCTTCCCCAACGGAAATTCCGGAACCCCGGGAAAGTAGCGGAAACCGACCGCCTCCTGGAAGGGCGATTGTCTGGCGATTGTCATTGGCGCCAGCTTCGAACTACTGTGCCGGACACGATGAGGCAGCCCGGCGGACGGAGCATGGCGTCGCGTTTCCAGAGAAATGTACTGACCGGTCTCCTGACCGTGGTGCCCCTGTGGGTCACCTGGATCGTATTCGAATTCGTGCTCGAGCTTCTGGCGCGCTTCGGCAGCCCGGCGGCCAATTGGTTGGCGCGACAGTTCGATACCGAGGGCAGCGTTGTCTCTGCCTGGCTGCTCGATCCGTGGTTTCAGTGGACGCTTGCCATCGTCATCACCATCCTTGGACTTTACTTCCTCGGACTGGCAGCTTCCTTCGTCATCGGCCGCAAGATCATCAACTGGGTCGATTCGACCCTCGAGCGGTTGCCATTCGTCAAGAAGGTCTATGGCGCAACCAAACGGCTGGTCGAGGTCATGAATGTCCGGCCCGATCAGTCGCAGCGCGTGGCGCTGATCGAATTTCCCATGCCGGGAATGAAAGCCGTCGGCCTGGTTACCCGCACCATGACGGACCGCGAGACGGGCGAGCAGCTTGCCGCTGTTTTCGTCCCCACCACGCCCAATCCGACCTCGGGCTATCTCGAGATCCTTCCAATGTCCAAAGTCTTGCTCACTGACCTCAGTTTCGACGAGGCGATGAGTTTCGTGATCACCGGCGGTGCGGTCGGGCCGGACCGGATTCTGTTCTCGGGAAAAGAGCGCCGTGATTCGCCGAGTCCGGCGCCCGCGGAGCCCATCTGGACGTCGCGAGAGCGTCACTAATCCCCGCATGAATCAAGTCGACCGATCGCCTGATCGAGCAACAGTTGCGGGTTCGACGGCAGCCGCTGCATGCCAGGACCAACCCATTGTAGTTGCTGATCTTAATCGCTTCCTTTAAACTGGCCCAAACTCCGCCGGAAAGCTGCTTGATCATTCGTCTGCGACAATCAGCCTGACGCGAGCTGTGCAAATGACACCAAATTAATGAGACGTCCGGACCGGCTCGTGATCTGCTGTCCCGCAGCGCGAAGAAACCTTCGCCGCGTTCCCTAGTTGTGCTAGGGACCCAACCGAAGCGACAAGGCCATGCTCGAACACAACGACCTGTTTTCGTCATTTGCCAAGTCTTACGACGCCAGGCGCGAGACCGAGATGTCGCTGTCGGACTATCTGGCGGGTTGCCGCGACGACCCAATGATGTATGCCGGAGCTCCGGAGCGCATTCTCGCTGCGATCGGCGAGCCTGAGCTCGTAGACACTGCGCGGGATCCCCGGTTCGGCCGCATCTTCATGAACCGGACGATCCGTGTTTATCCGGCGTTTTCGGAATTCTACGGCATGGAGGAGACGATCG